>Ga0268262_10000188_pt1 | contig 80796 bp, 76 predicted proteins | sample TergutNc150P3_FD_190354 | JGI IMG/M metagenome (GOLD analysis project Ga0268262, IMG submission 190354) | Nasutitermes corniger P3 segment gut microbial community from laboratory colony in Florida, USA - Nc150 P3 (SPAdes) (version 2) | ecosystem: Host-associated > Arthropoda: Insects >...
ATCCCCGCTGGTTTCAGTACGACAAGGAAACCGGTAAGACGCTTATGCTTCGCTCCCCTCTGGGCAACGAGCTGGAGCCCCTCAAGCCGTTTCATTTCGTTGTGCATGAGCCGCACCTTATAAGCGGTAACCAAATCGCCGCGGGGCTTGCGCTTCCGGCGTTGTATTACTGGATGCTCAAGAGTTACAACGTAACGAGCTGGGCGGCGTTCATTGACCGCTACGGCTATCCAATCCGCATCGGCAAGTACGGGAAGAAATTCACCGAAGAGGACAGGATAACGCTCAAGCGGGCGGTCGCCTCTATCGGCCAGGATTTCGGCGCTATCATTCCCGAAAGCGCCGAGCTTGAAATTGTCGAATCCAAAAGCACCGGCGAAAAGGCGAATGTCTATGAAAAGCTGGCCGACTGGATCGACAAGCAGGTCAGCAAGCTCGTTCTGGGCCAAACAATGACGACCGATGATGGGTCAAGCAAAGCGCAAAGCGAGACCCACGACAAAGTGCGTAACGACATTGCCGACAGCGATATTCTTCAAGTGATTGAAACGCTGAACGCCGCGCTCACAGTCCCTTACATAAACCTTAATTTCGGCGAGCAGGAAAGCTACCCCAAAATTGATTTATTCAAGCCCGACGAAAAAAACATCGAGCAGATTATTGAGGCCGTAGAGAAGCTGGGGCCGCTGGGGCTTACGGTCAAGTCGGACGAGCTTCGCTCCGTAATCGGAATGTCCAATCCCGACGAAGGCGATGAGGTTGTCGGCGGCAGGGCTCCGCAAGAGCCCCCGGCTGCTCTTGACGGGTTGAACTCGGAAAGGAATGTCGCCCTCAATGCTGCCGGCGCGGATCCTGCTGACAGCGTAGACGCTCTGGATGCTGAAAACGGAAGCGGCTATGTCGCTATTTCGGATGAGATCGCGGGCGTGATTGAAAAAGCGGCTGACGCGGCTACTGATTTTGCGAGCTTCCATAAGGAGCTGGAAAAGCTGGTTACAGGCTGGGCTCCTGATAAAATCGCCGAGTGCATCGCAGTGGCGATGTTTAAGGCAAGGGCGCTGGGCGACGCGGAGTTTGCTGGAAAAAAATAATGGCAGACATAATCCCCAAAGCCGCGACGGACTATATTAAAAATAAAAACCTCAAAGTCGGCTTTTCTTACAAGGACGTATGGCATGAGGAACATGCCACTGGTTTTACAGTTGCCAAGGCCATGCAATTTGACGTTCTATCTGATATGCACAATGCGGCTACAAAGGCTGTCGAAAACGGCCAATCCTTTGAAACTTTCAAGAAAAACCTGAAGCCGACGCTCCAGCAGAAAGGCTGGTGGGGCCGCAAGGAGATGACCGATCCGCTTACCGGGAAAACGGTTGACGCACAGCTTGGCAGCGACCGCAGGCTTAAAACAATTTATAGCGTCAATATGCGCTCCGCATACCAGAAAGGGCAATATGACCGGGCGATGGAAAGCGACCTGCATCCATACCTGATGTACCGTACCGGCCCCAGCGTTAAGCACCGCAAGGAGCACGAAAGCTGGAACGGCCTTGTGCTGCCCAAAACCGATCCGTGGTGGGATTCGCATTTTCCGCCTAACGGCTGGGGCTGCAAGTGCTACACCCGCGCCGTTACCGAAAGCCAGCTAAAAAAATACGAGGCCGAGGGCATACCGGTTCCGCAAAGGGCGGACGGCACCGGCGGCGGGACGCTGAAAATAAAAACGGAAGCTCCGCCTGTCAAATACAGGACTTATTTTAACGAGCGCAAAGGCACTGTCGAGCAGGTTCCGGAGGGCGTCGATCCGGCATTTAACTGGAACCAGGCGAAGGCTTCGCGGCAGGAAGCGGCAACGTGGAAGATGGAGCAGTCGAAGCAGAACTATGAAGAAAACGTTGCCAAAATTACAAGCACGGCAATGCCCGAGGAGCAAGTTGCCAAATTGAATAATCCCGGCGTATTAGTATCCACGGAAAAAGAACTAAAACAAGGGTTGGAGGAATTCAAAAAACACGTTCAAAACATGGAAGAATCTTATAAAACCAAATATTTGCAATACGCAGAAACTACCAAATTACAAAAAGATCAATTGTTGATAGGCAGTATTGGGTATGACCCTGATAAAGATGTTATTGTTTATAACGAAAGGTTTTTAAGAATAGCAACAAAACAGCAACACGCAAATATGCTTTTTAGCCATGAGTTGGCGCACAGGTATGATGTTTTAGAAATAAAATCATGGGAAAACAAAGAATTTGTGAGCGCAATTGAAACTGCAATTAGCAAAGTAAAAAACAATCTTGAAAAATATAACGACTTATACTGCTCGCTAGAAGATGCCAATCCAGCCTTACAAGATATACTAAGCGCACTATCCGATAATAAGATAAAGGTTACTTATGGTCATAAAAGCTGGACAAACATGAAAACGAGGTCTCTTGAAATATTTGCAAATACGAGTTATTTACAAGCAAATCAAATTAAACTGCCGGGGTTTGATGGGTTATTAGATGATATAATGAAAATATCTAAAATTATGTTTTTTAAGAGGGTAAAATAATGCTACCTAATGATGATTGGTATATTGATTTGGGAAATACCACAGCCGTATCTGACCAAGAGTACACACACAAATACGGTGAAAAAAAACTTATGTCCGAATTTGTGAAATATGAAAAACTCACTGGAAAGGATTGGGCAGACGCTTTACTGGCTTTCGATCCAGTTTCGCGAAGCCTGGAAAAATTTCACAAAGAAGTGATAATTCCCTTCTTGATGGACGCAGATAAAAAAAAGGCAAACTCTTGACAGAACTGCCCTTTTATGCCAATACTATAACCAGCACACTAACAGCGGTACCCGCAACCGTCATATTTGCGGATTTTTTATGCCCATTTCATGGCCTTGTAGCTCTTCGGCCTAAAGGTTCATTGAAAGGCATCCGACTATTGATAATAGCCAACCATCCGGAATACCGTGAGGTTCCGGGCGCCCTGTTAGGCGTGCTAGTGGTTGGCTTTTTTTGCCTACCAAGCAAACTAACAGGAGGTGTCCTATGACACCACAAGCAGCGGCCAATCGGCCAGATTTCCCCGGTTTTTCCAATTTTTCACAAATGGAAAATTTAAAACTTCATACGCAACAAGCCAAGGTTATGTCTACAGATTATAAAGATACTGTGGACAGGGTTATCGCCAAGCTTTCTACGCTAGATGACCTTTTCGCTTTTTACTGGGTCGCAGGTGACAAAGTCGATTTCCAGAAAAATGCAATTTCCGGTCTTACTTTTATTATTTCCGATTGCGTTGACGAGCTCAAGAAAATAAATAAATGAAGCATACACTATCGTTTAGGGAGGGAGGAATTTATGGGACAATTAAGCGCAGTCGATCGTATGCCTGAAATTTTACGTAGTAAGGTTATCGAGATGCTGAACAATCCGGCAATGACACAGTTAGACATTGTAACTGCTATAAACGCCGAAGCAGGTAAAAAGCTTTTCTCAAGAGCTTCTCTTAACCGCTTTGTCATAAAGATGCAGAAAAACACTGGTATAAAGAGAGGACTTAAGGCTCCAACCGCCCAAGAATCGCTTGTAAGAATTGCAAAGGCTCTTGAACGGATTGCTTTTTCATTGGAAAATCAGTATAAAAAGACAAGCTAAATATCATGTGCCAAGGCTCCAAAACGGGGCTTTGGCTACAGTTTTACTGATAAAAAAAGACTAAAATTTATTACACTATGTGAAATTTACCTTACAAAGCGCTATTACGATAAATGTCGATAACTTCTTAAAAATACCACTTTTCTCCGTCATTTGCAAATCTATTCTCTGGCGCTTTCACCATCACCTCAATGGAGAAATATTTCATAATACTTTGATTTACATGATAATTGAGGTGATGGGGGGCTGTGGAGGAAGGCTCATCCGGTTTTTTTGTCTTTTCGCTGTGCCCTCTCAGACGGGCTTTGCCTTTATTTGTAATTTGGTAAAAAAATAAATGCTGTTGCCCTGGTATATGTAACTATTTTAGTTTTTTAGGATTATGTATAATAAGTGGAACTAAAGTTCCTTGTATTTTATTTCAGGAGAAGGTGCTTATGAAATTAATGCAGAAATTGTCGTCCAAAAGTTTTTTTGTTTTCAACCTTGTGCTGATAGGGATAATCTTTGGGTTTTCTCTGGCGCTTATTACATTTTCATGCGCCCTGCCGGGGGGCAGGAACGTTGCCCGGGCGCAAGAGGCGTCGCCGCGGGTAGTGATCCCCCAGGATGCGCTTTCGATAGCTGAAAGTTTTCAGACGGTTCTTAACGCGGTATCGGACAATGTGCTGCCCTCAGTTGTAGAGATAAAAACCGTTTCGGTGCAGCGCAGAAGCAACCAGAATTTTAACGGCATTCCCTGGGACTTTTTCTTCGGCCCCAGGAGCGACGGCGAGCAGGGACAGGAAAGGGAATATCGTTCCAGCGCGATGGGCTCAGGTTTCATTGTAAGGCACGACAAAGACCTTTATTATGTGCTTACCAATAACCATGTAGTAGAGGGATCCAGCGAAATTGTCGTGGCAACCAGGAACGGCAAGGAATATACCGGAGCAATTGTAGGGCAGGACAGCCGCCGCGATCTGGCGGTTGTGTCTTTCAAGACAAATGACAGCTTCCCTCTGGCCGATTTGGGCGATTCAGACGCTGTAAAAGTCGGGGACTGGGCTATCGCCATGGGGAACCCTCTGGGCGAACAGTTTGCCTTTTCGGTAACCATGGGTTTCGTCAGCGCGCTCGGAAGAACAGGCGGTCCCGGCGGCAATATTAACGACTTTATTCAAACCGACGCTTCGATAAACCAGGGAAATTCCGGCGGCCCCCTTGTAAATATCCGCGGCGAAGTGATTGGCATTAACACATGGATCGCCAGTAATCAGGGCGGCGGCTCTGTGGGTCTTGGTTTTTCCATTCCCATAAACAACGCAAAACGGGTTATGGATGAGATCATCGCGTCCGGCAGCGTCAAAGACGGCTGGCTTGGCGTGTCGCTCGTTGACGCGGATCGCGATACCTTGCAGGCTTTGGGCCTTACAGGACAGCGCGGCGCTTTTGCGGCCCAGGTGTTCCTCGGCTCTCCCGCGGACAAAGGCGGAATCCGCCCCGGCGATTTTATTACCCATGTAAATAAAAATGAAGTGCGGGGAACCACCCAACTGACGCAGATGGTCGGCAATATAAAGCCGGGCGAGCGCGGGGTTTTCACGGTAATTCGCGACGGCGCTTCAAGAGACTTTACAGTTACTATAGAAGCCAGAACCGACGCGGTTGCCGCGGAAAGCAACAAGCTGTGGCCCGGCCTTATAGTGGCTACTCTTACCGACGAAGTGCGTTCCAGCCTGAATCTGGACAAGGATGCCCAGGGCCTGTATGTGGCTCAGGTTATCGCCGAATCCCCGGCGGCCATTATCGGCCTTCAGCGCGGCGATCGCATAACCGCCGTCAACGATACGCAGGTAAAAGACCTGGCATCGTTCTACAAGACTATAAGGGAAAAGGCCGACAAGGAACTCTGGTTCAGTTTTATCCGCGGAACCAGCAATCTAGATTCGTTAAAGTACAGGCGCTGATGTACTAAAGCTTTTTAACCATAGAGAGGTATTCCGGGGCCTTTATCCGTTCATTGGGCTGGAAGTTCCTTCCGTCGGGCAGGGACATGAATTCCGATTCTACACAGCCCAGGACGGAATCAAAAAAAGGCGAACGGATGTCCAGGTCGGGAATGGGGCTCCTTGCGTTTTGAGTGTTGGTGTAGCGGGATGAATACCGCGTCAGGAGCCCCCGGTTGGCGCGGTTTTCAGCGTAAAGATGCCAGAGAAACCAGGCCGCGCCGGAACGAAGCACAATTTCAGACGAAGAAGGTTTTGTATAGGGCCACTCGGTTTTGGCCGCGTCCTGTATTATGGGAATGAATGAGCGTTCAAGGAGCTGGGCGAAAATGGTTTCCGCAGGCCAATCGCGCCCGGCAGTGATAAACCTTAAAAGGTCAGTTTCGCTTTTTGTAATTTCAATTAAGTCCTTCCAGGTGATTTCACCCTGACGGGCGATTTCCGCGGTGCGGCTTTCGGCGCTGTATTGAAGCTCCCTTAGTTCCCAGGCCTTATCGCGAAACACGATGTAGGCTTCTTCGTAGAAAGGCTTTTCGGCAAGCGTTATAAACGCCGTATCAAAGGCTGCAACCGCTTCGGAAAAATGGTTCAAATCGAAAAGAACCCTGCCGCGTTCGATTAAAAGCTCTCCCAGGGAGCCTTCCGCCTGAAGGCTCGCTTCGATCATCGCAAGCCGCCGGGTTAGATCCCGTTCCATTCTGAAGTTCAGGATCTGCAAAGGGAGATTCCGGGGCGAAAGGTTCTGGGATCTTCGCTGTTCTCTCTGGGCGTCTGAGTTTTTCCCTTCCATAAGGTAGAGCCTGCCTGACCACGCGGCAAGGGCAGCCTCGAAGTTATTGTCCGCCACTGTTCCCTGCATGGCGCTTATCTTTTGCCTTGCGTTAGTAATGCCCTCCCTGTCCGCTCCCTCTCCGTCCATTCGGATGATGAGCTCTTCGATTTGCGCAAGATCCCCGCGCGCTCTCTCTCCTGCGCTTGAAAGCGTTATATCTTTTTGAACGCTCTGGCAGGCTGAAAGCGCGATAAGGGCCGCGGCAAAGACAGGGAAAAACTTTGATTTCATGTCTGCATCTTATTGCTTTTTCGGAAAAATTAATATCACCTGAGGTGTTTGATTCTTTATCGATAAACAGGCCACCCGAGTACCTGTCTGTTATTTTTATATTTTAGAGGTAATTCTTGCTTTTTTATATTCAAATAGGGACGACGGTTATCTTCAGAAGTGCCCAAAACCAATACATCATAAACACCATCTCCGTACGTTACCGTATAATTTTGATTGTCATCAAAAATAAGATAATATTTTTCGTCGTCTTTATCAGGCAATAGACCAAACCTGAGAAAATATTCCGGATTATTTTCTTCAAATCCAATTATCAGGCATCCATTCTTATCTATTGACAGGAGTTTTCCAAAATCATTACTCGCGATATTAACTTTCTCACGTACTGTCCAATTATATTTTATGAGGTTCCCTAAATAATCTACTGTTAATACCGATGGTGGTGTTGAGTTTAATTTAAGAGTAACATTCTTAGAAAGATAATACTGTAGATCTTCCGGTTTTTTCGGCTCTTTCGGCTCTCCGTATTCATCTCTGGGGGGGTTATTTTTAAGCTCGTCAAAATCATTCTTTGTGAGAGCACTATAGCTATTGCATCCTGAAAATACAGTCAGTACAACACACGATAGCAACAACAAATAGAAATATCTCTTTTGAAAGTCCATAAAATGTCTCCATTATCCCCAAAAAAATATATAACCGTTCACTGTTATCAAGGAAGTTTTATCCCGCTTGCCTTTCTTTCGTCTGAGGCTGATATATCACTTGATTTCATTTTTATAAATAAGTATGGAGGGTCCAGGGGGTCTATACCATCAACGGTTACAGTATAATAATCATCCCCATACTTTATGGTTTTTGTTTTAATATCATCATAACGAAGAGAATATTTTACATCATCCCCTGGAAGTGTTTGATGAAATGTAATAAAGCAATCCGGATATTTTTCTTCAAAATGAACTTCCAGCAAATATCCTTTGTCATCTGTCCTTGGTACATCAGCATATATTAATCCGTGTAAATTTTCTTCGATAGTTATTTGTTCGCGTTTTGTCTGCTTTGTTATTATGAGTTCTCCGGATTCAACTGTAAATTGTTCCTTTAATCTTACTAATCTAAGAGTAATTCCCTTGGATATATAATATTGAAAATCTTTCGGTCTTGGTTTTTTTTGATCGTCCGCATTAACTCTGTTGATGATACCTTTCGTAACAGCAATAGGTCTGGAGTCGTCTGTAACAGGAATATCAACTTTGGGCTTTGCTACAACAGGAGGTCTATACTTTGTCGCACATCCTGAAAATAATGTCAGTATAAGACATGAAAGCAACAAGCGGTAGAAATATCCTTTTTGACAAGCCATGAAACACCTCCAAATATCCCTCCCCCCAAAAAAATCTATTAATTAATTATATATATGGATACATTGTTTTTGTCAATATTGAGAAGGTTTCAAGTGAACCATATATGGGGCCTGTAATTACTTTATCGCTCTATATATAGTGTTATTATGCAGATTTAAAAAAATTATGATACATAGTTTTAGAAAATAGGTGACAGACACTTACTGTCTGCCCTGAAATACCATGTTTGATTGTTGACCCAATGACCATGATTTTCTAATATGAAACAAAAGGAGCAATAAATGGATCGTGATGCCAGGATTAACGAGTTGATTTCCCAAATGACACTGGAAGAGAAGGTGTCCCAGTTAAGCTACACGAGCGCGGCCATTCCGCGCCTGGGTATACCTGAATATAACTGGTGGAACGAGTGCCTGCACGGGGTAGCGCGGGCGGGTATTGCCACGGTGTTTCCCCAGGCTATCGCGCTGGCGGCGACTTTTGACGAGGATTTTATCGAGGAAGTAGCGGACGCGATTTCCGATGAGGCGCGGGCCAAATACAACGAGGCTATCAAACAGGGAAACCGGGGCCAGTATTGGGGCCTTACATTCTGGACGCCGAATATAAATATCTTCCGCGACCCGCGCTGGGGCCGGGGTCAGGAAACCTACGGCGAGGATCCGTATCTTACCAGCCGTATAGGTCTTGCTTTTGTACGCGGCTTGCAGGGCGGCGATCCTGAAAACCTCAAACTTGCCGCCTGCGCCAAGCATTACGCCGTTCATTCCGGCCCGGAAAAGTTCCGTCACACTTTTGACGCGGTTGTTACCAAAAAAGACCTTTTTGAAACCTACCTGCCCGCTTTCAAGGCGCTGGTCGATGGGGGCGTTGAATCGGTAATGGGAGCCTATAACCGTACCCTGGGCGAGCCTTGCTGCGGCAGTTATTATTTATTGAGGGACATACTTCGGGGCAAGTGGGGTTTCAAGGGTCATGTTGTTTCGGACTGCTGGGCCATCCGCGACTTCCACGAGCATCACAAGATAACGGAAACGCCCGAAGAATCCGCGGCCCTTGCCCTGAACTCAGGCTGCGACCTTAACTGCGGCTGTACCTATCCTATGCTTACTGTTTCCCTTAAAAAAGGCCTGGTAACCGAGGAGGCAATTAACACCGCTTTAAGCCGGGTTTTGCGTACCCGTTTCAAGCTGGGAATGTTTGATTCGGAAGGGAAGGGCAAATACGGCAAGCTCGACCGCAAGGTGATCAACTGCGACAAGCATCGGCAGCTTGCCCTTAAAGCGGCGGAGAAATCCATCGTTTTATTGAAGAACGATAAAAATCTTTTGCCTCTGGATTCAAGCGCCAAAAAAATCACCGTAGTCGGCCCGGGCGCGGCCAATGCCCATACGCTGTTCGGCAATTACTACGGGGTGAGTTCCCGTTTTGTTACCGTGCTTGAGGGACTTGGAGAAAAGGTTAAAGACAAATACGGGATCAATTTGGAATACCGCCAGGGCTGTATGATGTACAGCGCCAACGATCAGTCAAACGCCGAGTTCGGCCAGGCAAACGCCGCTGACATCATTATCGCCGTCATGGGTCTGGACGGGGCCATTGAGGGGGAGGAAGGCGACGCCATAGCTTCGGAGTCCAACGGCGACCGGACTTACATTGAGCTTCCCCCCTGGCAGATTAACTTTCTGCAAAAAGTCCGTAAAGCGGGCAAGCCGGTAATTCTGGTATTAACCGGCGGCAGTCCTATCGCCATACCGGAGGACATCGCCGACGCGGTGATCTTCGCCTGGTATCCCGGCGAGCTGGGCGGTAAAGCCGTGGCCGACATCATCTTTGGCGATGTTGTTCCGTCCGGAAAACTGCCCATCACCTTCCCGACGTCAACGAAACAGCTCCCCCCATACGAGGAATATTCAATGAAGGGCCGGACTTACCGCTATATGACGGAAAAGCCCCTGTACCCCTTTGGGTTCGGCCTTTCCTACACCGGTTTCCGTTTCGATTCGCTTACCCTTTCCGCTTCGTCAATTCCGGCCGCTTCAGCGGATGCGTCTGTAAAAGCGAAGGTAACGCTTAGCAATACCGGCAAGCGGGACGCGGAAGAAGTGGTGCAGATTTACGTTTCAAAGGACGAGCGGGGGGCGGACGATCCCCTGTCCTCGTTGAGAGCTTTCCGCCGCGTCTTTGTTCCGGCGGGTAAATCTGTTACGGCGGAGTTCGTTCTTCCCGCCGCGGCTTTTGAGACGGTGAACGCCGAGGGGGATTCCGTGCTGCTGCCCGGCTCTTACACGGTAATTGCCGCAGACGCCGCCCCAGTGCCTGTTTCGGTGGAAAAGGGCGCGCCCGCTCCGGTGCAGGCCAAAATAACGGTAGGTAGTTAAGAATTTCCGGCCAAAAAAGCTTGATTTGCTGATTGTGATGGTATAATATATAACCGTGGCCCTACCCACATTATAGGCAACCGGCAACGGTTGACCATGTGGAAGATCGGAATGGGCGATCTTCCTTGCCCCCTTTCGAGGGGGCGTTTTTGTTTATGCTCCCCAGCAAATGTCGTAATTTATCTGGGTATAAAACAATTTTTTAACTTCGTCGAATTTTTGCGTGATTGGGAGTATCCACATGAGCTTGGCTACAGCGGCCTCGACAGTCATGTCGCAGGTTTCCAAAATCCGCGTATTTGCCTGAATGCGTTTGCCGACTTCGTAAAGCTCAATGTCGCTGCCTTCCAGCATGGCCTGCGTTGCCAGCACGACGATTTTTCCGTTTGCGGAAAGTTCCTGCACGACGTTGGTAAAATTGCGTTTTTCATTGAAGGGGAGGCCGCCGGAGCCGTAACTTTCTATTATGATTGCGTCGTAAAAACGTCCGGCGTAGTCGAGTATATCAGGTTCCATACCCGGAATGAGTTTTAGTAGAAAGACTCTTGGGTTGAGTTCAGAGTAAAACTTTGCCTGTCCGTTAAGCGGCTGGGTAGCGATATACTCGACAATTCTGTGATCGCCTGTCAGCGCGAAGACAGGAAAGTTTATGCTGTCAAAAGCGTCGTAACTGTGGGTTTTTACTTTTCGCGCCCGCGTTCCTACTATAACCTTACCGTCAAATACGACAAATACGCCGCCGTGTCCGCAGTTAGCGCAAAAATAAAAACTGTCGATGAGGTTTTTGGGAGCGTCTGTAATGTCTGTCCCGACCGGCTTTTGCGAGCCGGTTAGTACGACAGGCTTTTCCGGTTTTTGTACAAGGTATGAAAGCGCCGCCGCGGTATAGGCCATAGTATCCGTACCGTGGGCAATGACAAAGCCGTCGTATTTTTCGTAGTTGCTTTTAATGCAGTCTGCCATTTTAAGCCAATATTCAGGCTGCATGTTGGTACTGTCCAGATTCAAAATGTTAACCGCGTCAACCTGGCAAAACTTTTGCACAGCCGGTACAGCTTCAATGATCCTGTCAGGCGAAATTCCCGGGGCCAGCCCGCGTTCCGTTTGTAAAGAGGCGATGGTTCCGCCTGTTGCGATGAAGAGAATATTTTTCATTTAGCGTCTACCTGAATTGCCACATATAGAGTTTGTTATCCATGCCGATTCCGGCGGCTTCGATTTTTCCGTCGGCGTTAAAGTCGCCGAAAACAGGTTTGCCCCAGACGGGCAGGGGAAAATCTTCGATTGAGCTGAAGTTACGGAAGTACCCGTGAAGCGTGTTTCCGTCGCCTGAAAAAAAGACGCCGGTTTTTTTGTCTTTGCCCGTTTGGGCGGCAGTAATATACCCGTCTTCCTTTACAGAAAGGCGCGGGATCTTCCGACTGAATACTTCTCCGTCAAGGCCGATACGGTAAAGCGTCCCACCGGACTCAATTATCCAAAGATATTCTCCGTCAAAAACCGGCTGCAGGTAAAAGACCCCTTCAAGTTCAAGGGGGAAACCATGAAGGACTTGGGCGTCTTCGGTGTAGATCGAAAGCTCCCCGGCCTGGGTAATAAAAGAAGCGAAGAGACGGGAAGCTCTGTCAGGGTATTCTGCGATGAAAAGTTCCGGCGTCCCAAAAGCGATTCCGGAAACAGGAACCGGCCAGGATTTGATGGGAATGCCCGAAGCGTCAAGGAGATAAATTTCCCCCAAAAAACTTTTCGGGTAAACCGCGGCGTAGGTTTTATTTTTAAAATCAATAAAAGACGGAGGAGAGCGAAGCGGCATATAAAAATCATTACCCCAGCGGCTTACCGAAGCTTTAGTGTCCACGGTATGAACAGAGGCATCTTCAGCCGGCAGGAAGAGCTTTCCCCCGTAAGATACGGGAGGAGCCGATAGTTTTACTCCTGTACTGACGGGAAAACCTTTTAGGCTTTCCAAGTCCCTGTTTACAAGGCTTACACTTCCCTGGGAATTCACTATCCAGGCGACGCCATCGCCGTAATTTCCCGCCTCTGCCGGTACTACAAAAACACCCCCTGAGGGGGAGCCGCTTAAAGTAAATTCTTTAATACTGCCATCAATAGAATTTACCGCCAGTACGGCGTTTCCGCGGGTTAAGAGGAGTTTTGTGTCCTTACCGGAACTGACGGCGTAAAGGAGCTTCCCTGTTCTTTCATTGGATGATGACCGGGAGAGATTCAAAGGATAGCCGGGAACCTGCGTCAGGCCCTTTCCTGTTCCTGAGATTGTAAAAAGAGAAACGTTAAGAACTCCATTCTCAAACCTAAGCTGGGCAAGCCCATGACGGTACAATTTAAGTATTGCAGGTACTGCGCCCTGGCCCTTGAGAAAAAATGGGAGCGAACGTTCCAGCGAGTAAAACAGGGTAAAACTTGAAGGGCCCAAATTACCTTCGGAAAGGGCGCGCCAAAGCTCCTGTTTGGGCAGCACTTCGTTGCGTCTAACGGCGTTGATCGCCTCCAGCAGGGTTTCGGCTGATTCAGAGAGGAAAAGGTAATTGTTATGTACGATGTAATACGGAGACGGGATATTAATGTTCATTAACGCCAGAAGGGAAGTAAGAAAAGCCGGCGTTTCTATCTGCGGGACGCGGTTTCCGTCAAGGGTGAGACGAATATTCTCGTTCAAAAAGATCGACCTAAAGGCTTTGTCAAAAACCTCTTTGCGCTTTTTCTCGTCCTTTATCTCAATGGCAATTACCGGACTCGGCCTTCCTTCAAGACCGTAAACCGCGAACTGAGAACCTGACCACGAGTAGAGCAGTTCTTCAAGGTTCATACCAACCGCTATTCTAACTCCGCTGTCCGCCCTCCTGAGCGTACTCTCCCAATCGGGGCCTGACGCGTTAGCTGAAATGGCCGAAACCGCGCCAAGGAGCTCTTTCAGGTTCCCGGCGGAAAGCAGGGTCATGTACTGGGTGTTATCGGGAGCCATGGCCGCAAGAGGCGCGCCCTGCGAGTTTCTTTCGATAAGCGTTTGCAGCGCCTGACTTCCTGATTCGAGCGGGGTTAAAAGGCGCAGTCTTAATTCGTTCGGCAAAATCGAAAGTGCCGCTTCAACCGGGCCGGGAAACCGCAAAAGGTTTATGGCCGATTTAAGCTGCGGGTCTGAATCCCCAAGGATATTTGTCAGCGCTTTGGGAGAAAGCAGGAAGGCGATGTCATAATCCCTGTTATACATTTTTTTGGCGGAGGAGCCGAATATGTCGCCTTCTCTGGAACTGCCTGAAATGACCGATTCATAAAGCGAAGAATTATTGGATATAACAAGCAGGTTTTTATGAGGGCCGATATAGAAAACCGTTCCGTTATCAAGCCGGTACTCAAAGCGGGAGTTCCTGCCCGCGTTCACATAGTAAAGGCCGGGGATGGTGAACCTTCCCGCCAGAAGCGGAAGGAATTTTATAAGCGGCGAAAGAACACCAGCGTCCCAGGCCGCAAGAAGCCGTCCATCCTGATAGAAAGCGGCGTCCAGTCTTCCCCTTGCGGCAAAACGGAGAAATCTATTTTCGGCAAGCCCTGTTTCTTTTAACCGGCTCAAATCTGAAACAAGGGGCGCCAGTTCCGCAAGCGCGAGGATCTCGTTCAGGTTTTCATGGGATAAAACCCGGGCCGCGAGGCGCGCCGGATCGGGAACGCTCGCGAAGAGATCGAAAGAATCGGGAATAACCGAGTCAGGCGTTATTCTTCCGATAAAAGAAATCCCCACGGCTATAAGGGGTATCCCGATGAAGATGAACAATAAAATGGCGATGATTAAAGGCGCCCGGCGTTTTTTGCTGCCGCTCATTGGCATAATATAGCGGATTTGGCCTTGAAAGACAATTAAACGATTTAAATACGCTTTACCGCTTTAAAAAGATCGTCGCGGCTTACTTTGAACCAGATGGGCCTTCCGTGAGGGCAGCGGCTGAGCGGCAGGGCTAGGGCTTCTTCCGCAAGGGCGAGGGCGGTTCTTTCGTCAAGGAAGTCCCCGTCCTTAACGGCGCTTCGGCAAGAGTAGGTCGCCGCCCAGTGTTCGGCGGGGTTTTCCTTTGCGTTTTTCAAATTTAAAATTTCTTCAGCGGTTTCCATGTCCGAAAGTTTCCAGCCGGAAGGCAGGGCTTCTATCAGCCATTCATCTTCATTTCGTCTTATTACTATCCCCAATTTGGCAAGTTCCTCTTTTTTTTCTTCCAGGAAGTTATCGTCTGTGGCACTCTCAGTAATTAAAGGTATGCCGACAAGAAGTTCCTGCCTTGGTATGTTTCCGCTTAAAAACCTGTCGTAAAGTATCCTTTCATGGGCGGCGTGCTGATCGATTACAAAAAGCGCGTCGATTTTTTCTATCAGAATAAAAAGATCAAAGAGCCGTCCCAGATAGCGCGCCTTGTTTTTATCCGGCTCAGGCCCTTTTTCAGGTTCCTGCGTGGAGTAGGGTACAGCTTCCTCAGCCGCGAAAATGGCGTCTAACACGGATCGTTGGTCTAGCCCTCGGCTTCGGTCGGACGCCGGCTTTGTTGGCGTGAACTCAATTTCGGCTTGCGTATCGTCCGGCTTTTCGGCCAAATTCGCGTGGCGGCAGAAGTCCCTGAGCGCGGAGCTAAGGGCGTGGTGTATCGCTCCGGGATCGGCGAAGCGCACTTCCCGTTTTGCCGGGTGAATGTTGCAGTCCGCGAGGGCGGGATCAATCGTTATGAATACAGCGCCTATGGGGTGAGTCCCGTTCGGGAACCAGCCCTGAAGACCGTATTCCAGGGCCTGCAGCAGCGAGTAATCCTGAATGCGCCTGTTGTTGGCATAAACAAATTGAAGCCGTCTGTCGCTTCGCGAAAGCTCTGGCCCGCCGGCCACAACGGAAATGGAAAAGCCCTTGCCTATCGCTGTTATTTCGTGCAGAAAAGCAGCTTCCCTTTCTTCAAGAAAAATCTGGCTGAACCTGTCTTTCAGGGAGGACACCGGAGGAAGAAACGTTTTCATGCTTCCGTCCTGGCTGAAGCGAAACGCGATGCCGGGGAACGCGAGGGCCTTCTCGTTGAATATCTGGCGGCAGGCCGCGCCCTCGCTTCCCGCCCGCTTTAAAAAGCGTTTTCTTGCCGGGATGGTGTCGTAAAGTCCCAGCGCGCGCACGCTGGTTCCTTTTGCTCTGCGGCTCTGTTCCAGGTTAGGCGGATTTTTTTCACCCGGCCCTACGCCAAGTTTCCACGCCTCTCTCCCGTCGCGGCTTGAAAGAATTTCCAACCGTGAAACCGCCGCCGCCGCCGCGAGGGCCTCCCCCCTAAAGCCTAAAGTTACGGCGGTCTTTAAATCATCAAGGCAGCGTATCTTGCTTGTGGCGTGGGCAAGATGGCAGAGTTCCAGGTCTTCCTTCCCCATGCCGCCGCCGTCGTCAACCACCTCTATGCGGCTTACGCCCCCATCTTCGATGAGGACTTCGATAAGCCGTCCTCCGGCGTCGATGGCGTTGTCCAGAAATTCCCTTGCCAAAGCGGCCGGTCGGTCGATGACTTCCCCGGCTGCTATTCTGCGCGCTTCGGCTGGCGGTAATACCTGGATTCTCCGTTCTTCGGTAGACATTTATATCACCAAATATTCACGCAAAGGCGCAGAGGCGCGGAGGACGCAAAGAAGATAAAGAAAATTTTACCACTAACCACACGAACCATCACGAACACCAATAAGACGTGTGGAAAAATTTCGTGTTGGTTAGTGAGGTTCGTGGTAAATTCTTCGTGATTCAATTTACTACTCCTCGTCATCAAACAACCCAAGCTCCGTGGCTTCGTCGGAAGAAGCCTCGTCGCTGTTCATTAGAATTTCTATACGGCTTTCGATTTTTTCAAGGTCTTTTTCCAGATTTCTGGCGAGGACAATCCCTTCCTCAAAAGCTTTGATTGCGTCGTCCAGGGGAATGTCGCTTTTTCTGATCTCGTCCCCAAGAGCTTCCAGGCGCTCAAGCCTTTCTTCGAAAGTTTTTTTGGGTCCGCTGGTTTTTTTTGTCGCCATGATATCTCCTTAATTCTTACTGTTTATTTTTTCAGTGACGGCGGTAATCAAGCCCTCAAGGGGACGGATAACCAAAGTCTCGCCCGGCTTTACGTCCTCCGCCCTGCGTATGGGCGGCTGGAGCTTACCACCGCGAAGCGGAGCCACCACTGAGAAACCCCGCTGCAAGGCGGAGAGCGGGCTGGCCGCTTCAAGGCTCGTTCTTGCCAGATCCAGCCTGCGCCTGAGCTCGGCTGTCTTACCTTGCATATTTTCCAAAAGAGCGTCCCTGGCCTCGTCAAAGCGCACGAGTCTTGGCTGAAGTATGCTTCGGAAACGGTATTCAAGGTCGGCAAGCGAGAAGGGTTTTGCCAAAAGCCTGATACGCTCAATCCTGCTTTTTATGGAGGAACAGAGCTCATTGCCGAGAGTCCTGACTATATGCAGGGTTTCTTCCCTGTTGACGCTTACAAGTTCCGCTGCGGCAGATGGGGTAGGAGCCCTTAGATCCGCCGCAAAGTCCGAAAGCGTCCAGTCAATTTCGTGTCCCACCGCGCTTACCACAGGTATCTTTGAGTTGGCGATTGAGCGAACCACAACCTCATCGGAGAAGGGGAGCAGATCTTCCAGCGAGCCGCCGCCCCGCCCGACAATGAGCACATCCGCCAGCTTCCAGAAGTTCGCCTGCTTGATGCGCCGCGCGATAATTTCCCCCGCCTCGGCTCCCTGTACAAGCGTGGGGAAAACCACCACGCGAATGCCGCGCGCCCGGCGCTTCAGGATGTTGAGAATGTCGCGCACCGCGGCCCCGGTCGGAGAGCTGATCACCCCCACGGTTTCGGGAAACTTGGGAATGGGGCGCTTGCGCTCCTCGCTGAAAAGCCCCTCCGCCGCGAGTTTCCTCTTGCGCTCTTCCAGCATGGCGAGTATGTCTCCCTCGCCGGCGCGCTCCATCTCCTCGATGACGATGGAGTAAGTTCCCCGCTGGGCGTAAACCGAAAGGCTCCCCCGCACCCTGAGCAGCATCCCGTCCTTTGGCTCGAACGTGAGGGAACGAATCCGGTTTCTGAACATGATCGCGCTTATGGAAGCCCCTGAATCTTTTAAAGTGAAGTAAAGGTGCCCTGTGCTGGAAGGCCGGAAGTTGGAAAGTTCCCCTTCCACAACAACTGTGGGAAAGCTCCCTTCAAGGGTTTCGCGGATAAGCTCTGTGAGGGCGGAAACTGTTAGCTTGCCGGAAGTGTCCATCGGTATATTATAGAAAAAAGCGGGAAGAAATAACAGAGAACAAATAACATTTCTGAGTAAGATGATTTAAGTGTTAGCGCCATATGGCGACTGCTTAGTTCTGACGCCATTGCGCTAACACGTGTCTTAACTTTGCTTTATTAAATTACAGGATGTGTCTCAAACGTGCTGCGGCTTCCAGTCATTGTGATTTATCTGCGTCATCAGATTCCATCGCCGCCGCCTGCCCCGTCGCTGCGGGACATTTTATAGGTAATCCCAAATGTAAGAAACTTCTTGGCTGTTGCATTGCCTGCGCTGGCGCTAAAAGAATAACTGTCAAGGCCAAGTTCAACAAACCCGGCAAGTTTATCGGTAAAATAATAACGTCCCCCGATCCCAAACCCTATGCCAAATCCTATAGAACTTATGCTTCCCGTGGATGCTCTCGCAAAACCAGCTTTTACCAATGCGTATGCGTCCAGATTATGAACCCCTAAATCAGGATGATACCCAAGCCTGCCCATTATTGGTATTCCTGTAAAGGAAATAAACCCGGATCCGCTGGTTATATAACCTATTTCACCGCCGACTGTTAAACCGTACATTGCCAGGGCGTAATCGACAGCAACTGTAATTCCATACACAGCGGAGCTTCCTTTTAACCGACCACCTTCAAAAGAACCGCTTCCTACGGCTATGCCGCCGCTTATCAGGATATCTCCTGGCTGAACGGATTTGGGGCCATGAGTAAAATCTACGGCAGAACCCATCTCTTGCGAATCATTTTCCTGAGAAAAAATCGCGGTAGACAAACCCGCAAAAAGAATGCAAAAAAATAAAATCCGAACCGTCTTTTTCATAAAAGTAAACTCCTGTTAATATGGTTTATACAAAAAGCCGGTATGCGCTCGTACGAACACACCCGGACCTATAGCATGGAAACATCGCCTTCCATAGCGCAAAAAGGAGGAATAAAATAGATTTGCGGAAAGAAATTATTAAACTGTTAGTATGATAAATTTCACACGGGGGGGGGGGGGGGTAAAGTTGCTTGTTATATTCTAAGGCAACGCTTGTCAATAAGCGGCGCTCTTGGCGAAGCTTTTTCATCGTTAGTTATAATATACCGGAAGTTTTGTATTTTTACAAGGTTCTTGGGAGTATTTTATGCGGACGCGGACGAGATTGTAATTATCTTTTCATGCACTATCTCGCCGATTCTTTGCATGATTGAAAAATACCGATATAATCATTAGCATGAAAGCCCTTTGTGTGTTGTACGGAGGCCGCCTTGAACCGGAAGCCTTTGAAAAAGTATTACCAGTCCAGGCCGGAAATGAAAGCGCCTTTTCATTGGCTGTTTCAGCCGCCCGCGCTTTTCCCGGCGTGGAAAAAACCGTGCTTTTGAGAACACAGGACTCAAGTCTAGTCGATCTTCCTTCTGATGTTGAAACTGTGCTTCGTCCTTCCTGGAGCCGAACCACTCTTTTAGAGGAGATTTCCACGCTCTCAATCGGCTGGGATTTTACATATTTCGCCTGGGCGGACTGCCCGCTTTTGGATCCGGCGCTTGCCGGCGCGATGGCGGAGCGGCATCAGCGCTATAAAGCCGAATACTCCTACGCGGACGGCTGGCCCTACGGCCTCGCGCCTGAAATCCTGGGGCCTGGAACGGCGGGGATACTCGCGAAACTGTCTGAAAACAGCGATGGGCCTGTAGAAAGAGACGCTCTGTTTTTTACGATTCAAAAGGACATAAACGCCTTTGATATTGAGACGGAAATTTCCCCTGTTGATTTAAGACCTTACAGGCTCAGCCTGACAGCCGATTCCAAAAGGAACCTACTTCTGCTTTCCCGCTTTATGGGAGAGTTACGCCAGTCCGCTTCAAGCGGGCGAATAGCTGCCGCCGATATTGAAAAATTAATTTCCGAAAAACCGGCGCTGCTGCGTACCTTGCCAGCTTTCTTCAATATTCAGGCGCTGGGCGCGTGTCCCCAGGCCTGTTCCATCTGCCCCTGGCCTTCCTATGGCGGCTCTGTCCCCGTTACCGAGCGGAAGGAACTTATGCCCAAAGCCGCCTTCGCTTCGCTTCTCGATAAGATTTCTGGATTCACCGGGGACGCGGTGATCGATCTTTCCCTTTGGGGGGAGCTGTCCTTACACCCGGAACATTACGAACTTATCGAGATGGTTCTGGCCCGCCCCGCCCTGTCGCTTGTGATAGAGACATCCGGCATCGGCTGGAAAGCGGATGAGTTAAAAGCCCTTGCCGCTTGTAAGGCGGCTCCAAGAAAAAACCACATGGCCCCTCTTTCGTGGATTGTGTCGCTGGACGCGTTTGATCCTGAGCGTTACAAAGAGCTGCGGGGGCCGGGTTTTTCCGAGGCACAGGACTGCACTAAAACGCTGCTCTCGCTTTTTCCGAATGACGCCTACGTTCAGGCGGTGCGGCAAAAAGGCGCTGAAGACGACATTGAAAAATTTTACCGCGCGTGGAAGGGTGATAACTCAAAGCAGATCATCATTCAAAAGTACGATGATTTTGCCGGGGCTCTTCCCAAAATGCAGGCCGCCGATCTTTCACCTGTGAAGCGCCGCCCTTGCTGGCATATTCAGCGGGACATGAACATACTCCTGGACGGCAGAGTCCCCGCTTGCAGAGAGGACTTGGCGGTTCTAAAAGGCAGCGCTGTGGTTTGGGGAAACGCTTTCTCTGACAATCTTTCTGTTATTTGGGAAAAAGGGGCGGCTTTGTACAACGAGCACTGTAAGGCCGAATATCCTGGAATATGCGCGCTCTGTGATGAATACTATACCTACAACTTTTAACGAAAATCTTCCCACTTATACCGCGGTCGGAGGCAATGAGCGAAGGGCCTCCACCGGCATATCGGCGGTGGTGTTGAACAGGGGGGGAAGGTATCCGCGTTACAGCTTCTTTGAAGAGCTGGAGAAGCTTAGATTCGACTATGTTATTTCGATTGAAAGTTCCGCCGCCCATTACGATTTGGAATCCCTATCATCAAGTTTTCCTTTTGTCCGTTTTATTCTTCCTCAAGAGCGCTTGAACCGGGGGGAGGAGATCAATCTGGCCGCGTCCGAATTGTCCTGTCCGCTGTTTTTTGTCCTCTGGAACGATCTTAAGTTTCTCCGAAGCGGCGGCGCCGAGCGAATGGCGGAGCGCCTCCTTGCCGGAGCGCAGGAAGAAAAAAATATTTTCAAAAGGCTTTGCACAACGCCCTTGATCCAGGACGCGCGTTCGGAAACCATGCCTACCCTTATTGTTCCCGCGCTTGTTCCCGAAAAAAAAACCGGAAGAACAATAAAAGCCATTCCGTTTGTTCCGCGGAAAGAAGGGCAATTAACCATATACCCCTTTGACGGAATCGGCATCTACGACAGGGAGCGTTTTATCCGCCTGAACGGATTTGATCCTTACATAAAAAATTTTTACTGGCAGCTCATGGATTTTGGTTTTCGCTCCAGCCTTTGGGGAGAAGAAATTGCCTCTACGAGACTGATTAAGCTTTCTTACGAAGGGTCTGTCCCCGAAGAAGACAGTACGGCAGGCGAGGACTTTTTAAGGTTCTTTTTGAAAAACCTTGCTCCGGTTTTCAAGGGCGATTACGCCCACATTCCGCTGCGGCGTTTTCCGGGATACTTAAGAAGAAGGGGCGGCCTTTTAACCGCCTGGGATGAATTTTCTTCCGCGCGCGCCTGGGTCAAAACCAACCGCTTTCGTTTCAGCACTGACGCCAGAATTATGACGGAGCTTTTCACTTCGGTTGAAACTGAAGCGAAAAGTGAGACCGAGAGCGATGACGATAGGGATGATTTAGCGCGGGACGAGTCAACAATGGAGGAGAAGTGACCGCTTTAATATTGCAGGCGCGCATTGATTCAAGCCGCCTTAACGAAAAGGCATTGCTGCCCCTTGGGGACAAGCCTATGGTCTTCAGGGTGATGGAAGCGCTTGCTTTTTTACCCTGCGAAAAAAAGATACTTGCCTGCCCGGAAGACAGCGTCTCCGCTTTTGCTCCCCTCGCGGAAGAAGCAGGCTTTATTCTGCTTCCCGGCCCTGAAGAAGACGTGCTTGCGCGTTACTGCCTTGCGATTCGCAAGGCAGGCGCCGACAGGGTGATCCGCGCGACCGCCGACAATCCCTTTGTTTTTATTGACGCCGCAGAAGCCATCGAAAGCGAAGCCGCGACGCTGGGCGCGGACTACGCCGGCTATTTCGGCCTGCCCTACGGCGCGGGGGTGGAATCTGTCGCGGCGGAGGCGCTTCTACGCGCCGAAAGGGAAGCTAAGGCCCCTGATGAGCGGGAGCATGTCTGTCCCTACCTTTACAAACATCCGGAGCTCTTTCGCCTTCACAGGCCGTTTGCTCCAAGGCGCTGGCAAGGCTCGGATTGCAGGATCACAGTGGACACAAAGGAAGACTACGATAGGGCTTCGTTATTGTACGAGCGCCTTTCTTCCCTGCCCCCGGAAAAGCGGAACCTGGGCGAGAATGTTATTTCCGCATACGGATCTTTATGGAAGGGCGAATGAAAGGCGCTTCGATTCTTATAGTGCCCGCCTGTGAAAGAGGCCGGGGCGGCGGCCATTTGATCCGCTCGCTTTTGATCCTCAAGGCGCTACAGGCAAATGAGCGCGGCGCGTTTTTCTGGGTGGACGAGTACCTTAAAGACGATTTTCTGAAAAGGTTTAGCGATTTTTTTGATTCACTTGACAGCCCGTGCGTGCTTTCCCATGAGGAAGAGCTTAAGAGCCGGGCTTGGGATTTTATTGTCCTTGATCGGTTTAGAACATCAAGAAAAGAATATGAATTCTTCTCCGGTTTTGCGCCCGTTATTGGAATAGACGAGGGCGGCCCTTTCAGGAATCGCTTTGATTTTCTAATCGACCTTTTACCGTCATTGAAAGATGAGCCGGTCAATCTTTTTTCCCCGGCTCTTCTTTCATTACCGCGGAACAAAAGGCCGGATGTTGCCGGGGAAACCGCGCCAGGAATTCCATTTCGTATACTCATTAGTTTTGGCGCGGAGGACTCAGCCGGTCTGGGTATTGCCGCGGCGCGAGGTATCAGCGGTTTTCTGGCAAAAACGCCAACAGAAAACAAGCTTGATGTTACGCTTGTCTCCCCGATTCCACCCCACAACTCGCAATACGAGATAGAGGAGCTTTTCGGAATTACAGTCTTGAGGAGAATCCCCAATCTCGGCGAGCGCCTTGCGGAATACGATCTATTTGTAACGCATTTCGGTCTCGGCGCTTTCGAGGCCGTCTATGCCAGGCTTCCTGTTATCATTGTTTCTCCAAGCGCGTACCACGAAAAGCTTAGCCGCAAGGCCGGTTTCTTCTCACTTGGGATCGGAACCGGAGCGGCAGGACGCCTTGGAAAGTTGGCCCGTGATTTTGGCGGCGCCGGTAAACCTGACATACTTAAAACTCTGGAGCGAAAAAGCAGGGAAATCGCCGAACGTTACGGCTTATGGGAAGATCAAAAAGAAACCATCGCCGCTTTTTTGTGCCGCGTCTCCCCGCATTCGCCGCTTAACTGCCCCGTCTGCAAGAAACCACGCGCCGTCCCCGTCTTGGCGCGTTTCCCGGAAGAGAGCTACCGCCAATGCCCTCACTGCGGGATTATCTACCTTGCCCGCCTTGACGAGCCGCCGATTGAATACGAAAAAGATTATTTTTTTAGCGATTACAAAAAGCAGTACGGCAAAACTTACCTGGAGGATTTTCCCGGCCTTGTGGAAGCGGGCAAGCGGCGGCTGGAACATATAAAAGACATTTTACATTTTAAGAATAAAAACCACGGCATAGAACCGAAGGTAGTACACAGAGTATCACGGAGAGAAAAAGAATTATCAATTTTGGACATTGGCTGCGCTTACGGTCCCTTTTTGGCGGCGGCGGCAGAGTGCGGCTTTTCCCCGGCTGGTGCGGAACCAGCCTCCGATGCGGCGCGTTATGTGCAAGAAGAGCTGAGTTTTCCATGTTATAATGGTTTCTTTCCTGCGTCCAATCCCGAAGAAATACGCCGCCTTGCCAATGACAGTGAAGGCGGCTTTGACGCGGTTACAATGTGGTACGTTATCGAACACTTTGAGGAAGTAGGGAAAGTGCTGCAAGAGGTTCACGGGCTTTTGAAAGAGGGCGGGGCGCTGGCTTTTTCTACCCCGTCTTTTTCCGGGGTTTCAGGCAGAAAGTCCCTCGCTTCATTTTTGAGAAACAGCCCGCCGGATCACTATACAATCTGGAACCCGAAAATCTGCGCCTGGATTTTAAGGCGTTACGGTTTCCGTCTCCGCAAGATCGTGGTTACAGGCCACCACCCCGAACGCTTTCCGGTGATTGGCCGTTTTGCTGACAAGGCGAAAAAAGGTTCGATTTACGGTTTTTTATACAGTTTCCTGTTTTTTATAAGCCGCTTTTTCCGCCTTGGTGATACCTTTGAGGTTTACGCCGTGAAAGCCTGAAAAGTATCAAAAATGTTAATTATTTTTATTTCATTGTTGTAAAATTAACAGTTATGGATAATATAAATACTGAAAAGGTCAGTACAAAAAAAATATTCACAATAGCAGTTCCGCTTATTCTACAGCAGTTAAGTTTACAAATGCAGGTTTGGGTTGACCGGGCTATGTTAGGTCATGTTGACTCAAAATATTTTTCCGCCGTAGGAAACGCGTTGGTTCCGTTTTATGCGGTTGCCGCCATAATAAACGCTATTTGCTGTGGAACGACTATTTTGATTGCACAAAATATAGGGGCAAAAAATATATCGCAAAGTAAAGACTATGCGGAATGTTCATTTATCGGAAATTCAATATTTCCTTTAATGGCTTTTTCATTTTTCTTTTTTGCCTCCGGTTTTTTGTTTAAGTTAATGGGAGTTCAATCGCCTGTTCTTGAATACAGCACATCATATATAAAAATATTGTCATTTACTCTGTTAATTTTAGGAATTGTATCAACTTCGGCTTCTGTTATGCAGGGTATTGGCATAACAAAAATGATTATGGTTGCGGGTATTTTCGGTAACGTATTAAATATTATGCTTGACTGGGTTTTAATTTATGGTAAATTCGGATTTCCTCAAATGAATATAGAAGGCGCTGCTCTTGCTTCAACTATATCAAATTTTGCGACCGCCCCAATTATGATAATTTACGTGTTTCTGAGTAAAAATATTCCGTTCAAAATAAACATAAAAAAAGTTTTTAGTTTCCGCTGGAGTTTGTATAAAAATGTTCTTAAAATAGGCATTCCTTCGGGTCTTGAATATATGCTTTGGAATGTTGGAAGTCTCATTGTTATATCATTCCTGAATAGATTGGATATAATGGCGGCTGGTATTTTTACGTTAATATTTTCTATAGAAACTTTCCCTCTCTTTTTATACATGGGGTTTGCAAATGCAGCATTGACTTTGGTTGGTCATAAAACAGGCGAGGAAAAACATGAACAGGCGGTCAACGCGGGCTTTAGGTGTTTACGTTTCTCAATAATTATTTGCGCTTTTATCGCTGTTTTATATCTAATTTTCCCAAAAGAGATACTTGGGATTTTTACCAATGACAAATCACTCATTATTTTTTCCGCACCGTTTTTAATGTTTGTGTGTATTACCATGTTTCCAAAATCAATAAATAATGTAATAGGTCTTGGAATTCGAGGTATAGGCGATACCAGATGGATGCTGTATGGGCAAATTTTGGGTACTGTTCTTGTAATAATTTTATCCTATGTTTTAATTTTTACCGCCAATTTGGGATTATGGGGAATTTTTATTACTTTGTTGGTTGACGAAACTGTCAGGGGATTTATCAACTTATTAAGATTTTGGAAGGGTAGAGAGTTCTTTTTCTTAAAACCTTTTGGGAAAATTGTTGGCAAGAACGATTAAGAGAGATTGAGGTAAATATAGTGATAAAGCCCTATGATTTACTTAATGCTGTTTTACATGATATTGAAGATGGGTTAAAAGAAGGCGTTAATGAAAACGCGCTTGCGAAAGAATATTTTATTTCAAACATTTATTTAAGGAAACTTTTTAAATTTGCCTTTGGACTGCCCATAGGAACGTATATACGCTCACGCAAACTGTCGTCAAGTATTGAAGATTTGCTGTATACAGATAGAAATATTCAGGATATTGCTATGGACTACGGTCTTGACTATGAACAATCCTATATAAGAGCTTTTAGACGCGAATTTGGGCTGACTCCGGGCGAGTTACGCAAAAGCGGGCAGATAATAAAAATAACGCCGCCGCTTCAGCTTTTTGATTCAAACAAACTGGCGGACGGACTTCTTTTTGGGCCGGAAATTGTAATGATCCCTCAGTTCCATGTTGCAGGCAAAAGACACAAACTGCCTTTACGGGACGTATTGGGTTCGGCTTCCTGTATGGCAAAACAATTTTGCGATCATGATCGCTTGAAAATACCAAACGCGGTAAATCCCGATGTGCTAATAATTCTTTGCCGCGAAGCCGGTATTGACGCCGATTATGGCTGGTTTATGCCGTCAATACAGGTAAAAACAACAGACAGCATACCGGAAGGGTTTGACTGTGATACCTTTCCGTCTTCTTTATGCGCCAAATTTCGTTTTATTGGATCGAGTGATAATGAAATAGATACTGTCGTCTCGGACGGTATGTTTAAGGCAATTGCCGACTTTATGGATAATGAGGAACAGAAATATTTTTTGGAAAGAAAAAAAGTTACTATTGACAGATTTGTTTCATCTGCTTTTGAGGGATTGTTCAGCCAAAGGGAATGGTATACCCCCGTTGTAAAAAAAACAAAAAGTGATGTTTTTAGGAACCCTGATAAAATTGTTAGAACTTTCAAGCAGGATATTCCGGCTTTGCGTTTCATTGGAAAGAGATATTCATCTAAACACGAAAATTCAGAAGAAGTTTTTGATGAAATTTTGGAAAGCATGGACAACTGGTGCTATAATCACACGTTTGACGCTATTGAAAAACAATCCGATACAGATTTAGGGAAATTATACGAAAGCGGCGATTCGTTTGTCGGGCTTATAAGAAAAAAAGAGGGTGCGGTTTTTGAATACTGGTTGGGAATATTTATGCCGCGGGAAACCGATGTTCCGGCAGAATATGAGATGATAGATTTCCCGGAATCAGAGTTGGGAATTTGCCGTGTTTACGGTAAAAGAAACGCTATAATTCATTATGACGCCGATTGCAGGAAAAAATTGGCGGAAGAAGGTATTGAATGTCAGGAAAACGAAAAATGGTTTTATCAGCGTTTCAACTGGCGCGGGTTTTTTGAGGAAGATAAATTCGGTAAAAGATTATTGGATTATTGTTACTATTTATAATTAGGCTCACTGCAAGGGCTGACCGGGAAGTACTTCGGCAGCATAGTTGCCGCAACTTCCCGGCCAGCCCGCGTTGCGTGTGGTTTTTACTCAACCTTGAACAGCGAAACCTCCTTGACTAAATGATTGATGTTTTCCCTGTTTTTTACGCTTATCTCGTTGATCCTGCTTACCGCTTTGTTGATCTCTTCCGCGCCTAAGGCCATCTCGTTAATTCCCCCGGTGATCTCCTGGGTTACATGATCCAGATTCCTGCTTTCCTGTATCACCTCGCGGCTGCCTTCAAGCATTTCTGAAGATCCTTCCTTAACCTGCCGGGTAATTTCATTTAACTTGCTGACAGCTTCCAGGATGTACTTGCTGCCCTCGTTTTGTTCTTCCATGGCGCTGCGGATAACCTCCTCCTGATTCGATACGGTTTTTACGCCGGAATCAATCACTTCAAATCTGGTGAGAGTGGTACCCGTAGACGCGCTGACCTTGTCAATCGAGGACTTTATCTTCTTGAGTACCGCGCTTATCGTTTTGGACTGTTCGCTGGAGCTTTCGGCGAGTTTGCGTATTTCCTCGGCGACAACCGCGAAACCTCTGCCCGCCGCTCCGGCGTGCGCCGCTTCTATCGCGGCGTTCATTGAAAGCAGGTTGGTCTGGCTGGCGATGTCTTTCATCACTTTGTTGATCTGAAGCAGTCCCTCGGAATCGCGCGCGATTTCCTGAATGTCGGAAGCCGCGTCCTGTAAACTTATACGGCCAAAACCGGAAGAGGTAGTTAATTCACTTACGCTTTCGCTGTTTTTAACAAGCGTCTGGGTTACAGATTGTATATTGGCAAGCATTTCCTCAACTGCGGAAGACGATTTGCTTACGCTGGCAGATTGCTGTTCCACAAATCCGTTGAGCTTGTCGATATTGATTGTGATTTGTTCCATGGTAGCGCCGGTTTGAGTTACAGACGCGCTCTGGTTTAACATCCTGCCCCTGATGCTTTGAATGTTGGCGGTAATCTCGTTCATTGCCGCCGCGGTCTCGGTCATATTGCCGGCCAGTTCATTGCCGGTATCGGATAATACTCCGGCGTGCTCTTTTATCGAAATGATCAGTTTTTTAATCTTGGCCAGGGTCAGGTTAAAGTAACGCGACATGTCGGAGATTTCGTCGTTTCCTTTTTCGGGGATGGCCCGCGTTAAGTCCCCTTCGCCTTCGGAAATATCTTTCAGCGTTTCAGTTACCTTTTCGATTGGCTTGGTAACATATCCAAGGACAAAAAAGATAATCGCCGCCGTAACAAGAATGGCTATTACAGCCAGAATAACGGTAAATCTGGTTATGGCGTTTATTTCCTTTAATACGTGGGATTCAGAGGCGCCTACCAACACCGCTATGCTGAAATCCGAAGTGCCTATTTGAACTGTCTTCACAACAAACCTGAAATTATCATCATGCGATGGATCGTAAACCTGACCCTTGTAGGTATTACCGTTTTTTATCGCTTCGAGCATCGCCTGCCTGCATTCGCCGAATTCCACATCAGCATCAAGCATGTTTTTGCCAATCCGCTCGGGTTTATAATGCGCGAGAATTGTTCCTGCGTTTGTATACAGCACAACCATGTCAATATCATCGTTTGTTCTTATTGTTCTCTCCACTACCATCTGCATCACATCAATTGACAATAAACATCCAATGGCGCCTACTACTTCTTCGTTGTTTTTGCTGTTATTGGTAATGGGAACAAGCATTCTTATTGCATACTTTTCGACTCCGTTTATCTTTCGCAGTACAGGCTCGTTAACGCGGTCTTTAAACGCGTTGCGGCCGGTAATATGCTCCATTACATTGTCAATATCGGTTGTAACCCGCTTTACCGTGCTGCCTGTTTCTTTGCCCCAGGCCATCGCGTACTGTCCTGTCGGGCTTGATCCCGTCCGTCCGATATACTGTTCATCCATGCCGTCAAGGGCGTTCGGTTTCCAGACCGTATACAGGACAACCATCTGAGGCTCCTCATCCAGAGCCGACTTCAGCATCGCGTCATACCTGTCCCGCCGTTCTTCCGGTTTAACGGTTTCAAAGTCTCCCATTACGTTTGCCAGCGTAGTTAACGCCCGAATATAGCCGTCCTCGCGGCCCTTCCAGAATTCGGCGCGGCTATTGGCCAAATGCTCCTGACTTAGCAGGCTCAACTGCAGGGTGTTTTTGGAAGCCTGTAGCAGCAGTAATGCGGCAATTCCCGCTACCACAACAGCCATTATTGCGATCACCACAATACTTAATTTAATTTTAATCCTCATAAAATCCTCCTAAAAAAAAGATAATAATTCGGTTAAGTGAGGAGAGTACCTGAAACGGCAAAATAATAATCGCAAAATACACCCAAATTCACCTTATTGGCGCAGATGAAAAGTCCTGCCCCGGTTTTACCGATAATGAAAAGGGAGGACTCTAAATTTGCCGGAAAGAAAACGGATACTCATATTGGGCGCGGGCGTGATGCAGGGGCCCGCCCTCAGAATCGCCAATGAAATGGGCCTTGAAACAATCGCTATAGACGCCGATCCGGCAGCCCTCTGTGTGCCAATGGCCGATCGGTTTGAGAAAGTAGACCTAAAAGACAGGGAAGGCATTGAGAAGCTGGCGCGTTCCCTCATGGAACAGGGCGGCCTTGCGGGTGTAATGACCGCCGGAACGGATTTTTCAGCCAGCGTCGCCTGGGTCGCAGAAAAACTAGGCCTTCCGGGGATAAGTTTTGAAGCCGCTCTGGACGCCTCGGACAAGGAAAGGATGAGGAAGCGTTTTAAAGAAGCCGGCGTTCCATCCCCCGAGTTTATCATAATAAACGATTCAAGCGGCGAAGCGGGCGAAACTGCCGTTTTGCTGCCCTTTTCCTGGCCTGTGGTTGTAAAGCCCGTTGACAACATGGGCGCAAGGGGCTGCCGCAGGGTGGACGGTCCGGCGGAACTTAAGGCCGCCGTCGCCGACGCAAGGGCCTTCTCCCGTTCAGGCCGCGTGATAGTGGAAGAATACATGGAAGGCCCGGAATATTCAGTTGACGCGCTGGTTTACCAGGGGGAAATAACAATCTGCGGCTTTGCGGACAGGCACATTTTTTTTCCCCCGTATTTTATAGAGATGGGGCATACAATACCTTCTTCTATTGATCCCTCTGTAATGCGCCAACTAATAGAAACCTTTAATAAAGGGGTAAAGGCCCTTGGCATCACCGACGGTGCTGCCAAAGGCGACGTTAAGCTCACCTCCCGCGGCCCCATGATTGGCGAGATTGCCGCCCGGCTTTCCGGGGGCTATATGTCGGGCTGGACTTTTCCCTACTCCTCGGGGGTTTTGCCGACTAAAGGCGCGATTGAGATAGCAATAGGGAAAAAACCCGGCGGCCTTGAAAATAAATGGAATTGGACCTGCGCGGAACGGGCCTTCATCTCGATTCCCGGCAAGGTGCTTTCCATCGAAGGCATCGAAACGGCGAAGGTTATGCCCTTTGTAAGGGATGTCTTTTCGCGGGTTAAAAGCGGAATGAAGGTAACTTTTCCTGAGAACAACGTCTCAAAATGCGGGAACATAATCAGCGCGGCTGGAGACAGGGAAACCGCTGTTAAAGCCGCGGAAAACGCCGCCCGCTCCGTCTTGATACGCCTAGAAGCGCCAAATGAGGAAACCACGGCCTTTCTTGCTGTCCAAGCGGCCATGCCGTTCTCGGAAAAGCCGTCATTTCCACCGGACGCCTTCGCCGCCGGTAAAAGCCTTCTGTCCCTTCTTGCGGCCATCCCTGAAACGGCGAATTTCCACGCCGGAAAGGAGCCTGTGCTTTTACCCTTCCCGGAATTTACCGAATCGGGGCTTTTGGATTATATGGGCAGGACTGTAAAGGAATCCCTTGACGCGGTAAGGCTTATTACCAGCCTTGGTCTGCCTTTGGCCTCAAAAGAATCTATGGCAGAGGTAGCCGTTTTGGGGCGTTCTTTCTGGCAGGCCCTTATTCGCGGGGGTTACCAGGGCGCAGTGTACTACATTGACTCGATAACCAAGGGAGCCAATGATTAAGAAATCATTCTTAAAAATTTTACCACTAACCACACTAACCAACACGAACAACTATAAGATAGATACAAAAAGTTCGTGGTCGTACCGTCAGACTGAAGGTCTGCGGTACGCTTCGTGTGGTTCGTGGTTGAATTTCTTCTTCCTTTTTTTTCTTTTGTTCTTGGCTTTTCCGGTTTACGCGGAAAGCCCCGGCCCGCAATCGAAAAACCTTTCCCTGGAAGAAACTTTAAGCGCCCTTGGCACTACAGCCGAGCTTCGCTGGGATCCTTTTTTTTCTTCCGGCGCAATTATATCCGGGACACATGAAGCGGCGTTTATTTCAGGCAGGGAAGGGGAAAGCGGTATGGTTCTCCTTGACCACAAGGATATTTTTACTCTGCCACTGCCGTTTTTGGAGCAAGGCGTCCTCAAATTTCCCGAAACTTTTTTACAGCAGATAAAAAGCACCTTCAACCGCTACATGGACGAGGACCGCGACAGATTCAGAGTAGCGGCGATAATAATAGACCCCGGACACGGTGGCAAAGACCCCGGCGCTTCCTGGGATCACACAATTCAGGGTAAGCTCCTTAAATCCGTGGAAAAGGACATAACTTTAAAGGTTTCCCGCCTGTTGTATTCCGCCCTGATTGCGGCATATCCTGACAAGCGGATACTCATGACCCGCGAGGGGGATACAAATTTGACCCTGGACGCGCGGGTAAGCATGGCAAATTCCGTGCCCCTCGGCGATAACGAGGCTGCAATCTACATCTCTGTCCATGCCAATTCCTCGCTGAGCGCGAGCGCGAGAGGCTACGAAGTGTGGTATCTCCCCCCAAGTTACCGCCGTGAGGTTATAGATCAGGCGAAATACCAGGATTCAAAGGAAGTATTGCCCATTCTTAACAGCATGATGGAAGAAGAACTAACCACCGAAAGCATACTGCTGGCCAATTACATCCTTAAGCGTATGGGAGAAGCGGTGGGAAAGCAGATCCCTTCCAGGGGGCTTAAAGCGGAAGAGTGGTTTGTGGTCAGAAACGCGCGAATGCCCGCGGTTCTGGTAGAACTGGGATTTGTGTCCAACGAAACCGATGCCCTCCTCATGAGCGATGATGCGTACTTGAAGAACCTTTCGGATGCGTTATATAAAGGAATCAGCGATTTTATTGTTTTCTTTGAACGCGCCGGAGGCTTGACTGCTTATCAATGAATGAAATACTGAAAAATACCCTGTCGGCTTTAACCAGGTTCCTCGGTAAAACAAAAAACCGCCGTTTAATGTACCTTGTCGCAATATGTCTGTTTGCCCTCGGGGAATTTTTGCTTTCGGGGCTTGTCAGAAGGACATTTGTATTTTATTCTAGTTTAGAGGGGAAGACAGTTGTGGAGGATCGGATGCTTCGCCGGTCCGGGGACAGAGAAACGGATATACGCCGTTATGTAGACGAGGTTCTTTTGGGCCCCTCTTTCCCTGAGCTGGATCCCCTTTTCCCGCGGGGGACAAAGCTAAACTCCTTCATGTACCGTGAAACTGTGGTGTACGCGGGTCTTTCCGAATCCGCGGTTTTGCCCCTGGAAGGCCGTTGGGATGTTTTTCGCAGTCTTTTAACTTTAAATGAGGGGATAAGGAGGAATTTTCCGTTTGTGGGAGACGTGAGGCTCTTTATCGGCGGAAACGAGGTTTTTTTTAACGAATTTTACGGGTTTTTTACCAAACCTGCCGATAATAGTAAAACATCGCCGTAGGGCGTTGACAAAAAAAGGGTATTCTTGATATACTCTTTTATAGCGTTTTATGTATTTTGCATAAATGAAAGGAGTTGTGAATGAAACGGATTATCATTCTTCTTGCAATCGCATTGGTAACGGCTGGGATGCTGAGTGCCGATGAACGGGTCTTGATTGATTTTTCAAAATTGACCGCAGACATCCGCGTAAAGCTTGATACAAACGATCAGGATACCACACCTAATCAGAATCGTCGAACAGTTATGGATTATGGTCAGGTAGCGGGCGGTACTTTTACAAACGAACAGAAAGGGCTGATGAAAACCTCTCTTGCCATTGAAAATTGGGATGTAAAATTCAACTCTTCCTCCCGGACTATCGAGAATGTTTCCAATACTTATACAAAAGAGGCGCCCTCGAAACAGTGGGGAACTGTCATGGGCGTAAGGGTTCACTACCCGGTTGATTACGCCTATTCCAAGGCGACAATTAGGCCTCCTTTTGAAATTCCCGCCTACGAGCCCATGGCCAATGTTGACGACAACGGCGTCATACAGGCAAGCGATTCCGACGGCATTACCGGTCCCAGCCGCTTTGAGGATGAATACGGGGTTGTAAAGAACGTAGGTACAATCAGGTCGGTGGCAATTAACGCTTACGGCCTTAATTTCCCCCACGGGTTGAACGTCATTCTCATAGATTCCGAAGGCAACGAAAAAGTATGCTTCATGGGTTATATGAACTATGACGGATGGGCCGAGCTTACCTGGAATAACCCCCAGTACATTTTTGAAGTCAGGAACAGGGATCTCAGGCTTTATCCCCTGTATCCCACCACCATGCCTTTCGTGAAATTCGGCGGGCTCAGGCTCGACAGGGACGCTGACAAAGCCGGCGGTGATTTTATCGCTTACTTTAAAGACGTAAAGATTATCTACGATAAAGCGGTACTCGACACAGACCGCGACATCAATGACGAAGAAATCTGGGGTATAATCAATCAGCGTGAAACCGAAAAGAAGATATTTGAGTTTGAAAGATTCGGTCAGGATCAGATTCTCAGATTCCTGGATACCCAGAAGAAGGCTCCACAGTCCTGGGATCCTTTGAATAAGGATTTTGGTTTTACTCCTACTCCGACTAACTAAACGGGTTGATATACCCGGACAATTGGGCTGTCAGACTGGCTGCGTATATGTAGTCGGCTGACGGCCTTTTTTTTGGAAAAAATGAATGGCGGATAATACTGTTTTTCCGGAAAGAAATTCTCTTCTTGCGGAATATGAGCTGCTTATTTCAAGGCGGCTTTTTATTGTCCACGAGCTGGAGAATTATATTGAACAAGCTATAGAGCCCCTGCCTTCTCATCCCCGTGTAAAAGGCCGCCTTAAATCTTTTGACAGTTACTTTAAAAAATACATCAGGCTTCTTAAACAAGATCCTTCCGTTAAAATTCCCAAAATTGCCGATGTTTTGGGTATACGCGTTATTTGTCCCTTTCTTGAGGATTTAGCAGCGGCGGAAGAGCTTCTAAAAGAAAGATTTAAGGTTGTTGAGGCAGAGAGGAAGGGCGGGGATCATACATACAGGGAATTTGGCTATGAATCAATACATCTTTTAATTGAAGTTCCGAGAGAAATATTGGATAAGGCGGATATGGCCTCCAGCCAGACGGCGGAGATACAGATCCGTACCATTTTACAAGACGCCTGGGCGGAAGTGGAGCATGAATTTGTCTATAAAGCGGAGTTTATCCCTTTTGACAATCCGCTAAAACGAAAGCTTGCCGCCATTAACGCGTCCCTTTCTCTTGCGGATATAATTTTCCAGGAAACACGCAGCTACCTTCGCCTCCTTGGCGGGGAATTGGACAAGCGGCGGGATTCCTTCTTCAAAAAGATTGAAGAATCTACCGACGCGATGATCTTTTCAGAAGATAAGCCCGTATCTTTGGATAGTCTGTCTCCTATGGAAGAGAGCGGAGAAGCCGCCAAATTTCAGTCTGAATCCATCTGGGCTCCTGTGGATGTTCCCGGCACTGTTTCCATTGACGAACTGCTTGTGGAAGCTCTTACCGCCCATAATAAAAATCAATTCGAGGAAGCCATAGCGGTTTATACGCGGATTTTAGGCATGGAGCCTAACGAATCAGTCGGCGCTCTGATTTACAAGCATCGCGGAATGGCTCACTTCGCAAGCTCCCATTATGAAGAAGCCATCGCCGACTTTTCCGAGTCTCTAAGGCTCGATCCAAAATCCTATAAAGCGGCCTATTACGAAGGGATAGTGTGTTCCGTGCTTCAGCGTTATACCCAGGCGGTGGAAGCCTTTAACCATTCTCTCGAAATAAACCCGTATCAGCCTTACTGCCTTTTCCGTCGCGGCCAGGCTTATTACCATCTTGCGGATTATCCTCAGGCGCTTGCCGATTGCGAGGCGGCTCTGGTTCTGGAATCCTTCGAGGCAGGCCGCAGGTTTAGGGATTTACTGCTGGATAAGCTTAAAATGTGAAAGCATCGCGAAACAATTTCCTAAATAAAATTATCAGAAAATCATCTCACAGAGGGCACTTATTTTAGTGTCTGACACCGTGCGTGTAACTATGGCATAGCTGAAATCTGAATGCGAAATTCCGCGCCGATTTGGTTGAACCGGGCATCGGCGGCATTATCTTTAACATCTTTATCATACCATTTGCAGCCGAAACCTATATGCAGTTTGCCGTCTTTGATTTCCGCCTTTCTGCCCGTGTCTTCCTCGTAAAAATCCACGCACCAAGGCATATTATAAGAACTTATCAATCCTTTGCAGCCATGCTTATTTAATTTATAAGCTATTTCTATATCCTGCATTACTTTTTCAATATACGCATCATCGTGCGGATACTCCACATTGCTGGCGTCATAATTGATGGCCGGCGCGACCTGGTATCCCTCCGAGGAAACGCCGGACACTACGGCCGTGATCGTTTTGCCCTTGTCTTCCTTCGTCACCTCGTATCTATCTTCCGTTTCGCCGGTAATGGTGGCGCCGTTCCGTTTCCATACCACGCTGAGACCGGCGTCAGGGTCGGCGGCCGGCCAATAATAATCGGCGCTGAATTTAACGCTCGCATATACAGTTTCTTCAAATTTGCTCTCATACGGGTTATAATATGCATTCGGATAAAGCTCTACCGTATATGTTCCCATTTGAACCGTCACTTCGGGCGATGTGTGGGTTTCGGTTCCGCATATTGCCTTAACGACAAGCTTTTTGTTGGCATCCCTGGGATCCGGCCCATATTCATAACCCCTTCCCACGACCTTGGCGCCAACCTTCCATTCGAATTCCGTCTTGCCCGAAAAGTTTTTCACGACGTCCGCGTGCAGCACGTTGCCGACTTTCGGATCCCCGAGAATCGTGACCTTTATTGACTTCCCCCCCGTCGAACCTGCGGGAGTAATGTCCAAATACAAAAAATCGGCGGTTAAGATCGCGGCGTTCCAGCCGGTCGCCTCCTCCACGTCCAAGTAAACTTTACATTTTCCATTAACAGGAGGACTGCTATCGTCGCCGTATTTTACAGTTACGCGTCCCGGTGAGCTTTCGCGGTTGTCTTTGCTTTTCCGCTCTACGGTAACCGTCTTTTTATTGCCGTCATAGATATGTGTGCCCCATCCACTGATGTCGTAGTGGCCGACTTCGGGGGTTTTGTTGTCATTAATAACCAGCGTACCCGCGGATAAGCCTGTCGCGGCCTTCCAGCCGGTTGCCTCCGCAACGTCAAAGGTAACGGCATATTCTGAGCCTACCGTACCATTCTCGGGAAACTTATCACTTTTTGGATAATTTGTATCTTCTATCCCGGTGTACCAGATCTTTATTTTGCCGGTAGACCTGCCCTCCATGGGCGTTATGGTTACGGCTTTAACTTTGCCCGCCGTCTGAGTCAGGTTGGAAATGATAAAATCGCCGGCAACGGGGATCGGGATGCCAACGATCAGCGTACCGGCGTATAAACCGGACGCGGCGTTCCAGCCGCTTGCCGCCGCCACGTCAAAGGTAACGACGTAAGCCCCGTCATTCTGGGGGATCGTGATGCTTTTTGCCGAGCCGCCCGTCCCTTCATAGTAGATGGTTCTTGCGCCGCCAGACTTGCCCGCTTTGGGCGTTATGGTTACGGCGGTAACATTGTTTGACGATTGCTTCAGGTTGCCAATGTCATAATCGCCTGCGACAGGGGTCTGGTCTTGGGGTTTGTCGTTGAACAATTCGCAAGCCGTTATAGCACATGCGATTATCGCGATAATTGAAATAATTCCGAATAGTTTTCTTAAGTTGTTCATATAAAACTCCTTCTAACCGTAGCAACATTAAAAATGGCGTCACCATAGAATGTCTTTTTGAGTAAAAATTACCCCTCGTTTAATAATTATCCTATAAAAAGTAACTACAATTGCATTATAAATAAATACCAATCAATTTGTCAAGCTGTTTTTAAACATTATTATTATCTAGCAAGTAATCAGGGGAAAAATGGACAATATCCGGGAGATTTTTGCCAGGAATTTAAGGGAAAACCGCCGTAAGCGCGGCTTAACGCAGGCTCAACTGGCAGAAAAAGCGAAAGTTTCTACCCATTATATAGCCCTTATTGAACTGGCCCGTAATATTCCCAAAGTTGAGACAATAGAAAAACTCGCGAATGCCCTGAATGTTGAGGTATATGAACTTTTTATCGCGCCGCATTATCATGGTATGGAAATGAAAAACTACCATGAAGCGATTGTTTCTAACTTAAAGGATATTGTGAAGGAATCAGTCAATGAAGCTTTTGAACAAGAGCATATAAGGCAAAAACAGCGTAAATGACAATGGTGGTAAGGTGTGATGCAGAAGCTTCTTATTTTGAAAACTATAATATATTGACTGACTAATCTGTGTGCTGTTGCGGAAACCTGTCCGTGGGCGCACGGCGCGCAAGAATAAAGGCCACGTCAAAACGTGCGTAAATAAAGGCCGCGACCGTCTAGCCCACGGTGGGTTTACGCAACAGCATTTTTGGTTGGTAAAAATCACTTCAATAAAGTTGAAGTAATTATTGTCTTTTTACTCAGCCCCCGAAACGCTCTGTCGACAGCATAATTCCAGCCAGTACCATGACATGGGCGCCGATGATTCTGAGAAATTCCATTGAGAGGCTTCTGCCGTTAAGAAGAGGGGCAATATCAATCATTATAATGAAAACAATCCAGGTAATTGCCAGGATGAGTAGTAAATTCTCGGTTATTCCGATAGAAACACCGAAAAATTTAATGAGGATAAAAACACCCGCCGCGATGGCCAGGACCGCCAGGATAACTATAATCACATTACCGAAATCACCTCTTCCTAACTCTCCAAGGTTTCTTACTGCGAGGCGGATTTCACTTGCGGAATCTTTGGTAATGCCTAAAATCCCTGTGGCAAAAAGGTAGATTGCCACCGAAAAATTCAGCAGAATAAACCCAATACCTTTGTTCATAAATTAGCTCCTAAAAAATTGTATTTCCTTATAAAAGGATAGTGGTTATTATACTACCTTTCTCAATAAAAGGATATGAGCTATTACTCTATATGAATCAAAAATCGCCAAAACAGGGTTTTTACAACCTACAAAGCCCGCGTCAAAACTCAGCCCCCGAAACGCTCTGTTGCCAGAATAATTCCCGCCAGCGCCATAAGATGAGAGCCGAAACCTCTGAGCCAGTCTACGAAGTTTGTTCCCTTGTGGTTAAGCGGATAGACAATGTCTATCATTAAAATGAAAACAACCCAGGTAATTGCGAGGATGATCAACAGCAGTTCGGTAATTGGGATAGAAACACCGAAGAATTTGAGGAGGATAAAAGCACCCGCCGCAATGGCCAGGACCGCCAGGATAACTATAAGTATTTCGGCGAAATCACCTTTAAAAAGGGAAGTTACCGCCCTGCGGATCTCGCCGTCTGCAAAAAACTTTCGCCCGGTAAGGCCCAAAATCCCTGTGGCAAAAAGATAGATCGCCACGGAAAAATTCAACAACATAAACCCAACGCCTCTGCTCATTGATAAGCTCCTAAAAGTGTATTTCCTAATGAAAGGATATTAGCAATATAATGCGTTTGTCGGGAGCCGCAAACAATTCGCTTACGCGGTTTTATTGGTTATTTTCACTTTAAAAGGTTATTTTCCGTTAAATAAGGCTTTATTACGGCAAAGATATTATCCGCCATTATGCTGTACCCTTCCGCGTTGGGATGAATTAGATCGGACATCTGGTTTTTTCCTATGCCTTTCCAGATATTTGAAATATATCCAATATCTTTATTTTCCGAGCGCAATTCGTCGTATATTTTTCTATAATCGTCAAGAAGCGCGAGTATGCCGGGAGGCATTATCAGAAATGTTTGTAAATATGAATCTTGCCATGCGGCGTCCCCTATAAAACTTGCCAGATAAATTTTCCGCTCCTCACTTTTTACCTTGTTAATGATGGCCTGCAGATCATTTTTTGCTTCGCTTGCCGGCTTCAATCTCAAAAAATTATTCGCACCCAGCGAGATGATTACCATTTGCGGATTATATGACAAAACGTCTTTATCCACCCTGGCTAATCCGCCTTCGGCGGTGTCGCCTGAAATTCCGGCATTTACGACATTAGCCTTTACCTTGTTTTGTAGAAACTCAGGATATGATTTTGTTTTATCAACTTTAGAAGGCTCAGAAGCGCCGTAACCCTCTGTAAGACTGTCTCCCAGGCAAACTATCGGACCTGTTTTCGGCGTATTAGGCGTAGTCGGTGTATTCGGTGTTGAAGTCTCCGATCCGCATCCGGCCAGCGTAAAAATAAGAATTATTATTATAGCTTTCGCTAGTGCTCTTTTCATGAAAACCTCTTCATATGTTATAATCCTCTTTATGAAAAATGGAAAGCTGGAATTGATTTGCGGGGACATTACCCGCATGGAGGTAGACGCAATCGTGAACGCCGCCAATTCAAGCCTTGCAGGCGGCGGCGGCGTTGACGGGGCCATACACCGCGCCGCAGGGCCTGAGCTCATGGAAGAATGTATGCGCATCGCAAAGGAGAGGCGGAATATTCCGGGCGGCCCCTGTCCCGCCGGTGACGCTGTGAGTACCGGCGCGGGAAGGCTCCCCTGTAAAAAGGTGATTCACACGGTGGGCCCGGTCTGGCGCGGCGGTAATAGCGGGGAGGCGGATCTCCTGGCATCGTGTTACAGAAAGAGTCTGCTCCTTGCGGAGGAAGCGGGACTGAAAAGCATCGCCTTTCCAAACATCAGCACAGGGGTTTACGGCTACCCGAAAGACAAAGCGGCTCTGGTTGCGCTGGAAACGGTACGCAAAACCCTGGATGAAACGCCCGGTATAGAGCGGGTTGTTTTTGTCTGTTTTGACGAAGAGAATTTAAATTTATACCGGAGGGGAATCTAGTACTTTGGAACAACTAAATGTTTACAGAGAATATTTTCAAAAATATCCTCACGCAGAGACGCGGAGATCGCAGAGAACTATGTGTTATTACCAAATTTTTCGTTCCCCATATGCTTTTTCTTATTTTCATAATGAAAATAAGTATGAAAGAGGAATCAGGCTTTCTAATTACTTATAGCCCTTTGCGTCCTTTGCGCCTCTGCGTGATGATTTCCTCGAGAAAGGCCTATATAACGAAAAGCAAGGATAAGTTTTAAGTATCAAGGACGCTGTTAGAAAGTAAGTTTTCGACTTTTTCCCTTATCGAAACGGGAAGGCGCAAGGTTTTTAACCTGGATTTTTCTCCCGCTTCAAGGACGATTTCTTTTTTTGGGAGCTTCAGGGCTTTGGCAAAAAAAGAGCGCAGCTCTTCGTTGGCTTTGCCGTCTTCGGGAGCGGCGGCTATTCGTACCTTTAACCGCCCTTCAATGATTTCCCCAAGAGCAGATTTGGAAGCCCCTGGAACAGCTTTAATGTCAAGAAACAAATAATCCCCGCGAGTGTGAACGCAGTTTTTCATTTTACTTTTCCGTTCCGGTTTTTTTATACGCGGGAAGCCAGACGGGATCTCCCATTTTCCATTCAAAAGAATAAGCCTGGGCTTCTCCGCCGGTTCCGCCAGGTAAGGAACGGATCGCAAGGTTCGCAAGGGCCGCCGTCCGGAAAGACAGGGCAGGCCCTTCTTTTGGCAGAGGGTTTTCCCCCGAGTGTATCAGGGCGGCGCAGAGTACCGGCGGAAAAAGGGAGCGAGTTATTTTGCACCTTGCCGTTTTGGGGAATAAATCTTCAATAACAGGAAGATTGGCATGAAGATTCAACTGCGGGCCGAAAAAAGAATATTCTCCGAATCCGGCGTTTGAACCGTTTTCGGCGCTTGAGATTTTTCCGTCATGCGGCATGGTTAGGTCTCGTATGTTTCCGGCAAGCTCTTTTAGCTCTTCCCGGTTAAAGGGCCGGGACAGTTCCGCGAGCGGCGCGGCGGGCGGGAAAGAATAAGCGCCGTAAAAACCTTTGGCAAAAAGGGCGGCCCGGTATTCGTTAAGAAGCTTCTCCGTGTCCATGCCGATAATAAGAATAATAAAACGGAATTCCTCCGGGGTGTCCGATTTATTTAACATTGTAAAAGTATATAAGGAATGAAATCATCACGCCAAGGCGCTGTATCTAACTTTTCTTTCCAGTGTTATACTTAGTAAGGAATCGCAATGAAATATAAAACTAAACTGCTTGTGGATCGTTTTGCTTCTATTCTTTCCCAATGGCCTGGGGTGGAATGTGTGTCTCTTAACGAAGCGGCTTTATCGGATACCCTTGACCCTTATTTCGCCGTTATTCTGGACGTTTACTACCGAGATTCAATTCCGGGCGCGGATGAACGCCAGCGTCTTTTCGGCGAAGACCTGGAGGCTTTTGAAACTTCAGGAAAGGGATACAAGGATCGTTTCCTTATCGGGGATAATCCCATACGCCTTGAGTACAAGTTAATCAGAAGGATAGAAGAGGTGATCGGCATAGCCGACACCCGGCTTGAGTCCTTGTGGCTAATCAAGGATAAGGGAACTTATGGATTTTACCGGCTTACTGAGGGGGAGATAGTCTTTTCCCGAAACGATTGGATTAAAGACATACGCCGGAGGCTGGGAGCTCTGGGAGATGAGTTTTGGCAGACTATGCGGAATGCCTATGAATCAAAAATGGAGCACTATTTAAGCGACCTTGGGGCGGCCCTTATGCAGGAAGATGATTTCTTCTACCTTATCTCGTCCGTGGGGTTTATTAAAAACGCCTGCCTTACCCTCTTTTGCATCAACCGGTGTTTTGAACCGTCCCACCGCGCTTATTATAAAAGGGTTTTAGAACTTAAGGAGCTTCCGGAATCTTTCAAGGTCTATTTCGAGAACTTTTTACGCGCAGACCCTGAATTAACCAAGGAACGAAGATTTTCACTGGCCCAGTTGATGGCGCGGGGGATCATTGCCCTGTGAAAAAAAGGCAGCCGCGCTTTTTCTTTTTAATTTTCACTGCGTTAATATTTTTTCCGTCTGTTGCCGCCTCAGGCGATAATACTTATGCCAACGGCCCTATTCCCGCGGATCCCGCTTTCATTCTTAGCTGCCCCGCCGCGTCATGGCGTAACAGCCGTTACGAAGTTTTTAGCTGGGACGCTTTTCCCGAAATACTTATTTTTGATACAGCCAGTTACGCCGTTCAGGACAGGCTTTTCAAGCGCCTTGCTTTTTTTGTGGAAAAGGCGGGCTTTCGCGGGCGGCTTGCCGGAGACGCGGAAATAGCCGATCTTCACGGCTGGAACGCCCATGATTACCGCGCCGAAGACCTTGCTTCTTTTTTTGAACTGGCGCGTAAAAGCAACTTCCCCCTGCTTGCCGAGGAACGGGAGCTGGAATCCATACTTTTAAGCGCCGGCGTTATAAAAAGAAATTCCTCCATGCAAATTGTTCCGGGCTCAGGCGCGATTGTTTCCATCTCCAAAGAATCGGACAAAACCGACAGGGCTTTAAGGCCGCGCTTCATTGTTCATGAATGTTTCCACGGAATTTATTTTATTGATGAAGATTTCAGGAATTTCTCCCGCCAAAGGTGGGAGGCGTTCTCCCCCGCTGCGAAAAAATTTCTTCTTTCTTTTTTTGAATTTCAGGCTTACGACACAAGAGACACGAATCTTGTAATTAACGAATTTATGGCGCATATATTGCAGCTGCCCGTTGCCCAGGCGGCCTGGTACTTCGGTGAATACCAGCCCAACAGAATGATCGCCGCTTCGCCCAGGCGCAGGGCGTCGCTTCCTGAAAAGGAGTCGGTAACCGCGGATGGAAGGATCTACTGGCCGGATATCGCGGCGGCGTTTACCGCCGAAGGAGAAGCTTTTTCCCGTTATGTGAACCAGAGATGGGGCCTTGCGGCGGGAAGGGTGTGGCGCTAAAAAAAGCGTTATGCCTCAAACCTGAAAGCAGGGCGGCGGTTCTTCTGAAGTCCAAAAGAATTCAGTTCAATGTTAAAACGGCGTTCGGCTTCAAGCGAAGATGGAGGGCCGTGTCCCGGAAGAATAGTGTAATCTCCCGGCAGCGAAAGGATTTTTCTTATGATGGCGCTAGTCTGGGTTGCCGCGGAATATGAGCTTGCGGTGCTTCCCAAACGGCAGGCGCTTAAGGCGTCGCCTGTAAAAAGCAAACGCTCTATCCTGAATATCGCGGAATCGGCCGAGTGCCCGGGAACGGAAAAAACCTCAGTTTTAAATTGTCCTATGTTTATTATTTCCCCGTCCCTGACCAGGGTTGTATGGTATTCTCCGACAACCGGATTTATCGCAAAAACCTCGGTATTGTAGATTCGCAGAATGGCCCTGAGCCCCTGAACATGGTGGGGATGATCATGGGTTATAAGAACCCCTCTGAGATAATAGTTATTTTCTTCAATCATGTTGAGGAGGCTCGCGTCCATCAGGCTTGGGTCTACAATAACCGCCTCTTTTGGAGAGCTTTCCCCGCCGCTGCCGAGGAGATATGTGTTGCTGAAACCGGAAGAACGGTAGTGAAAATCCAGTTTCACTTGTAGTCCTCCATTTCAAAAATGGCTTCAGCCGTATTTGACGCCTTAAAGGAAATGTCTTCCCGGCGTGTTTTCAGAAAAGAGGTATGTTTCAGGTTACAGTCAATAAAATCAGTCCGGGCGATATTCGCGCCGATAAAGCGGCTGTTGTACAGATTGGTTTTATTGAAAGTTGAATCGGTTATAAAACCTCCCCCAAAGTTGATGTTCACAAGTTCCGATCCCTCAAAGGTGCAATCCCGGATCGTTGCCCCCGCCATTGACATAAACTGCAGATCCCCGGAAGAAAAATCGCAGGAAGAAAGCGTCGCGAAGTTAAAAAAAGTCATCCGTAAAATTGCCCCGGTAAAAAGACACATGGAAAAACTCGCGCCTGAAAAATTACAGCCGTAATACTGGCGGTGTGAAAAATCCACTCCCTCAAAATGCAGTCCGCAGGCGGAAATATCATTTACGGTTCTTTCGCCCGCGATGTACCTGGCGAGCCTCTGCGCGTCTGCGCTTGAATCCGCTGAATGAATAGCGCAAAGTTTGGAACCTGTTATAGCCGGGCGGCCGCAGCCTGCCGCGCAGGAGCTCAAGGTGAACATGGGTTTATTATAGCAGAATTTTTTCATATTGAGTAGTACGGACGCTTGATGTTAGAATAAAGTATGTGTTGGTACTGTGGTTCGCCTGTTACAGATCCTGAGCCGCTGGGGAGGTCTTTGACCTGCCCCGATTGCGGAAAGGATCTCCGTTCATGCCGGAACTGCCGTCATTACCGTCCGTCCGGCTGTGCTGAAAGTCAGGTTGAGAAACCGCCGGAAAGCGACAGGGCAAATTTCTGCGACTGGTTTTCCCTTAATCCCCTTTTCAAAAACGTTACAGGGGGCCAAAAAAAATCCCAGGATGCGGCTAATTCTGCCAAATCCGCGTTTAACGATCTATTCAAATGATCTTCAATTAATCATGATTAAGGGATTGGTGATCAGGGGCTCACGGAACCTCTTTACGGTACGAGCGGGCGGGGAAGAAATTGAGTGCCGCATTAAAGGCAAGGTACTCAAAGGGGTTGAAGGCTATTACAACGCCCTTGCGCCCGGAGATGTTGTTGAGATCGATAACGGCCTGATTACCGGTCTTGAAAAAAGGCGGAACTGTTTCGCCAGGTTTAACCAAAAGGGACAAGCGCCGCAGCTTCTTGCGTCTAACGTCGACCTTATCGTCTGCGTTTCCAGCATTGCCTCTCCGCCTTTCAGGCCCCGCTTTATCGATCGCGCCCTGGCGCAGGCGGAAATAGCCGGCATTCCGGCGGCCATAGTCTGCAACAAGTACGATCTCGCAGATCCTGATCCGGCCGATTCAGATATGGCTGATCCCGACATTGAGGAAAGGCTTTCGGATTTTGAGCGCATTGGTTATCCTGTTTTTCGCCTGTCGGCAAAAACCGGAATGGGTATTGAAGAATTCAGGCAATTTATATCCGGAAAATTTTCAGTTTTGGTCGGGCAGTCCGGAACAGGAAAGTCAAGCCTGATAAACGCCCTGATTCCGGAGCTGGATGTTAAGACGGGCGAAATAAATGAAAAATACAGCCGCGGGAAGCATACCACCACCCAGGGCGTTTTGCTTGAGAGCGGGGATGGCGGCGAAGGAGTGAATCCGATCCGCGTGATCGACACTCCCGGAATTCGCCGCTTTGCGATTGCGGACGTAAAGGCAAGTGAGCTTATTTTTTATATGCGGGAGTTTGCGCCGCTTGCGGGTAAGTGCAGTTTCGGCCTTTCCTGTTCCCATCAAACCGAAATCGGCTGCAAGATCATGGAAGCGGTTTACGCCGGAGTGATTCACGAAGACCGCTACGAAAGTTTTTTGAGAATTCAGGATGAACTGGCGGGCAAGAATAGCTATGCTGATGCTGATTAGTATACGGATGACAAACAATGAATGATAAAGCCATTAAACTGCTTGAATTTGACGCAATTCGATCCAAAGTCGCAGAACTTGCTTTGAGCGAGGAATCCGGCAGGAACATCCTTGGCGAAGAGCCTCTGTCGGACAAGGATGAAGTGCAAAAACTAAAATCCCTTGTCGGCGCGGTTATGAAAAGAATGTTTTGCGCCGGCGGGGAAAGCCGCGAGAGCCTCCCTGAGCTTAAAGAGATCATTTCAAAGCTTGAAGTGAACGGGGCCTCGCTGGAAATGGACGAAGCTTACGCCGTTGGGATTTTCATCAACCGCGCCGAGACTTTTCGCCAATGGCTTTTAAAACCTTTCAAAGCGGCAGACGACGGGGAAACTCTGCGGGATGATCCTCTAACAGAAACCGCAAGGAATCTTCCTCCTTGCGGCGATATTGCCAAAGAGGTTTTTAAGATTCTTGATCTTGAGGGGAATCTCAGGGACCTCCCTGAGTTTAAAGAGCTGCGAAGGCGGATCAGGAGTTTGCAAAAAAATATTGAGACAACGGCCTCCCGTTACGCGGGCAGCGAAGACAAGCGCCGCATGCTTCAGTCGGAAATTCCTTCCCAGCGCGACGGCCGCATGGTTCTGGCGGTAAAGGCCAATTTCCGGGGGCGTATCAAGGGAATCGTTCACGAAGTGTCTTCAACCGGCCAGACGGTTTTTATTGAGCCGGAAGAAGTGGTGGAGATGAACAACGAGCTCCTCATAGAAAACCGTAGGCTTGAGGCGGAAATACGCAGGGTCTTTAGGGAGCTGACAGCTCGCATAGCTTCGCGGCGGGAGAGCCTGAGAGATTTTTACCGGGGTATTGTTTATTTGGAGGCCATACGTGCGAGGGCGCGCTACGGCTTTGAGCATAGGTGGAATTTCGCGGAAAGCCCGACCGGCGCCGGAAGGCTGGTCTTAAAGCAAGCGAAGCATCCGCTTTTGGGCAGCCGCGCCGTGCCCCTGGATCTCTTTATGGAGAACGGCGTCCGCACGGTGATCATCACGGGGCCGAACACCGGCGGCAAAACCGTAGCCCTAAAGACCCTGGGTCTGTTGGCGTTGATGAACCAGTTCGGCCTTGCCTTGCCGGCGGGGGAGGGGACGCTCCTTCCGGTCTTTGACTGCGTTTACGCGGACATAGGCGACGAGCAGTCCATTAGCCAGTCCCTTTCCACTTTTTCCGCGCACATGACCAACATCGCCGAAATTATCTCATCCTCTACCGAACAATCGCTTGTGCTTCTTGACGAGCTTGGATCGGGAACCGACCCCGAAGAAGGAAGCGCGATAGCGATGGCGATTCTTGATCACTTTATCGAAAAGAAAGCCAGTCTGATCATTACCACCCACCACGGTATCCTTAAAAATTACGGGTACACGCGCGAGGGCGTGGAAAACGCCTCGATGGAATTTGACAGCCGGACTTTATCGCCTACTTATAAAATCGTTATGGGGATTCCAGGCGAAAGCAGGGCGGTTGATATCGCCGCCAAAAACGGCTTTCCCCCCTCATTGGTAAAGCAGGCCAGGAGTTATCTGGATGAGGAACGCTCGGACGTTTCGGCGCTTATTACCGGGCTTAAAGAAAAGCACAGGGAGCTTGAAGCGGCTGCAGAAGCGGGTAAAAGGGAGGAGACTCGGCTTCTTGAGGAACGCCGCCAGTCAGACCTGAAAGAGCTGCGCCTTAAACAAAAGGAATTGCAGCTACGTTCGGAGGGTGTGGGGAGTCTCGGAAACCTGTTAGGCGAAAGCCGCAAGACTCTTGAAAACCTTGTCCGCGAGCTAAGGGAAGGGGAGCTTGAGCTTGATAAAGACAAGACCCGAAAAGTGAAAGAATTTCTTTCCGGTCTTGAGGAGAGTTTTAAGGCCGAGTCCGCCAATCTGGAAAAAGAAAACCTCGCGCTGACCTCTGAACGCCGCCGCCTGGAAGACGGAGCGCCCGGCGTTGTGGACGAGCAGGGCTTTTCTCCCGGCATGGAAGTTCTGGCGGGCGAAAGCCGACGCCGAGGCAGGATTGTCCGCCTGGACAAAAAGGGCGCAGGCTCTGACCTCTCCTCGTGGATTGTTGAAATCGGCTCTCTTAAAATGAGTTTTTCGGAAAAAGACCTTGTCCCCGTTTCCGCCGAAGCCCGGGGCGCTGCCATGCGTAAAAGCGCCACCTGGGCTGTTGATCTCGCGCCCGCTACACAAGTGCAGGCCGAGCTGCGTCTTCGCGGCATGAGGTTCAGCGACGCGATGGAAGCGCTGGTCAAACAGCTCGACGCTGCCGTTCTGGGCGGCCTGCGCCAATTCGCCGTGATTCACGGGAAAGGTGAAGGTATACTCCAAAAAGGGGTACACGATTTTCTTAAAAATGATCCCAGGGTAGCAGATTTCTTTTTTTCCCGGCCGGAAGCAGGCGGGTTTGGCAGGACGGAAGTTATATTAAAGTGAAAATCTTAATTTATACGAATGAACCCGACCAAGCTCGAAGCCGCCGCGCAAGGCCCTGCCGCGGGCTAGACGGTCGTGGCCTTTATTTACGCAGGTTCTGACCTGGCCATTTTTCTCGCACGCCGTGCGCCCACGTCAAGGCCTCGCGCGGCGGCTTCAGACAAGCCAGGAGTTATTCGAAAAAAAAAGGTTTTTACATGAGGCAATATTTTGCGTTTCATCACGTTAAAGCGGGCAAAATCATTTTGCTTGGTGAGATGCCTACAGAACCGAAGGTAGAATTTTCATTTCAGCAGATATGTAAAAAATCAAATTTATCATGTTTTACTGTACAAATTGACGGAACAAAACTGCTTTTGGGTGGGTGTGGGCAGGGCTAGGCATGACCTTTTGCGACAGGCGAGAAAATGGGGGTTGGACAAACCCCCGCCTTCGTGTCCAGCAAGCCACAGGCTTGCGCACGAAGGCGTCCAATAAAGAATTGGAGCAAAGAGAATGCCTGGCACTGCCCACACACGCCCGGTTCTAGTTTTTGTTTAGTTTATTTGTTGCAGTGAACTCAGAGATAATTATTGTTTTTTAAAAATCTTCCAGGGGTTCATCCTTATCGGCCATATCGGGAATAACATAAACCAGAGAGCCGCTTTTGCGGACACGGAGCTCTGCAAAGCCCTTTGTTACTAGGGTGTCAAGCATTTTTTTTGCTTCGTCAATCGTGATGTTTGCGCCCAAAGCCACTTCGCTCACAGTGAGAAGGCCTGAGTTTTCTTTTGCCAGTTTTAGGATCACGCGCTCCGGGCTTTCCTTCTCATATTTTCCGTTTACAACCTTGTATTGGGCGTCGTTTGCGTAGCGCCAGTTTTCCTGCTGTCCTGCCGATTGCTGAGTACGGCGATCGTAAAGGGCGTTTCTGATATTTGCCTCGCGAACCTGGCCGGGGAGGGTGAAAAAATCATAAACAGAACCAACCATGCCCAAGCCGCCGGTAAACATCCAGAGAAGCCCGGTCGGTATCTTCCCCAAATAAAAGCGGTGAAACCCAAGCGCTCCAAAGCCCGAAAGCAGCCATAAAAGATAGGCAATACCTACACTGTACATGATGTCATTATAGCATATTTAATAAAGGATTGTAATTGGTTTGATAAATATAACTTTTGCGGTTTACATTTTCTCAATAATCAGCTTTCTGGTTTCCCTGTCCAGCCGTATCTTAGATTTCTTGATAGGTTCTGTTACAAACAACGCGGCATGGCATATTTCGATAAGGACGCCGGACTCTATTTCGCCTTTTACTTCCAATGTGGCGTCCTCGTAGGTGTTAAGTTTTCCAAGAAGTTCCGACACTTTATTTTGAGTTTTCTCCTGCTCTTCGGCGAGTTTTTCCAGAATAATTTTTATTTTTGCCTTTTTTTCTTCGCCTGTTGAAAGATCCTCCATCATCACTTTTAAACGCTGTGCTTTTATTGCCAGAGTTTTTAGAATGCTGTTGCTCTTTTCTCTTTCCTGTTCCAGGATGAAGTCGATGCCGCAGTGAATCCTGGCGGCTCTGCCGGTTTCCTTTCCGATTGATCCGGCGCGGACGCCTTTTAGGGCGTGAATTTCCCCGCCGACAATTTTACTTTTATCTCCCATTTCCAGGGTTTCAAGGGTAAATACGCTGGAGTTTATGATCTCCGAGTCTACGATTATTTTTTTTCTTGCGGCTATATGGCAGTTTTCTATAAACTTTGTTTTTAGGCTGCCTCCGACCTTGACTATTGCCCGGCCCCTGCCGATGATTCCCCCCGCTACATTAAGGTCATTTTTTGTAACCGCGTCGGTAACGTCAAAGGTCTGTTTGATGGTTACGGAGCCGCCTGAGTAAATCTTAAAGCCGTCCGAAACCGGCCCTTCAATTATCACATCGCCCGGGAAAACAATGTTTCCGGTGCCGTAGCCGACCGGCCCCTTGATGACCAAAGAATTCCTGACGCTTAACACTCCCCCGGCTTTTATAAACTGGCCGTTGATGCAGGAAACAAGGAATCTGCCCTCCATTTGAGTATTTTCGCCGCCTGTTAAGCTCTCTATTTTGGCGGTTTTAAAGGCAATGGTTTCGCCGCGTACGCTTTTGCCGTCTTTCCCTTCTCTGGCGTGCTTTTGTTTTGCCAGGGCCTGGCCCTTTTTTACGATCACAAACGCCGATCTTGCCTTGTAATCAATAGTTTCATCCCCATCCTGGACATTTTTTACTTCCAGATAGGGATTGAGCTGTAAATATTCCGGCAATTCATCGACAGGAGGATCGCCTTTCGCTATCAACACGTCCGTAACAAGCTCCTGGTTTTTCACACAGGCATTAAACGCTTCATTAATCTCATTGTTTCGAATGCCGTATACTATTCCTGATATTTCAAGAAGAGATTTTATGTATTGAGCGGAAATAGGATTTCCATCGGCGTATGAGGGAAAGAAATTTCCCCGGACTTCCAGATTGTCGTCCAGAAAGGTAAGTTCTATCCTTCCATCGTTCTTCATATATATAATATCGGGTTTTTCCGGTGTTTCCCGTACCGTCTGTAAGTATGAGAACAAAGTTCTTGTAAATTACAAATAATTGTAATAAATTAACATAGGAGCAAGGCGTGAAGGATAAGTTAGCCCGGCTCAATGCTGTCCGCAAACTGATAATGAAAGAAAAGATAAAGTCCCAGGACACCCTTTTGGAGTATCTGCAAAAGGAAGGGTTTGCGGTAACTCAGGCCACGCTTTCCAGAGATCTTAAGGAGCTCAAGGTAAGCAGGGTTTCCGATGCTATGGGCTCTTATTTTTACGCCCTGGGGGAAGAACACCAGGAGACGGAAAATACCTACGCCCACGACTTTTTGCGGGGCTGTATTTCAATAGAATGGTCGGGCAATATTGTGATTGTTAAAACCCATTCAGGTCATTCTGACCCTGTTGCCGTAGCCCTGGACAGTTTTGCTTTTAATGAAATACTCGGTACTATTGCCGGCAACGACAATACCGTCGCCGTGTTTTTAAGGGAAGGATGCAGCGGCGAAGATTTTATAAGGCACATTAAAGAAACAATACCGGACTATGAATGAGTCAGGAATAAGGGGGAAAAGATGAATTATAACGATTTTGACAAAACTGCGGCCTACAAGCGGCTGGCGGAAGGAGCGGCGGCGGGAAAAGAATTCAATTTTAAAGAGATTCTTACCGCCGAAAGGGTAAAGCAATGCGAGGTTCCCCTTGCCGAGGGACTCATTTTTAACTGGGCCGCCAAAGCGGTGGATGAAAAAACCCTGGACGCGCTTCAGGCCCTCGCCGACGAGCAGGAACTAATCGCCAAATACCGCGCCCTTTTGGAAGGGGAAACCATGAATACCGGCGAGGATCGCAAGGTTTTGCACCAGCTTTTGCGGAGTCCGGACGGAAAAACCGCCACGGGAAAAACCGTAAGCCATGACGGCAGGGATTTGGGGGAATTTTACCGTAATGAGTTTAAGCGCTTTTCCGCCTTTGCCGATAAAGTCCGTTCCGGGGAAATTGGGCCGGCCCCCGGCAAGCGTTTTTCCGCCTTCGCTCAGATAGGCATAGGCGGCTCCGACCTTGGGCCGCGGGCGCTGTACCTGGCGCTTGAAAACTGGGCTGCCGGCGAAGGAAGAAAAGCCCTTCGCGCGGAATTCATTTCAAACGTGGATCCCGACGACGCTTCAAAAGTAACCGCTTCTCTCCCGCTGGAAGAAACCCTCTTTGTGCTGGTTTCAAAAAGCGGCATAACCCTGGAAACCCTTACAAACGAGCTTTTTGTAAAAAACAAGCTTAAGAAAGCCGGGCTTGATCCGGCAAAACACATGGTAGCGGTTACCAGCGAAACAAGCCCGCTGGCCGGAAATCCTACTTACATGGATTCATTTTACTTTGATGATTTTATCGGCGGAAGGTATTCGTCTTCTTCCGCGGTGGGCGGCGTGATACTCTCGCTGGCTTTCGGAAGCGACGTGTTCGGCGATTTCCTCGCCGGCGCCGCCGCCGCCGACAAGGCCGCCCTGGAGAAAGACATCCGCAAAAACGCGGCGCTTCTTGACGCGCTTATCGGCGTGTGGGAGCGAAACTTTTTGGGGTATCCTTATACCGCCATACTTCCCTACAGTCAGGCGCTGTCCCGTTTTCCGGCGCACCTTCAGCAGCTGGACATGGAATCCAACGGAAAGCGGGTGAACCGCGAAGGGAAATCGATTGCTTACTCCACGGGGCCCGTGGTTTTCGGGGAGCCTGGCACTAACGGCCAGCACTCTTTTTACCAGCTTCTGCATCAGGGTACGGACGTTATTCCCCTTCAGTTCATCGGTTTCAGGGAAAGCCAGCGCAAGGACGACGGCGTAATTGAAGGCTCCACTAGCCAGGCCAAGCTCAAGGCAAATCTGGCCGCACAGATCACTGCCTTCGCCAACGGAAAAAGCGACAATAACGGAAACAAAAATTTCCCCGGCGGAAAGCCTTCCAGCTTAATTCACGGGGAAAGGCTTACCCCAGGAACCCTTGGCGCGCTGCTTGCCCATTATGAGAACAAGGTAATGTTCCAGGGCTTTGTCTGGAACGTAAACAGCTTTGATCAGGAGGGCGTCCAGCTCGGCAAGGTTCTGGCGAAAAAGATACTTGCCAAAACAGAAGCGGGCTCAGGAGACAAAGTGCTGGACGCGTACGGGAAGCTGTTGGGCTTGTGATATCTCGTTATTAAAGAAAGTTTCGTATGGAACTTTTATATAAGCGGTAAAGGAGTACCTTTTCATGAAGAAAGTTGTTCTGATTGTGTTTTTATTGGCGCTGGCGGTGACCGGCGTTTTTGCGCAGAATTATACAGTTGTCGTGGATATACGAAGAGAATTGCACGCGTACATAGATGCCATACCGCAGGAAACTCTTTACGCGTTAAGACCGCTTTTAATGATGCTTGCGGAGTCGTCTCATAATAATGACGAATTGCACGATTTATTGGACGCCATACCCGAGCGCAACATTGACGCTGTAAAACTGCTTTTGCAGGCTCTTGTCGATCCTTCCTATAACTCAGCAGCCGGAATATACCTGCCCCAGAGAACCGCTGAGGCTGCAGGACCGTCTTCAGCCGCCAGAGCAGGCGCGCCGGTGAGTACAGACGCCGGCGTTAGCAAGGGGCCTTTAAGCATAGGCGGCGGCGCGTTCTATGACTGGAGCCTCAAGAACTCTGTGGAAGAAGTCGCATCACAATCTGGATATGATCTTATGAGCTTCGGCGCTTTTGCGTTTTTTGACGCGAAATATGTTGAGCTGAGTGTCGGCCCTTCCTTTGGAATTGCAAATTCCGAAAAAAAAATCGAATCAGGCAGCAACAGTAAAAATTATAAATTGTTCCAGCTTGATTTAAGCGTCCTTGGAAAAATCCCCATAAACCTGGCTGACGGCAAATTTATCTTCTTCCCGATGCTTGGGGCAAGTTTTAACGCGGTTCTTTTTGGAATTAGCGGCACAGAGGGTAAGACCGTTTCCGAATTAAATCAAATCGGTCTTTTAGGCGGCGTGGGATTTGACTATAACATTACAAGCTCTGTATATCTTCGCAGCGAGGGGTTGTTTCATTTTCGTTTTCCCGTCTGGGAGTTAATGGATTCAATGAAGGAGCCGGGCTCTAAAGTCAACTTCGGTATGGGCCCCCGTATCAGGTTGGGCATTGGCTACAGATTCTAAAAGTACCTAAGAGCACAGCGCTTCCGCAAACCTTACCACCGTGCGGAAATTTTCAGGCGTCAGGCGGAGATAGCTGTCTATGGGAGAGTTAATGGCGCGCCAGGTATCGGGGATGAACTTTAAAAGGCTGGCCTGCTTCATTTCTGCGTTGATGAACACTTCTGCTAATTCAGGGTTTTTGCGGAGATCCGCAACGAGCTGAATACACTCTTTGGACGGGAGCATGGTAACAGTCTGGGCGATTAATCCGGCGCGGAAAAAACCCACGTCGTCCGAAAATGGCGTAGGGACAAGCAGTACCTTTGCCATGTTAAGGTTTCTGGCGGTGTCCAGGGCTAATTTACGCAGCTCCAGGAAGTCCTTTAGCTTTTCTCCGGACGTTTCTTTTTTTAACAGGGGTTCAAGCGTAGTAGAGATGATAAGGGTGTCTCCTGTACCGCAGACGTCAAAACTGAAAACTTTGGCCTTTTCCATTTTTAAATTTTTTAAACCCTCGGCCAGGGCGTAGGCCCCCTGAGCCTTAACTTTATCGCCGGTTTTCAGTTCTTCCCTGTCGGTGAAAATTATAATCCAGTTTGTTTTGTTTTTTTTCATAAGTTTGATCGCGGTTTCGATTAAAAGAAAAACCCCCGCGCTGTTGTCGTTTGCCCCAGGGCTGCCTTCAGCGCGGTCGTAATGGGCTAAAAGAATTACCGGCTGATGCAGCTCCATTGTTTTATGATGATTCGGCTTATGCGGAGGGGTTATTATGAAATGACGACATTCGGCAATTTCGGTAACTTTGTATTCCAGTTCAGCTTCTTTAAGGGTTTCTTTCAGTATTGTTATCCGGTCGGCCGCGGGAGAAATAAAATTCATAAACCGCTGCCAGGGGACAGGCGCCAGGTTCGGCGAAAGCATATTGCCCTTATTGCCGCTTTTTGCGGCTGTTTTTGAAAAGCTTGGCAAGCAAAGCCGGGATAAAGCGGAAAAGCCTTCCCCTGCTGTCTCCGTATTTTACCGAAAAATCCCTTGACGCTTCGGCCACCGAATAATGAAGGCCGTTGCTTTTTTTTAAATGATCCCAGTGCTTGACGATCCATACATAAAGATCGCTTGGGCTCCTGCCGGGAAAGTTGAGGCAAAGCATATCTTCGTCAATGATTTTGATTATGGGACAGTACACGTTATTGTACCATGAAACCAGAGCTTTATCGAAAGTAAGCTCCTCCTCTAAATTCTGGTTTAAGTAATACTTGTGAACAAGGATATGGTTGTAAATTACGTCATAGCGGCCGGGATTGGTGAAGTCAAGATTTGTGTCTCCTGTAAGTTCCCCGAATAAAGTTTTTTCGTAAAATATTTTCTTTTCGTATTTAATTACTTCCGCTTTAAGCTCTTCGACAGTCATGGAAGGCTCAATTTCAATTTCAGTTGAAAGGCTTGTTACTTCAGCGTCTATTACTTCGCCGCCCTGGGAACGGAGTACCGAAACCCGGTGGTTTCCGTCGCGGACAAAATAAACTCCGCCGATTTCGTAAAGCTGAATTGCCGGAAGCGGAATGTCCCTTATCTGGGCCAGATCTACGTTTTCCCATCTGTGCCTTAAAAATTCCCGGCGGGGAAGAAAGTATTTTGTGAAATCCCGGTAACGTCCCTCACTGCCGACAATTTTGCTTATTGGTACAGCCCGCATTCCGCGGTAAACCTCGTTCCTGGGTTTAAGGATTTCTTTTACATCGTTAAGCGAAAGGAGCTTGTCCTTGTCGGCGTTCAGGAAATGCTGGATCCTGGAAAGTGTGGCCTTGTTTCTGGCGCGGTTAAAATCCTGAGTAGCCCGCTGGTGATCCAGGCTTGTGTAGTCAAGACTCATACGGTTTCTCCCATGTCTATAAGATAATGACCGTAGGCGTTAATTACCAGTGTATCGTAGTATTTTGTTGTCCTTACTTCGGATAAATCGTAGAGGTGAATATGGCCGTGGACAAGGTAGCGGGGTTTGAAAACTTTAACAAACCAAAGAAAGCAATTAAAGCCCTTGTGGCATTTATCTTCCTTGTCGTGAATTCCCCGCGGGGAAGCGTGTGTTAAAAGGATGTCCAGATACCGTCCGCGGAAGATACGGTTAAAAATCAGGGCGGGAAGCAGTTTCAGTATACGGATCTTCATTTGAAATTCAGAAAATTGATTTTCTCCCCTGTTGTAGCGCATGGAACCGCCGAGGCCGGCGACAATCAGCCCGGCCTCGCGCTTTATTCTTACGTCAATGTAGGTTGCCCCGTGGGAATTATCGTCAGACTCGTCTGTATGGTGGTTGCCCATGATAAAGAACAGAGGTTTATTCAGGGTTGAGATTATAAAATCAAGGTAATCAAGCGGGAGGTCTCCGGCGGAAAGAATAAGGTCTACATCGGCAAATCTTTGCTTTATGCTGTTAGTGTAGATCAAGGGATCTATCTGATCTGACACACATAGGATCTTCATTGCCTTTTGTTGACTAAAAGGATCTCAGAATCCCCGGTATCCTTACGACCCTGAAGATTCTTTAGATTCTTTTTCCTCCATTTCGCTTCTGTATTCATTGTATTTTGTGAGCTTTTCTCCCACATCCCTGAAATTCTTTTTTTGCGCGTAGATCTTGTCCCACTGGGCTAAAGCCTTCGGAATGCTCCCGGTTAATTCATAGCACATGGCCAGAAAATACCGGGCATAAAGGCTGTCCAGGTCGGATTCCTTAACGATAAGATTTATCGCCCTTTCCAGCTCTGATGTCGCTTTGTCCAGCATCTTAAGGGATATATAACAGCTCCCTATTTCAGTGATTGAACGGAGCTTATATTCCTGATCATGGGACGCTTTTTCAAGATACGGAATTGCCCCCACGTAATCTTTGGAGTCTTTTAAAATTTTTCCCATGTACATCAGAACCTGGGCGTCATTGGGATTCAGTTTTAAGGCGGCGTCAAATTCCGTGCCGGCTTCCTTTATACGCTTGCTGAGGTAGTACAACACCCCAAGCTCAAAACGGTAACGTCCTTCCCTGGGATTTATGGAGACGGCCTTTTTGAAATACTGCTCCGCCAGATCAGAGCGGTTTCTGGCGTTAAAGATCCTGCCGGCAAGGAAGTAATACTCCGGGTTTTCGGGGGCGAGCTTTATCAGGGCAATGTATTCCTTAAGGGCTTCTTCCGGCTCATTAAACTGAGCGAAAAGACCGGCAAGGGTTTCACGAAACGGTATCTCAGGTATATTCTTTCCCCCTATACCCAGGCGGTTTGCGCTTTTGTATTCCCTGTATGCCTGTTCATCCCGTTTATCGGCGAGGAAGGCCCTGCCCAAAAGATAGTGAGCTTCCGCGTTTTGAGGGTCCTTTTCAAGCGCCGCTTTTGCCGCCCTTATGGCTTTGAGGGTGTCGCCCCTGCTATTGAGGTTTGAGGCCTGTTCCGCACGCTTGGGAAGGACAATCCCTCTGATGATAAAGAAAGCGAGAAAACTAATTCCCACCGCAAGAAAGATGATAATTATTGTTCCTAAATTCATTTCTATTTATTATACAAGCTGAACGAATAAGAGTGAATAGTGTAAAAACTAAACCTGACGATTTTCCCAGCCCAGGGAACGTTTAACCGCTTCCTTCCAGCCTGAAACAAGTTTTGCCCTTTCTTCTTCCCTCATGGCGGCCTTAAATACCCTGTCCTGGGCCATGTTTTTTTCGATGTCCTGCTTATCTTGGTAAAAGCCGACCGCAAGACCCGCCAGATATACCGCGCCCAGGGCGGTGCTTTCTATTACCTTTGGACGGATAACATCGGTATTCAAAATATCCGCCTGGAACTGCATAAGGAAATTATTGGCGGCGGCTCCTCCGTCAACGCGGATGCTTTTGATGCTCAAGCCCGCATCGGCTTCCATGGCTTTGATAACGTCCAGGCTCTGATAGGCCAGGGACTCCAGGGTGGCGCGGACAAGGTGCTCTTTGGTTGCGCCGCGGGTTATGCCGGTAATCGTCCCCCGGGCGTAAGGGTCCCAATACGGGGCTCCCAGGCCGACAAAGGCCGGAACAACGTAAAGTCCGAGGGAATCCGGCACCTTTGCCGCGTAATGCTCGGTAAACACCGCGTTGTCTATCAGTCTGAGGCCGTCGCGCAGCCACTGTATAGCCGCCCCTGAAACAAATACGCTTCCTTCCAGGGCATATTCAACCTTACCGCCCGCTCCCCAGGCAATGGTGGTTAAAAGCCCGTTTTTGGAGTCTACCGCTTTTTCGCCGGTGTTCATTAAGATAAAATTGCCCGTCCCGTAGGTGTTTTTTACCGTTCCAGGCTCAAAACAGCACTGGCCGAACAGAGCCGCCTGCTGATCTCCGGCGATACCGGCAATGGGAACTTCCCCGCCCAAAAAGTCGGGGGCCGTGTTTCCGTAATTAAAGCTCGAAGGCTTTACCTCAGGCAGCATTTGAACAGGAATGTTCATTTCCTTTAGGATTTCCTCGTCCCACCGGAGTTTATGGATATTAAAAAGCATGGTTCTGGAGGCGTTAGTGTAATCGGTAACATGTACTTTCCCTTTTGTAAGGTTCCACACCAGCCAGGTGTCGATGTTTCCAAAAAGCAGATTGCCTTTTTCGGCTTCTTTCCTTGCGCCTGAGACGTTTTCAAGAATCCAGCGTATTTTTGTCGCCGAGAAATAGGCGTCCGCCACAAGGCCGGTTTTCTCTTTAATTGCCTTGTCAAAGCCCTTTGCTTTAAGGCTGTCGCAGTATTCGGCGGTACGGCGGCACTGCCAGACGATGGCGTTGTACACGGGTCTGCCGCTTGTTTTGTCCCACACAACCGTTGTCTCCCGCTGGTTGGTAATCCCTATTGCGGCAAGGTCGGAGGTGGGGATTCCGGCGCGGGCTTTCGCCTCGGTTAAAACGCCAAGCTGGCTTGACCAGATTTCCATCGGGTCGTGTTCCACCCAGCCCGGCTGCGGGAAAATCTGGGTAAATTCCTTCTGCGCCATTTGAATGATGCTGCCCTGTTTGTCAAAAATGATCGCGCGGGAACTCGTTGTTCCCTGGTCAATCGCCGCCAGGTATTTGGACATGAAAAGCCTCCGAATTGTAATTTAATGGAAATATCGCGCAGTGTCATCAGAACAAAATAAAACATACTTCATTGTTTATACCTTCATCTCATGCTATATTTGCCCTATGAGTTTTACGCAAACTGTAGAGATACCTGTTAACCATAGGCTGACCATTGATGTACCCCCCGAAGTTCCGACGGGACGGGCCGAAATACGCTTTTTCCCGATTTCGGCTGACAAGGAGCCGATACAAAGGTCTGAGGCGAGAGACATTGAAATAATCAACAAAAATGCCGAACGGCTTAACCGTGAAGCAATGGATGTGCTGTCGTACCAAAACTTGTATCTGGATTTGTTGGATTTATGAAAAGGGGTGATTTTTACCGGGTCTATAAGGGAAATAAATATGATCCGAAGAATCACCGTGTTTTCATAGTTGTATCCAGACAAGCGGTTATTGACTCCCCTTTTTCTTCGGTTATTTGTGCTCCTGTTTATTCCAAATATGATGATATTACCACCCAAGTTGAAGTCGGCGTAGAAGAAGGGTTGAAACACGACAGTGCAATTTATTGTGATGAACTTGTTAGCTTCCCTAAATCCATACTGACCGATTATGTCGGCGCTCTCAGCAATGACAAAATGGAATTGGTCAACACCGCCCTGCGTATCGCTCTGGCTGTCGGTTAGTTCTATTGCCGCGAGGTGATTCATTATCCGCTATTTGACACAGGCAAGCTAGTTGTGTTAGGTTTAATTCGGCTGGGGAGTTTTTTATGAAAATCGCAAACATTCTTACTTTTTGCCGGGTTTTTTGCGCCCCGGTTTTTTTTGTGCTGTATTCTTTACCGATTTGGTTACCAGAGTCCCCCATCTTTGCCGAATTTTCAGTGCATTTTATGATACCCCTGCTTCTTTTGGCGGAATTCACCGATTATCTTGACGGGAAATTTGCGCGGGATAACAACCAGGTAAGCAATTTTGGCAAGATATTCGATCCTTTTGCCGATGTTTTCCTGAATTTGACTGTTTTTTTCTGCCTGACCATGAGCGCATATATGCCGCCGGTGGTTTTCTTGTTGATCGTGTACCGCGAAATAAGCATTACTTTTATTAGATTGGTGGCAATGCAGAAGGGCGTAGCCATTGGGGCGCGAAAGGGTGGAAAGATAAAAACGGTGCTGTATATAGTTTCAGGCTTTTTCGCCCTTTTTGTGGAGAGCGCCTTGCGCCTTGGGCTTTTCAATAACGATTATTTCATTTTTAAGAATTTTAAGACCATCAGCCTGGCGCTTTTTATCATTTGCCTGATAGTTTCGTACGTTTCATTTGCTGATTATTTTATCAATTTCAGAAGTATATTGGTAAGTAAGGACAAAACACAGCAAAGTTAAGCAAGGAGCCTTACATGGAAACTCTTGTATCATTTTTCGGCGGTCAGATAGGCAAAGCTTTATCCCTTTCAAAGATACCTACGGTAGTAAATGAACATAACGTGTTTCAGGAAGGGGATCCGGAAATTCTTGCGATTCTTGATGAAATGGTGGAAAAGCTCATCCTTCCGGGATCGGGGCTTGACGGGTTGGAGCATCTTGAAGAGCTTCTGGCTCTGGCCGAATCGGGAAAGTCCTGCCTGCTTTTTCCTGAGCATTACAGCAATCTTGATCTTTCGATTATTTCCCTTATGGCGCGCAGGGCGGGAGGCCGCGGCAATGACATCGGCAAGTCAATTATTGCCATCGCCGGGATGAAGCTTAACGAAGACAATCCCGCGGTCGCCGCTTTTACAGGCGCGTACACCAAAATTGTAATTTATCCCAGCCGTTATTTATCCGGACTGGACGCCGATAAAAAAAAGGCCGAATTCGCCCGCAGTAACATGATCAACCGCGCCGCCCTGAAGGTAATAAACGAGCAGAAAGTAAAAGGCAAGATGATACTTATTTTTCCTTCCGGTACACGATACCGCCCCTGGGATCCCGGCAGCAAAAAGGGCGTCCGCGAAATTGATTCGTATATCCGTTCTTTTGATTACATGTGCCTTGTCGCCTTAAACGGCGAAATTCTTCACATTCAAAAAACCGATATGATAAACGATGAAGTAAGCAAAGACCTGATCAGGGTTACGGTAAGCCCTGTCATTTCCTGCGCCGAGTTCAGGGAAAAAGTCAGAGCTTCTATATCGGAAGACGAGGACAAAAAGCAGGTGGTTTGCGACGCCATTATGGCGGAACTGGAAAGGATGCATACCGCGGCTGAAGAAAAGAGGCAGTTGCTGCTGAAGGCTTAAAAATTTTTTTGTTGCTATTGACGAAGATCGGTATTACCATAAGGAATGCAGGATAGTTTTCTCAGGCGTTTCACCAAAAACAAAGTGTTTCTTGTAATGCTTATTCCGGGAGTAGTTTATACCCTGCTGTTTGCCTATATTCCCATGTGCGGGATTATTCTGGCGTTTAAAAAATACACCTATGCCGGAGGGATATTTGGCAGCCAGTGGATAGGACTTAAAAATTTCGAGTTCTTCTTTAAATCAGGAAGGGCTTTCCTTGTTACCAGAAATACCGTCTTGTATAACCTGCTTTTTATCGCGTTTAATATGGTTCTGCAAATGGCGGTAGCCATACTCCTTACCGAAATAAAAGGCAGCAAGTTTAAAAAAATCTCCCAATCGCTTATGTTCTTGCCGTATTTCATATCATGGGTTGTCGTATCGGTTATCGCGTTTAATATTCTAAGCTACGATTTCGGTTTTATAAATTCCCTTCTTGCTAAGATGGGGTTTGACAAGGTGAATTTTTACAACAACGGCGCTTATTGGCCTGCTATCTTAACGCTCTTCGGCGCGTGGAAGGGCGTCGGCTACGGCTCGGTGATGTACCTTGCCGCCATTATGGGCATTGACACCGAGGTTTACGAGGCCGCGGCAATTGACGGGGCCGGAGTATTCCGGCGAATTTTCACTATTACCATTCCCCTTATGATGCCGACGGTAATGATTCTGCTGTTATTGTCCATCGGAGGTATATTTAAAGGCAATTTTGATATGTTCTACAACCTGATTGGCAATAACGGAACGCTTCACAGTTGGACAGATGTAATTGATACATTTACATTCCGCGCGCTTATAACGAACAACGATTTTGGTATGTCTTCGGCGGTGGGCTTGTTCCAGTCTGTTCTGTGTTTTGCCACGGTTCTTTTGGCAAACAAACTGACCAGGCTTTACAACGAGGACTACAGCCTGTTTTAGGCAGGTAATTTTTTTGAGAGGCGCCGTATGAAGAATAAGTCAATCAAAAAAGACGCGGAAACAATCACCCTTACAGTTCTGGCATACGGATTTAACGCCCTGATAGCTTTAGTGTGCGTTGTCCCTTTTATTATGGTCTTCTCAGGCTCGCTGTCGTCGGAGGAGGCGATACGCTTTAACGGCTTCGGCCTTCTTCCGCAAGATTTTTCCCTGGAAGCGTACAATACAATATTTCAAGAACCCGCGACGATTTTACGCGCCTATACAGTTACAATAATCCTCACCATTACCGGCACTTGCCTGGGTTTGTTTCTTCAAACCATGACCGCGTATGTGCTCGCGCGCAAAGACTTTGTATGGCGCAACAGGTTTTCGTTTTTCTTTTATTTTACAATGCTGTTTTCAGGCGGTCTTGTGCCGTACTACATTTTGATGACCCGCTACCTTGGTATGAGGAACAGTTATCTTGCCCTGCTATTGCCGCTTATCTTTAACGTGTATTACCTTCTCATAATGAAAAGTTATATATCCGCCATACCGGAATCGTTCATTCACGCGGCAAAGATAGACGGCTGCGGCGAATTCAGAACGTTGGTGATGATCATGATGCCGATGCTGAAACCTGCGCTTGCGACAGTGGGGCTTTTTATCGCACTGGCTTACTGGAACGACTGGTACAGCGCAATGCTGTTTATTTCCAGAGAGACTATGCACCCCTTGCAGTATTTTCTTTACAACAAAGTGAATAATATCGAAGCGTACAAACGCTTATTGGAATCCGGGGCGGCCGGCTCCTCCGTGGCTGCGGCAATCAATATGCCGACCCAAACCCTCAAGATGGCTTTGACGGTGGTAGTAACGGGGCCCATTGTCCTGCTCTATCCCTTTGTTCAGAGATACTATGTCCAGGGAATCACCATAGGCGGTGTGAAGGGCTAGTACGAAATTAAACCAGGAAGGAGTTTTACATGAAAAAGAAATTGATCGCGGGCGTCTTAGTGATGCTCTCTCTCGCGGCGTTAACGCTGCTCGGATGCAAGGATAAGAAGCAGGCCGGTCCTGACACCTCCAAAGCAGTAACAATAAAGATGTACCTGCTCGGAGATAAGGGAAAAGATTTCGACCTTGTGTACGGCGAGATCAACAAAATTTTAAAAGAGAAATTAAACGCCACTGTTGAAGTGTCTTTCCTTTCCTGGGCGGAACACGCGCAGAAATACTCCCTGCTGTTCGCGGGCGGGGAAGATTTCGACCTGATATTTACCGCGTCCGGCTGGGCGCATTATGAGACAACCGTGTCTATGGGCGGTTTTTACCAGCTCACGGAAGATTTCCTGAAGACCAACGCCCCTGGTATTTGGAATACCGTTCCGCAGATGGCCTGGGATCAGGCGAAACTTGACGGCAAAATTTATATGGTTCCCAATTTTGCAAATGAATTCGGCGCGGATGTGTACGCGGTGCGCGGCGATCTTATGAAAAAATACGGCTATTCCGATATTACTTCGATGGAAGAGCTCGTCGCCTTCTTTGAAAAGGTGGCGGCGGGAGAGGCGCGGGCAGGCATACGCCCCCAGGGTAACGCCGCCGGTATGCTCTACGGCTATCTTAATGCGTCAGGGTACGCGGTTATGAACGGGGCCCCCAGTGAATTCTTCATCATCAATACCCAGAATCCTTCCGACACAAAAGTAACCTACCTTCTTGACTGGGACAAGTTTGATCAATATTGCCGTGATATGCAACGCTTTTACAATCAGGGTTTCTGGTCAAGAGACTCCCTGGCATCTTCTGACCAAAGACAGGACGGCCTTTTAAAGGGTACTTCCGCAAGCATGTACTGGAACCTTGGGTCGACCAAACGCTTTGCCGCCGAAGCTAACGCCGCACACCCTGATTGGGATGTTACGCTGGTGGACTACTCACAGCGCTGGCCTAAGCGGGTGAACGCTTATATCAACAACGGCATGGCGATAAACGCCGCGAGCAAGAATAAAGAAAGGGCCATGATGGTACTCAATGAATTCTACACCAACAGGGCTGTTTACGATCTTGCGTGGGGCGGCATTGAAGGTACGCATTGGATCGCGGAAGGAGACAAGTACTACAGAACGACCCCAAGGACTGGTGATTACGGCATTAACGCGAATTGCAACTGGGGCTGGAACAATATGAACCTGAGCCGCACGGAGTTTGTGCCAAACCCGACAGCTCTGGATCGCAAGTTTGACGAGATACTGGCGCGGTGGAACGCCAATGTCAAACCGGCGCACCCCCTTGACGGTTTTACATTCGACAAATCGAACGTTACCACCGAATTGTCCATAGTGGATTCACTTGTCGCCGAGTATTACACGCCCCTCATTTCCGGCATGGCAGGCGATGCGGCGGCCGCTATGGCAGCACTAAAACGGCAGCTTGATTCAGCGGGCATGGCAAAGGTCGTTAACGAAGTGAACCGGCAGGCCGCGGACTTCCTTGCGAACAGGAAGTAAGGTCTAATTGGAACCTCTAAAAATTTTTGTTTTTAGAGGTTCCTTAATTTTTTATGCCAAATATGTTACTAAACGGCGGCGATATTACCGAGCTTAACTACGTTGAGGACAGGGGCGGAGTTTTTTATGATTTTAACGGCAAGCGGAGAGACGCGCTTGAAATCCTTGCGGAGAACGGATGGAATATCGCAAGAATCCGCGTTTATAATAATCCGGGCAAAGGCCGGGGCAACGGTACCTATTATTTGCCGGAAGGCTATCAAGACATAAATGACGCTTTAAAGCTGGCAAAACGCGCCAAAAACGTTGGAATGCAGATACAGTTTACTTTGCATTTCAGCGATTATTGGACTAACCCCGAGACGCAGATAATTCCGCATGACTGGCAGGCGTTAATCGACGGCAAGCCGGAACTGGAGGCCGTTCAAATACTCAACGAAGAAATATATAAATTTACAAAAGACGCTTTAACGTATATGAAAAGTCAGGGTACAACACCGGAATTTGTGTCGCTGGGGAATGAAACCAGGACAGGCATACTCTTTCCTTACGGAACTACCGATAACTGGGATGTGTTGGCCGGATTTTACAATTCAGGCGCGAAAGCGGTAAGGGAAGTAGCGCCGGATTCAAAAATTATTATTCATTTGGACGACGGAGGAAATCCGGACACCTATATGACCTATTTCCAAAATGCCCGCCAGAGAAACGTTGACTATGACATCATTGGGGCGTCATATTATCCGTTCTGGACGAAAAAGACCGCCGCTCAATTTGCCTCATTTGCCAATTCGGTGGCTCTGGAATTTAACAAGCCGATTATGTGCATGGAAACGGGTTTTAACTGGGCGGCGCGTACCGGCGCGGGAAACATTGGGCAGCTTAGTGATAACGGGCCTTACGGCTCAGTTGACGCCAGTACGCCGGAACTGCAAAAAGATTTTTTAATTGATTTTTTTAACGAGATACAAGGCGTCGTGAATGGTATGTGTATCGGCAGTTTATACTGGGATCCTGTTATGATATATGCCGGGGGACAGACAGGCTGGGCGCACTATGAATCCAACGGTATGAATACTGTGAATGTTGTTGACAATACTACATTATTTGATTTTAACGGACGCGCTTTACCGGCGTTATCCGCTTATAAATATAGTGCAAGGTAAATATTAGTGGAAAAAACAATTTCTGATTCCGACAGGCGTATATTAAGAGATTTGGCGAATAAACAAATGGAATACGCCCAATCTGAAACTAACTTAAATACCATCCAGCTTTGGTATCGCCATAATGCCTGTAAGGGGGAGCGTCCATTAATTCATTTAGAGCTGTGGACTTTCCAACAGGAAATGATACCAAAGCGCCTGCGCTGCGAAGGCGGGAAAGCGAGAGATATTGAATCGGCGATATATAACAACATTATAAATTATGAGTTGTTTCATGACGATTACCCTGTTCCCGATTACTTCCCTTTGATAAAGGATGTTTCAATGGTTCCTTTTGGGCTAGAGGTAAAAAAACAGCACGCGGCAGACAGTGTGGGTCATCAATTTGAGCATTATATCCACGACCTTGCCGATGATTATCATAAACTCGGCGAGTCTGTAATCGTCAATAACCTGTCCCAAACAGATGAATACAAATTGTTTTTGGAAGATATATTCGGCGACATACTCCCAGTCAAAAAAGTAATGAATTGCCTGTATTGCGTTCCTACCCAGGATATTGTGCACATCATGAGCATGGAATCAATGTACATGGCACTGATGGATTATCCAGAGCTGTTCCATGAGATGATGAAACGGTATACGGCGGACACTTTGCGTTATTATCGTTTTTTAGAGTCCGAGTGTCTTTTGGAATCGACTACTCATGGGGAAACGTTAGGGCAGGGGAGTTGGTGTTTTAATAAGGAATTGCCTGAAAAGAATTTCACCGATTTAAAAACAACAGACTTATGGGGCTTCATGGATTCACAGGAAACTACCGCTATATCGCCTGACATGTTTAAGGAGTTTATTTTTCCATATTATCGTGAAATATCAAAAAATTACGGCCTGTTGTCTTATGGCTGCTGCGAGCCGGTTCACCCCATATGGGACGAATGTATCAGCAAGTTTGACAATTTAAGGAAAGTTTCAATTTCGCCCTGGTGCGATATAAATTACATGGCGGAAAGGCTGCGCGGTAAAAAAATAATTTTTCACCGGAAGCCCAGTCCAAATTATCTTGGCGTTGATAAAAACCTGGATGAAGAAGCTTTCTGCGGCTATATCAGAGAGACGCTGTACGCGGCCAAAGGATGTACTTTGGAAATTACGCAGAGGGATGTATATACCATAAACCATGACGAAAACAAGGCGAGAAGATATGTGGAAATCATCCGTGAGGAAATCGAAAGCTGCTGGCAGCCTTAACACTAACGCTGTTCAATCTGCATACAACGCCGTTTGACATGGGCGGCCATGCCTCTAAATATACGCCTTCATTTGTACGCAGGGGATTTAACTCAATTTCCATTTCTTGCGGGAAATTGTGACGGCGTAGGTTTATTTGCCATTTTCCGTCTTTATAAAAATCGTCCATGACAAAGCGGCCGTTTACATAAGCCTTAGCGCTTTCGGCTGTATAGTTTATATGACATTCACAATCGTGTTCACTGTTTGTTATTCCCATAAATTGCAAACGGTAACGGGTATCAGACATCCGCATAACATTACATTTAACTTCGGGAGGGTTAATGTTCTTTTCGTATACCGCGAATACACCGTCCATACCTTTATACTCAAATCCATCGGGAGTATTTTCCCATGCGGGGAATACTTTCAAACGTATGTTTTTGGCTGCAAAAATACTTATTTCATCGCCATCCTGAATAATAGGATCATCAGAAATAATTAAATGATCCTGCTCGCCTGTTATTTTGTAGGCGCGTAACGCCTCGTCTTTGGATATAAGCAGTACATCGCCTGTAGCGTCCATATCCGCGCCGTATAAGACGGTTGTTTTGTTTATTAAACATAATGGCGTTGCCTGGGCGAATTTTATATGCCCGTTTTGTACAGGCATATTGAAAGGATAAAAACCAAACTGCCCCGGCAGAACGTCGAACACAGGCAGTTCCAAACCAAGCTTGGGAACGGTAACAGCAACTTGCGAAAACATTGGGCGGTGCATGTGTCTTACATAATTACTGAAAAACACAAAGCCCCACTCGCCGTTATGCCTGAAGCTGTAACGAAAGCGCTCCTTATCGGCGGGATTTTGCGGGTTATCGTCAGGTATATACGCGGGCATTTTACATAGGGCTTCCCCGAAATCCGCCGCGAACATTCCCAATAACCGTAATTCGTGGTAAGTTTCGTTGTACTGCCCGTACGCGCCTAAGGGCGCTTGAAAGTCATATGAAAGAACAGGCAGATCGTTATAGCCGCCTGTTTCTTTGGATTCCTCCAGCGTTGTCAGCTTACCCTCCGGGTTTACGCCGCCATGGTACATATAGTAACCCAACAGGTTAACCCCGCTGCCCATTTTTACCACGCTCATCGCCGCGATGTCCTGAGAAGAAGTGATAACCCGCCTGTGCTTTGTAACCTGCAAGCCGCCACCCAATTCCGCCGTTATATAAGGAAATTTCGCCATGTCAAAAGACAAAGCGGAGCCCAGATTAAAATCCCTTCCGATGCTTAAATCATTGCGCTCGTTTGAAAACACGTAATTGCCGGACGGCTCGATATCAACAATGCGCGGGTCCCACGGAGCATCGCAATACCCGCCCATGACCGGCAATAGGCCGCCTGTAACTGCGCCGTTCCAGCCGGTGGCGGTGTATAGCGGGACATCAAAACCAATTTCTTTGGCTATCCGTGTAAGCGTCCGCATATGCTCTTCGCCCGCCTCGCCGGTTAATCCGCCGCAATGCCCATACTCGTTCTCAATTTGTACGCCAATTATGGGACCGCCGTCTTTGAACAACAGCCCACGCACCTGTTCGTAGAGTTTCGTGTAATATTCATATACATATATATAATATTGGGCATTATTGGAGCGCAGCTCACAGCCGGCGTTAAGCAGCCAATCCGGGAACCCGCCGTTTCTTGCTTCCCCGTGCGACCAGGGGCCAATCCTCAAAAACATGTACAGGCCGCAGTCTTTGACCGTTTCTACAAATTGCCTTAAATTACGGCAGCCTGAAAAATCCCACTCGCCCTTAACTTCCTCATGATGAATCCAAAACGAATAAGAAGCTGCGATGTTAATGCCGCCGGCTTTCATTTTCAAGAGCGCGTCGCGCCATTCGCAGGCGGGTAATCGTGAATAATGAATTTCGCCCATCATTGGGAACCACGGTCGGTTGTCCTTGTATAGGCATTGAGAGTCGTAATGGAACATATTATTTCACCATTCTTTGGGTTTGCCATTTGGCGGGGTAATATTAAAAGTTTCTCCGGAGGGTTCTATAACAAAAAAGCCTTGTTTTAATATGTACTCTTTTACATTGTCCGTCATTACCACTCCTGCAACAGCGCCCAAAAATGTCCGTTTATCGCCGTGCAGATCGGCATATTTACGCATTTTTTCAAGGCGTTCAATATGATCCTGTACATCTTCGGTGGTGGGTTTGGTTTTTACTTCGACAAGCATGGCTTTGTCGCCGTTTTCCAGTTTAACGTCAATTTCAAGGAATATGCCATTTTTACGATCTGACACATCAGAATTGGGATTGGCTTGGGGAAAATCATAGCCTAATTCCCTAAATTTTTCCCTGAGATTAGGTGCAACCATATGTTCAATAACTTCGCCCATTCGGCTGCTGAGTTTCCCTATTTGACGGGCATTTTCTTTCAACTGTTCACGATTTTCCATTAAAGCCGCCCATACGGTATCAAAATTTGGGGGATTGGTTGTCTGTGTTGCTTCCATATTTAATAATATACCGCTTTAGTTGGGAATTGGAAAGCGTCGGGGACAACCCCCCGCCACGAATCAAAAAAGGCAAAGCCCGGCAAACTCCTATTCCCTATCTTCTTCAAAAAGGCTTTTTTCCCGTCTACCTTGATACAACGCTATTTGTATGGTAGGATTATCCCTAATGATTAGCCAAAAAAGCGCCCATTTTAGCCAAAGAATGAATACTCCAAGCTTAAAAACCGCATGGATGCGGTTTTTAAGCAGTGATCGCGACAGGCGACAGGCGACAGGCGACAGGCGATTATACACATTGTCTAGCTAATAGAGTCAACTATCCAATAGCATACATTCACCCAACCAACTCAAACATACCAATTTTCGGCAATACAGGCGGCTTTGTTCGTCTTGGGCAATAAATCTGTTTTAAGGAGAAAACTATGTTTTGTGGAAAGTGCGGTTCGAAAATTGAGGAAGGGACAAGGTTTTGTTCGGAATGCGGTACGCCTGTCGGAGAGCCGCAGGCAATGCCAACACAAACACCGGCACAGCCCCAGCAGTACCAGCAAACAACGCCAACTAATATGAACGCCTGGCAGTATTTTGCTTCGGCAGTAAAAAAATACGCGGTTTTTAGCGGCAGGGCTCGCCGCGCCGAGTTTTGGTGGTTTGCCCTGTTCAGTTGGCTTATCACAATGGCTGCAAGTTTAATTGGAGCATTAATGGGAATGGAGTCTATTGTATTATTTTGGGTTGACGAGTATACACCAGTAGCTATAGGCAATATTTTATATATCCTTGCCAGCCTGTTCTTTTTCCTGCCGGGGCTCGCGGTCGCGATACGCCGTATGCACGATGTGGGCAAAAGCGGCTGGTATTATCTTATCCCGATTTACGATATTGTCCTCGCGGCTACCGCCGGAGACGCCGGCCCCAATAAATACGGGCCTGATCCCAAAGGCGTGTAGGAAACAAGGAGAAGGATATGGCTTTTTGTACAAAGTGCGGAAAAGAAATTAAAGAGGGGTTGAGATTTTGTTCCAGTTGTGGAAATCCTTTGTTTGGAAGCGTTACATTTGGAAGTGCTGCAAATGATGTAAGAGCCGGAAATCATGAAAAACTCGATAACAGCTCATTATCACTGGTGGAAATTGCTGAAAAATACAGAGCTGTTACGCCACCGCAACAGACAGCACCATCGGTACAGTCCCAGCAGTACAAGCAAACGATGGCAACGAAGATGACTCCCTGGGATGGTTTTAGCTCGGCAATAAAAAAATATGGGATTTTTTACGGTAGGGCGCGCCGCGCTGAGTTTTGGTGGTTTGCCTTGTTTAGTTCGCTTATTTCGTTGCCCGCTATTATCAGAGGAATTCTAGGTATTGTAACTGGTGTAGGTTTGATAACTGGTGATGGTACATTATATGATCTTGTCTCTTTGTTTTTTTTCCTGCCGAGTCTTGCGGTCTGGATACGCCGTATACATGATGTAGGAAAAAGCGGCTGGTGTCTGCTTATCCCTATTTATAATATTGCTCTTTTATTTATTGCCGGAGACGCTGGCCCCAATAAATACGGGCCTGATCCCAAAGTCGTGTAAGATACAGGAGAAGAAAATGGCTTTTTGTACAAAATGCGGCGCGAAAATTGAAGAAGGGGTAAAATTTTGTACAGGATGCGGAACGCCTGTTGGGGTGTCTGTAAATAACGCTGGAACTGCCATACCGGAACAAGCCAAAAGTGTTGAACTTTCAGAGTATATATGTCCTGAATGCGGTAAAAGAATACCAAGTCTTAACGTCAACTATGATAATGGTACAGCATTTTGTTCGTGCGGGAAAAAGGGTGTACTTGCGTTATTTTTACCACCGCAATTGCAGACAGCACACAGGAAAAAACCTTCAATAAAGATCTTGGCAGTCGTGGTGGTAGTAATCATAGTTTTGGCAGGGGTATGGTTATTTACAGGCGATGATGTGTACGCAGTAGGGCATAAAGACTTTACAACTGCGGTCTACTGGAAAAACGGAAAGCCGGTAATGCTCCTCCCAGAAGGAACAGGCTTGGCGACTTTAGGGCATTCAATATATGTTTTTGGGAAGGACGTGCATGTTTCAGGCTGGATTGATTTTAACCTGGCTTATTGGAAAAACGGAGTTCTCATAAAATTTCCGGACGAGGAAAATCACACGGGTTTTCCTCCGGCAATTTTCGGTCAAGGTAGAGATGTGTATATCGGAGGATATACATATTCTGATGATACAGGTTACTGGAAAAACGGTAAACTGGTAAAAATCAAAACTGAAGGATTAAGGGTCATTCCGACCTCAATCTGGGTTTCAGATAATGATGTGTATGCCTCAGCTATAATTCCAGCGTCTGATGGCAGCTTTTCCGCATACTTTAAAAACGATCTATTACATTTAATGATATACAATGATTTTTCTTCAGCAAACGATGTTGCAAACTCAATCTGTGTTGCAGACAATGATGTATATGTTGCAGGAAAAAAAGCTAACGCTGCTGTTTTGTGGAAAAACGGAGAAGCTATAACGTATGCAAAAAATGGAAACGCAAATTCAGTCTATGTATCAGGCCGAGATGTTTATGTTGCCGGCTCTGTTGACGATGTAGCGGTCTATTGGAAGAACGGCGTCAAATTTGATCTTAGGCATTATAATTACGAGACTGGTGAATCGTACGCTAGTGCAATCTTTGTTCTAGGCAAGAATGTGTATGTCGGTGGTACTGTAGATAGTAAAGCCGCACTCTGGAAAAATGGCGAAAGAATAACTCTTTCAGAAACAGGAAAAAGTTCAGGTACAAGCGGAGTTTTTGCTGTTAAAAAAACCTTTTGGCGTTTTTAGGTTTGTAGCATATTAATTAATAGCAATATTGGAAGGAGGTTAGCGTGTTTTGTTCAAATTGCGGAAAAGAAGTTGAGGAAGGGATGAGGTTCTGTACTAACTGCGGTAACAAGATAGACAGCGGTAGTTCTACAGTTCAATCAGGCATAAACCCAAAACAAACTGTAAATACCAATGAAAGCAATCTTATTATAAAACAGGATGAATTGTGCTACACCGGCGGTGGAATAAAGAAAGAAAAAGGTCTTTTAATGCTTTATAGTAACAGGCTGGAATGGAAAGGCGAAAAAGGAAATTCGGCAGTAACAAACCTTTCCGAAATATCTGAGGTTAATTCTAATTCACTTTTGGATAAACTCACTATTACGCTTGTGAACGCTCTAAATCATATCTTTACAATACCGGTAACTACCGGAAGGGTTGTACAAGGGTTACTATTGGGCGGTATTGGTACTACTTTAATATCAAAGCAGAGTCTTGACGCATGGAAATTGGCAATTAATAACCAGTTGAGGGAAATAAAATAGATAAACAAAGAGAGTTAATAATGGTGACAGACACCATTACGTAAGCGGGAAGCATGGAGGTTTGTATGTTTTGCGGAAGTTGCGGCGCATAGATAAAAGAGGGCGGTAAATTCTGCCCGAGTTGCGGATGGAAAGTTCCCGCAGTGGCGGTTCAGGCAGAGCCGGTTATGAAGCGTTGCGCTTTATGCGGAAGTATGCAGAAAGAAGAAGTGAAATCCTGTTCCAACTGTGGCGGGAAAGTATTTGAAACATTTGCAGTTAAGGCTGTTTCTACGAATGTGCCAGTTGATAGCACATTTGTGCCAGAAACGAAAGGCATCGACAAACCAGAGCCTAAAAAGCCTGGCAAATGCCAAAACTGCGGGAAGCCTGTTGAGGAAGAATGGCTGGCTTGCCCTTATTGCAAGGCCGAAATCGCCCGTGAACGCCTTTGCGCTCATTGCGGGAAAAAACTAGAGCCTGACTGGGTTATTTGCCCATTCTGCAAAGCGGAAACATAAAGAGAGGAGAAACAATGGCTTTTTGTACAAAGTGCGGTGCCAAAATTGAAGAAGGGGTGCTTTTCTGTACCAACTGCGGTAACAAGATAGGCGACGGTATATCTGCGGTTCAATCCGGCAATCAAACAACAATGCCTTCTGTTCAAGGGATACCGAACAGTACAACTGATACCGCTAATACAACGGTAACTTGTCAAGGGTGTCTGCTAAAAGGGTTACCTATTAATAAAGTTGAAAACTGCACATATTACGATTGTGTTATCAGCGAAGCAGAAAGATACTACTGCGGGATGAGGGGTTCACCAGAACTGCAAAAAAAATATAAAAATAGCAGGGTCATCAGAACGGTTGTAATTGTCGCTTTATATGCTCTTCTTGGTTGGCTGATACCATGGAGAATCGAAGCACAATTTGGTATTAATAGTTGGATAACTGTTGTTTTTATTATTCTGGTCGGGGCATCGATTGATTATTATACGGACCAAAACAGTAAGAAAAAAAGGAGAGAAAATGCCAAACGCCTATAATGGTGACTGACACCATACGGAAGCAAGGAGGTTACTATGTTTTGTGGAAGTTGCGGCGCACAGATAAAAGAAGGCGGGAAATTCTGCCCGATTTGCGGATGGAAGGTTCCTGCATCCTCTGAAACGCAGATAAAAACACCTGAGGTTGTGATCAACGAAGATGACAGAGCAACGACGGCTAAGAAAAGATTGGCTAAAAAGCCATACAAATGCCGTAACTGCGGGAAGCCTGTTGATGAAGAATGGCTGGCTTGCCCTTATTGCAAGGCCGAAATCGCCAGCGAACGCCTATGCGCTAATTGCGGGAAAAAACTAGAGCCTGACTGGGTTATCTGTCCGTTCTGCAAAGCGGAAGTATAAGGAAAGGAGAAACAATGGCTTTTTGTGAACAATGCGGGACTCGTCTTGACGAAGGGGCAAGGTTTTGCGTAAATTGCGGAACAAGAACGACCAATAATGAATCGACATTTGTTAGAACGCAGAATATTGTCCAAAAATCAGACAATCAAACCATTAAGCCATCAACCAATAAATCTTCGAATAAACGCACCATATTAGCGGTTATTGGCGGATTGGTTATTTTATTTGTTGTTTTGTATAGCGTTGGATTTGGCGCTGGCAATACACAACAAAACAAAGGAACAACTGCCGCCCAAACACAAGTCAATATAACAGATATAAATCTCAACACATTACTGAATGAGATTGAAAACAATCAAGCACGGGCTGATCAACTTTATAATAACAAAACACTAAGGTTAACCGGTGTTGCCACCAATATATCTGATGATTCTCTATGGCTGGCGGTTAGCAGCGCTGAATATTGGAAGAGCATACTTGTAAATTTTAACCCAACAGAGAAATCAAAGATATTAAATCTGAACCAGGGTCAAAGAATCACTATCAGAGGTGTTTATGATGGTGGATTGATAGCAGTTATCAGGAGAGCTGTTATAGAGACAAATTAGGCTGCAGCTACGCCGCCGAAGGATTAATTCATGTTTTGCACAAATTGCGGTAATCAAATAGATGAAGGGGTTAAATTCTGTACCGTCTGCGGGAAACCGCTTGCTTCCGCCTTGCCGCAAAAGGTTGAAACTACGCCACCTGCCAACGCTTATCGGGATAGCGGCGCGGTTCCTATTTATCAACAGACTGTCCCCTTTCATCAACAGATAAACATAAATGTCCCGCAACAGCCAATAGAATATAAAACAAAATGGGAAACGCCCCGTGTTGTTATCGGGATAATTACAGTGGTATTATTCTTCCTGTTTCAATTCCAGTCCTGCGTTGCCGGTGCGGGCGAAACGCTGCAATCTATTTTTTCCGACAGCGCAGGCACAAGCGGATCAACCGGCTATGTTGTTTCTTTTTTCTTCCTCATTGCCGGCATTGTGAGTATTGTGTGCAGGAAAAGCAAAGGTGGTTCCATAGCGGCAGGAGCAGTTTACGCTATTTGCGGAATGGCTCTGGTGCAGGAAGATTTTTCGTTTTTTAAGGACTTGGCTTTTTATTGCTTTATTTCGTTTGTTTTCGGCGGGATACTGATAATTGGCGGGGCATTGCAGAAGCCACGGGAAAATCAAAGGTAAGCGGGGATATGGAAGGTTGCGTTTTAATGCCTGACACCCAAAACCGTAGTGTACAACGGCATTTCTTATTGCCGTCATCAACTTTGTTGGCGATTGCTCTCGCCGGATTTGCCGGCGTTTGCTCCTTGTTAATAGTGGGCTGCGCCAGTTACGGCGCCGGCGGCGTATACTCTTCAAATAATCAATCTGAGATGGGCGGTTATATTTTTGGTTATTCAGAATATGCGGAAACAACTGTAAGCTATGCCAAAAACCTGTCCGGTAAAGACACACAATCGCTTGGCGCTGGTTTTTCACTAAAAGTTCCCATTTCCTTTTGGAATATATCGTTGTTTTCGCTTGCCAATATTGAGTATCAGTGGATTTTAGACGGGACGAAAAACGTCAGTAATTTAGGGTGGGTAAGATTTGGCGGGGGATTGGATTATTCCATCAGCAACGCTTTTTATGTGCGGGGCGAGGGTATGTACGCTCCCGACTTGTCTTCATCTTTACCAAAAATAGACGCTGTTGATATAAATCCGGCAACAGGTTATACCATACGGTTTGGCGTGGGGTGGCGGCCGGGAGTCGCAATAACTTCAAAGAGAAAAGAAACGCCTGTAAGTAAGGAAACGCCTGTAAATATAGAACGGGTGCAAACAAACCTGACTAGAACCAATGCGGCCCAGACCGAAATCATCTACAGAGGGGATACGATGGTTGATATTCCGTACAAGGTAGACGGAAGAGGAACATGGAGTTGGTCAATATTTCAGCCGTCAATTCCCAATGACATTCCGCAAGACATATACAATAGGCTCTGGAACATCAACTTAAAAACAATCAAAGCGGGCAAATATGATTATAACGCTTTTAATTATAATACTGCCCAATGGATCACATACGACGAGTCCGCTATGTCGGATGATTTTACCTTTGCGGGTGTATGCTCAAATTACGCTGATTATTTTATATTCGTACTAAAGCATGACAGCGTACTGTTGGAACTGTATAACAAGGGCATAATAACCACAAATAACAGCCCGACTCATAAATGGATAGAATACCGTACTGAAAAAAACAGATATATAATCGACCCCACATGGTGCGATTGGGATTATGTCGGGGAACCTCTTGGAATATACGCTGGTAACGCTGAATTTGCGGAAATGTGTCGAACGTCATATAACAGGGATGCGCTTATAGAAGCGAAATCAAAGTCATGGTTTTTTCGTAACGTAAATACGGTAACAAGAGAATCTGATAAGAGAGCGCATGGGTTGTAAAGGGAGCAGATATGGATTGGGGACATTTGTTCCTATGATAAATATTTTACAGGAGTAAGGGAAACTTTACAGGGGGGGAAAATGAAAAACAAGAAGGTTTTTATATTATTGGCAATCGCTTTTGTATGGCTGACGATTCTCACAGGGTTTCGGTGGCAAACTCCCAGGATAACGGTAGAATTTAATAAACGAGGCTTGGAGTATGCAGATAAAGGCGATTATGACCGGGCCATCGCCAGATATAACCAGGCAATCCGCCTTAATCCGAATTATGCTGAAGCCTACAGTAACCGTGGACGCGCGTATGAAAATAAAGACGACTATGACAAAGCTATTACGGACTACAGCAAGGCAATCCAGCTTGACCCCAACCTTGCGGATGCATACAGTAACCGTGGATTTATTTATTATGCCAAATACAACTTTGACGGAGCGATTGTTGACTTAGACCAAGCAATCCGACTTAACCCTAATGATAAGTTTGCCTTTGCCTCACGTGGATTTGTTTATGAAATTGATGGCGACTATGACAGGGCAATTACTTACTATACCCAAGCAATAAGCCTTGATCCTAAAAATGCCCTTTTTTACAATGGCCGTGGACGTGTGTATTTAGAAAAAGACGACTATGACAGTGCGCTTACTGACTATACTCTGGCAATAAGGCTTGATCCCAATGATAGTTCTTCTTATTCCGGCCGAGGCGCAGCACATAATGCCAAAAAGGATTATGATCAGGCAATTGCGGACTGTACTTTGGCGATTGGCCTCGACCCTGATTCAGCATTTGCCTACAATTACCGTGGTATTGCGTATCACCGCAAGGGCGATCTTGATCACGCAATAGCAGACTTTGAGGCTGCGCTGAGGATAAATCCAAATTATACTGACGCAAGAGATAATCTTGGTAAGGTCCGACAGCAGTGACAGAAACCAGTTTTCGATAGCTGAAACAGGAAAGGAGCTTTATTACGGGGAGGGAAGAAATGAAAAACAAGATGGTTTATATATTATTGGCAATCGTCTTTGCATGGCTGACGATTCTCACAGGGTTTCGGTGGCAAACTCCCAGAACAGCGGAAGAATCTAATAAACGAGGCTTGGAGTATGCAGATAATGGCGATTATGACCGGGCCATCGACAGCTATAACCAGGCAATAAGACTTAACCCGAATTATGCTGAAGCCTACAATAACCGTGGACGCGCGTATGAAAGAAAAGATGACTATGACAAAGCTATTACGGACTACAGCAAGGCAATCCAGCTTGACCCCAACTTTGCGGATGCATATAGTAACCGTGGATTTATTTATTATGCCAAATACAACTTTTACAGAGCGATTGTTGACTTTGACCAAGCAATCCGACTTAACCCTAATGATGCGTTTGCTTTTTCCCTACGTGGATTTATTTATGATATTAATGACGACTATGACAGTGCGATTGCTGACTATACCCAAGCAATAAACCTTGATCCTAAAAATGCCCTTTTTTACAATGGCCGTGGACGTGTGTATTTAAGAAATGATGACTATGACAGTGCGATTGCTGACTATACCCTGGCAATAAGGTTTGATCCCTATGATGATTCTTCTTATTCCGGCCGAGGCGCAGCGCACAATGCCAAAAAGGATTATGATCAGACAATTGCGGACTGTACTTTGGCGATTGGCCTCGCCCCTGATTCAGCATTTGCCTACAATACCCGTGGGATCGCGTACAGTAATAAGGGAGAATATGATAAGGCAATTGATGATTATACTATGGCGATTCAGCTTAACCCTAATTATGATGAAGCCTACTTTAACCGTAGTGAAGCGTATGAACATATAGGAGACTCTGATAAGTCCTTTGCGGATTTATTCAAATCAGACCGGCTTAACTCTAATCCAGCCCTAGCCTACTTTAACCGGGGTTATATTTATTTGTCAAATAATCAAAAAACCGAATTTGATTTATTATCTGGATTTGAACAGAGAATATTGGAGGTTGCAGAATTAGAAAATCTTAATTATTTACAAGGGCCTTCTACAGTTGGTTTTATTAGTATGCCGTCAGCTATTTGGAAAATGTATAATGAAATTAAAGAAACATATTCTTCTGAGATAATAGAAAAAGAATATTATAGTACAGATTCTTCTATTGCAAAAATTTATTTATATTGGATTTTGCGTGAAAGAAAGTGGAAAAATCTATATAAAATTCGTAAAGACTTATTAAAGAGAGAATCTGAAAAAATAGACTTACACAACGGCGGATGCTTAATAGAAACTTATCCCTTAGGGACAATTATAAACTTTAAATTAGATTAGAAAAATTATTTTGGATTGTTAGATTAGGTATCTATAAAAAAAGATCTTTACTCAGGCGAGTAAACGTCACTAATCCCGCCGTTCCGCATAACGGCAACCATGTCGCAGAGATAATGCATCATTTCCATGCTATGAGAAATAAAAAGCGGCGCCAGGGCGAAGCCTATGGCGACCCGCTGTACTGCCCAGCGGTATGTTTACCCTTATAGAGACGGCAAAGCAAAACGGCCTTGCCCGTTTAAAATTAATGAAATTCAGTTCGGGATAATAAAACCCTGAGCTAAGATTGAAGTAATTGCCAGAATAAACCAGCAAAACATTCCCAACAGAATAGGCCTCAACCCGTTTTTAACAAGTTTGATAATGTTGGTATTTAGTCCAATCCCTGCCATAGCCATTATTATTAGGAATTTCCCCGTCTGAACCAATGCTTTTTTTAATTCAGCAGGTATGGGTAAAAAAGTACTGATGAGCGACGCGGTAATAAAGCCCAATACGAACCAGGGCATTATTTTTACAAGGCTGAAGCCTGGCTCTTTGTCCTGCATTCTTTTTCTGGAGACATAGAGCGCTAATACCAGCGTTACAGGAACAATCATCAGGGTTCGAGTCAGTTTTACAACCACTGCCAGATTGCCTGCAGTGTCGCTGTATGTGTATCCCGCGGCAACTACCGATGAGGTATCATTAATCGCTGTTCCGGCCCAAAGGCCGAAATTGTGATCGGTCATGCGCAAAACATGCCCGACGAAAGGAAACAGAAATGCCGCAATAACATTAAACAAGAAAATGGTCGAAATAGATGAAGCTATATCTTCATTGTCTGCGCCTATTACCGGAGCGGTTGCGGCTATGGCTGAACCGCCGCAAATCGCAGTTCCCACGCCAATTAATATATTGGCATTTTTTTTAACCATTAGCAGCTTTCCGAAAAAATATGCCGAGAGAAAAACCGAGAGCAGCGTAAAAGCCATAAGAAAAAGCGTATCCCTTCCGGTCTTAACCACATTAAAGAGATTCATATCAAAGCCAATTAGTATTATTGAATACTGCAGCAGCTTTTTTGAACTGAATGTTATGCCGCTTTCCAGAACAGCAGGGCGTTTCCGGATGGCCAATAATATACCGAATAAGATGCCAAGCACGGGGCTGCCGATTACGGGCAGTGCTTTACCCAAAAGCCATGCAGGAAAGGCGATAAGCGCACAAAGCAATATTCCACTTATTTTTTTCATGCCATTTTCACAAAGTTGTTTATAACTGATATTTTTAGCATGGATTTTTTAGCTTGTCAACGAAACAGAGTCAAAATGCTGCAATTAATGTTTAAAGGAATATTTAAAAATCATTAGAAAATTTCTCACGCAGAGGCGCAAAGGACGAAGCTATGATAAAAATATGCGGTTATTCGGTATAGTGTAGGTGTTCGGCAGGATCTGGATCCGAGAACAATTACCGGTTGTCCCCTTTGCTGGGGCAGAAAACTGACCCCGTTAGGACGAA
>Ga0268262_10000189_pt1 | contig 80795 bp, 75 predicted proteins | sample TergutNc150P3_FD_190354 | JGI IMG/M metagenome (GOLD analysis project Ga0268262, IMG submission 190354) | Nasutitermes corniger P3 segment gut microbial community from laboratory colony in Florida, USA - Nc150 P3 (SPAdes) (version 2) | ecosystem: Host-associated > Arthropoda: Insects >...
TGCCAAGTTTATTTCAAGCATTTGGCAAATTCACCCTTTCGGCGAAGGCAACACAAGGACGGTAGCTGTTTTTGCAATTAAATATTTACGCACATTAGGTTTCGCTGTAACCAATGATTTATTTGCGGCTAACTCATGGTATTTCCGTAACGCTCTTGTTCGCGCAAACTATGATAATGTTGATAAAGGCATTCACTCAACAATGGAGTATCTTGACCGCTTTTTCGGCAACTTAGTTCTTGGTCAAACCAATTTCCTTAAAAACCGCACAATGCAGTTAAAAGTTGACACTGTAAACGACTCTTTTGACACTGTAAACGACTCTTTTGACACTGTAAACGACTCTTTTGACACTGTAAACGACTCTTTTGACACTGTAAATGAGACTGTTGACACTGTAAATGACACTGTAAATGACCCTGTATTTGACTTAATAAAGGCAAATAACACTATTACGGCAGCAGAAATAAGCGAGCGGCTCGGAATAAGCCTGAGTACCGTAAAACGCAAAATCAAAGAACTGAAGGATAAAAGCATTATCGAAAGAGTTGGTTCCGACAAAACCGGATATTGGCAGATTATAAAGCACGAAGCGCAATAGTGCCGTCCGACACCATTAAAAAAACAACCCATTGACAGGCAGATTTCGTTTCCGCAATTTACTCATCTATAATATATAGTTCAGATCACTTCCCAAAATGCCGAAATTTATGCTATAATATGAATGATTTGGGAGATCAAAAATGGCTGGTAGGGCAATAGTTCTTTTGCTGCTCATTGCTATTCTTTCTGTGGGCGGCATTGTCTGGTTTGACTATTTAAATTTAATTGACGCAAAAACAGTTCTCGCTCCTTTTTACAAATATGTACCATTTCTGCCCGGCGGGGGCAGAACCCAGCCCAAAATGACCGAGGGCGAGGTTCTCAACCTTGACGCGGAACGGCTGGCAGTCCGCCTTGAAGCCCTCGAATTAAAAAACATGGAAATTGACACAAAAAAGAAGGATTTGGACAATAAATACGGGGAAATCGTCCAAATGGCGCAAGAATTGGAAGAACGCCAAAATGCCCTTGATGAACGGGAGAATTCTCTCAACGCCACAAAAAAAGAAGCCGAAAATAAGGATAGGAATGTCGAGCAGAATGCCCGATATCTGACAGGCATGCCTCCGCGAAACGCGGTAGGCATCATCGCCAAGTTGGATGATCAGGACGCTATCGACGTTCTCCGGAAGACCGAGGAAATAGCCAGAGCCGAAGGTACAACGTCCGTTGTCGCTTATTGGTTCTCCCTGATGGACCCGGTTCGGGCAGCTGAACTGCAACGAAAAATGGCAGCCAGACCGAATCTGTAATTCAGGCTCACCTTCCGGTAAATCTTTTTAGGAGGCCGGTTGGTGATAGCCATTACCACCTACACAGAACCTGTCCCGATAGACGCCGTTGTAAGCGACCCGCTTAAAACCAATGAAAACGAAGAAACCGAAGAACGTTCCAGTTTTTCGGAACTCCTCGCAGGATTACTCCAAACTCAATCAGAGCAGATAGTATCCGATTCAGGTTTTGACGCGCTATCAGCAGGACAACTCAAAGACGGCAGCAAGTTTGATTTATCCGCGGAAACGCAGGAAGTTGATCTTGAAGCCTGCGATCTTGAGCTTACGGATGAGACTCAAAGTATTCTTTTAAGCGCGGAGCAGCTTTTTACAAGCTTGCTTGAAACAGAAGAATCAGGTGAAAATGGATTATCGCTTGAAATCGACAATGCAAAATCGTTATTAATTGATGAAAAACCGCTGCAAACGGTTTCTTTGGCGGAGATAGGGGACGATGCCGCCGCTCAATTAAGAGCCGCTCAGGAAATTAACGAAATAGCGCAGCAAATGGCGGATAACAAGAAAAAGTCAAATACGCAGTCTAAAGCTGAAAGCGAAGATGCGTTATCTGCAAAAAACAAAGTCGGCGAAAACAAGGAAACTTTACTTTCAAAAACAAATGAAGGCAAAGAACAGCCCGGCAAGTTGGAAGAATTCCGCAACCGCTCGCGCAAAGATAAAGTTAATATCGAAGTGCGGGATTTCAGAACAAATAACAATCCCGACGGAACGCAGACGCGTACTTTCTCCATTGTGGAAACAGCGGCAGGGCGCAATCATGGGCAAAACGCTGTTCAGGAAGTAACTTTGGATTTGCGTCTGCCGGATCAGGGACAAAGTTCTCAGCTTCAGAATTCATGGGAAGTAAAATCAAGCAATAGCTTAGAGAATATGCTCGCCAGAGAACTGCACCAGAACTTTAACGGCGATATTGTCCGCCACGCTTCAATGGCTCTTAGGGACGGCGGATCGGGAACAATCAAAATCGCCCTTTACCCTGAGACTCTGGGACATGTAAAGATACACCTGGAAATGACCGAAAACAAGATTACGGGGCGAATCGTCGTAGAAAGCGAGGAAGCCCTTAACGCTTTCCGCAAGGAACTTTCCGCGCTGGAACAGGCATTCAAGGATTCAGGTTACGCAAATGCAGACCTGAATTTGTCTTTGACAGCGGACGGATCAAGCGAACAGGAGCAGAATTTTGATGAAAGCTCCTTTTCCTCGCGAATGGCGGCGTCTTGTTATGAAGAAGGTTACGAATTGGAATCAGCGCCCGTTATAAGCGTCATTTTAAGACGCGGAACGGGACAAGTTAATATGCTTGCATAGGAGAATGTATGGAATTAACAGGTAGACCGATGTTAAGCTCGGATGAAAAACTCCAGCTTGACAAATTTGTTCATGACTACAATGTTGGTTTAAATCCGACGCGTCAGCCTCAGCAGAATTTGGGTAAAGACGATTTCTTAAAAATCCTTATAACCCAGCTTTCGTATCAGGATCCGACAGCGCCGATGGAAGACAAGGAATTTATCGCGCAGATGGCGCAATTTTCAACATTGGAACAAATGACAGGGATGGCAAAAGATTTTTCTAAACTTACTTCTATGCTCATGGGGAATGAAGCATCGGGAGCTTTGGGAAAAAGCGTTGAGATAAAAGAGGGGGAACGCACTGTACAGGGAGTTGTTCAGGCGGTTACCAGGGGAGAAACACCTGAGGTGTTGGTAAACGGAAACTTTTATGATTGGAACCATGTAATCAAGGTTTTTGCAAACGAAAAGGAGAGAGTAGACTTATGATGCGATCATTGTTTTCCGGCGTTTCCGGACTTCAGAACCACCAGACCAGAATGGACGTTATTGGTAATAACATTGCCAATATCAATACAACAGGCTTTAAACGCAATAGGGTCAATTTCCAGGATATTATTTACCAGCAGCTTCAGGGCGCGGCTCGTCCTACGGAAGACTTAGGCGGCGTTAACCCCAAAGAAGTCGGTCTTGGAATGTCCATCGCGTCAATTGACACGATCCACATTCAGGGCAGTTTGCAGACAACGGCTGTACAGACAGACCTTGCTATCGTAGGAAACGGTTTCTTCGTTCTTGACGACGCGGGTACGCAGTTGTTCACAAGAGCGGGAGCTTTCTCCATTGACGCCGAAGGCATCATGGTAAACCCGGCAAACGGAATGAAAGTTCAAGGCTGGATGGCTAGAGAAGTTGACGGCTATAACGCCATCGACGTTTCACGTCCTGTCGAACAGATTGTAATTCCCGTCGGCGGCAAAGACCCCGCGAAAGCTACAACGATGGTGCAATTTGCGTGTAACCTTGACAAACGTATTCCCGAATTACCGGAGAATCCCACAGGGGCGCAGGTTCGCGATTCAACATGGTCAACAACTATGGATATTTACGATTCATTCGGCGATAAACATATTTTACAGGTTCAATTTACCAGAGTGCCGGGAACAGCCAACAGTTGGAACGCGGCGGTAAATGTCGATCCTCAGAATGAGACTCCGACCAACGCCACAATCGGCTTCGGCGCGGAAGCTCCGGCTGCGGGCGGACCTACAAATTTTGTTGTTAACTTTTCAAATAACGGAACATTGCTTTCAGCGGAAGACGGAGCCGGAAACGTGTCAGGAGGAACTGGGCTTGTTCAGATGAATGTAGCTTACGATGTGCAGACAGCAACCCCCAACGAAGACGGAACCCCGGTAAGACAGGAATTTGTTCTTAACCTGGGCACGGTCGGCGGATTCGTCAAATCGCTTACACAGTATGCCGAACAAAGTTCTTCCAAAGCGGTAGAGCAGGACGGCTATACAATGGGTTATCTTGATAATTTTAAAATAGATCAATCGGGAGTTATTACGGGAATTTATTCCAACGGCACTACAAGAACCATAGCCCAAGTGGCGATGGCAAGCTTCCCCAACCAGGGCGGTCTTGAAAAGTCAGGCGAAAACACATTCCGTGTTTCCAATAACTCAGGGTTAGCGAATATTGGTCCTTCAGGCATTGCCGGAAAAGGCAAGATTATCGCCGGAACATTGGAAATGTCCAACGTTGACATGGCGGATCAGTTTGTAGACATGATCGTCACTCAGCGCGGATTCCAAGCTAACTCCAAAACCATTCAAACGGCGGATCAACTTCTGCAAGAGTTGTTAACGCTTAAGAGGTAATAAGGAGATAGGGGGATAGGGAACGGTTAGGGTTTAAATTAATCCTAACCGCCCCTAGTCAATAACCCTTAAAGTAAATATGATAAAGGTATCAAAGCTAGACGGGACGGAATATTACATCAATCCGCATCAGATTGAATGTATAGAAATTCGTCCCGATACCGCTTTGGTAATGTTGTCCGGCAAACAGCATATTGTTAAAGAAGAGGTAGATACAATTTTGGAAAAAATTGATGAATACCGCCGGCGTTTAAGTCCGTATGTAGTCCAGGAGTGAGAAAATGAATAAAGGCATGAATATGGGAACCTTGGTCGGCGTTGTCGGCGCAATGGTTATGATTCTTGGATCTATCGTATTGTCCGGCAACAGCATAATGGCCTTCGTTGATATTCCATCGCTCCTCCTCGTTCTTGTCGGTTCATATTTCTCTCTTATGATTGCGTTCGCCTTGTCAGACAGCTTGGGTGTTTTCGGCGCTATCGGACTTACGTTTAAACAGCCTGTTTTTGATACCGCAAGTATAATCCAAAAGATGATTGCGTTTTCCGAAAAAGCCCGCCGCGAGGGCTTGCTTGCTTTGGAAGACGAGCTTGAAGATCTTGAAGATGAATTCATGAAAAAAGGTTTGCGTCTTGTAGTAGACGGAACCGACGCGACAATTATCCGCGACCTTATGGAATTGGAATTAAGCCAGATGCAAGGCCGCCACTCATTTAAAATCAAACTTATTAACATGTGGGCGACACTCGTTCCCGGGTTAGGAATGTTAGGTACAGTTATGGGATTGGTAGGTATGTTACGCAACCTTGATGATAAAGCGTCTATCGGTCCTAACATGGCTCTTGCTCTTATTACCACATTCTACGGATCGTTGTTCTCTAACGTATTCTTTATTCCCTGGGCGAATAAATTAGGCGTATTCGATAACGAAGAAGCCGGTATGAAAGAAATGATCGTCGAAGGCGTACTTTCCATACAAGCCGGCGATAATACTCGTATTTTGGCAATGAAACTTCTTGCGTATCTTAATCCTGTCGCCCGTATGGCTATGGAAAAAGAAGTTCTTAAGGACTAGGGGATTACATGGCTCGTAAGAAAAAGGCAGAAGAGGCTACACCCAGTACATGGTTAAATACCTATGCCGACATGATTACCCTTTGTCTTTGCTTCTTCGTAATTATGTTTAATCCCGATGAAGTTACACAGGCGCAGTTAGACGCAATTTCCGACTCGGTGCGTCAGGGCGGCATCGGTTCCATGGCGGGCGGTTTTACCCTTTCAGCCGGACGCAACGCCGACTTGGGCAATACCATTATGGCGCTGCCTTCAATGGAACGCGGCAGAGTTATGGGAACCGCCATGCGGAAAGCCGTCTCTGTTTTCTCTCCTGAGATTCGTTCCAACAAAATAAAAGTAACCCACGACGAACGCGGTCTTGTAATCACTCTTGCGGGCGACGCGTTTTTCTATCCCGCAAGCGCGCGGATAAATATAGAAGCTACCAGAGATATACTTCTGCGCTTGGGAACGTATCTTGCGTCGCCCGAATTGCGAGGCAGAAAATTCAGGATAGAGGGTCATACCGATGACACCGATGTTGATCCCAACGGTCCTTGGGAAGACAACTGGCAGTTGTCTACAGAACGCTCCAGGGCGGTGCTTCGTTATCTGTCCGATCTTGGTATAAACGAAAACAATTTTCAGATAGCCGGTTTCGCGGCGACAGCCCCCGTTTCATCTAACGACACCGAAGAAGGGCGAGCCAACAACCGCCGTGTAGACGTTATCATACTTGACGAAGGTCATCTGTAGAACTTAATCCGTAAAAATTCTTATTGTACATATCTTGTCGTCGTTCGTGTTAGTTCGTATAGTTCGTGGTTAAAATTATTAGTCTTATTTTTGTGGAAAAATTTAAACAGCTAAACTAAACAGCGCGCCGGTAGAGGGAGCGGCGGGAGTATAAATGCTTGCGGACATAGCGGTCTTTATTTGTTTTTGGTATTGCTCAATTAAAGCGTTAATCCGCTCTTCGTCAGAACCGTCCAAGTTGCCGAATTCCGCCTGAGGTTGGTTTTTCATTTTTGATAATTGCTCAATCATGGTGTCAAGGATTTTAAGTTTGGTGATGTTTACGCCTTGAGTGCCCTCAGGCGCGGGAGTACCGGATACGTGCTTAAAGTGGGAATATATCAGCATGCCGGGCGAAACGGGAAGAGTCATTCTTCCGTTACTCGCCTCGCTTATCGCGTAGCCTACGCTGGGGAAAGCATTGCTGGAAATAGCTCCGACATCCATAAAATACTCCTATTATAAATATCGGAAAAAATAAGCGTGTTTTTTAGTAGAAAATTGCGATTAACGGTTTATTTTCAGCCAGTCGGCAAGGCGGCGTTCAAGGGGGTAGGCTTCGTCCGCGCGATCTTTCCTGGCGCGCTCGTTAAGATAGGGTATTATTAATCGTTCTTTTAAAGTTAACCAGTTGGCGGGCAGTATATTGGTGTTTGTAAAATTGTCCGACGGGGGCATTCTTCCCATAAGTTCGGGGTAAAAAAGCGGGTAGATCTGCTCGGTAACGGGACTAAGCGCGGAAAAGCCCCCGCAGATGCCGAATATGCTCTCGTCTATTCTGTTTGTCTTGGAATACTCCAAAATACGGCGTTGGTTTTCTACGCTGAAAAACCAGATAATAAAAGCCTTAGCCGCCCCTTTGGTTTTTACCCTTTTAGGCATTCCTAAATATACCAAATCTTCCGAAACCATGATTTTGTTTTGTTCCATCACCCAGCGGAAATCAAGCTGGCTCTTGCTTTCTTCGCTTAATAAAAAAAGGTCGTCGCTTTCCATGTAAGAAAAAAGAATCCGTCCGCTTTGAATCAGTTTTTCCGGCGGCTCAAAAAAGTACCTGAAAGTAAAATCATCTTCAATCTGGGCTCCGTTATTTATCTCGTTTGTCCAGTTGTTTATAAAAACCATTGATTTTTCCAGTGCGGCAGAATCCCATACAAGAGGGTTTGCCTCTTTAAACGACGCGCCGTAAAGCAGAGCCGCAGAAAGAAGAAAATTATCGTTCCACAGAGGGGAAAATCCCATGCGGGTATATACCCCTCGGTTCATGGTATTGTAATCCCCGCTCAGTTTTTTTATCTCGTCAAAATCGACGGTAAATTGATTTGATAAAGACTGCCCTTTGCTTTTGGAAAAAATCAACGCCGGAATATTAAACGATACGGGCAGAAGGCATTGGCTTCTGTCTATCCTTCCGGCGGATAAAATCTTAGGATAAAAATTACTTCTTGAAAGTTTTTTAGTTCCGAACAAACCGTCCAATGATTTAAAATGCGAACCCGTAGAAGCGCTTTTAATCCAGCTTGCGACAATTATATCGGGACGGTTTTGTTTGCTTAGTTCCGTTACCGGAAATTCAGCGTATTTTACGGCAACCTTGTACTTGTTCTGGGCGGCGTTAAACAGTTCGCCGTAAAGGGCGAATTCAGAACGATCCGTCCAAATTTGGGCTGTCTTGTGAAGATTACAAGAAATAAGAAAAACCGCCGGTAATAAAAGGCAAACCTTAAAAAAACGCATAAATTCAGTTTATTTTGACCGCTATGTGCTTGTCAATCAGTATTATGAGTGGTAGTATAACAAGACGGAGGTTTCCTTTGGACCGTATAAAAGACCCTCACATAATAAGACTTCTTGAGCAAATCGGCGAACATTACAAGACAAATATTTCAAACAGTTTTTTACGTCCTGTTTTGCTGCAGATTCAAATTGACAAAAACACATGGGATTTAATCGAAATTCTTACGGAAAAAATGGATTTATACCGTTATCAGGGGTTTCACCTTGATGAGCTTTACCGTCAAATTGCCGCATGCGCCCGTTTTATCGAAGTAGCGCGTAATAAAACCACAATAAAAAATAAATTAAATTTACTGCCTGTTGGGCACGATAAGACGCTCAGGGACATGGCAGTCAGCAATTTTTCCTCAAACTTAAAGGTTTTTTCCGATTTATTAAATGAATTGTATGTAAGTTTGGTGGAAATGGATAGAAAAGACGCCGGAACCCTAAGAGAACCTGTTTATACCCAAATCCCTGAGCTTTATAACATAGGCAGACTGCTGGTCGGACCGTAATATATGTCCTATTGAACCTCAACCGAATTTGACCGCTTTTTAGCGGTCAAATGAAGGTTCCCCTCTTGACTATTTCTGTAAAATAGGCTAAAAAATAACATTAATTGATGTTTGGAGAAAGAAATGTACGCTTTAGTTGAATTTAAAGGCAAGCAGTATAAAGCCGAAAAAGGCGATCTGCTCAAAGTTGACTTAATTGACGCCGAACCGGGAACAGCCATTAATATCGAAACTGTGCTGTTGGTTTCAGGCGACTCGGTAAAAGTAGGCGACCCCTATGTAAAGGGCGCAAAAGTGTCCGCGACGGTACAATCCCACGGGAAAGACGATAAAATCATTGTTTTTAAGTATAAACCCAAGAAGGATTACAGACGCAAAAGAGGACACAGGCAGCAATACTCAATGATTAAAATTGGGGATATATCAGCCTGATACGGATAGAAGCGGTTTTAGATAACAGCGGCGTTTTAAAGTCTTGTAAGGCTGAAGGACACGCCGGAGCCGGAAAAGCCGGCGGCGACATTGTTTGCGCCGCCGTGTCGGTTTTGTTTAGAACAGCGGTAAGTATCCTGTCAAACAGAGACGGGATAACAATTAGGTTCGGCGCTCCCGAAAAGGGACAGTTATGGCTGGAAGCCGATTATCAAGCGGAAGGAAAAGATTTTCTTTCCGCCGCAGGAATTTTTCTGACAGATGGATTAAAATCCGTCGCTCAGGAATACCCGAAGAATTGCGAGATCAGTATTTTACGGAGGAAATGATATGGCACGGAAACGCGGCGGAAGCGGCGCAAAAAACGGAAGAGATTCACAACCTAAATATTTGGGTGTTAAAGCATCAGCCGGCACTGTTGTAAAAGCCGGAACCATTATTGCCCGCCAGCGGGGAACAAAGATTCACCCGGGAACCAATGTCGGTTGCGGCGGCGATTACACGCTTTTCGCCCTTGCGGACGGAAAAGTCAATTTTCACCAGCGCCGCGGACGCAAACTCGCATCAATAGTTCAGGACGCTCAATAATAACCATATTGCGTGGAAAAATTCGCAGATGAAGCAACAATAGAAGTATCCTCAGGAAAAGGCGGCAACGGCTGCATCGCTTTCCGCAGGGAAAAATATATTCCAAAGGGCGGACCGTCCGGCGGAGACGGCGGCAGGGGAGGGGACATTATTTTCACTGTCCGAAGAAACCTGCGCACCCTTGCCCATTTACGCTACAAGCACACATTTAAAGCACAGAACGGCCATGACGGCGAGAACTGGGGGCGTTACGGCGCAAACGGCGATGATATGATTATCCCTCTGCCGCCCGGCTCGATAATTCGCGAAGAAGAGACAGGCGAGCTTATCAGGGATTTTACAAAAAATCAGGAAGATTTTGTTTTTTTAAAGGGCGGCAACGGCGGCTGGGGTAATATCCATTTTAAGTCCTCGGTGAATCAAGCGCCGCGAAAAGCATTGCCGGGAAAACCCGGTCAAACCGTAAAATTAAAAGTAGAACTTCAGATAATGGCTGACATCGGTCTTGTCGGTTTTCCAAACGCCGGCAAGTCCAGTCTTCTTGACCGTTTTACCAACGCAAGACCAAAGATAGCGGCGTACCCGTTCACGACAAAAATTCCAAACCTGGGCGTTTTAACAGCGGGAGAAAAAGATATAATCATCGCCGACATTCCCGGGCTTATCGAAGGCGCTTCGGGCGGAGCCGGGCTTGGCATTCAATTTTTAAAACATATTTCACGCACTTCGGCGCTGGCTTTTCTTATCGACTTGTCCGACGAAAATTACCTTACCGCTTTTGATATTCTGCTGAAAGAGCTAGGCTCTTTTTCCGAGCGTCTTCCGCAAAAAAAACGGCTGTTAGTCGGAACAAAAACCGACTTACCCGAAACCGAGGGGCGGCTTGCGGAACTTGCGGCGAAATATTCGCAGGAAGAAGTTATCGGTATTTCGGTTTTTTCAGGCGGCGGCTTGCAAGAGTTAACCAACGCTTTTCTGCGTCTTACTTCCGCCCCGCAAAATGAAACGGCGGAAGAGTGTGAAAATGAAGTTGAAATTGAAGCGGAAAACGGAGAAAATGTCTTTGAAGGAGAAGAAAATTGAAGCTGGGTATTTTAGGCGGCAGTTTTGCTCCCGTTCACAAAGGGCATATTTTTCTCGCCGAAAAAGCTATTTCAGCTTTTAAACTTGACAGAGTGGTTTTTGTGCCGGCGTACCGTTCTCCGTTCAAGCTGGACGCCGAAGGAATGGAATCAAGCGTAAAAGACAGAATAGACATGCTTGCCGCCTCGGTCATAGGCGACAGCAGGTTTGCCATTGATAGCTGCGAGATAAGACGTGAAGGCGTCTCATACACGGTAGACACTTTGGAAGATATAACTCAAAGGTATATGCCGACAGGCAAACCAAAACTGATTATCGGAGACGACCTTGCCGTCGATTTTCCAAAGTGGCGCGACAGCGACAAGATTTTAAAACTGGCGGATATTGTCATAGCTCACAGGATCAAAGCCGAGGCGGTTAAATATCCCTTTGCCCATACCGTTATCGAAAACGAAATACTCGATATTTCGTCCCATGAAATAAGACGCAGGATAACCGAAGGCGGCAACTGGCAGGAGCTTATCCCGTCAGGCGCGGCGGCTATTATCGAAAAAAGGAAATTATACGGTTACAGCGGCAAAGCCGGTCCAGAGCCCGCTCCTGACGGCATTATTCAGCGCATAGAGACGGAGGCAAGGGAAACCCTCAGTACCGAGCGTTTTCTTCATTCAAGGCAAACAGCCCTTCAAGCCGTTGATCTATGCCGCCGTTTCGGTCTTGATCCGGCGGACGGCTACCTTGCCGGAATAGCCCACGATTTGGCAAAAGAAATGGATAACAAACAAATGTTAAAAATCGTTAAAACCGCCGGAATGGATATTTCCGATCTTGAGGCGGATAAGCCTAATCTTTTGCACGGAAAGGCCGCGGCGGTATTGATAAGAGAGCGTTTCTCCATTCATAATGAAGATGTGATTGAGGCTGTGGAGTTCCATACATCGGGCAGCGAAAATATGGGACCGTTGGCTAAGGTAGTTTATATTGCCGATAAAACCGAAGCCTCAAGACCGATAGAACCTGCCTTAAGGAAAATGTGCAGGGAGGACGCTTTGGATAACATTCTTATCGCCGTGATTGAAAAAACAATTAACAAGGTGCGGGCGAAAGGACAGGATTTATCCAAAGAAACAATATTGCTGTTAAACAAGGTAAAGGGAAAGAAAAATTGAGAATAAAAGGCGACGCTTCTATTTTATTACTCGTGTTAATAGTTCTTTTGCTTGCGTTTGGAATTGTTTTTTCCGTGATTATGTTTCGCAGCAATCCTGTGGAGGACGCTTTTTCGGGAAATCAAGTTGTTAATGTGCTTTATGTTATCGAAGATAATAAAATGCCTATCAGCACTTATGTGCTTATGTATTATCCTGTTACAAAACGGGCGGCTATTTTTGACATACCGGGAAACTTCGGTCTTTTAATCTCAAAAATCAAACGTGTAGACCGAATTGACAGAGTGTATGATCCTGCCAGAATCGGCAGTTACCAAAACGAAATAGAAAACCTTTTCGGAATAAATATAAATTTTACAATTGTCATCACAAAAGAACATCTTGTTTCCATTGTTGATCTTTTGGAAGGGGTGGAGATTTTTATTCCGTCGGCGGTATCGTACAGGGACGAAGACAGCGTTATCTTGTTTCCTTCCGGCATGACCGTCCTTGACGGCGACAAGGCGAGCCTTTACGCCACATATGTTCTGCCCGATGAAGAAACCGAAATGGAAGTATTTAGAAGACATCGTCTTTTCCTGGGACTTCTTAAACGCCAGATACAGATGAATGAAAAGCTTAATAATCCTAAGGCGGCAAAGATGTATCATTCGTTTTTCAGAACAAGTATGAATCAGCGGACAATGATGCTTCTCTTTAATGAGCTTGTTCATATAGATATCGACAGAACCAATATTCGATCCATCGACGGAGATCTAAGAGAAGTATCGGGACAAATGCTGATTATTCCCCGCTTGGACGGAATTGTAAAAGAAGTTGTACGACAGACTTTGACAGCGCTCACACGCGAGGTAGAGACGTATGCGGTTGACAATATCCTTACTGTGGAAGTTTTGAACGGAACCGAGGTTAACGGTCTTGCGGGAAAGACGGCGGAAATACTGCGAAGTTTCGGCTATGATGTAATTTCAATATCAAACGCGGATCGCAGTGATTATGAAAAAACGTTAATAATTCAGCGTTACGATGACGACGATATGGTTAAATCATTTGCCGATGTTATTCGCTGTGAAAATATACGCAAAGAAATAACGCCCAAGGATAATGAAACAGGTCAAAGCGTCGAATACAAAGCGGATGTTACATTGCTGATCGGAAGGAACTTCAATGGAAGATATGTTGTCGGCAATTGACAAACAAGCCGAGTCTTTCGGCTCTCTTTTAAGCGAGCATAACGGGCAGAATGTTTGCGTACTGGATTTGCGCGGGATAAATAACTGGACAGACTTTTTTATTATCGCGACAGCTACAAGTAAAACGCACATAGACGGTCTTGAAAAACACATTAAAGAATTCTGCCATGAGAAGAATATAGAAATATTCGGCAGTTCGCGCAGAGATTCGGACGACGAATGGCGTTTACTGGATCTTGGGACGATAATCATACATTTGATGACTTCCGGCGTGCGCGAGTTTTACGAACTTGAAAAACTTTGGACTCCTGTCCCGACGTTTCAAAACAGGATACAAACTGCAGAGTAAGGTGCACCTCTAAAGAATCAGTCTTTAGAGGTGATATGCCTTAATTATTCGTCTTCGTCGTCCCAGTCTTCGTCGTCTTCTTCATCGTCTTCGTAATCGTCGTCTTCGTCGTCATCTTCGTAGTCGTCGTCTTCGTCCTCGTCTTCGTAGTCATCTTCTTCGTCTTCATCTTCTTCGTCTTCCAGATCGTCGTCTTCGTAGTCGTCTTCATCTTCAAAATCATCTTCATCTTCAAAGTCGTCACTGAAGATAAAAGCCGGCGTTGGACTCTCTGTTTCGTAGACGGCGTCATTTCCGTCTACCGGTATCAGCGTTAATTCTTCCTGATCCACAGCTCCGTTCAGAACCATAATGTTCTCCCTTAGAAATTAAGATTTCTTGAATCTAAACGAGTAATGAAGGTTTAAAAAACCTCCCACTAAAAACATAAGAGAGGATAGATAAATTTGTCAACTGGTTTTGAAAGATTTTGAAAAATTTAATAAATATGATATTCTGTATTTTATGCCTGTATTAATAAAAACGATGTCCGTTTTCGCCCCAGCCAAGGTAAACCTTCATTTAAGCGTAAAAGACAGGCGCGAGGACGGTTTTCACAACATAGAGAGTGTCTTTTTGGCTGTAAATTTCGGCGATACCCTGAATTTTAAGGTTTTAAAGGGCGAAAACAGCGTAAAAATCGATATGCAAGGGCTAAAATCCCCCCTGCCGCCCGAGGAAAATATCATTTTTAAGGCGGTATCCCTGTTTAGGGAAAAGACAGGATTTAAAAACGGGCTGAAAATAAGGGTAAAAAAACGCGTTCCCTTGGGCGGCGGTCTTGGCGGCGGCTCTTCAAATGCGGCGGCGGCTCTTTTGGCTCTTAATAAAATCGCCGATTCCCCCTGCAGCCGTGAAGATTTACTGGAAATGGCGGGTATTCTGGGCAGCGATGTCCCGTTTTTTATCCATGAAATCCCCGCCGCCATGGTAACAGGCAGGGGAGAGCGTATTTTGCCGCTAAAAGCGCCCAAATTGCACTTGGCGCTGGTTAATCCGGGTTTCCACAGCGAAACAGCCGCCGCCTATAAATTAATTGACGAAAATCGTACTTTCGTACAAACCGAAGGAATCGGTGAATTCATAAAGAACGGCGAATTTGATGAAAATGCTTATCCGCGCTTTTTCAATGATTTTTTAAAATTTTCCCCGGAGAGTCAAAAATTAGTTTATAATGAGATAATTGCCGAACTGCGGGAATTGGGGGCGCGGTATGCGAATCTTTCCGGCTCCGGGGCTACCTGTTTTGGGGTTTTTGCGGACAGAGGGCAGGCAAAAAAAGCGGTAAAAGCCATTCGGAAGAAACGGCCGTTTGTCCGCGAGTGCGGATCAATTATGTAAAACTAACACTTTTTATTTGCATTTTGCTAAAATTGTACTATATTTATAGTATCTGTTATAAAAAGGCGGATACCTAAAACCCTGTAAATAAGGAGTTTTATTTATGAAGAAGAATGTTGTTAAATTAATTATTATTTTTCTCGTAACAGGTTTGTATATTACCTGCGCTACTTCCGGCGATGAATTTAACAGCCGTAAATATACCAACCCGATTGATTTTGTTTATACAACTTCCGGAGACGATGAAAACAAGGTTATTACTATTAACCTTTACAGGGGAAAAAGTACAGTAGTTAATATTCCTCCGCAAATAGGTAAGTATCCTGTAGTTACGATAGGAAGCAACGCGTTCAAAAACAAAAAATTAACCAAGGTAACAATACCGCTGGGCGTTACGACAATTGAATCGGGCGCGTTTTACATGAATAATCTTACCACCGTAACAATACCGCTGGGCGTTATGAGCATAGGGGATAACGCGTTTGCGAGCAACAAGTTAAAAGACGCGTTCCTTAATGAAGATTTGGAATCAATCGGAAAGAACGCTTTTAAAGATAACGCAATTATCAATTTAACTATTCCCTTCGGTTTGACATCTATCGGCGATGAAGCGTTTATGAATAATCAGATTAGTTATTTGGTTATTCCCACAACCTTAAAAGTTTTTTCAAACGGCATTTTTGCAAATAATAAATTAACAAGCGTAAACATTCACAACAATGTTACAAACATAGGAGATAACGCGTTTGCGAATAATCAGATTACATCGGCGGTTGTTCCCAAAAATGTAAAGGTTGTAGGAAGGGCGGCGTTCAGAAACAATCAGTTAGCCAGCGTAAATATTCAGGAAGGCGTTACGAGCATCGGGCGTTTTGCGTTTTATAAAAATAAACTGGTCAGCATTAGATTACCGGAAGGCGTTACGGAAATAGGAGAAAGTGCGTTTGCGGAAAACGGTTTGACAACCATCACTATACCGACAACCGTTAAAAGCATAGGTAACGCCGCGTTTGCCGATAACAACTTTACCGCCATAAAAATTCCGGGAAGCGTTGCAACAATAGGGGATAACGCGTTTTTTAACAACAAACAGTTAGCCACTGTAACTTTAGAGGAAGGACTTATAAGCATAGGGGAAAGAGCGTTTGAGGATAATAAAATATCAGTTTTAAATCTTCCGTCAACTGTTACAAGCATCGGACGCTCCGCGTTTAACAATAACAATCTTATAAGCGTAGCTATACCGAAAGGCGTTTCAACTATCAGACATTCATCGTTTAGGAATAATAATCTTACAAGCGTAGTTATGCAGGACGGCGTTATAATCATTGAAGAAGGAGCGTTTTGTAACAACAGACTGACAAATATAACGATTCCCCCCAGCGTAATGCAGATTGGAGAAAACGCGTTTGCCGATAACCTGCTTACAAATTTGACTATTCCCGAAAGCGTTATCAATATTGAACGCTTTGCGTTTAGAAATAACAATCTTACCAGCGTATCTATCATGTCAAATATAAAAGTTATGGAAGAAAGCGTATTTGCAAATAACGGCAATTTAACCAGCATTCGTATTCCGATAAACTTTTTATTCAGATTCCTTGGAACCGAAGGTCTCCCGAAAGATTTTTATAATATGGTGAACGCTTTTGAATATGTCAGCGGACTTTATGAATATAAAAGCGGCGCATGGTATTGCAACGGAAAGGTCATACCTAAACCTGTGCAGATTATAAGCGGGCTGGGAATTACCATTACAAGAATAGAAGGTATGTATTCAAGCATGGATAAAACATCGGTATTAAGCAGACAGTTGGTTCCGCTTGATGACGGAAGCGATGTCTATCTTGCCCCCGGCTTTTACAGAATAAGCGTTACATACAGCGACACGGGCGCTCTATCAAAAGGAAGAGCGCAGACGAAAGTTTTAAACGATACTTATGAATACGCGCAGGATTTTACAAGCGGCGCTTATGAACTTACAGGCACCCTTCAGGGAAGCCAGGTGCTTTACCGTATTACAGAGCAAAAATAGGGCGTATCTTAAAAAACTCTCATTGTGAGTAATATAGTTATATAAATATTAACTTTTAAACGGATTAATCTAAAACATTAATATAAATTCTAAAACTTTTGCTTGCTTTCATGGCAAAACCATATTAAAATGTAATTCAAGTTGGGGTTAGCAATGCAGTATTTGTTAATCTCTTATCACAGCATAGGACTTTAAAGGAGAGAGCCATGGAAATTACTGATATTAGGGTCCGAAAGGTAGCTGGAGGCGGCAAGCCGAAAGCCTATGTAACGGTTACGTTTGACGATTGCTTTGTTGTTCACAACATAAAGATTATTGAGGGTAAAACAGGAGTTTTTATCGCCATGCCCAGTCGTAAGACCAGGGCGGGAGAATATAAAGATGTCGCTCACCCAATTCACCCTGAATTCAGGGCTGAATTGCAAAAACGGATTCTGGAAAAATACGAATCCGGCGATGTTGATACTGTCCCTGAAAACTCGGACGATATTTAATTTTTGTTCCGGTTTATCAAAAAAAGAGCCTCTGAAGACCCCAAAAGAGAGGTTTTGGAGGTTCTTTTCCCCTTGATTGTTTACGGCAATTTTAGTAAACTTACCGAAAAATGGGATGTCGGCAAGTGGTAAGCCACCGGTCTTTGGAGCCGGTATTCACAGGTTCGAATCCTGTCGTCCCAGATAGGGATAAATCCCATTTATATTTTTATTGAGGTAGAATATGAGCAAGGTTGTGTTACAGGCAAAAAGCCGTCAAAAACAGGGTTCCGCCGAATCCCGCAGAATCAGGAAAAGCGGAAGGATACCAGCGGTAATCTACGGAAGGTCGGTTAAGGCTCTCTCCATAGATTTGGACGCCAGTGATTTTCTTAAAGGTACAAAAGGTATCTCTGAAAGTACAATTGTAAAAGTAGAAGTAGACGGCAAATCATACGATGCTTTTGTAAAGGATACTCAGCGGAATATTATCGACGGGAATATTCTTCATATCGATTTTTACGAAGTAGAAAGCGGAGTCGCTCTGCGCGCGAAAGTTTCCCTTATTTTCAACGGAAACCCCATCGGCGTACGCGACGGCGGTATGCTGGAAACACCCTTGCATGAAATCGAAGTTGAATGTCTTCCCAAAGATCTTCCCGAAAGGATCGAAATTGATATTTCCGGTCTTAAAGCTAACCAATCCATGCACGTTAGGGATATTCCCCTTGCCGCAGGAGTTAAACTTCATACAAATCCGGATCAGGTTTTCGCGTTGGTGAAATTCGCCAAGGTTGAAGTTGCCGCGCCTACAGCGGAAGCCGTAGCAGCAGCCGATGCCGCAGCCGCGGGAGCAGCCGGAGCCGCGCCGGCAGCAGGAGCGGCAGGAGCCGCGCCGGCAGCCGCAGGGGACAAGAAAGCGCCTGCCGCTGGAGACAAGAAAGCTCCGGGCGCAGGGGAGAAAAAATAACCTATCGGCTCTCAATTTGAAAATAATGTTTTTTCTTGCATAAAAGACTGTCCTAGGGGGACAGTCTTTTTAATTGCGGTTTCAGGCGGCGCCGACTCAATGGCGCTGCTTACCGCGTTACTCGCTATTAGGGACAGCGGCGTTGTCGGCAAAGACGCGCTCTTTTGCCTCCACGTTGAACACGGTATCCGCCCGCCGGAAGAAAGCAAAGGCGATGCCGAATTTGTCCGCGAATTTTGTAAAAGCAGCGGTATTGAATGTAAAATTGAAAATATTCCGCCGGGCAAAATAGCCGCTCTTGCGCGGAAAAAGGGAATCGGCATAGAAGCCGCCGCCCGCTTTTTTCGTCATAGGGCGTTTTCCAAAGAGGCAAACAGGTTAGGTGAAAAGACAATAATCCTGCTTGCCCATACAAAGGACGATCTTTTGGAAACCGCTTTAATGCGTATCTTGCGCGGAGCCGGTTCCGTTGGTCTTGCCGCCATGCCTGTAAGCCGCGGCCGCCTTCTTCGTCCGCTTTTAAAAATGACCCGTGCCGATGTTGTAGAGTATCTAAAAACAAAAAATATAAGTTGGCGCGAAGACTCAACAAACGCCGATGAAAAATACCTTCGTAACCGCATACGCCGCGCCCTTATCCCGTTGTTAAATGACGCGTTCCCTTCATGGAAAAGCGGCGTTTTTAACATGGCTCAAACTCAGTCGCTTACGGCGGATTTTATTGCCGGAGAAGCTATAGCCCGCGTAAAGTGGCATGAAGTTGCACATAACGCCACTTCTCATGCTGTTTTTACGGAAGCCAAAAACTTTTTTGCTCAAGACCAAATAATCCGCGAAGAGGCTGTGTTTCTGGCTATTGACGAATTGTTAAAAAACAAGAAAAACCCCCGCCCCGTGAAACGCGCGGTTGTAAGGCGTTTTTGCGCGGGTGTTGTAAACGCCGCGGATCTTGGACCCGTAAAAATAGTCCGCGAGGGGGAAAAAATCATTCTATCCCGCGCGCAAAAAGAATTTTTTGAAAACGGGATTTCACGGCTATTGCGTGTACGTTAAAGGGTGTGGTATATTAAATTTAAGGATGGAGTTTTGCCAAACACAAGCCATTATAAAAAAGCATAGTGTTTTGTCAAAGGCAAAAAAACAAAAAAGCGCGGAGTTTTATCTTTGGTAAAACTCCTAAGCAATCCGGCTATGCCGGATTGCAGGAGAAAAATAATGGGCGCAAGAATAATTGAGGAAACGGCTGTAATTATAAGACCAAAACATACAGTGAGGTTATTAGAGTACAAAGAAAATGAAAATGAGTTCACGGAAATGAATGTATATAGCAGAAAAGTAACAGAGAAAGACGGTGAAATAGCGGACTACTTTGAGTTTGGTTTTACGGTAAAAGGAAGGGCGGATGCTGAAAAAGAAAAAATTGAAAAGATGAATGAAAGAGAATTTGAAGACTTTATAAGCCACATGACTCAATTTATAGAAAAGAAATATAACATTGTACACAAAAAAGAAGAAAAGAAAGAAGATAAAAAACCGGTTACAGATAATATTAATAATATCGATAATTTTGAATCGCTTATCCCGATGTAATAATTTTTAAATAAACATAAAATCTCCCGATTAACACAGCTTGGAGTTTTGCCAAACACAAGCCATTACAAGGAAAGTTTGGAGTTTTGCCAAACACAAACCATTATAAAAAAGCATGAAATTTTACCATTATAAAAAATTTCAATAAAAACTGTAATTTCCCCTTTGGCAAAACTCCCAAGCAATCCGACGAAGTCGGATTGCACTTGATTAATTAGCGAAAAACGCTTAAAATTCTCATATATAGTAGAGTTTTATCACCTGTCTGTGATTAGTGATAAACGGGAGTATTAATGGCTGATCTTAACAATAAATTACCCGATCGCGGCTCCGCTCAGCCCAAGGGACCGGGTAGTTTTGCGTTTGTTTTTTTTATAATAGCGTCAGTCATATTTATCGCCTTTTTTTACAAGGGTGACAGAGTTCCTATTATGAGCGTATCCTACTCGGATTTTATGCGTCTTGTCGATGAAAATAAGGTTGAATCGGTTACTATTTATGATGACAAAATCGTAGATATTTATTTAAAAGGTTCGCCGACAGGCGGTTCGCCTCAGCTTAAAACGCGCGCTCCGATTCTCTCCGATGCTACGTTTCTCCTACAGAACAATGGAGTCAACATTACAAGTTCTCCTGCGAAAGTAACGTTTATGCGGATAGTTATCGACATACTTCCTTGGATTATAGGTTTTACAATAATCATGATTATTTTCAGAAACATACAGGGCGCGGGCATGAAGAATTTTCAGTTTGGAAAGAGCAAAGCCAAGCGTTATCATGACGAGGGAAAAAAGGTAAGTTTTGCCGACGTGGCGGGGCAGAAGGACGCGAAGTATGAGCTTGAGGAAGTAGTTGAATTTTTAAAAAATCCGCAGAAGTTTACCAAGATGGGAGCGCGTATCCCTAAGGGTGTGCTTCTTGTCGGAATGCCCGGAACAGGTAAAACATTAATGGCGCGTTCTGTCGCGGGAGAGGCGGGAGTCGCGTTCTTTCACATGTCCGGTTCCGACTTTGTGGAAATGTTTGTCGGCGTCGGGGCAAGCCGCGTAAGAGACCTTTTTGATCAGGGACGCAAAAGCGCTCCTTGTATAATTTTTATCGATGAGTTAGACGCGGTAGGGCGTACTCGCGGCGCGGGCTACGGCGGCGGTCACGACGAGCGCGAGCAGACATTGAACCAACTCCTTGTGGAAATGGACGGCTTTGATTCAAAAGACGGAGTTATTATTCTTGCCGCGACAAACCGTCCCGATGTTTTAGATCCAGCCCTTCTTCGTCCCGGTCGCTTTGACCGCCAGGTAATTGTCGCGATGCCCGACATAAAAGAAAGAGAGGCTATTTTACAAATCCACGCCGCAAAAATTCCTTTGGATAAGGAAATTGATCTTGCGCGCATCGCAAGAGCGACGCCGGGAATGAGCGGCGCAGATATCGCTAACCTTGTAAACGAAGCGGCTTTGTTCGCCGCGCGAAAAGACAGACCCGAAGTGATTATGTCCGACTTTGAAGAAGCTAGAGACAAGGTGCTTATGGGCGTTGCGCGGACAACGCTGGTAGTTTCCGACAAAGAGCGGCGTATGACCGCCATTCACGAGGCGGGTCACGCGATACTGCACTATTTTCTTAAGAACGCCGACCCCCTGCATAAAGTTACGATTGTTCCCCACGGACGGGCGCTCGGCGCGGCGCTTTCCCTTCCTGAGGAAGACAGTTACAGCCGTTCCAAGGGCTGGATAGAGGATCGTATCGCCATCTGCTACGGCGGCTGGTTAGCGGAAAATATTTTTTATAATGAGACAACCACGGGAGCAAAGAATGACATTCAACAGGCGACAGAATTGGCGCGTAACATGGTTTGTGAGTGGGGCATGGCGGCGGAACTTGGTCCCATCGCCTATGGGCAGGAAGATGAGCCTATTTTCTTAGGTAAAGAAATAGCGCGCCATAAGGATTATTCTGAGGATACCGCGCAGAGGATAGACAAGGCGGTTAAAGAAATACTTGACCGCACCAGAAACAATGCGTTAAAAATTGTTGAAGAACACAAAGTTCAGCTTGAAAAACTAGCCGACGCTCTTATCGCGCGCGAGACGCTTATTGATGACGAAGTACGGGAAATTATCGGTCTTCCGCCCAAAGGAGCGTCCGAATGAAATTTAACAAATTACATGGTTTGTGTTTAATACTGCTGTTTGCTTTCGCCTGTTTTAATATTTACGCTCAGCCTGTAATAAACGCTAAAGACGATTCACAGGCGGCGCAGCAGTATGTTCAATGGATACAACAGGCGATTGACGAACAAAGATGGGATGAAGCGCTTGCCGCGGCTAAACGCGCTATGGACTTTTCCGGCGTTTCTTCCGATGTTTCATATCTTTTTGCTGTTGTTCAATCTCACTTTAAAAGCAGTATAAGGCAAAAGACTGTAGTTGAAAGTTTAAATAAAGCGATTGACGCTAACCGTTGGGTAAAGTACGGCGAATACAACGCGCAGTTGTTAAAAGCGCAAATGCTTATTTCCATGCGCGAATATCAGAGCGCGATAACTTGCCTTGATAAAATAGACGCGGCAGGCTCGCGCGCCGACGCGGTAATGCTGCGTCTTCTTGCCTGGCGCGGAATGGCAAACGGGAAAGAACCCGGCAATGATTACGCCTACGCGTTGGCTATGTTTAGAAGTCAAGCTCTGCTTGCCATGGACAGATTCCCCCGCGACCCGCGCCCCCTGCGTATATTTTTTGAATACGCGCATAACAGAAAACCGCAGCCCTCTGAATTGCCCGAGAGCGATGTTAACCTTCTTGAGCTTGCGCTTAAGCGGCTTCCGTTTTTACAGGAAGCAGACCCGGAACTTGCGTGGCTGGCGGCTCCGTTTATAAGAAATACAGACGACGCGCGAAGAAGCGCCGCCGCTTATAGATCGGGAAGTTTGTCAAATGATAAAAATTTTAAGCCTAATACGGCTTCTGTTCCTGTTGCGCTCAATCTTGGGCTTATTGATGATAAAACGGCAATAGAAGAAGTGTTTTCCGCGGTTACGGAAAATGAGTCTGCTCTAAAAAAAGAAATAATAATTGATACTTACAAATTACTTCGCAGTGAAGAAGGACGCGATATATTTACGCGCAAACTTCTTACATTTTCAGGTTTTATAATTATTGACGATGATAACGACGGCTATATAGAAAATGCCGTGCATTACAACGCCGGATTTATAGATTATTTAACTGATAATAATAGTAATAATGATTTTAGCTTTACAGTTAATTTCGGACAAGACAATAATCCTGAAAAAGTTTCTACTTTTGTTTCAAAGAACGATTCTTCGCGCGAAAAAAGTTTATCGCGGCGTATTAACTTGCAATGGGAGCGTTATCCTTCCGTAAAACAAGCTGATCTGGAAAATGAAACATTTAAATTCGGTCCCGTCTTTTTCAGTTACGCGCCAATCAAGTTTATAGAACTCGGCGGAAGCGACAAACTTACGGGGCTTCTGTATCCTGAATTGGCATATCAATATATCACCGTTACTTATAAAGCTCTCCTTTCATTTTGTTCAAGCTATTCCCGTCCCAGCTTGGAAATTGACGGCGCAGCGGAAACAATTTATATGGATAGCGGAGTTATACTGCGCGCGGTTGAAACGTTAAGCGGACGGCAGGTTTCCGTTACGGAATTTGAAAAAGGACTGCCTGTTGTTCAGCATATAGACATAGATCTTGACGGCAGAATGGAAACAATCCGCCGTTTCCGCCGCCCGCCTGCCAATTATGAAATGGAAAATATTCTTGATTACCGCCGTTTAATCGCTTCCTCGGAAAGCGATTGGTCGGGAGACGGAGTTTTTAAAACAAAAGAAGTGTATCTACAGGACGGTTCGGTTGTTTATTCTTTTGATATGGACGGAAGCGGGGAAATGAATTATTCGGAAAACGGAAAAAAATGATGAAAAAGATATATCTATTATTTATTTTTATATTATTAATCTTTTCATGCAAAAGCTTAGATGAAAAGGATTCCGACACGCATGGACGTACTACAAGCTTTTTTAGATTAGGCGACATTGAAAAAAAGGTGTATGAAAGCCCGATTATCGCATTAAACCAGATTTATATGTATAAAGAAACATATTCTGTTAAAAATGATAATGAAAATGAAGATTGGCAGCAGCTTGCCCAATATGAAAAAACAGCGACGGAAAATTTATTCCTGATGCAGGAAAAGGCTATTCAGGAAGAGCAATGGGACGAAGCTGTATCATTTAGCAGATCTATCGCCAGCCTTGGAATAAAAAACGCGCACACCGGAAAAGAAGCGGAATTTGTTCTTGCCGGCGCGAAGAAAAAATTAAAAGAAGGCAATAATCTTGCCGCGTTTTTAGCGGCGGTAAGAGCGCATGAAATAAAACCGCTGGATTACCAAAGCGCTCTTTTGTTTCTTGAAAAAGCCGTAGAAGGACGCCAGCGCCGTTCTTCGGCGTTCTTCCTTGCAGCCGCGCAAGCAGCGGGCGGTAAAAATATACCCGCCAATTTGGTTGAATACGCTCAAGGACGCGATACCGTTTCTGATATGATAAAGGGCGTCGCCACTATTATTGTTGACAAAGGGTACAGGAGTGAGCGCGGATACGGCGTAGTGCCGGACAAAGTTTTAGGTTCCGCTTTTTTTGTTGACGCGTCCGGTTTGTTAATTACAAATTACCATGTTATAGAAAGCGAAGTTGATCCAAAACGCAAAGGTTATTCGCGAATGTATGTCCGCATGGGCGACTCAACAAGTCCGCGTGTTCCCGCCAAAGTTGTCGGCTGGGACAAAGCACTGGATCTTGCGCTGATTAGAACCGGAATAGAGACAGAATATGTTTTTTCGCTTGTAGATCGCGTAATTCCGCACATAGGCGATACGGTGCTTGCGATTGGTTCTCCGGTAGGACTGCAAAAGACGGTAACATCGGGTATTGTTTCCGCGCTTGGAAGGCGTTTCCTGCAGATTGGAGACGTTATTCAAATAGATGCCGCAGTCAATCACGGCAATTCAGGCGGTCCCGTAGTGGATAATGAGGGGCGGCTTGTGGGAATAGTTTTTGCGGGAATTGATCAGTATCAAGGACTTAATTTTGCCGTTCCCGCCGAAACGCTTACCTCCGCTTTACCGATGATGATAAAGGGCGGAAGATCCCAGCGTCCGTGGCTTGGAATGGCGTTATGTGAAGTAAATTCAGAAGCGGAAATAATTTATACCGCCCCGAATACACCCGCTTATTTACACAAAGTCAACGAAGGTTTTTTTATCAAGACAATCAACGGAAAAAAAGTAACCGCCGCCGAAGGAGGACTTATTCCCGCTTTGCAGAATACGGTTTTTATGTGCGGTCCCGGGGAGCTTGTCGCGTTGGAAATATTTGATAAAAAAACAGAAGAAGTAAAAAAGAAAATTTTAATGACAGTTCCGCGCCCCGATGTTCCGCTTTTGGACGCGGCAAAAATTGATAAGAAGGATAGAATCGTCGCGCCCTTGTTCGGTATGATTCTTACTCCGCTTCAAAACACTGTTTTTTCTTCCAGTTTCCGGGTAAACCGCATAGTACGCGGTTCCATTGCCGATGAAGTAGGAATTTCGGAAGACGATCCTGTGTCTATTTCGCGTCTGCGCTTAATGGAAGATGAAGGTCTTGCGGTAATGGAAATTACCGTAAAGAAACGCCGAATGGGTTATCTGGAAGCGTCGTTACAGCTTCTATCTTGGCTTGATTCCCCTGATACGTTGTAATTATGAGTATTTATACAAGAAAAGGCGACAAAGGAAAAACCTCCAATCTAAGCGGACGCGAGGTGTCAAAAAACAGCGCGGTAATTCGTTTTATCGGAGCGGCTGACGAGCTTAACTGCCATTTGGGACTGATTAAAGCTATGATTCTTAACGAAGACGCGTGGCAATTCTCAGGAAAATCCGCGGGTGTTTTTTTGGAAAGGGTTCAAAAAAACATTTCTTTAATCATGTCCCATGTTTCCGATATAAAAAACAGCAACTTTTTTTTGCCGGAAGATGAAATTGTCTATTTGGAAGAAGAAATTGACAGGTTGTATACCAATATTCCAAAACAGAAAACGCTGATTGTACCGGGGAAAAATATCATAGAAGCGCAAATTCAAATAGGGCGGGCGATAGCAAGAAGGACGGAAAGCTTGTTTTTCGCGGTAAGAGAAGAACAGCCGTTTCGCCCGGAAGCAGGGGCGTATTTAAACAGGCTGTCGGATTATTTATTTGTTTTGTCCCAGCAGGAATCATTGATAAACGTTAATTTCATAAATGAGGTCGCCGGTATTTAAATTGTAAACCCGTCTTTTAAAACAAGATGGAACGCTTATGTTCCCTACTTTTTCGGTTTTAAATTCATCAACAATGATAATTACTTTTATTTTGGAATACTCTGACGCTAAACTTCTTGTTTTATTTTCCGTACTAAGCCAATCGAATCTGTTTACATTCGGCGTTTGAGGCCAGATGTTCGCGATAAAAAAAGTCATTAGTGCGTTTTCGGCAGTGTCGTTAAAATCTCCGTTCGGAGCCATGTGTCCCCTGTCAAAACCGGAACGCGTATAGTCGCGGTGATGGGGAAGGGAATAGCCGTGTTCGGCTAATTTTTGCTGTAACACGCCCTTGTCTCTGTCCTGTGTGAATGTCGTAGAAGGACGCTTTACTTTCGGCGACTCGATTCTTTCTTTTGTCAGGGTATATTCAATTATATGCGGTCCTGAATGAACCGCGTCATAGCACCCCGAATAAAGAATTTCTTCCAAACTGTTGCATACGGTAAAATCAAAATGTCCTTCCAAATCGCAGGCAAAAGAATATGCCGTAAATAAAAGGAAGAAGAATAAAATAAAAGAACTAATACGATAAATGTTTTTCATGAATTTGAATTTAAGAAATCGATTAATGCGGCGGTATCCGCGGGAATTACTTTTACGTTTACCTTTCTTTCCATTGCGCTGGATAGGGAAGTCGGTATGGGCGGAGACCCGATTAACGGTTCTACTGTTTCCGAGAATTTGGCGGGGTGCGCCGTACAGAGAATACCAATCGCCCCTTCTTTAATTTTATTGTTTGCAAGAAGTTTATCCGCGCCCCTCCAGCCCACCGCGCTGTGAGGATCAATAAAATATCCCGTTTGTTCATATACGCGCGCGATTGTTTGTTTAGTCTCTTCATCGTCTACTGAAACGCCCAAAATTGTCTGGCGCATCTGTCCCAATGAAAAATGCGCGCTCATTCGCTCAAAATTACTGGGCGCGCCTACGTCCATCGCGTTGGAAATTGTCGCTTGCGAAATTCTGGCAATGTATTCGCCTGAATCAAGATAATCGGGAACAGTTTTATTTATATTTGTCGCCGCGACAAATTGATTTACAGGAGCGCCCATTTTCATCGCGTAAAGCCCCGCTGTTAAATTACCAAAGTTACCCGAAGGGACGCAAAGGGTAACGTGCGATTCGCTTTTTGCCGCTAGTGTTTTTTTTGCCGGTAAAACTCTCGGCGTCGCTTCTTCGTCGGGATCGACAAGCCCCGCGAAGGCTCTGCCCGCCGCGGCTGAATAGTAGACCGCCTGCGGAATAAGACGGCTGATATTAATTGAGTTTGCCGAAGAAAGAGCCATGCGTCTTTTAAGGCTTTCTTCCGCAAGAGCGGTTTTTACAAGACGCTGGCAATCGTCAAAACTGCCTTCTACGGCGAGAGCGGAAATGTTCTTTCCAAGACCCGCAATCTGCCGCTCTTGCAGCGGAGATACGCGTCCCTTGGGATACAGTACCGTAACAAAAATACCGGGTACTTCAAAAAAACCGTCCGCCACCGCGCCGCCCGTATCTCCCGAAGTAGCTACAAGTATTCTTAATGACTTGTCTTCTCCTCTGCGTAAATACGAAAAAGTGCGCGCCATAAAACGGGCTCCAAAGTCCTTGAACGCAGCCGTTGGTCCGTGAAAAAGCTCCAAAGCATAACGGTCTGCCACAGGCACAAAAGGAGCGGTAAATGTAAAAGCCGACTGTACTATGTCGGATAACACATTATCGGGGATTTCATTGTTTACATAGGGTTTTATCGTTTCAAAGGCAATGTCCGTAAATGCCATGGTTCCGAGCGAAGATCGCACTTGTTCCGAATATTGGGGGATTTCCTCGGGGACAAACAGCCCTCCGTCTTGAGCAAGCCCTGTAAGAGCGGCTTGTGCAAAACTCGCCTTTTCGCCTTTATTTCTGGTGCTATAGTAGTACATATCTTTATATTACCATATAGATATAATTGACACAAAGGGGTTTAGATTGCTATATTTATTATAAGGAGTAAAGAAGGAGTAAAAGTGGCAAAAGAAGAAGCAATAGAGGTAGAAGGTGTAGTCAGGGAAGCCCTTCCGAATACGATGTTTAGGGTAGAATTGGATAACCAGAACGGTCATCTTATTTTGGCTCATCTTTCGGGTAAAATGCGAAAACATTATATCCGTATTGTCCCCGGCGACAAGGTTAGGGTCGCCCTTTCTCCGTACGATTTAAGCAGAGGCAGGATTATTTATCGAGAACGATAAAAACTGCAATTTTAAGTAGAGAGGTAAATTATGTCAGATGTAGTGTATATCAATGTTGAAGAAGGCTCAAAAAGGGTAATGAATAATACAAAACTTTATGCAAAATTACTTACAAAATTTAAAGAGGATCAAAACATTAAGACAATTGAAACAGCCTTGGCGTCGAGCGATTTGCAGAATGCTCAAGTTGCCACGCATACGCTTAAGGGGCTTTCCGCCAATCTGTCCCTTACCGAATTAAACAAACAGGTTGTTGAACTTGAAGTTCAAATAAAAGCCGGCGCTGTAAAACCCGATCAATATGGAATAGTTAAAACTGTTTATGACCAAACAGTAACGGAAGTTGATAAGGTAATAGCGCAGTATGCATGAAGAAAAACCCGTCGTTTTAATAGTTGATGACGTTGAAACAAATGTCATGATCCTCGAAGAAATATTAAAAGATGATTATGATGTTTTAACGGCATACAATGGAATGGAAGCTCTTGAGAAACTGAAAAACGCGGTTACTATTCCAAAGATAATACTGTTAGATGTTGTTATGCCTCACATGGACGGGCGCGAATTATTCGATAAAATAAAAAAAGATAAAGCCTATAAACGAATCCCCGTTATTTTTATTACCGCGGAAAACGATTCGGAAAGCGAACTTTTAGCCGCCGGAGCCGTTGATTTTATCAATAAGCCGTTCTTGCCGGAGATTGTAAAGCTTCGCGTAAAGAACCAAATAGCGTTAAAAAATTACAGCGACAATTTGGAACAAATGGTTGCGGAGAAAACCGAGGAAGCGACCAGAACTCTGGAGAATGCCCTGCAGGGACTTGCGAACGTTATTGAACACAGGGATTTGGAATCGGGCGAGCATGTTAAGCGGACGCAGTTATTTGTAAAAGCGTTAATTAATTATTTAATATCTTCCAATTCCGTTTATGCCGAGGAAATTAAAAAACTTCAGCCGGATATTATAGTAAAATCTATGGCTCTTCATGATGTCGGAAAAATAGCGATCCCGGATAGAATTCTTCTTAAACCGGGTAAGCTTGACCAAGAAGAATACGAAATAATGAAGACGCATACTACGCGCGGCAAGGATATTATCCATGAACTCGGCGATTTAGAATCGTCTTTATACCTGAAACACTGCGAAGATATTTGTTACGGACATCATGAACGCTGGGACGGAAAAGGATATCCGCGGCAGTTAAAGGGAGAGGAGATACCGCTTCCCGCGCGCCTTGCGTCGTTAGCTGACGTATATGACGCGCTGGTATGCGCCCGTGTTTACAAAGCCGCTATGCCTTATGAGGAAGCGCTTGAAATTATCGCGCAGGGAAAAGGCACACAGTTCGATCCAATCATTGCGGACGCGATTGTGCATGTCAAAGATGAATTTCAGGAAATATCGCGAACGTATCAATAAAACGGAAGTATTAAAAAATGAATATTACAGAATTAATGACAGAATTGGTTTTTCAGGTAGGAATAATTTTATTCGCCGTGCGTTTCGGCGGACGATTGGCGAAGAAAGTGGGTATTCCTTCCGTGCTGGGCGAGTTGCTTATAGGCGTAATAATCGGTCCTTACGCATTAGGCGGTATTGCCTTTCCCGGTTTTCCTCAAGGACTTTTCCCTTTAAGCGGCGGCGAATCTATCGCGGTTAGTACGGAGTTGTACTCATTCGCCACAGTTGCCTCTATTATTTTGCTTTTTTTCTCCGGTCTGGAAACAGATATCGGCTTATTCTTAAAATATTCGGTTGCCGGCGTAGTAATAGGACTTGGCGGAGTGTTATTCTCTTTTGTGATTGGAGATTTTTGCGGCGTTCTGCTTCTTCATACTTCGTTCTTTGATACGCGATGTTTATTTTTAGGAGTGCTTTCAACGGCGACTTCCGTAGGCATTACCGCAAGAATTCTAAGCGATAGAAAAAAGATGGATTCGCCCGAGGGTGTTACCATTCTTGCCGCCGCGGTATTCGACGACGTATTGGGAATTATCATTCTTGCCGTAGTGCTTGGAATGGTCGCCATGTTTGCCGGACACGCGGAAGCGGAAGGTAATTTTTCCGCTATGGCAATTCTTGGTATTGCGGGGAAAGCGTTCGGTATCTGGCTTGGTTTTACGGCGTTAGGTTTGTTTTTTTCGCGCCAGCTTGCTTCGTTCTTAAAAATGTTTAAAAACAGTTCCGATTTTTCCATACTTGCGCTTGGTATCGCTCTTATTCTTGCCGGCTTTTTTGAACACGGCGGACTTGCGATGATAATCGGCGCTTATATCGCGGGGCTTTCGCTTTCAAAAACGGATATTGCCGCGGTAATACAGGGAAGGCTTCAAGGGCTTTATGATTTTTTTGTTCCCGTATTTTTTGCCGTTATGGGAATGATGGTGAATGTACGCGAAATAACTTCGCCGCCGGTTTTAATTTTCGGCGGAATATACACATTAGCGGCGATTTTCGCGAAGATAATCGGGTGCGGCGGTCCCGCGCTTTTACTTGGTTTTAATGTTAAAGGAGCGCTACGAATCGGAGTAGGCATGGTTCCGCGCGGCGAGGTTGCGCTCATCATTGCCGGTATAGGATTGGCAATGGGCATTCTTGACAACCAGCTTTTTTCAATTGTAATTTTACTGACATTAATTTCTACTGTCGTGGCTCCGCCGCTTTTAAACGCGTCGTTAAAAATTAAAGGGCAGGGAACAAGAAAATTTGTCAATGATGAAAATACCACATATTTAAAATGGGATTTTGGTTCTCATGATGTCGCAAGGCTTATGCTGGACAGATTATTGATTGATATTCGAGCCGAGGGTTTTTATGTTCAGGTAATGAACCTTGATAATAACGTCGCTCTGGCGCGTAAAGATGATATTTCCGTTTCGATAAGCCGAGAGGGAAGATCCGTTATCATAGAGACATCAAACTCGGATTTGCCGTTTGTAAATAATGTTGTTTATGAGGATATAATTAATCTTTCGGAAGCCATGCAAAAATTAAAAGACTCAATGAATACATCGGCTATGAAGAAAGAATTGTTTGATCGCAGAGGAAGGGCAACTAACAGTCTGCTTTCCGTAATTGAGGCTAACTCAATTGTACTTGATGTTAAAGGTGAAAACATAGAAGAAATAATCAGAGAACTTGTTGAAACGCTTAACAAGCAGAAAAAACTGCTGAATAAAGAACTTGTTTTAAATGATGTGTTTGAGCGTGAAAAAATAATGAGCACCAATATGGGATACGGAATAGTATTGCCGCATGCGAAGAGCGACGGAGTAAAAGAAACCGTTGTCGCGGTAGGCATAAAAAAAGAGGGTATTATTCTTGATCCTGCGGACACTCAGCCGTCCAATATTTTTATAGTGGAAATTTCACCGCGAAAAGACGGTCCTCACTTACAGTTTCTTTCCGCATTAGGAGCCGTGTTAAGAGATGAATCAATCCGTCATGCTCTGATTAACGCCGTATCCGCGGAAGAAGCGGCGGAATTACTGCATAACAACAGAAGATAGTGGAGTCTTTGGAGGTGGCGGGAGTCGAACCCGCGTCCCAATACGCGAAACATAAACGTCTACAGATTTAGCCGTTTATTAAATTGTCGGGACGGACTTGGCTAAACGGCGCGCGGTCTGTCCTTATCCCGGAAAATCTTATCTTGCCGCCACCGGACGCTGCGGTAAGACCAGCTCTGATTGCGACGCGGAATTTACCCCTCAGAGCGGCGGGGCAGTTCCACGCGATTACGCAGCTAAGGCGTATTCGTAACTGTCAGTGTTGGCAGTTAAATTTTTGCCCAATCAGGAGATGAGCGCTCCATCTGCAGTCTATATCCCGAAGACGTACCGGTCGAAACCGGTGCACCCCCGATATAATACCCTTATTATAATCCAAATTTAAAGAATAAACAATACAATATAATAAATTTGAAAAATTCCTGATTTTATGGTATAATTTATCTATTATGGAACAGACTGATGAGCATTCCTACAAAGTTCTGTCTGATGAAGAAGAACTTTTGGTTGGAAAGATTGAGGAATGGCTCAAGGAAAAGAGACCGCAAGATCATTTTATAGCGCATGAAAGATTCCGCCGTCTTCGTAAGCTTGGAAACGCTGTTTTTGATTACCCTTCAATAAGAGAAACTCAGTTTGTCAGGGATATTCTGGTTAATGAAACCCAGCTTACGGAGTCTTTGCTTGCCTTTTCCGCCCCGTCCCATGTGCTCCGTATTCCGGCTAAAGTAGCGGCTCTTCGCAGTTTCTTAATAGCGAAATTTCACGCTTTTTCCCTGCTTTCGCGTTTGACCGAAAAAAATGAGGAATTGCATAATCTTATAAGAAATATCCCTTTTACCGTGGTTTTTACCCTAATGGCGGAAGATGTGTATTTTTCCTGTCTTGACGACCCAAGCTTTTCAAATGATACAAAATCCAAGCTTGCCTACGATTTAATCGCGTTGTGGGACAGCGGAACCGATCAGCGCAGTATCCACCACCTTATGGCTCTTTCTTCCCTTTGGAAGGCAAGGGACTCCGCCCCCCCCAGTTTTGGGACAATGGACGGTAACACCGAGTTATTAAGGATTTCAATCGATATGGGCACTGATACCGAATGGGAGGACTTTTTAAAAGGGGAGTCCACCAACGATAATACAAGGTGGGCGCTTGAAGAATTCCTTTTTGGACTGTCTTACGAGGAAATTCAAAAGGTTCGCAGCAGATTGTCGCGTTACGGCGTAAAAGCCGTAAGCCATGAAGAGGTTAGGTCTTACCTTGATTCAAAACCCGTATATTCGGTTGTAAACGACCGCGACCCAAGGGCTATTTATGACTTTTTTATCGAAAGAAAAGACGCCTGTAATTTGCGTAAAATGGTAAACGCCCCCGGTCCTTTGCATACCTTGGAAGAAATCTACCTAAAATACCGTATAATCCTTGAATCCAACGTTAAAGAATTCTAGAACCGTCTATTGATCGTCGTATTTTTGCAATTCGTCATGAAGGTGTTCAATAATTACGCCTGCTTTTTCAAACATAGCAAGGGAATCCTCGTTGTCATGGTAGCGGCGCTGGCAAACGACCCTTTTTATGCCGCAGTTAATGATTAGCATGGCGCAAGTCCTGCATGGGGTCATACGGCAGTAAATAGTGGCTCCGTCAATCGGGATGCCCCTTTTTGCCGCCTGACAAATGGCATTTTGCTCGGCATGGACGGTTCTGACGCAATGGGTGGTCTCTCTGCCGTCTTCATGCACCATTTTTTTAATTTGATGCCCCACTTCATCGCAATGGGGAAGCCCTGTGGGCGCGCCGACATAGCCGGTTACAAGAACCTGCTTGTCCTTGGCAATAACACAGCCGGAGCGTCCTCGGTCGCAGGTCGCCCGTTTGGAAATAGCCTCGCAGACTTCCATAAAATACTCGTCCCAGCTTGGTCTTTTGTATTCGCCCATAAAATCCTCTTGCATCAATTTACCTTGATAACTCCAAGAAAGCAAGGTATCTGCCATTGAAACGGCAGATACCTTGCGCGATAAGCGACATTAAAACGTCGCTTATCTCAGCGGTTTACGGGGCGGTTTCACCGCCCCTACATTCCGCCTTTGGCGGAACGTCGTAAACCGCCATAATATCTGCCATTGTATCAGCCCTAAAAAAACATCGCTTTTTTTGAAAAATATCGTAAAAAAGCAAAAAAAATGTCAGAATTCGGGTGCGGAAATTTGACCTTTGTGCCGATAATGAAGAGCCGTGAATTATGTGAAAAGACTTTCATTATTGCTTTTATTGGCTGGCGTCCTTAACTCCGGAGCGCTCGCCGCGGACGAGTTGATCCATGTTGTCGGGAAAGGAGATACAATATATTCACTCTCCCGTTTTTATCATGTAACAGCGGAAGAACTTATGAAGGCAAACGGTATTTCCGATCCTTCCAAAATCAGCGTCGGAAAGAAATTGATAATACCGGTTTCAGGCGACGGTCCCTCTATTGCGGTAACTTCGGCAAGTCTTGTTTCAAATAATACGCAGACGTTGGTGAATTACAAGGCGGTAAAAGGCGATACGCTCTACAGTATAGCGCGCAGTAATAACATTACATTGCAGAAATTACAGGAAATAAACGGTTTTTCTTCCGCTCATGTGCTTAAAGTGGGCGATGTGCTTAAAGTGCCGGGGAAAGCTTCTTCCGCTGCGCAGACAACCATTACCAATACAGCGTCAATAAAGCCGTCCGCTTCCAAATCGGCATCATCAGCAAAAATAGCGCCGGCGGGGATTTACGCTCTGCGCTGGCCTGTAACGCCGAAAGATATTTCCTATATGACAAATCAATTGGGCGTTGTGGTAGAAGGCGAACAGCTTGAATCAGTAAAAAGTTTAACCCAGGGGAACGTGGTATCCGCGGGTCCTTGGCGCAAGTTTGGCAGAGTTGTAATAGTAGAAACCCAGGGCGGTTATTACTACATGTACGGCGGCTGTGAAACTATAACTGTAAATGTAGGCGACAGAATAACGCCGGGAATGGAATTAGGAAAGTTAGGCGTCAACGCCGTTTCGGTAAAACCGCACCTCTTTTTTATGGTTTTCAGAAACGATAATCCCATGGATCCGGCTTTAGCTCCAAGAGCGGGAAATAATCAAAGGACATAAGGGGTTGAAAATGGAAGTAGGATTAGAGAAAGCGGTTAAACGCTCCAGAAAACCAATAGAAAAAGCGCATAAAAAAGCAAAAGCGCAGAAGGAATCAGATCCGTTAGCGCTGTACTTCAGGCAAATCTCCAGATTTCCTCTGTTAACTTTGCAGGAAGAACAAATAATCGGCGAGAAGATAATAAGTTTGCGCTCAAAACTTAAACAACTTGAATCCGACAAAAATAAAAACAAAGATATCGATTGCAGCAAAGAAAAGGAAGCCCTTGATAAAGCGCTTCTTCATTATAAGAATTCCATGATAAACGCCAACCTGCGTCTTGTCGTCTCCATTGCCAAAAATTACCAGCATCGCGGTTTGTCGCTCCTGGACTTGATCGACGAAGGAAATATCGGTCTTATTGAGGCGGTAGAGCGTTTTGATTACACAAGGGGCTGCCGTTTCTCAACCTACGGCACTTGGTGGATTAGACAGGCTATTATCAAGAGCATAGGGGATAAGGGACGCGTTATCCGCATACCGATTCACATGCTTAACACGATTAAAAAATGTTACTATGTGGCAAAACAGCTTACACAGGACTTGGGACGCGACCCCAACGAACAAGAATTGTCGGAATATTTGGACGTTCCTGTTTCCAAAGTCAAAGAAATAGTAAAACTGTCACAGGAAACTACAAGTTTAGATACCATTGTTGACGACGGAAACCTTACCCGCCTTGCCGATTTAATCAAAGACGACGCCAGAGCGGAACCCTTTGAGATGGTTTTCTCCATGACACTGCAGGAAACAATCGGTGGAATTCTTTCCCAACTGTCCGAGAGAGAGATGAGGATAATTCAACTGCGCTTTGGTTTAACGGGGGAAAACCCGCTTACTCTGGAAGAGACCGGAAAATATTTAGGCATCACCCGCGAGCGAGTCCGTCAAATTCAGGAAAAAGCCGTTTGGAAACTCCGCACCCTTCATGAACTGCGCGAATTAAGAGAGACTTCTTAAGACTCACGCCATGGCGGAAAGAATATTCTTTTTCAGTTCTTCAAGCTGCCGTAAAAAGTCAGACAGGTTTTTATGGATAAATTCGATGTCTCCCGCTCTGCCTACGGCTTCAAGTCCTTTGGCAAGAGCCGATACTTCCATCGCCCCGATAGAAGCCGCCGCGCTTTTTACGGCGTGAATATGGGTTACAAATGTTTTTAGAGTATCATCGGTCGGCTCTTTTTGCAAAAACGGCAGCCGTTCATCAACGTCTTTACAGAACATAGCCAGCACTTGTTTATAAATATCAAAAGTTCCGCCCGTCATAGCAATGCCTTTTTTTATATCAACGCCCGGAATATCGGGGAGGTTTATTTCGACAGGTTCAACGGGCGCGTTTTTGTCTTCTTCTTTTTCCGAGCCTGTCGAGGGAGCCGAAGGAGAAGGGGAGACCGCTTCTTTTTTCTCTTGCGGTATCCAGCGGTCAAGCATTTCATCTAGTTTTGAAATATCTATGGGTTTGGAAAGAAAATCATCGAAACCGTTTTCTAAAAATATTTCCTTCATGCCGACAACAGCATTAGCGGTCAATGCAATAATAGGAATTCGCCGGCGCGAATTCTTATTATTGCTTCGAGTTTCACCTTCGGAGAAACTCTCGCTGTTTTTTTCTTTTTCCCACGCGCGGATAGCGGCTGTGGCTTCAATTCCGTCCATTTCGGTCATCATGTGATCCATGAATACTATGTCGTATTCATGGTGTTTTACCATTTCTATGGAACGCAAACCGGTAAGGCATGTGTCTACTTTTGCGCGATAGGGGGCAAGAAGACCCTCGGCTACTTTAAGGTTAGTCGAAATGTCGTCCACCACAAGAATACGCGCGCGCGCAATGGTGAATCGGACAGCGTTGGAAATTTTTCTGTATCCTTTGTCGTCTTCCCGTCCGTTCAGTACATTGGCGATTGCCAGAGACTGCACAGGTATGGATAAAAAACGCACACCGGGTATGTAGCTTTCCGTTCCCCATTCTACCATCAAAGCCACAGGCGGCTTTTTGCCTCCGTAGAAAGCGGAATCGTCTTGTTCCATAAGCGGTTTAATATCTCTGTAAAGACCATAGCCGGAAAACACATAAGACCATTCTTCTCGGTACAGGGCGGCGGCAAAATCATCTTTATTTTTTGCCAGAGCATAAGGAACCTTCATGTTTTCCAGTGACCAGCTTATCGCGTTGGCGTAGACAGTTCTGCCTTCGTAAATCAGTATTTTCTTTTTCTCCGGTTCTTCAACCGCGGCAAAGGGCTCTTGCGATTCAATGTCTTGCGGAATAATTGCCGTGAATACGCTTCCCTTGCCGTATTCGCTTTCCGCTTTTATATCTCCGCCCATAGCGACGCAGAGGCGTTTGGTAATAGCGAGCCCTAGTCCCGTTCCTTCTATGCCTTTGTTTTTCCGCATGTCTACCTGAACAAAATCGTCAAATATTTTTTTCTGATCTTCGGGTTTTATTCCCTTTCCTGTGTCGGTTACGGATATATTAAGCCATACCCGTTTTTCGTTCCGCTTATCTATGGTAACAATTAACCCGATATGCCCCTTTTCCGAATACTTTATCGCGTTAGTAAGAAGGTTAAGAATAATTTGCCGCAGACGCGTTTCGTCTCCGCGAAGGTTGTTCGGTATATTTCCGTCTATGTTGGTAAAGAACCGCAGGGGTTTTTCTTTAAACCGCATACGAATAATGTTCACTGCGTCGTTAATTAAAGATGAAAGCATATATTTTGCCGGAACAATTTCCAATCTTCCGCTTTCAATTTTAGAAAAATCAAGAATATCATTGATGATGGACAAAAGGTTCGCGCCCGCCTGCTTAATCGTAAGGATATGATCTTGCGCGGTATTTGACATATTCTCGCGTAAGGCAAGTTCCGCCATGCCTGTAATAGCGTTCATGGGCGTGCGTATTTCGTGGCTCATTCTCGCCAGAAATTCGTCTCTGGAATAAGCCAAATCCACCGACGGTTTGTATAAGAATCGGTAACTTATAACGCTGGTAGCTACCGCGAAGGCGATAAATAAAACGCCCATTAATACAAATAAAGGTATTAGTTTTGTCAGGCTGAACAGCGAAGAAGAGTCAAATAAAGTTACAACAGACCAATTTGTAAAGCCGATGGGAGCTATTGTCGCGTATCGGTATTTTTCTCCGCCGCGGCCAAAACCGCCGGACAACTCAATTATTGCGGGTTCGGTTCCTATTTCAAAATAGCCGGTAATGCCTTCAATCCATGTTTTAACAGCCGAGATAAGTTTTTGATCCGTAAATTGTTCTTCGATTTTAATTTTGTTATCGTACCGAAGAAAATCGGGATTAGTTAATAAAGAACTGTCCATTTGAATGAAGCCTTTAGCGTCAATAATCAGACTGCGTATTTTTGATGTGTTGTAGTGGGCAAACAACCCTTCGGCGACATCGGCAAAATTAAGTCCCGCGGCAAATACTCCAATCGGAACGCCGTCATGGATAACTTTGTAATTAAGCCATACCAGTTTTCTGTGAAGTATTTTATCGATATCCACATTTAAGTTATATTCCATGTCGGAAGCTATACAATCAAAATACCAGGCATCGTCATAATAATCGGGATCAAGGCTTGAGACCGTCTTTATGTCGTCAATGTCGGAGTATTTCTCGAGCGTAAATTCATGCAATGTTTTTTGTATAGCGATATACAAATCATTGCTGGATAGTTGATTTATCGTTCCCATCATTTCATCGTAAGCTATGAGTTTTTTTTCGTAATTATTTTCGTCCAGAAACCATTCAATGATTTCGCGCGAGCTTACGGTTTTTGATACAAGCGCTATTTCTTTGGAAAGATGAGCGCCGAAGGTTCCCGCGGCGTTGGCGGCAAAATATCTGGCATAGTCAACGGATACTTGTTTTGTCGCATTTTGGAGCACATTGATCATTACCGCCGCCATGATTGCGGATGTTAGCAGGAAAAGCGCGATATTGATGAAACGGAAACGCAGAGAAATCTTGTGTTCACCCCAAACCATTCTGCGTGAACCGGTTTTAGGTTTATTCATCAGCGCTCCAAATTAGGATTAAGGATATAACGATGGTCGCTTCGACAAGATCGGTGACCGCAGCAACCGCTTCTTTCCGGCGGCTGAGCTTGTCGAAGCCGCCGCCGTACTCTATACAACTGTGCAGTTTTGGGCTTTGCCCAAAACTGCCGAGGAAAATACGAAGTATTTTCCTCACTCGACCTTGAACCTTGAAACTTCCGTTATCAAGGCGTCAATGGCTTCGCGGTTCTTGGTGGTCATTTCGTTGACGTTATGTACCGCAGAGTTAATCTGCTCCGCTCCCGACGCCATCTCGTTCATACCGCCCGTGATTTCCTGCGTTACCCTTTCAAGGTTCTGGCTTTCCGTTATTACTTCCTTACTGCCGTTAAGCATTTCCTCACTGCCGGTCTTTACCTGCATGGTTATCTCTTTCAAACCGCCCGCGCTTTGCAGAAGCTGTTTGCTTCCCTCGCCCTGCTCTTCCATCGCGTTGCGGATGTTTTCTTCCTGCTGGGAAACGGTCTTAACACCTGAGTCAATCGCCTCGAATTTGTTAAGTACGCTCTCGGTGGACTTGGTTATCTTGTCTATAGACTCTTTAATTTTCTTTAATACGTTGCCGATTGTCTTTGACTGTTCGCTTGACGATTCCGCTAGTTTGCGGATTTCATCGGCTACTACGGCGAAGCCTTTGCCCGCTTCTCCCGCATGCGCGGCTTCGATAGCGGCGTTCATCGAGAGCAGGTTAGTCTGGCTGGCGATGTTTTCCATTACCGAGTTGATTTCCAAAAGTCCCTCAGATTCGCGTGATATTTCCTGAATGTCCGTCGCCACTTCCTGCAAACCGCCGCGTCCTACTTCGGAAGCTTCTTTTAACGTGCTTACATTTGCCGCGTTGTTAACAAGAGTGTTGGTAACAGAACTGATATTCGCGACCATTTCCTCAATGGCGGATCCAGCTTGCGAAATGTTACGGCTCTGGTTTTCAACATGGTTGTTAAGTTTGTTGATGTTCGTTATAACCTGTTCCATAGTTGCGTTGGTTTCCGTAACGCTGGCGCTCTGATTAATTACGCGGCTCTTGATGCCTTGGATATTAGCTGTAATTTCGTTAATAGCCGCGGCGGTCTCGGTCATATTGCTGGACAGGTCTGTACCGATTTCCGATAACGTTACAGACTGCTTTTTAATGATAAGCACAAGGTTTTTGATTTTTTCAATTGTTTTGTTAAAGTACAAGGCGAGATCGCCGACTTCGTCTTTGGAAGAAACGGCAATTGTCTTTGTTAAATCGCCTTCGCCTTCGGATATGTCTCTGAGGGTTTCAGATACCCTTACGATTGGGGCGGTAGTGGAGTTCAGAACAAGATAGATAATTATTACCGCAATTACAAGGGCTATTGACGCCAGAGTAATGACGAAATTTCTAAGAGTGGTAACCTCTTTTAAAATGTAAGTTTCCGTTGAGCCGACCATTAACGACCATGTTGTGCGGGAGACGCCTATCGGAATAGTGGTTACCGCCATTATCATGTTTGTATGCAGTTCGGGGTCATACTCTATGCCTTCCCATTCTTTAGAGTTTTTAATGGCTGTTTTAACATCGTTTATTTGTTTGCCGTACTGTGTTTCTTCGTCTATTTTCTTTCCTATGAATTCAGGAAGGTAATTCGCCAGAATAGAACCTTGATCGGTGTAAATTACCATGCTGGTAACTTCATCAAAATCTTTGATAGTCTGTTCTATTCTTGGCTGGCACATGGCGATATCCAACTGGCAGAGTACAACACCGACTACGTCATTGATACGCTTATTAACTATAGGGACTTCGATTCTGACACAATAAGTATCTTTTCCCATATTTTTAAAAGGAGAGATGTCGGTCATAAATACTTCAAACTTGTTGGGTCCCGTAATATTAGCCATTACATCAGAGACGACTTGGCTGGTCATAACTCTTATAGTCCCGTCTTCCCTTGTCAATGTAAAAGCGAATTGTCCTGTGGGGGTTGAACCGGGTCTGCCTATATTACGCGCGTCCATGCCGTCAATGGCGTTTGGTTTCCAAACGGTAGCTATTCGGACAAAATCGGGTACGTCCTCAAAAACAGACTGCAAAGTGTCTTCGTATGTTTGGCGTCTTGCAGCCACCGCTATGTTTTCATAAAAATTAAAGTTATTAGACAATGTTTGTAAGATGTTTATATAGCCGCTCATACGTCCGTCCCAGTATTGGGCTCTCTGACGGGCTAGATACATGGTTTTCTGCTTTGAAAGAGACATGGCTATATCGGATGCCTGCATCAGTTCAATTATGGCAAGACCGCCCGCCACAACCAATACGATGGCGATCATCATAATGCAGAGTTTAAATTTAATTTTCATTTATATATACTCCTTTCCGAACCGCATAAATTGCGACGATTTCTTATACTTTCATTATAAGGGAATTGTGAAAAAAAGACAACTATAGTAAATAACAAACTGATTATTTAAAAAAAGGCACACTTGAGTATAAATTAGTCAAAATTATCTAAATTTTGTACATATATTACAGTTATTTTATGGAATTTTAAAAGTTTTTTGTTAACTTTGACCGCTTCCGTCACTTCGACCGCTTCGACAAGCTCAGCGACCGAGGGGCTTTCCGGCGGCTGAGCCTTTAGAAACCCGCCGCCGTACTCTATACAACTGTGCAGTTTTGGGCTTTGCCCAAAACTGCCGAGGAAAATACGAAGTATTTTCCTCACTCGACCTTGAACTTTGAAACTTCCGTTATCAAGGCGTCAATAGCATCGCGGTTCTTGTTGGTCATTTCATTTACATTGTTTACAGCAGAGTTAATCTGATCCGCTCCCGACGCCATCTCGTTCATACCGCCCGTGATTTCCTGCGTTACCCTTTCAAGGTTCTGGCTTTCAGTCATTACTTCCTTACTGCCGTTAAGCATTTCCTCGGAACTGCTCTTTACCTGCTGGGTAATCTCGCTTACACCGCCTACGCTCTGCAGAACTTGCTTGCTTCCTTCGCCCTGTTCTTCCATCGCGTTGCGGATGTTTTCTTCCTGCGACGCGACAGTCTTAACGCCTGAGTCAATCGACTCGAACTTGTTAAGAACGTTCTCTGTTGACTTGGTTATCTTGTCTATAGACTCTTTAATTTTCTTTAACACGTTGCCGATTGTCTTTGACTGTTCGCTGGAGCTTTCGGCAAGTTTGCGGATTTCGTCGGCTACTACCGCGAAGCCTTTTCCCGCTTCTCCGGCGTGCGCGGCTTCGATAGCGGCGTTCATCGAAAGCAGGTTAGTCTGGCTGGCGATGTTTTCCATTACCGAGTTAATTTCCAGCAAGCCTTCCGATTCGCGCGCTATTTCCTGAATATCCGACGCTACTTCCTGCAAACCGCCGCGTCCTACTTCGGAAGCCTCTTTTAACGTGCTTACATTTGCGGCGTTGCTGACCAGCGTGTTTGTAACAGAACTGATATTCGCTACCATTTCCTCAATGGCTGACGACGCCTGGGAAACGTTGCGGCTCTGGTTTTCAACGTGGTTGTTAAGTTTGTTGATGTTCGCTATAACCTGTTCCATGGTCGCGTTTGTTTGGGTAACGCTGGCGCTCTGATTTATTACGCGTCCTTTTATACTTTGGATATTAGCTGTAATTTCGTTAATAGCCGCCGCTGTTTCGGTCATGTTGCTGGATAAGTCGGAACCAATATCCGACAATGTTACAGATTGCTTTTTAATGATAAGCACAAGGTTTTTGATTTTTTCAATTGTCTTGTTAAAGTACATGGCGAGATCGCCGACTTCGTCTTTGGAAGAAACAGATATGCTCTTTGTTAAATCGCCTTCGCCTTCGGATATGTCTTTGAGGGTTTCAGATACCCTTACGATTGGGGCGGTAGTGGAATTCAAGACAAGGTAGATAATTATTACTGCCACTACAAGGGCTATAGACGCCAGAGTAATAACGAAACTTCTAAGAGAGTTGACATCTCTTAAAATATAAGCTTCGGTTGAGCCGATCATTACCGACCATGTTGTCGGAGACGCCCCTATGGGAATATTGGCTATCGCCATTACCATGTTTGTATGCAATTCGGGGTCCATCTCTTTCCCTTCCCATTCTTTCGCGTCCCTTATCGCCGCTTTGACATCGTTTATTTGTTTGCCGTATTGTGTTTCCTCGTCAATTTGCTTTCCAATAAACTCCGGCAGGTAATTCGCCAAAATAAACCCGTTGTCGGAATAAATAACCGCGCTGGTAACTTCATCAAGATCTTTGATGGTCTTCTCTACCAGCGGTTGTATCATGCCAATATCCAACCGGCCTATTACGACTCCGACTGTTTGATTAAGACGTTTGTTGATAATGGGAACGAAGATTGTTACGGCATAGGTATCTTTTCCCATATTCTTCATAGGAGCCGGGTCGCTCATGTTGACAACTTTGGAGTTGGGACCGTTCATTATATCCATTGCGTCAGGAACAATGAGGCTGGTGCCTTCTGTTATCTGCCCGGTATCCCGTGACATGGTAAAAGCAAATTGTCCTGTGGGGGTTGAACCCGAGCGGCCTATATTACGGGCGTCCTGTCCGTCAATGGCGTTAGGCTTCCAGATTGTACCCATTCGGACAAAATCAGGTTCGTCCTCAAACATACCTTCTATGTTATCTTCAAATTGCTGGCGTCTGCCCGCTACCGGTATACTTTCATAAAAGTTAAAAATATTTGATAAAGCTTGTAACGTGCTTATATAACCGTTTAAGCGGCCGTCCCAGTATTGGGCTCGCTGGCGCGCCAGATACAAGGTTTTTTCTTTGGCAAGCTTTAAAGCTATGCTGGATGCCTGCTGCAGTTCAATTACGGCAATGCCGCCCGCTACAATCAACACAATGGCGATCATCATAATGCTCAGTTTTACTTTAATTTTCATTTTCTACCCCTTTGTAAATTATGGCTATAAAATATACAAAATATCATATTTTGTTATAATTATAAAGGAAATAAGAAAAAAAGACAATATAGCAAATAAACAAACTTATTATATTTTAAAAGGCGCACTTAAGTACAAATCGGTCAAAATTGCCTAATATTTGTGCATGTATTACAATGATTTTTATAGTTATTTTATGGAATTTTAACACTTTTTTGGTTAATTTTGACCGCTTTGACAAGATCAGCGAACGCAGCGAACGCAGTGAGTGGTTTTTCCGGCGGATGAGCCTGTCGAAGCTGCCGCCGGAAAATACCCTATAAACTACCTTATTTCTGCTATAGGCTGTTTGGAAACAAGCGAAGTGCCGATAGCCGCAATGAAATGCACTCTGCCTGACGCGTTTGCCTTTATTTCCAGTTCCATTTTCATGGATTCGATAATAGCGATTGTTTGACCGTTGGAGACTGTATCGCCCTCGCTTACGGAGTAACGCAGAATAGTGCCGGCTACAGGAGCGCCGACTATTGTTCCGCCGCCGCCAGCCGCGGGAGCCGCCGCGGGCGCGGGGGCTGCTTGTGCGGCGGGTGCCGCCGCAGGAGCGGGAACGGCAATACCCGCGCCGCTTATTTCGGCGACAGGCTGTTTGCCTACAACACTCGTGCTTGTGGGAACAATAAAATGCACTTTACCTGAAGCGTTTGCTTTTATTTCCAGTTCCATTTTCATGGACTCTAAAATTATTATTGTTTGACCGGCTTCTACATCCGCGCCTTCCTGCACAGAGTAGCGAAGCACAGTTCCCGCTACGGGAGCTATAACAGTTACGGTCCCGACTCCGCCGCTTGACGCGACAGGCGCGGCGACTGCGGCTGCGGGAGCGCCGCTTGCGGGAGCTACGGCTACTGTTCCGGCGGGAGCGACAACTACGTCGTAATTCGCGCCGTTTACGTTTATCGAGTAACGAGCGGCTTGTCCGGGCGCGGCTGGAGCGGATGCTCCTTCGGCTTCGGGTTTAAAGACCACAGGACCGTTGGCGCGTTTTTTGAAGAAGTCGGGAGCGACTTTCGGGAACATGGCGTAGGTTAAAACGTCTTCCGTTGTAACAGAGCTTGTGCCTAAAAGTTTTTTTGTTTCGTCTTCAAGTTTTGAGTATTCAGCCGGAATATCATCCGCCGGACGGTGGGTGATTTCTTTTTCCATTTTTAAAGCTTCAAGAGCTTTTTTTACTACGTCGGGATTTTTGGGAGCGGGGCAAGCGCCGTATTTTCCGGCGACAAGATCCTGGAACTCGCCTGAAAGTTTGTTGTATCTGCCGAAAAGAACGTTAAACACAGCCTGTGTTCCGACAATTTGACTTGTGGGAGTAACAAGCGGCGGATAGCCTGAGTCTTTTTGAACAACGGCGATTTCTTTGAGTACGTCGTCAATTTTATCCGAAGCGCCCTGTTCTTTAAGCTGGCTTTCCAAGTTGCTTAACATTCCGCCGGGAACCTGGCTTGCGAGGATACGGGTATCCGCGCCGAGGAAACTCGACTCGAATTTTTTGTAGTTTTTGCGGACATCGCGGAAATACGCGGCAATGTCGAGTAACAGGGCGGTGTCCAGTCCTGTGTCATACTCTGTGCCTTTGAAAATTTCCACCATTGTCTCTGTGGGGCTGTGGCTTGTTCCCATCGACATTGATGAAATTGTTGTGTCTAAAATCTCCGCTCCCGCCTCGGCGCACTTGGTAAGAGTCGCTACGGACATACCCGTAGTGGCGTGGGTGTGGATTTCGATAGGTAAGTCGGTTACTTTCTTTATCGCTTTTACAAGCTCATAACCTTCGTAGGGTTTAAGAAGCCCCGACATATCTTTAATACAAATTGAATCCGCGCCGATGTCTACAAGCTGTTTTGCAAATTCGGCGTATTTTTGAATCGTATGGAAAGGTGTTACCGCGTAAGAAATTGTCGCCTGAATGTGTTTGCCTGTTTTCTTGGCGGCTTCAGTCGCGGCTTTAAAGTTGCGCGGATCGTTTACCGCGTCGAAAATGCGGAAAATATCGATGCCGTCTTTCGCGGCGTATTCAACGAACTTAGCGACAACGTCGTCGGCATAGTGCCTGTAGCCTAAAAGATTCTGACCTCTTAAAAGCATCATTATCTTTGTTTTGGGCAGAGCTTTTTTAAGTTTTTTAAGTCTTTCCCACGGATCTTCGTTTAAGAACCTGATACAGGAGTCGAAAGTGGCTCCGCCCCAGGCTTCTAACGCAAAGAAACCCGCTTTATCAAGCTTATCGCAAATAGGAAGCATATCCGCAGTAACCATGCGGGTAGCAAACAATGATTGATGCGCGTCACGCAGCACTAAATCGGTTAATTTAACTTTAGGCATTTTTTCCTTCCTTAATGAAATTATTTATTTTTTTCTGTATTCATTGACAGCGGCACTGATAGCGGCGGTAATCGCGGCAGAACCTGCGGAATTTCCTGATTGTTTAAAACCGGAACCTACGGCTCGATCATTTTTTTTTTCACCGTGGGCTTTTTTAAGTTCGCTGTAGAAGAAAGCCATCATTGCCAATATACCCGCAATGATAACCGCCATTAAAAGCAAAGCCGAAACATTACCTTGATGTACCATATTGATTATAGTCATAGATCCTCCGATGTTTTTATAGTACAGAAAATGGGATTTATGTTCAAGTGGTTATTTCAGTTTCTTTCGCAATTTACGGCGTTTATTCCGTTCTTTCGCGGCTTCTTCTTTATAGATATCTGAAAGCTGTTTTTCTTCATTCCCGTCGTAAATATAGGTAACTTCTTTATTCGGCAGTTTGGAAGTAACGATGAGCCAGACAGCGCCGAAAAGCATCATTAAAAAGCATAAAATTTGCCCTGTGGAAAAGCTGAAAATCGGGTGCGCGTAAGCCGTCGGAAGCGTATTTTTGACAAATTCAATACGGTATCCCAAGTCGGCGTCAGGTTCGCGGAAATATTCGATAATAAAGCGGAAAAAACCGTAGCCAAGGAAGTACAGTCCGACAAGAAAGCCCTTAAATGGTTTGCGGCTGCGGAAGAACCAGATAATCGCCCAAAGGACGACGCCCTCAAAAAGTGCCTCGTAAAGCTGGGAAGGGTGGCGCGGCAGATTTACAAACGCCCCCGTTATCGCTATGCCCGCTTTTTCGGCTATTTCCTTTACCCACGATTCGCTTGCGGGAAGCGGCGCCGCGTGAGGGAAAATCATTCCCAGCGGGCTTGCCGTCGCTCTGCCGTAAAGTTCCGTGTTTATAAAATTTCCCAGTCTTCCGAATGTATAGCCGAGCGGAATACTTGCCGAGTACATGTCGCCGATTTCTCTAAAACTTATTTTTTTAACCTTTGCGTAAATTATCATGGAAAGAAGTCCCGCGAAAGCGCCGCCGTGATAACTCATTCCCTGAAGCCCCGTGAATCTTCCGTTGTGGAAGGGCCAGAAAATTAACCACGGCTGCCTAAGGTAAACGCCGCCGGGTTCGTAAATAAGAGTGGAGAAAAGTCTTGCTCCTACAATCAAAGACGCTATTCCCCATGTAAACATGCTTGAAAGATCGTCTTCCGTCATGGGAAAATTCCGTTCTTTTACTTGTCTGCGGTACAAAAGAAAAGCGGTGGCAAAAGCAAAGATGTACATAAGTCCGTACCAGCGGATAGGAAGACCGGGAATTATTTCCGGTTTTAGCCATGCGGGAAACGGAATCGATAAAAGCATTTTATACCTTGTAACCCTGTTGTATTGCTTTTGTAAGTTTCATTTTTATAAAATTGTTTTCTTTTTTAAGCTTTGATATTTCCAACTGCTGGGACTGTATGGTTTCGATTAAATCGTTTTTCTTCATCGCGCCTGTATGGAGCAAGTCCTCGACGTATTCCATCTTTGAATCGAAATCAACCTCCGCTTCGGCTTCCGCTTCCTGGAAACTGTCCTCTATTTGTTTGTCGTCCAGGGTAAAATCGTCTTCCGGGCTTTCCAGAATTTTATCCGCTATGCGGTATATCGCCTGCGATAAAACCGATTGCGGTTTGTAAAGAATAATCGGCAGTCTTGACGCGAGAGCGGTGTCCTGAAGCGAATCGCGGTACATAACTCCCATGTGCTCGATTTTTAAATCCAAATATTCTTCGCAGGAACGGCGTATCTTCATGGCTACGTCGGCGTCTTTGGGCGCGTCTACCATGTTCATGATCAAACGAGGGTGAAGCGCGTTAAGACGATGTACAAATTTTTCATAAGAAGCAGGATCAACTTTTTTTATTTGCGGCAATAATTTCGGAATGTAAATATGACCAGCTCCGTCCTTGCGTATGCTTTCCAGCTGAGCGCGGGCGGGAGAGCCCTTTGTGCATGAAGTGAACATCAGGCGGAAAATAGAATTTTTTAAGAACACATAGGCGTTTAACACCGCCGTAACCGCCGGAGCGGAGACGATAATGCCGTGATTGGAGAGCAGGAAAAAATCCAAAATAGATTGATGCGTTCCCGCGCCTAAGTCAAGGATAAGAATATCGGTGTCATTTTTTAAGTTGAGCAGTTGTTTAACAAGCGTTTTTCTCTGTGCGGGGGTTAAGTTGGCGGTTCCCGGGATTTCATTGTCGCCGGGGATAAATCTAAGACCGCGCACATCGGTCGCGGTAACAACGTCGGCAAAATCCGATTTGGTGTTATTCAGATATGTACCAATACCCAATTTCGGAGCGTGATGACCTAAAACAAGGTGAAGATTTGACGCTCCAAGATCAAGATCCGCCAGAACGACTCTTTTTCCTGCCTGAGCGAAAGATACGGCTAAATTCGCGGATACTAAAGATTTTCCCACTCCGCCTTTTCCGCTCGCTATTGGAATGATACGCATTAATTTTCCTCCATTTCAGGGTTTTTAATTTCTATAATAATTTCTCTGTTTATTAAAAAGACAGCGCCCAAAGATAATAAATCACTGAATAGCAATATTCCCTCGGCATATACGGCTAAGCCGAATATGCTTCCAATCATTGTAACTTGCCGAAAGATAATAAACCAGCCCAATAAAAGGAAAATGCCTATGCACTTACCCGCCGAAAAGAGAGGGATATATTCTTTGTAACGGATTGTATCAAGCCAGATAAATAACGCCATGAGCGGGAATAAAGCCCCCGGCGCGGCTAAAAGTATTTTTATGAATAACCCCGGTACATTGCCCTGAATCATAATGATTAAGGCAATTATCAGGAGTTTTATACATTCCAGCGTAAAAACAATAGGCTTTAAGAACCTGGTAATATTCATATTATTGAAAATAAAGGGTGTAATAATAATAATCAAGGGGTCGAGAATAGAGTATAAATACTGGAAACATATACCTTTATATGGTATAATTATGGATAAGGAGTTTATTTATGAAATTCAAACAATTTTATATTTTCTGTATTGCTCTGGTTCTTGTTATGGGCTGCGCCAAGCCGCCTACAGAGGAAATGCAAAGGGCGCGTGAAGCTGTTTTTAAGGCTGAAAATGACGCGAACGCGGTTCAATTTGCTCCCGGTACTTTGGCTCGCGCCAAGGACGCCATAAAACGCATGGACATGGAAGCGGACTCCAAAAATTATGAAGCTGCCAAAAACCTCGCGGCGGAAGCTATTACAGCCGCGGAAAAAGCCATAAGCGACGGCAGAGCCAACTCGCAAAGAGCGGGCGAAGAAGCCGGTTCTTTGATATCAGGTTTAAGGGGAGAAATTGAGGATACCACAAAAAATGTAGCGTCCGCCCGTTATTCGCAGTTACCCCTTGATTATAACTCGATGGACAAGACAATCGTCAACGCGCACAATACGACGGATCAGGCGGAAGTTGATCAGGCTATGGGCAGGAATCAGGAGGCGCTTGACAAGGCTAAATCCGTCCGCTCGGATCTTAACGATATAAATCAAAAAATAGCCAACGCGGCAATCGGCAGAAAAAAATAACAATGTCTAAAAAAGGATTAGTAACACAGCATATCGTTTCGGCTCTTGTTGAAAACAGAGCCGGAACTTTAAGCAGGGTTTCGGGGCTTTTCAGCCGCCGCGGTTTTAACATTGACAGCCTCACGGTAGGCGAGACCGATAATTCCTCAATTTCCAGAATGACAATCGCGGTTACAGGCGAAGAGCGTGTTCTTGAGCAGATTGTTAAACAACTTGAAAAATTAGTCGATGTAATTGCCGTGCGTGAATTGGAAAGCTCATCTTGCCTGCGCCGTGAAATCATGCTTGTAAAAGTAGGCGTAGATGAAAAAAACCGCCCCGCCATTCTTGAAATAGCCGGTATCTTCCGCGCCCGAATTGTCGATGTTTCCCAAACAAGTATCACGGTTGAAGCCACAGGCAACATGGAAAAACTTAACGGATTGCTTCTTCTCCTGCGTCCCTACGGTATTCTGGAGCTTGCTCGCACAGGTCTTGTCGCTCTCGAGCGCGGGGCAAGCGTGCTTTCCGTAAAATAACACACTCTAGCCCAATTTTTTAAATTTTGTTACAATACGCTTATGTTAGATTATAAATTTATCGCGGAAAATTTGCATGCGGTTACGGCAAACATTGCCGACCGTTTCATGAAAGCCGATGCCGAGGCGGTAGCGCGCCTGTATAACAAAAGAACGGAACTTGCCACAAAGCTTCAGTCGTTTCAGCAGAAGCGCAACGCAAACGCCGATGCCATGAAGGGAAAGATTGCCCAGGAAGAACGCAATGTTCTTATTGAAGAAGGGAAAAAATTAAAAGAAGAAATCGCGGCGGCGGAAAACGAATTAACCGCCGTGGAAGCGGAGCTTTTAACCGAAGCGCGGAAAATTCCCAACATGGCGCACCCTGAAGCGCCCGTCGGCAAGGAAGACAAGGACAATCTTGAAGTAAAGAGGGTAGGGGAGCCGACCAAATTTGATTTTGAACCTGCCGACCATGTAAAGCTGGGTCAGGATCTCGACGTTATCGACTTTGATTCGGGAACAAAAGTGTCAGGCACAAAATTTTACTATCTTAAAAACGAAGGCGTATACCTTGAGCTTGGTCTTATCCGTTACGCGCTTGATATTCTGCAAAAAAAGGGATTTACCCCTTTCATTACTCCCGACATCGCGCGCGAGGAAATACTTGAGGGCATAGGATTTAATCCGCGCGGGGCGGAATCGAATGTGTATACGCTTGAAGGCGAAGAAACCTGTCTTGTAGGCACGGCGGAAATTACTCTTGGCGGCTATTACTCCAACATGATCTTGCCGAAAGAAAAACTTCCCCTGCGAATGGCGGGGCTTTCACATTGTTTCCGCCGAGAAGCGGGCGCGGCGGGTCAGTTTTCCAAAGGACTCTACCGTGTTCATCAGTTTACAAAACTTGAAATGTTTGTTTACTGTCTGCCCGAAGAATCGGGACGCTTTCATGAGGAATTGCGCTTAATCGAAGAAGAAATTTTTAAGGGTCTTAACATACCTTTCCGCGTTGTGGATACCTGCACAGGCGACTTGGGCGCTCCAGCTTACCGCAAATGGGACTTGGAAGCGTGGATGCCCGGCAGAAACGGCGGCGAATGGGGCGAAGTAACCTCTACCTCAAATTGCACGGATTATCAGGCGCGAAGACTTAACATTCGTTTTAAAGACGACGACGGTAAAAATAAATATGTCCACATGTTGAACGGAACCGCAATCGCTATTTCCCGCGCAATCATCGCTGTCTTGGAAAATTTCCAGCAAGCGGACGGCACTGTGCGCCTTCCGAAAGCGTTGGTTCCCTACTGCGGTTTTGACGTGATAAAAAAGAAATAAACTTTAACCGTTTTTGTAATTATCAATAAGATTCGCAATCTTGATAAATTCGCTGTGCAGCAGATGTTCTGATATTGTTTCCAGTAATTTATTAACCGTAAAGGGCCATGTTTTTTCTTGAAGCTGCGCCAGCGTTTTTTTAACGGTTTTTTTGTCAAATTCAATGCTGGCTTTTTGCATAATAAACAGTTTTTCAAACAGATCCGCGCGTTCTTCTTCGCTCATAATAATATCCGCTTTGTCGTCGCCGTCTTTGTTCGGACTGTTTTTTTGTATTACCGCCCGCAATGCCGATATAAAACCGGGCGTATCGTTTGATATTTCGGTAATATTTTGATTTCTTCCCGCTTCTTCCAATTTTGCGGCGGCGGCGGAAAGCTCTGTCTCTCCGATATTAGCCAACGCGCTTTTCATCGCGTGTATATTGATAATATACATTTGCGTATCGTCTACCCTGCGGTAATTGTTCGCGTGTATTGTTTCCAATATGGCGACGGCTTTTCCCGCGTCCCGCAGGAAAATCTTTATAATCTCGTTATTTACGGACTGCTGTTTAACGGCGGTCTTTTTAACGTTGTCTTTTATCTGCCGCGCGGCTTCTACTGTTTCAATAGGATATTTGTCGCGTATTAATTTGTTTAATACGGAATTTAACTGGTGTATGTCTATAGGTTTGGATATAAAACCGTCAAACCCGTTTGCCATAAAAATTTCTGTCTGTCCTGTCAGTGCGTTAGCTGTCAACGCGACAATGGAATTTGTGTACTTCAATTCGCGTATATTTCTAGCCGCCTCTATTCCGTCCATGTTCGGCATAAAGTGATCCATAAATATTACGTCGTAACTTGAGCCGTTTTTGATTTTTTCTATCGCTTCAAATCCGCTCATTGCCGTATCTATTGACAATCCGTAAGGAGCAAGAAGCCCCTTGGCTACATATATATTTGTTTCCACATCGTCTACTATAAGAACTTTTCCGTAAGGCATATACTCGCGTACAACTTGCGGCGCTTTTTTCATCTGCGACATTCTGCCAAGACGGAACTGCATTAAATTTTCAACTATGTCCTTACCCAGTATTCCGCTGTCAACTATTCCTTGGGGGAGACGCACCGTGAACGTAGAGCCTTTGTTTTTCTTGCTTTCCACCAGTATTTCGCCGTTCATTAAATCGACAAGCCGCTTGGTAATACTCATGCCAAGCCCCGCTCCTTCGGTTGTGCGGTTGGCTTCAAGGTTAAAACGGGTATATTCGTCAAACAGTTTGTCCAGCTGTTCGCGGGTCATGCCCTGCCCTGTGTCGCTTACACGGAACAAGAGCGTAATCACGCCCGAGTCATTGGAAGGTTCAATGTTGATAGACAGCGAAATTCTTCCTGTTTCCGTATATTTAAACGCGTTGGAAAGTAAATTGTTTAGAATCTGTTTAATACGAAGTTCGTCTCCGAATAATGTTAACGGAATGTTTTCGTTTAAATGAAGATCAAATATTATCGGCTTACTGTCGAACCGCATTATATTCAAGTGAACAGTGTCGTTTATAAGACTTGGCACGTCGTAATTAATCGGCGTTAATTCCAATTTACCCGCTTCTATTTTGGACAAATCGAGTATGTCGTTTATGATACCCAGCAGTAAATAACCTGAATTGTAAATTCTGCTTAAAGCTTCCTGCATATCATGTGAAAGCGATTCGTCCTGCAGTAAAATTTCGGCGATGCCCAAAATAGCGTTCATTGGCGTGCGTATTTCGTGGCTTACCTTCGCAAGGAACGCGGATTTAGCGGCGTTAGCTGCTTCCGCGTCGGCTTGTTTTTTTGTTATTAATTTCAGTTCCGTAATGTCATGTACTAGTTCAATATATCCCATTATTTTTTGGTCTATGCTTTTAAGCACCGCGACATCAACCTGATACGACGAACCTTTATGCGTAAAATAAGTTTGAGTAACGCCTCTTTTTGCGCATCTTATCCCGCAGTCTTCCGTATTGCAAATTTCAGTTCCCATGCTGTTACATGGTTTACCGATAGCTTCTTCGAGCGTTATCCCCAGAATTTTCTCGACAGCCTCGTTTATAAAAGTCCAATTTGTATCCGCGTCTGTAACTGTTATCGGCAATGGTATCGCGTTAAGAATTGAATTGTACCAATGCGCCATAGCCTGAGATTTTTCGTTTTCTTTGTTTATTTCTTTGAAAATTACAAGTAATATCATTATAAGCGCCATCGCCAATACGGCTCCTATTACTGTAAGAACCAGAGCCATAATTCTTGTGCTTTTATAATATTCGTTTTTAGGCGTTACAATTCCCATGTACCAGCCGTTTTGGAGTCTCTCGATAAATACGATGGATTCAATTCCTCGGTAGTCGGTCGATATAGCTTCGTAGATATGACCGTTTTGTATTAATTTATCTTCATAATCCGCGATATGGCTTTTTACATCATGAAATGCCATACCCAGCATACTAGGTTCCGGGTGCGCTATTAATTTCATGTTTTCGCTTAAAAGGAATCCGTAACCTTTTTCGGCAAACTGCGTATTAACGGCATGCTGACTGATTTTGTCAAGATTAATATCCAGACAAATAACGCCCAGCCTTGTGCCGTCTTCGTTGAATAAACAGCGGGCAAAAGTAAGGATATAAGCGTCTCCGGTTCTCAAATTTTTATAAGGTTCGGTTACTCCGATTTCGCCGTTCGCGTCAATAGCCGCCTTGTACCAGGGGCGGTCGCTCAGCACATAGTCTTCAGGAGGAACCCAATCCACGGATTCGGTAAAATATCTTTTTCCGAAAACGTCAAAAAAGCCGTAAAAACCCAGAACGCCTGAAAGAAAATCTTCGTTATTAAGGCGCATATACTGATTTATATACTGTATATATTGACGTACCGCTGTGGCGTTATCTCCGCGTAAAATCATGCCGCGGACGGTTTCCGCAAAGCCTGAAAGAAGGGTTTCCGGTTCTTTTAAATCGGCGGTAATATTGGCTTCTGTAAATAAAATTGCGTCTTTTACGGATCTTTGTAAGTGGTTGCGCTCAATATCGCTAACAAAGAGGTAACTTGCAAAGACCATTAGAGCGAAAGCAAGCGCTACAAACAGTATTTGCATATATCGAGTTATTATTTTTCGTGTTTTTTGCTCTAAAGATTGCATTATAGGCATACTTTTACCGCTTAAATTAAGTTTAATACACTATTTTGTAAATTTCACGCTGAATTTTAAGAAAAATGCTATTGTTTTAACAACATTTGATGTTTTCGGCGTAAAATCCATAAAAACAAGGCTATAATCCGCAGGGCAAAGATAATCGCAAATGCGTAACGAAGCCCGTCTCTGCCGCCGCCGAGCGCCCGGTAAAGGGCTACGCCCGCCACGGGCATTACCGCGTTTGAAAGGCACACAAGGCAGGTATAAACCGATATTGAAAAACTGACGTTTTCTTCGTCCGCAACCTGCAAAAGGCATTGGATCATATTCAGGGTAGTGGTCGCAAGCGGCAGGCTGGCTATCGCGTGCAGTGTCAAAAAAACATAGGGCGCTATAGAAATAGGCAAACTAAGCGAAATGATCATGGCAACGGGACAAAGGCTTAATCCTATAATGCCGAAGGCGACGGGAAGCACAACGCCGTGTTTTTCGTTTACGCGGCTCCAGAAACGCATTGTTAAAAACTGAACAACCGTCGCGCCCAAAGTTGTAAGTCCGATTTGAAACTCGTTCATTTTAAGATAACTGAACTGTCCCAAAAAGTACAATGTCCAGTCAAAATGCCATGTCATGTAAAAAAAAAGGGCGGCGGCTAAAAACAGCAAATATTGCTTGTTATGCAAAACGCTTTTTACCGCTCTTTTTACCTCATAAAAAGAAACGCTCTTTGGCGCGGCATACCGAACAGCTATAATTTTACGGTAATTGAGCGCCGCCAAAACAAGAGCCAGCGCCGCGCACAAATAAAAACTCTGATGAACGATAATTTTCCCCCTGCCGGCTTGAGTGTGCAGTAATATTGTCCCGACCAACAGCGGCAGCGGCATACTGATAAAAACATCCATGTGAGACCGCATTGTTAAAACACGGTTGCGCTCATGTATTTCCACCACTTCGGGAAGAAACGACTGCCACGAAATGTTATAAGTAGCCATAGCGCCGACTGCCAGAGCAAGAAAGACAATAAAAAAGTAAATTGAGTATTCGGGAACAATTTCGCTCCCGTTGTTTGCAAACTTAAAAAACGGCGATAAAGCGCAGAGCAGATACCCCACCGCGCTTATAACCAACGCGCCGATTATTATTCTGCGTTTATTGTGAAGACTGCCCGCAAAAATCCCTCCCGGGATAAGTATCAGCATGGTGAATATTTGCGGCAGAAATTGCACAAGGCTTAATTGGTAATCATCGGCTCCAAGCCTGATAGCGAACAAATTGTTATTATTGGTAGCGATATTTACAGCCAACGCCGCAAAAAGCCCGTCCATAGCGTACCGCATGGCGACAGGATTGGAGACGGCGAAATTTTTAACGCGGGTGACAGGATTAATTAACATATTTTACTAATGTAATAATATACATTTTTCATGGTACAATGAGAAGACATTATGCAGCAAACAATTTTCGGAAAAACCAATTTAACCGTAAGCCGCACAGGATTCGGCTGTATCCCAATCCAGCGTATTTCTTATGATGAAAGCGCGGCGTTACTGCGGCATGCTTACGATAACGGCGTTACTTTATATGATACAGCCAACGGCTATACAACCAGCGAAGACAGGATAGGGACAGCGCTTCATCATGTGCGCGATAAAATTGTTTTATGCACAAAATCCGCCGCTCAAACTCCCGAAAAATTAATGGAGCATATAGAAAACAGTCTGCGAATGCTGCGCACAGATTACATCGACGTATTCCAGCTTCACAACCCGTCTTTTGTGCCGCTTCCCGAAGGCGAAGACGGATTGTATGTGTGCGCGTTGAAAGCGAAGGAGCAAGGTAAAATCCGCCGCATTGGTATTACGGCGCACAGCAAAGACAACGCAAAAAAAGCAATACTATCCGGCTTGTATGAAACCTTGCAATACCCTCTATCTTACCTGTCATCCGCCGAAGAATTGGCGCTCATCGCTCTTTGCCGCGAGCATAACATCGGTCTCCTTGCCATGAAAGCCCTATGCGGCGGCATGATTAGCAACGCCAAAGCCGCGTTTGCTTTTCTGCGGCAATATGAAAACGTAATCCCCATTTGGGGAATGCAAAAAATGCGGGAACTGGACGAATTTTTATCATACGAAAAAAATCCGCCCCCGCTGGACGGCAATATGTTAAGCGTCATAGAAAAAGACAAAGCCGAACTATCAGGCAGTTTCTGCCGCTGCTGCGGCTATTGTCTGCCGTGTCCGGCTGGTATCCCCATTAACAACGCCGCTCGCATAACGTTTTTGGCAAGAAGGGCGGTGAAGGAATACTGGCTGTCAGAGGAGTGGCAAAAAAACATGCGCCTAATTGACAACTGCACAAACTGCGGTCATTGCAGAAAACATTGCCCCTACGGACTTGATGTGCCTAAGCTGCTAAAGGCGCAGCAGGCGGAGTTTTTTAAGATGGTGGGGGAGAATGTGTAGGTTTTTTATCTCTGTTAATAATAATGAAAACCATTGTATTGGTTTAAGTATTTTAAATTTTTGGAAACATAGTGTTATATTCTGGAGAGTTAGTTTTTGTGTTCCAAATACCTATTTTCATTTTCTTAATAATTTTTCCGTCTCCAAAATTAAGTAAATCTTCCCTGTTATATACGTTCATTAACTTATTGAGCGAGCCCAAGTCTGATGAAGTTAGAAGGAATGCTTCTTCAGGATCGATGAGTTTACAGTAAGCCCATAATTGTCCTAAGTCTTTGAGATTTAAACTTGTTTTCTTTGCTTCAATAAAAAATAGTTTAAATTCTTTTGAATCTCTAACAATACCCAATACGTCAATCTGAATATCAATGCCAGTTGCTATGTCAGATACAATGCCGAATTTTTGTAAAGCATGGTCAAGTCGTTCACTATGAGTATCAACAACAATAACCTCAAATTTTTTATACTTATCAACAAGGTATTGTTGCAACCATGTGCACATCGGTGCATATAAATCTAATTCTTTCATTCAATTTTCTCCGTATCCTAATTCTTTAGCTATTTCGCGCCAAGAATTAAAGTGTTTTCCTCGAATTGTTTGATGTATAAAAACATCGTTCTCTGCTGGGTGTCTTTGTTTGTTTTTTGATTTACCGCTAAGTTCCCAATAAAATTTATGCGTAACTGAAGAAGCGTTTTTACCGTCATTTTTTAATCCAAGTCTTAATTCATCGGCAAATGTTGTTAAAGCGGATTTTTTATGCAAAATACCAAAACCAACAGGTTCAAATTCATTTGCCCATATTTTAATTTGATGTTCCTTTTTCCAAAAATTAATGTTTCCTTCATTATATTTTGTTAGTTTACCGTCGCGAATATTTGGATGTGCCCAATCAATTGCTTGAACAGGAATATCAATAGATTTTAACAAGTTACAAACATCAATTACAAGTCCCCAATTATGTGGTATTTCAAGATATACCCTGTGCTTATATATCTGAAAAAAATAGTTGCTTCTCCTAATATAACCAGTAACATCAGCAAAACCACGTAAAAACGATTTGCGCTCATCAAATGTAGTGTCGAAAATGCTTTTATCTACTCGAATGTTTTCGTGAGATGATCCGTGACCAATAAAACGTAGAATCTCTCGAATAAGATAGTCTGTATTGGGCTTTGTAAATGATAAAATAGAATTATTTGTTTTCTGAATAAATCCCAACTCGGCGCCAATAAGAGGTTCAAGAACGACACGAATATCAGTAATACTAGCTTTAACGTAAATTTTTACATCGTGAAAATCTTCAGTTTCAAGTTTTTTATGCGGAATGTCAATTGAAACAGTTGTTGAAGTATCAAGGCGTTTTATTTCTCCATTTCCGCATATCATACCAATTAAATATGCCATTTCTATGTTCAATTTATATACCACCTTTATAAAACTAAATCAAATCCATTATCAAACGCTGTCTGTTCTGTTGGATCAGTAAAAATTTTAAAAACGGTATCTTTTATATCAGATACGTTTTGATCATACCCTGGTTTAAAACCACATAATAATAATGCTTCGACAAACAAGCTTCCGCCAAAACGATTATGAGTATCTTTGTGCAATTGCGCTAATATTTTTTCTGGACATTTGTTTTTTGTTCGTAAATAAACTCTATATTCTCTGCCCCATTTCATCTTATGACCACCAGAAGTTATACCATCTGTTATTGGCATATTCCAATCATCTAATCCAGCTACATCTTCGGGGTATTCTCCGTCCAAATGAGAAATACATTTTGCAATATAACCAAGAGTCTCGCATAACTCAATAACTGTATCAAAAACAATATCCTTAGCTTTTTTAGGATTAAGTTTTGAAACATATCTAATGCCTCTATTAGCTAATTCTTGTTTTAAAGAAAACATAATTATTTCTCCTACTTATTTATTAATAAAGATTAATAAATATTCATGAATTTTATTTATCCTAAATTTATATGGATAACCAAGTGGACGCATATTATTATAGTCAGATTGCCTATCCCAAATTATCAGATCATCATATACATACCCAATACTTTGCAAAGCTGATGCAAGGTCGCTATGCAAAGGGTAAAAATTGCTTTTTTTCCGAATATCCATTACATTGACAATGCAATAAGCGTTAGGTTTTAGCGCATTCTTAACTTTTGCAAATAAATCAATTAAACGATTGATAAAATTTGAATATTTGGTAATATTTCCTAAGTCTTCAGATTTATTAGAATAATTTATGCTCTTTTTTTTATCTGCGCTGTGTTTCATATTGAGAATATCCCAATATGGCGGAGAAGTAATACAAATATCAAAACTTGCTTTTGGTAAATTTTCTATTTCTGAAAAACTGTCACCACAAATAATATGTATTCGGTCATAATCACAGACGCGCTTTGAAGCTATTTTACAAAATGCTTTTGAAAGATCAATCCCAACGGCAGAACACCCCAATTTTGCTGCTGCCGCAGTTGTTGAGCCAATTCCATTAAATGGATCAAACACGTTACAGTCTATAGTAGCAAATGTGCGTATCAATTTCTCACACAAAGAAACAGGGAAAGAAGCCGGGTGTTTATATGCTCGTTCTTCTTTTGTCTTTGTTAGATTGCGCCATATACTGAATGAGTTTTGCAACCATTCTTTCCCTGTAAGATCGTTGCATTTTTTAGTATTATTTGATTCCATACCACCTCTTTGATTGCACTTTTTGAACTTCTTTATCTATGTATTTAGAAAGTTCATCGTCAAGGTTGTAAATTTTATAAACCGCTTTATTCAAATGTTCCATATCATCAAACCATTTCTGAGTTAAATATTCATCTTTTTCCAATTTGGTAACTATTGGAAGAATTTTTGTAAAAAATTTGCTGAAATCATCACTGTTATGAAGAGGTAGTGGTATTTTTTTTAAATACTTCGCATCCGTGTGCATTGTTAATCGCGAACGATTATAACAATATTTATACAAAAAAAAGTTGCATAATCGTGAATGAAGTATTCCTAACATAAAACGACACATTTTAGGATCACCATCGGTAAATATAGTTACTGTTTGCGATGCCTCTAATGTGCCGCCAAAAGCAGCAATTACTCCAGCTTCCGCACTATAAATATTTTGAATAAAAATTTGACTACCATTATCATTAGGAATAGATTTTTCTTTATAGCCAAATTTTCGAATATCATTCCCAACAACAGCCTTATCAGCAGTTGATTTTCCCCTACCTATGTAACCTTTATTGTAATCATTAAATGTTTTATAAGTATTAGTTAAATGTTCGTAAATTTTTCTATCTTGTTCGCAATCAAAAAGTAAAATTTCATCTGAATAAAAATTTTGGAATACTCTACAACATAGGGAAAAACGATTAGACATATAACATCTAATTTCAATTTTGTTTTTATTTTCTCGAGGTTTTTTATTTTTTATTGTAAGGATGATTTGTTCTCCGCGGACATTTTTAAAATAAGAACCAATATCAACAATAGATAGGATAGTATAATCTTGTAACAGTTTTCTACGTAGTAGTGTATAAGACGAGACATGCAGGAAATTTTTGGGGATAATATATGATAAAATTCCACCGTCCTTAAGTAAAGAAAGTGAACGAAGTATGGCTGCTATAAATAAATTATTTCCCATAGTGGATACTTGGCGACAAAAAGTATATTGTCCGTTTAATGTGACTTCTTCTGATAATGGCACATATGGCGGGTTTCCAATAATACAATCTACTTTTTCCGTTAATGATAGTTGTGCAAGAGTATCTTCTGTTTCCGTGCTGAAAAAATCAAAGATTGCAAATTCTGATTGTGGAATGTTTGCTACACAAAGATCAATAGCTCTATTGTCAATGTCTATACCATATGTATTAGTAAATCCATACTTGTTAGCTGCAGCTATAAATACTCCAACTCCACAGCAAGGGTCAACAATAATAGAATCAACAGAAAGGTGTTTTTTTATTGTACAAAACATTTTATCAGCAAGTGAATCATCTGTATAAAACACACCGTTATTTTTTTTATACTCATCAGATAAGGATTTCTCATACTTATTTGATGTGGTTCTATAAAAATCAACTGTCATTTCCATATGGTTTAACTCATTAAAAAAAAATTAATTTCATGTCTATTTATAACATATAAGGAAAAAATACTCAATAGTAATATTTTCAAATATTTATTCCAAAAATCCCCATTTACCTCGGTCCCAATCCCCCAGCTGTCGCCGCATCGGTCTTGTGCCAGAATTGACTGCGGCCTATGCCCAGTCCTATTTCGCCCCGCATTTCAAGGGTATCGGTTTTGAACTTTTTCCCGTCGGCGGGGCGGAAAATTATTTTGCAGTTGTAGATTTTGCCGTCTTCGGGGTTGATTACGCTGCCGCCGCTCCATTCGCCGTGTCTGTGTTTTGTAAGACCGAAAATCCAAGGCGTTCCTGTAACTGACATCGTGTTTACTTTTCCGCCAATGGGAAAGCCTTTATAACTTTCATGACAGCGGACAGCTATTACGCCTTTTGGATGATCCGCCAGCGATAAAATTTTTCCGTATAGTTTTCCGCCTTCCTGATATATTTGCCAGCCTGCGGTTATTTTGTTTGTGTTGTCGTCAACGCTTATCCAAAAACCCTCAACAGGGTCGCTTTGAGCGAAACATACGGCGGATATTGATAAACTGATAAAAAAAATTAATAATTTTTTCATAAAAATTTAACTTTTAATGACTTATTGTACCTTGTTCTTGATATGTCCGCAAGTGTATAATTGATTTATGAAAATAGAGAAAAAGACATTCGGCGTTCTTTCCAACGGTAAAAAAGTTAAATTGTGGACTCTCAGCGCGGGCGATTTAAAATTATCGCTGACAAATTTCGGCGCAACATGGACAAGTTTGATCGTTCCGTCGCGCAAAGGCGTTAAGGAAGATGTTCTGCTTGGCTATTCGGGACTTAACGGCTACCTGAACAATGACCCGTTTATCGGCGTAACAGTCGGGCGTTTTGCCAATCGTATCGGCAGCGCCGCTTTTTCTTTAAACGGAAAAACATACGCTCTTTTTGCAAATGACGGAAAAAATTCCCTCCATTCGGGACCGCGCGGTTTTGATAAACTCCTTTGGAAATCCGAAGCTTACGAAGAAAAAAAAGCGATCTATGTCCGCTTTGAACTTGCAAGTCCCGATGGCGACTGCGGTTTTCCCGGAAACTTAAAAGCGGCAGTAACATACGGTCTTACGGAATCCAATGAAATAACTTGCGATTATTACGCGAAGACGGATAAATCGACGCCTGTAAATCTTACGAACCACGCGTATTTTAATTTGGCGGGGGAAGGGAAGGGCGATATACTTTCCCACGAGGCGCTTCTTTATTCCTCAACTTATGTGCAGGTTGATAAAGAAGCTATCCCCACAGGCAAATTGGTTCCCGTAGACGGTACTGATTTTGATTTTAGAACACGGCGAAAAATTTGCTCCAATACTTCATTCTTAAAACCTTTTAACGGGTACGATCATTGTTTTACGGTAGACGGAGAAATAGGTAAACTGCGTCCTTGCGCCGAAGTAAACGAGATGGGTTCGGGGCGTTATATGAAAGTTTTTACAACGCAGCCGGGAGTTCAGTTCTATACGGGGAATCACCTTAAAAAAGTTGAAGGCAAACAAGGCTCCGTTTATACAAAACATACGGGCTTCTGCCTGGAAACCCAGCATTACCCCGACAGCCCGAATCGGATTAACTTTCCTTCCTGCATTGCGGAACCAGGAAAAGATTATCACGAAAAAGCGATATTTGTGTTTTCGTTTAACTAGTTTAAATTAGCTTTTTTTGCCATTTTTTCCCACTTTTCTTTAAGCCTGTAAAGGCTTGCGTCCACAGTGCCTTTTGATATGCCGATAACTTCCGCAATTTGTTTGTGGGTGGCGTCTGTGCGAATCTTTTTTATGCGCTCTCGCATTCTGCAAAGTCTTTCTCTGGCTCTGTCAAGACGGTGGCGCATTTTTTCATACGCGAATGTGTTTTCCCGCATCAGCGCCAGCTTTTTTTCGTAAACTATGCACCTGTAGAATTGGCAGTAGATTCTCTCTTTAAAAAGATAAATACGATCGTCTTTTTTTTGTCTGATTCTTCGTATTTTATTTAATTTTTCTATTAACTCTTCAGCGTCAATGCCGGTCAACGCGGCGATTTTATCGGCAAAATCATCTGAAACAAAATAATAACATTTTAAAACAAGCGCTAAAATTCTCTTTCTGTTTCTTTTGCCGTTTACTCCTGTAATCATTTTGGTTATTTCTTTTTTTGCGCTGTTAATTTTATAAGCGGGGGGTTCTTCGTATACATACATATCGGGAATGCGCGCGCTCCATGTTGAATCTTCGGTAACCGCTTTAGCTGTCGTACGCACAAGATATTCTTTTGCGGCGACAAGAATAAATCTGTATAAATACGCTTCAAATGACGATCCTGTGTTTTCATAATTATCAATAGTTTTTCTTATGTTGGAATAAAAACCGGAAATAAAATCTTCGTATTTATCTTTCTCCCAATGTTTTATGCATGTTTTTCCCTGATTGTTGACAAGATATGTATAAATTACACTTTCAAACTCATCGCGCTTAATGTTTCCTATAAGATACTCGGCGTAAGATTCATTTATTTTGTCTTCTTGCATTATTCACCTCATTCCAGATATCGACCTGGCATGAAAGCGAATAAATTATTCGGCTAAATGAGTTGAATATTTATGACGTTTATAACATTGAAAGTTTTTATTTTAATTATTGAAAACATTTCTAAACGCATCTAACACTTTTTGTTTTATAAATGAGATTTCTCCTTTCATAGAGAGACCGGACGCGTTCTTGTGTCCGCCGCCGCCGAAGGACGCGGCTATCTGCGCTACGTCTACTTTGTCTATCGATCTGAAACTCACGGTACAATTGTCAGCTAACTCCTGGCGGATTATTACAACAGCCTCGACATTCTCTACCGCTAAAAGCATTTGGTTTAAACTGTCTGAATCTCTGCCTTCAAAGCCGAAATTTTCAGACTCGCTCAATGTCTCGTAACTGAGTAAAAGTCTTCCGTCAAAGAAGGATTCTGTTCTTGATAAAATATTTCCCAATAATATTCTGGAGCTAAGGCTTTTTCCGCCGTTTATTTTATAATATATTTTCTTGGGGCTTGCGCCGCGCGAGATCAATTTTGCCGTGTATTCAAAAACCTTGGCGTTATTTTCCGTTAGGTGTCTGAAAAAGCCCGTGTCTGTGCAAATTCCAAAAAGAAGCAAGGACGCCTCTTCTTTGGTTAACTCGATCCCAAGGGCGTCTATTACTTTGTATATCAGCACCGCGCAGGACGGAGCGTTTGAATCGACATAAACCGGAGCCTCGTTTGTTGATGGGGGGTGAGTAACGGCGGCGTGATGATCTATTACCGCGCAGGGAAATTCACTGAGAGTTTCGCAAAGATCGCCTGTTCTTTCTTTCCCTGAACAATCAACGATAATTACTTTTGTTTCTTTTCTGCTTATTTCCGGCAGGATAGCGGTAAATTGATCCGCATATTCTTTTATTTCTATTCGTTTAAAAGGACCGGCGGAACAGACCATCGCTGTTTTTCCCATGCGTAACAGAACACTGCGTAAGGCAAGCTGGCTGCTTACGCAGTCTCCGTCGGGTTCTTTATGACCGGCAATTATAAACTTAGAGCAGTTTTTTATATAATTAACAAGCTCTTCTGGTACTTTAGAATCTAAATCGCAGTCCATTAGAATTGAAGTTTAAAAGAATCCTTGTCCGTAAAGTAACTGCTTACATCGGTTCCTTGCGGAACGAATCCCCATGTTGAATGACCTTTTACAGGGTGGGTGTAAAGTCTTACATGGCTGAATTTGCCTTCTTTGTAAAATACAGTCATTGTGGGCCAATCCGACGCCAAGGGCAATTTTACCATTTGAGCCGCGCCGCCCGCGTCATAGAACCAATCGTTTGGAATACCTACTGTAGATATTAGCGTGGTTCCGGTGCGGTACATAACAATATACCCCTCGCTGGAAGGGAATATTTTTTCCACAGGAACGTTAATATAATAAAAAGATTCCTTTTTTTCATCTTGCTGAGCAAAAACGGGCGAAACTACCGCCAAAATAAATAATACGACAATGAGCTTTTTCATTGGTGACCTCCAGATACTAACATTTTAACTGATATTTACGTTAGAATCAAGTGTTTTACGGACTGCTCCCGGACCCGCAATCATTTGGGTAAATAGCTCTTCAATCCGCGTTCCAAGCCCAACATCGTACAAATTTACTCCAAAATACGCCGAATTCGATAAAATCGGCTCCAATTTGCTGTGAAAAGAGACATTCAGCCCAAGTCTGATACCCGCAAGGTGAGATGTGAGGGTTTCATAATTGGGGTCGGGGCTTACCTCGAAGGGTTTGCCCTGATCGTCAATGCCGAGGAGATAACGAAGCCAGCCGGCAAAGACCAATGGGATAAGTTTAAGGTCGGCGCAATTTTTGCCCGTACTTTTGTAGGCTTTTATGGTTTCGCCGAAGCGGATGGGGATTTTAAGGGACGAGTCCATAGCGATACGCTGGGGAGCGTCGGGCATGAAGGGATTGGGAAGCCGCACTTTTATAACCTGATCGATAAAATCTTTTGGTTTGATAATGCCCGGGTCTGTTACGACAGGAAGCCCCTCACGGTAGCCGACGCCTTCGATAAGTTTGACAAGAGATGCGTCCTTCATTTCTTCGCTGATACGTGTGTAACCCAGCAGACAGCCGAAGACCGCAAGGCTTGTGTGCAGAGGATTGAGGCAGGTGCAGACTTTCATTTTCTCAACTCGGTCTACGGTTTCTTTGTCCGCAAATAAAACACCGGCTTTTTCCAACGCAGGTCTGCCGTTCGGGAAAATATCTTCTATTACAAGGTACTGTGTTTCTTCGGCGTTTACAAAAGGAGCGACATAGGTGTTTTTTCCGGTAACAAAACCCTGCATATCTTCAAGACCGGAGTTTACGAGCATATTGCGCACGCTGTCATCGGGGCGAGGTGTAATTTTATCGATCATAGACCACGGGAAGGAAACTTTTTTCTTGTCGCTGATATACTTTAAAAAGCCATCGTCAGCTACGCCGTTCTCAACCCACCCTTTGGCGAAGGATTCTATTGCCGCAAAGAGTATATCGCCGTTATGTGAACAATTATCCATACTGACCATCGCAAACGGTAACTCGCCGTGAGTATAACGCTCATGTAAAAGACAGGCAATGCGTCCCAAATAACTTTTTGGGGCGGACGGTCCGTTTTTAAGGTCATCGGCAATGTCGGGCAGAATATTTCCGTCTCTGCCTTTCAAACTGTAGCCTTTCTCGGTTATGGTAAAACTTGCCATTTGCAAAGAAGGAACGGCGAAAATTTCTTTTAACGCTGAAAGCTCTTTGTCCATTCTTAACGCTGAAGCGACAGAAGCGACAATTTGTTTTTCGGTATTGCCGTCGGATTTAAGAGTTACAAGGATAGTCAGATTATCAAAAGCGGTAAAACTTTTATCGATTATTTCGCCGTCATAGCCTTCGGCGACAATAATGCCTGTTTTTTCGATACCGTCTTCAAGTAATTGCTGCTGCATAGCCGCAGGAAAAGCCCGAAAAATATTTCCCGCTCCGAAATGCACCCACTTAGGCTGTGTCTTTGTAGCGGCAATCATTGCCTGCCTGTCAAACTTGGGCAGAGCGATCCCTGCCTTTTCCCAAAAGCCGCTGTTCTTCAATGCTTCGTTATTTAATTTCATGGTGCGGATATGATAGCCTGTTTTTTATATTTTTTCAATTCTTACAACAGCGTATTTCATGCCCGTCTTTTGTCTGTAGTTGAGGAATAGCCAGCGAACACTCCGCCGCTGCTTCCGTACAGCGAGGCGCGAAGGGACAACCGCTTTCGGGGCAGGACGGGTCTGTAACCTTCCCGGGAATGGTGAGCAGACGCTCTTTTGAATAGTGGCTTCCGAAGCGGGGAGAGGCGGCAAGCAATGCCTTTGTGTATGGGTGGCGAGGGTTGTTTGTAATTTCCGCCGCTGTTCCTGTTTCCATTGCAAGACCGCCGTACATTACCATTATGCGGTCGGAAATTTCCGCTACCAGATCAATGTCGTGGCTGATAAATATAATCGAAATATTTCTGGTTCTCCGCAGGTTTTTTAATAACTCTACTATTTGTTTTTGAATTGTAAGATCAAGGGCGGTAGTCGGCTCGTCGGCAATCAGCAATTCGCAGCCTTGCGCAAGAGCAAGGGCTATGCCGATACGCTGTAACTGTCCGCCCGAAAACTGATGCGGAAAGTTGGAAAGACGCTCCATGCCGTTATCAAGACCTGTCTCTTCAAGAAGAGCGACGGCTTTTTGGGCAGACTCTTCTTTGGTGATTGTACTGTCGCTGTTCCTGAATGTTTCAAAAAATACATTGCCCATATTTTGAAGCGGATCGTAAGAACGCCCGGGCTCCTGAAATATCATGCCTATTTTTTTGCCCCGATATTCGCGTAACTCTTCGGTTTCAAGACAAGTCATCTCTCTTCCTTCGTACAAAATTGAACCGCGCACTGTTGTATTGCTTGCCAATAACCCGGGAATAGCCAAAGTGCTTACGCTCTTGCCCGATCCGCTCTCTCCTACAATTCCCAATGTTTCGCCTTTTTGCAAAGAGAACGAAAGTCCTCTAACCGCCTGAACAGTTATGTGTTCTTTGCCGCGCAGTACTAAAAAATCGACAAATAAGTCTTTAACGGCAAGCAGTAAATTACTTCCGCCGTCTTTTTTATCATCGCTCTTTTGTTCTTTTTTTCTTTTTCCCGAAAACACAATATGATACGGATCAAAAAAATCCCTAAGAGCGTCTCCGATAAAATTAAAGCCAAGAGTTACACCTAACAAGAACCACACGGGAGTCAACAGCCAAGGAAACGCCCTTAAATTTGAAAGTGTTGAAAGATCACGCTTGATAAGAGAACCCCAGCTTACCGCCGGGTCTGTGATACCAAGTCCAAGGTAGGAAAGAACGGTCTCGGTCATAATAAAACCGGGGACGCTTAACGCTACGCTTACAATTAAAAGACTCGCTATCTGGGGAATAATGTGCCTAAAGATAATAACCACGGAAGGAATCATTTCCAGTTTCGCGTTAAGGACAAATTCCTCCCGCTTGATTGCGTGAACCATGCCTCGAATAGTTCTCGCAGAGCTTGGCCAGCCTACAAGCGAAAGAATTACCGTAATCATCATGTAGGATTGACCGGGATCCATGTTAGACGCCATGAGCGAGCGTAAAAATAGTATCAGGTACAGAGTGGGAATAAGCATTAAAAATTCCGACGTTCTCATAATTGACCAGTCGGCGAAACCGCCGAAGAAACCGGCGACTCCGCCTGCAAGACCGGCAAGCGCAAGAGAAATCAGAGTCGCCGCAAAACCGATTGTCAGCGAGACACGGGAGCCGTAAACAATGCGTGAAAAAATATCCCTGCCCAAGTTATCAGACCCCATAAAAAAAACGGGATACGCTGACTGCGCTGTGGTAATAAAATGCCTCTGCGCCGGAATGAACCCCCACAAAAGATACGGCTCGCCCTTGCCGAATAATTTCAGCGCGGAATATTGGTCTTTGACACGGGCGTATTTCATTGTTACGGAATTGATTGTCCGCCACTCCTGCGCCTGCGGTATCCCCCGATAAAAACGGACGTTCGGCGGATGATAACTTTTATCGGAAAAAGAAGTGTTAGGCGAATATGGAGCGAAAAATTCGGCGAAAACCATCATAAGGTAGAGGGCGGCTAGGCAGATGAGCGAAACGAAAGCGGCAGGACGGGTTTTAACATAGTTGATAAATTTTTTCATGATTACTCTTTCCCATACCTTATACGGGGGTCTACAAGCGCAAGTATTATGTCGGCTAACGCCATGCCTACAAGCACAAGGAACGAAATAAACATTATATTGGCAAGAACAAGGTTTATATCCTGCTGAATAACCGCCTCGTACATAAGCCTGCCTATACCCGGATAGGCGAAAATAATTTCCAGTATAAGAGAGCCTGAAAACAAACTTGCAAGAAGATTTGCGCTTCCTGTTATGTAAGGGTTTAACGTGTTGCGGAAAGCGTGGGCGAAATAGACTCGCCATTCCGCTATGCCCCGTGAGCGCAAACATGTAATGTAGGGCTGTCCAAGCTGATCAAGCATTGTAGCCCGTATCATGCGAAGCGAGCCGCCGATTCCGCCCAAAAACGCCGACAGCAGCGGAAGGAAGATGTGATGAGCGTATGAAAAAACAAATTTTACAGGCGCTGTCGAGAACGGAAAGGGGGGATACGCCGTAACAGGAAAAAGTCCTGTAACGGAAGCGAAAAGCTGGAGCAGGATAAGAAGCAAAAGCCCGGGAAAGGCATGAAGCACAAGAGCGAAAAATGTTACAGCGGTATCGGTCTTTGTTCCCGCTTTTGTTGAAAAATAAACGCCTAACGCAAAAGAAAAAATGGTAATAAATACAAGCGAGATTATATTCAGAAGCAGCGAATTTAATATGCGCGAAGAAATCAAGAATGAAACAGGCGCTCGTGAAATAAGGCTTACGCCTAGATCGTGATGAACGACAACTCTGTTAAGCCATCGGAAATATTGAACATAAAACGGCTTATCAAGCCCAAGTTCCGCCCTTCGCGCCTGAAGCTGGTCATCGCTCATCGCCTGCCAATTTTGCCCGGCTTTCCCCTGATTTTCGTTGAACAGCTGCTGCATCATTATCTGGTCTACAATGTCGCCCGGGGCGAGAGCCATCAAACCAAAGACGGCAAGCCCTAACAAAAACAGCATTACTGTCATGGTTATAAGTCTGTTCACAATGTAAGAAATGAGCGGAAAACGCCGTTTAAAGGCATAGAATGGTTTTAAAAAAATAGCTTGTAATAAAGAGCCTATAATATGGCTGATCTTTTCTGCCATTTGTACATATTATGCGCGGAACCGTTTTGTGTCAAGAAAGGCGGCTGCGCTGATATTGCAAGACTAACTTTTTTCTACTATAATGCTCTGCTAGAAATATATGAAAAATTTTGAGTTTAAACACGGAGCAAAATATTTTTTTGGTCTAATAGCGGTCATGTATCCTATTTTAGTATTTTGCGCTCTTGTTGTTTTAAAACTGCCTATTCGATACCTTTCAATCGGTATTATTGCGTTTGCAATAATCTACAGTGTCATAAACAGCCGTCATTACAAGGGCAAACATACTGTGGCGCTTTTTGTAAGTCCTCTTATTCTTTGCGTTATCGGGGTGATTAGTCTGTGCTTTGACGAAGAGCCGATTTTTATACATATGTATCCCGCTCTTGCGGCTATTGCCTATTTAACCATAATGATTACTTCGTTTTTATTCCCTCCGCCGCTTGCGTATTATTTTATAGATATTTTTGATAAATCAATGAAGACAAAAATTCCCAAACAAATTTTTGATAATTTTTGTTTTAAGGCAACCGTTGTATGGTGCGTGTTTTTTTTGGTTGACGCTATTATCGCGGTATTTACGGTAATTTTCTATATAGAACATGTTTGGGTTATCTACAATGGCTGTATAACTTATTGTCTTATGGGTTTGATATTTGTAGGTGAATTTATTGTTTTAAAGACAATCGAAAAAAAGTATCGGCGGGAACATCCCGCGGCTGATACGGAGGCAGGTAAAGATGTCAACTCTTAAAGAAGGTTATCCGTTTATTTTTCCGTCTATTGCCGCAGGCGCGGCTCTTTTGGTTGTTTCAAAAATAACGGCGGTTCCGTTCGTAGCTATTGGTTGTTTTTCTCTTGGATGTGTTTTGATCGTCTTCGCGTTATTTTGCATGTATTTTTTCAGAGACCCTAAAATAAAAGTAACTCAGGGAGAAGGATTGATTCTCTCTCCGTGTAACGGAACAGTTATGGAAGTAACGGAAGAGGGAGAGCAAAAAGTTATCCGCGTGTTTCTTTCTATTTTCAGCGTCCACTTACAGCGCTCGCCCGTCAGCGGAACTGTTGTTGATGTAACGCACAAAGATGGAAAATTTTACGCTGCGTGGAATCCGCTGGCGCAATCCGAGAACGAGCAGAATATTATTACAATTAAAAGCGACGATGCCGTATATGTGGTGCGCCAAATTGCGGGATTAGTAGCAAGGCGGTGCGTGTCTTGGGTGAAGAACGGTGACGCTCTTAAAGCGGGAGATAAAATAGGAATGATTAAATTCAGTTCTCAGGTTGATCTCCACCTGCCTAAAACGGCGGTGATAGACGTAAAACCCGGGGACAAAACAAAAGCGGGTATTACGGTAATGGGGAGGAAATAAAATGAAAATAAAAGACGTATCGATAAAAAAGGGAATATTTATCATACCTTCACTTTTTACATGCGGAAATATGGCATTTGGCATTCTGTCAATTTTTTCTTCTATTGACGGGCATTTTATTCGAGCCGCTTGGCTTTTGCTTGGAGCGTTGGCATGCGATATCCTGGACGGAAGAATCGCGCGAATGACCAATACAACCAGTGATTTCGGCATGGAATTAGACTCGCTCAGCGATCTTGTTTCGTTTGGAATGGCTCCCGGTATAATGGTATATACGCTTGTTTTAAACACGATGGGGAAAATAGGTATAGCCATTGCTATTCTTTATGTGCTTTGCTGCGCCCTTCGTCTTGCGCGCTTTAATGTGCTGGCGCAGAGCGGGGAAGTGCAGAAACATTTTGTCGGGCTTCCTACTCCGGCGTCGGCGGGCGTTATAATTTCCTTTGTTTTAAGCTATGAACTTTTAGCTCCCGGAGATTTCCCTCTTAACTTCAAGACAATTCCTCTTTTGATGACTCTTATGCCGAAGTTTTTTAAAGCTATGCCGATTGTTATTACCGTTCTTTCATTTCTTATGGTATCCAATATCCCATATATGTCTTTTAAGAAAGTTAAATTGACCAGAGTAAGAACAATAGAATTTTTCGCTCTTATGATCGTATTGATCATACTTGTTGTTGTTTATCCTCAAAATATATTTTTTATAATATTTTCTATTTATGCCGCATCGGGTCTTATATTTTATTTACCCAGAATTCTCATGAGAAGAAAAAACAGGGGGAAAAATAACGAGGCGGAAACAACTTAAATGTAAAAATGTTAATTTAAAAACTTGACAATATTTTATTTTTTTGATAGGGTAAGCTATGGAATATAAATTTGATAAGAGCCTTGAAACAGGACACGCAAAGATTGACGAACAGCACAAACAGTTGTTTACCGCGCTTAACGCTATTATTGAAGCGTCCGAGCAAGGGCGCGGCAAAGATGAAATTTATAAAACTCTGAATTTCCTTAATCAATATACCATTATGCACTTTAAGACAGAGGAAAATTTACAAAAAGAATATGAGTTTCCCGGCTATGAAGCCCATAAAAAATACCACGATGATTTCAAGGCGACGGTCAAAGACTTGACCAATACTCTTATTGAAAAAGGTCCTGAAAAAGAGTTGATAGACACCGCCGCAAAAACCGTAGGCGACTGGCTGGTTACCCATATAAAAGGCAATGATATCGCAATGGCAGCCTACCTTAAATCCAAGGGATCAATCGGCGCTTAAAAGCCCTTCCGCGTATTAACAAATACCTCTGAATTTTTTCCGATAATAAGGTTGATTTTTCCCAATAATAAGGTTTATAATAGATATTGATAAGGTTTACATGGCTTTTCAATAAGGTTTACATGCTGTATTGATAAGGTTTACATGGTCTTTCAATAAGGTTTATATGCCGTATTGATAAGGTTTACAGGTAATTAAGGGAAAAAGATGCCGGGAATTCGTAAAAGAGGCGAAGAAATTCGCGATTTTATACTGACAAACATAACAGACAATAAAAACATTGCCGCGCTTACGTCTGAACAATTCGGTATTTCCCTGCCGGCTGTATATAAACATATCAATAAATTGTTATCGGATAAGGAATTAACCAGAAAATCAGACCAATATTTTATAAAGTCAAAGCAGACTAAATATACTTACAGGATTAATAAAACCTTATCCGAAGACACCGTTTGGGAAAAAGATGTAAAAAAACATTTTATCGGCGTTCCTCAAAATATCAAGGATATTTGGACTTACGGGTTTTTAGAGATATTCAATAATGCCATAGAGCATTCCAAGGGGAAAAATATAGATTTGGCAATAAGCCAAAACAAGGCGTTTACAAGCCTGTCTGTCTCCGATGACGGAATAGGTATCTTCTATAATATTAAGCAAAAATTGAATCTCCCCGGCGAAGAAGACGCGTTAATCGAATTGGCAAAAGGCAAGCGTACAACCGATAAATCCCGCCACTCGGGACAGGGCATTTTTTTTACTTCAAAAGCTTTTGACGATTTTAGAATTATTTCCAAGGGAATAACTTATGCCGCCAGCCAGCGGAAAGATAACAATATAAAACCGGGCAGGGCGAATTTTTCTACCTTTGTTTATATGCGTCTGGCGAACAACAGCGTTACGGTGCTAAAAGATATTTTTGATAAATTTTCGACTGAAATACCGGGTGATTTTGACAGAACCATCGTCCCCATAATTTTATCAAACACCGATGATTTAGTGTCGCGTTCGCAGGCAAGGCGAATCTTAAGCGGGCTTGAATTGTTTAAAGAAGTTATCTTGGATTTTAAAAATATCGAAAATATCGGACAGGCGTTTGCGGACGAAATCTTCCGCGTATTTCCAAAAATGAATCCCGACACCGAAATAACCGCGCAAAACGCAAACGAGAATGTTCTATATATGATTAATAGGGCTATTAATACAAAATTGTAACAATTTTGTATATAAAAATAATGCAAAAAAATACCTTGACTTTTTTTAAAATTTTGTCTATTCTATATAAAAATAATTTAGGGGGAATTTTATGAAAAAAACATTATTGGTTCTATTAACACTTTTTGTTTTACTTCCTGGTTGTTCCAAACAGAAGAATCAAAAGAACACGGGAAAATTTGATCTCGCTCTGGTAACAGACCTTGGCACTATTGACGACAAATCTTTTAATCAGGGTTCATGGGAAGGATTGGTTCAATACGCGAAAGAAAAAGGCATTTCCCATAAATACTACCAGCCGACGGAACAGAGCAACGACGCATATATTACGGCGATTGATCTCGCTGTTCGCGGCGGAGCTAAAATAGTTGTTACTCCGGGCTTTCTTTTTGAAACACCGGTCTTCGTAGCGCAGGATCGCTATCCCAATGTAAATTTCATTTTGGTAGACGGCGTACCGCACAGCGCGGATTATTCCGAATTTAAAACAGGCAGAAATACTGTCGGTGTAAATTACGCCGAAGATCAGGCGGGTTTCCTCGCGGGATACGCGGCTGTTAAAGACGGCAACAGGAAGCTCGGCTTTGTAGGCGGAATGGCTGTTCCCGCCGTTGTCCGTTTCGGATACGGATTTGTTCAGGGCGCGGAATACGCTGCTAAGGAATTAGGACTGGCTTCCGGCTCAATTACAATCAACTACCATTATACAGGCGCATTTGCCGCCACACCCGAAGCCCAAACGCTTGCGGCTTCATGGTTCAACAGCGGAGTAGACATCATCTTTGCATGCGGCGGCGCTGTCGGCAACTCTGTAATGGCGGCGGCTGAACAAGCCGGTAAGAAAGTAATCGGCGTCGATGTAGATCAGTCAGGCGAATCTGACACCGTTATTACTTCCGCTATGAAAGGACTTCAGGTTTCCGTTTACGATTGTATCTCCGATTATTACGAGGGAAAATTCCCCGGAGGGCGTACTTTGGTTTTCGCCGCCGATAACAAGGGCGTCGGTCTTCCGATGAATACTTCCAAATTCAAAAATTTTAAACAGGCTGATTACAACAGTATTTTTGATAAATTGGCGTCGGGTTCTATTCCAAGAATGGATAACCTTGACAGCAACGGAAGTCCAAAAGTAGTTCCCGTTACCATTTCAAGGGTTACGGAAGTCAGGTAACTTGCGGCAATGGACTACATTGTTGAGATGGCCGGTATTACCAAGGTATTTACCGGCATCATCGCCAATGACGATATAACGCTTCAATTAAAAAAAGGCGAGATTCACGCCTTGTTAGGTGAAAACGGAGCGGGCAAATCAACTCTTATGAGCGTCCTTTTCGGTCTGTATCAGGCTGAAAAGGGCGTAATTAGAAAAAACGGCGAAGTTGTTCATATTAACGGACCGAATGACGCTAGAAAACTGGGAATCGGAATGGTTCACCAGCACTTTAAACTTGTTCACAATTTTACGGTGCTGGAAAATATTATTTTGGGCGCGGAGACGGTTAAGTACGGAATGTTAAAATTGGACGACGCCCGCGCCCAGATAGTCGAGTTGTCAAAACGCTACAAACTTGAAATCGATCCCGACGCTCTTATTTCCGACATTACCGTCGGAATGCAGCAGAGGGTTGAAATCCTTAAAATGCTCTACCGCGAAAATGAAATATTAATCTTTGATGAGCCGACAGCCGTGCTTACGCCGCAGGAAATAGAAGAATTAATGCACATAATGAAAAACCTTATCGCGGAAGGCAAGTCGATTTTGTTTATCACGCACAAATTGGAAGAAATAAAAGCTGTCGCCGACCGCTGTACCGTACTTCGCAAAGGCAAATGCATAGGTACTGTTGATGTCGCCTCTGTCTCGAAAGAAGAGTTATCTGAAATGATGGTAGGCAGAAAAGTAAACCTATCCGTAGAAAAGACGGAACGGCAAGCGGGCGATGTAATTCTTAAGGTTGAAAATCTTACGGTAAAAAGCAAGGATAACGAAAAAGCGCTGGTAAATAACGCCGATTTTGAAGTTCGCTCCGGTGAAATTCTCTGCATTGCGGGAATTGACGGGAACGGGCAGCAGGAGCTAATCCATGCCCTTGCCGGAATGACCGAATCAACGGGTCGTATTTTCCTTGAAGGAAATGAAATTACGCATAACGATATCCGCTCAAGGGGCATGGCTCATATACCCGAAGACAGGCATAAACACGGTCTTGTTCTTGATTACAACCTTGCTTTTAATTTGGTTTTGCAGAGTTATTATACAGAGCGTTTCCAGAAATACGGTTTTCTTAAATTTGACGAGATTTATAAATACGCCGATGAATTGATAGAAAAATTTGACATTCGCTCGGGACAGGGCGCGTATTCAATAACGCGAAGTATGTCGGGCGGCAACCAGCAGAAGGCAATCATCGCCAGGGAAATATCCCGCGGTTCGCGCCTGCTTGTCGCCGTTCAGCCGACAAGAGGGCTTGATGTCGGCGCTATCGAATATATTCACAAACAGCTTGTGGCGGAGAGAGACAAGGGAAGGGGAGTGCTTTTGGTTTCGCTTGAACTTGATGAAGTAATGAATGTCAGCGACAGAATCCTTGTTATTTTTGAGGGAAAAATTGTCGCCGATGTAAAACCAAAAGAAGTAAGTTACAAAGAGCTTGGACTTTATATGGCGGGAGCCGCAAAGCAGGAAGTAGCATGAAAATAGATCTTCAAAAAGGGGTAACTCTTTTAAACAACTCGCTTACTCCTTCCGTTATAAACGCGCTTTCTTCCGTTGCCGCTATCTTAGTCGGCTTGCTTGCCGGTTTTATAATTCTTTTGTTAAGCAACGCTCAACAAGCAGGGCAGGGGTTCGGCGCGATTCTTGCGAGCGGTTTTTCCAACATGAACCAGCTTGGGCAGGTTCTTTATTTTGCCACCCCGATAATTATGACGGGTCTTTCCGTCGGCTTTTCAAGCAGGACGGGGCTTTTTAACATAGGAGCCGCGGGGCAATTTATCACAGGCGCTTACGCGGCTGTTCTTGTCGGCGTTAAGTGCAATTTTCTTCCCGGGCATTTGCATTGGATTGCCGCTTTAATTGCCGCCATTCTTGCCGGCGCTCTTTGGGGCGCTATTCCCGGCTTCTTCAAAGCTATCTTCAATGTGAACGAAGTAATAGCGTGTATAATGATGAATTACACAGGCACTTATCTTGTAAATTACCTGGTAACAAAAACAATTTTTGATTCTTTGCGGAACCAGAGTATGCGCGTACTGGAAACAGCCAATCTTCCGAAAATGGGAATGAATTATATTTTCCGCGACGGCTATAATGTTTCAAGCGCGAATTCAGGGTTCTTTATCGCTATTTTATTCGCTGTATTGATTTATTTTATTCTCGAAAAAACTACTTTCGGTTACGAGCTTAAAGCCTGCGGTTTTAACCGCGAAGCCGCCCGTTACGCCGGAATCAACGAAAAGAAAAGCATTATTTTAAGCATGACGATTGCGGGCGCTCTTGCGGGTCTCGGCGGCGCGTTGCTGTACCTTGCGGGTTCGGGCAAGGGTATCACTGTTGTTGACATACTTGCTCAGGAAGGCTTTAACGGCATTCCCGTCGCTCTCTTGGGACTGAACAATCCGCTGGGAATAATTTTTTCCGGTATGTTAGTCGCGTATCTTAACGTTGGCGGCTTTAATATGCAGTTATACAGTTTCGCTCCGCAGGTAATAGAAATAATTATAAGCGTAATAATTTACTTTAGCGCGTTTGCGCTGCTTGTAAAAAATCTTTTAAACTCTCTTAAAAAACGAATGGGAGGCGAAATATGAACATTATATATTTTCTTGCGCAGCAAACAATGTTTTTTTCAATTCCCTTGCTGATAGTCGCGCTTGGAGGAATGTTCAGCGAACGTTCCGGCGTAATTAACATAGCTCTTGAAGGCATTATGATAATGGGCGCGTTTACGGGAATTTTATTCATCAGCGCGGTACAGCATTTTATTCCGGGGCAGCCTGTTTTGCTGTTGGCGGTGTTGGTTTCCATGATATCAGGCGTTGTGGTTTCGCTCCTTCACGCCTACGCAAGCATTAACATGAAAGCCGATCAAATAATCAGCGGCACGGCTATTAATATGCTGGCTCCCGCAATAGCGATTTACATCGCGCGTATGATTCGCACCGTCCAGCAAATCCCTTTTATAAATCAATTCCGTATCGAAAAAGTTCCGTTGTTAGGCGACATTCCGTTTATCGGGGATTTGTTCTTTAAAAACGCGTATATCACCACATTTATCGGTTTTATCATACTTGGAGTTTCAGCCGCTATTCTTTACAAAACGCGCTTCGGGCTTCGTTTGCGCTCCTGCGGAGAACACCCTCAATCCGCCGATTCCGCCGGAATAAACGTGTACAATATGCGCTACGCAGGCGTTATGATCTCGGGCGCACTTGCCGGTCTTGGCGGACTTGTTTTTATTATCCCGACATCTACGCAGTTTAACGCGGAAGTTTCAGGTTACGGCTTTTTGGCGCTGGCGGTATTAATCTTCGGTCAATGGAAACCCGGCCGCATTTTATCAGCCGCTTTTTTCTTTGGACTGATGAAAGCAATATCTTCCGCGTCATCGGGCATACATTTTCTTAGCGCGATTTCCGTTCCAAGCGTCGTCTACAAAATAATTCCTTACATAACCACGCTTGTAGTTTTAGCGTTTAGCTCAAAAACCTCACAGGCTCCAAGAGCCGAAGGAATTCCGTATGATAAGGGGCGCAGATAGAGCATCCGTAGGATGTGGATGAAAAATTTTAAAACGCGCCGGCGCATGATTAATTCATCGCCGGAGAAAAAGCAGGACGGCTTTAGCCGTCCGTGCGCGCCGCGGATACCTGTCTTGAAGACTGATAAATGTATCCGCAGATAATTATTTGCAGAAATAGGAGAAAATTATGGAAAAGCAATATCACGTTGATTTTGACGACAGCCACGGCGCGTTATATGCAATTCTTCCGGGCGATCCCGGACGCGTTGAAAAAATAGCTTCTCATCTTGAAAAGCCGCGTTTTTTTCATCAAAACCGCGAGTACACGACTTGGTTAGGTGAACTATCGGGAAAGACGGTAATGGTTATATCGACGGGAATGGGCGGACCTTCCACAGCCATAGCAATAGAAGAACTTTACAAAACAGGAGTGCGCAATTTTATCCGTATAGGAACATGCGGCGGCATGGCTCTTCCCGTTCAGGGCGGCGACATTGTCATTGCGACAGGAGCGATACGCATGGAAGGAACGACAAAGGAGTACGTCCCAATCGAATTCCCCGCCGTCGCGAACCTTGACGTAACAAACGCTCTTGTTCAAGCGGCAAAAAATTTGAGTCAAAAATGGCACACGGGAATAGTGCAATGTAAGGATTCCTTCTATGGTCAGCACAGTCCCGACCGCATGCCGTCCGGCTATGAGCTTAAAGACAAATGGGAAGCGTGGAAAAAAGCGGGCTGTCTTGCGTCGGAAATGGAAAGTTCAACCCTTTATATAGTAAGCCAAATACTCGGCGCAAGAGCGGGGTGCGTTCTTAACGTGGTGTGGAATCAGGAGCGTGAAAAAGCGGGAATGAGCAACCCCCATTGCCACGATACAGAGGGAGCTATAAAGACAGCCGTGGAAGCGGTTCGGCTGTTGATTAAAGAAGAAGGGAAGTAATATATCTCCCGTTATCTGTTATTTCTCCAAATAACTAAAAAAAACAACTAAAAAAATACTCGAAATTTATTATTTTATAAGTTTTTCTATAAAAAGTTGCGATATATATAATAACAAAGGAATTATATATGAAAAACCAAAAATATAACTTTCTAGCCCTTATTTTTCTGACGGGAATTGCCATGATAGCGGCTGATTTTCTGATACTGCTCTTTTTCGGCAGTTCTTTTTCCCATATTCGTTATCGGCTCGGTATTCCGGCGTTGGTTTTCTTGGTTATTTATTGCTTTATATTGGGGCATGGAGCAAAATATTTTAATTACAAATACTTTACAAAATTGGACGGTGAACAGTATTTGGTATGGCTGAAAAAAATAGGAGCAGTGCCGCTTAAAAGAATCATTCTTAATGTGGTTACCCATGCCGCTTTTCTCGGTATTGTCTTTGCGGGTAATTATCTTGGCGTTGATTCTTCCATAAAAGGGCAGTTATTTCTGACAGCCCTTTCATTTGGAATGCTGGTGGGAACATTTGTATATGTAGTCG
>Ga0268262_10000190_pt1 | contig 80794 bp, 50 predicted proteins | sample TergutNc150P3_FD_190354 | JGI IMG/M metagenome (GOLD analysis project Ga0268262, IMG submission 190354) | Nasutitermes corniger P3 segment gut microbial community from laboratory colony in Florida, USA - Nc150 P3 (SPAdes) (version 2) | ecosystem: Host-associated > Arthropoda: Insects >...
CCCCCCCCCAGTTGGATATATATCAAAGTATCCGCCTATGCAAGAAAGACCCTCTTACAAACAGTTGTTCGCTCCTGTCGCGACGCTTCAACTCCGCTCAGCGTCCGCCCAATAAACCCGCCTGCACGTCCGATTTACGCCCCCGCGTTTCTTGGAGGCGCACGATGAAAAACCTGTTCTACACAATTCATCAGATTATTAATACGCTGTCTTACAAAACCTGCCCCGCAAGCAGAAGCCTTATCTACGCCCTGTCCTATAGAAAAAACGAGTGGATATGGCGCGCATCCTACAAGTTCCGCGCTTTGGAGTGCATTTTTAAGCGAAAGCGACTCTGCGCGTTACCCGTCTGACATAACCGAAAATCTTTAATATAACCGCTCGGCCGACAATGCCGTCACTGCCGAGATAGGGAGTTGTGCGCGTGCATTTAACGTTTATTGTAGATGAATTCTAATCCGGAGCGTTTGTAATCATGAAACTGTCTGTCGCTGCTGATAATCGGTATCTTTTCGGTGATAGCCTGCGCGATAGCGATCCTATCCGTGGGGTCTTTGTGGTCAGGGAAGAGCGGCAGACGCGCAAGCGTCTGCAAGTGCTCCATCGCGACGTACTTTATTCCGGCCAGTTCGTCATTAATATACCTGATAATATCCCCGGCGGATCTCCAGATTTTGACATCTATCCTCCTAGACTGTTGCAGATATATCAGTTCCTCCACGCATTTGGACGGAACGTATATATAGTTGCGGGTGTTTCCGAGAATATCCTTAACTTCCGCCGTGAGTTCATCCTCATCGCTGGCGCGATAGATAACGATATTCGAATCAACCAAATAGCGCTCCGGTTTCATCTCAACACCGCCTCCCAGTCAAGGATTTTCATAATCCCGAACGGGTATTTCAACCCCCACGCGCCGCATTTCGACAGCCCGCCCCAGCCTCTCGCCCTTTCCAGCGTCTCCGCCACTTGCCTAAGCCTCTTGGCCTTCTCCTCCGGAGACGCCGACCGCTTGGCCTTGATCATCTTCACCGCCTTCGCCGCCAAGACCTCAACCTCGGCGAGAGGGACTATCTCGGGCTTCGGCTCAGGCAAACCCAGAGCGGCTTGCTTCGCCTCAAACTCGTCCGCGATCTTCGCCATAGCAATCCTCGACCGCTCTATCTCCGCATCCGTCGGGTACTTAAGCGGCTTCACCTTCTTGACCGCCTTCTTAACCGGTTTCACCGCCGCCGCCGACAACGACTTAGACCGCTTCTTGACCGACTTCTTCACCGCCGCCGACTTCTTGACCGGCTTCGACCGCGTACCGACCTTCGCCGCCTTGTTCATATACGGCTCCTTTGCGCTTGTTGTGATGAATGTGATAAATACGGTAACTACTTCAAATATAATTCATGGACGCGTACCGACGCAAGCCGAAACGACCGCCCGACGGGACGCGCCCGGAAACCTTAACACAAGGAGAGACTATCGATAAAGATTGTCTGAATTAGGCCGACATCAAAAGCACCACCCCAGGCGATACGCGCCACCCCGTCCTTATCAGATTTTTTGACGTTGACGTTGACGTTGATGAGGAAGGGACCCCAGTTTAACGCAGATCAGCGTTTTATGACAATGGTGTTGATGTTGATTTTTAAATTAAAATCTTTTAAAGCCTTTAAAGTCAAAATCTTTAAAATCTTTAAATCTTTAAATTCTTTTTAAGACGAAAGGCGCTACGCGCCTTTCATATATATATGCGGGGCTAAACCCCGCATATTCAATCAAAATCAAAGTCAAAGTCTTTTGATGTTGACTTTGCAGTTGACTGAAGTTCGGGGGTTTAGCCCCCGAACTATCTATGAAAGGCGAAGCCTTTCGTCTAAAAATGATTTGGATTTTAAAGATTTTAAAAGACTTTAAAGAATTTGTATTACCTGGGGTGGTGCCTTTATAATATGTCTAAATCTACGTCCCTCCCTAGGTGCGTCCGTTAACCATTATTTAACCATTTAAGGAGGATGTACTAACATGAGTACACGTATTTTCTGCTTTACAACCAAAAAGATGTCGGCAACCCTGACTTTTTGGGCCGCCGTAATGCTGTGCCTCACGCTCGCTTCTAGCGCGGCGGCGGCCTCTTACACTGTTACTATCACGGGCGACGGGACAAACTCGGTCGGGGCGGGGAGTTACGCGGCGGGGGCTACGGTCTCCGTGAACGCGGGGCACCACCCTAAAGGACTGCCGTTTAGAGTCTGGAGTTCGCAAGACGACAGCGTGAAGTTCTCGGACGCTTATAGCGGGAAAACATCGTTTGTTATGCCGGAACGGGATGTGACGGTGGAGGCGGTGTTCGGGGGGCTGGGGAAGAAGTTGGCGGACGCAATGCCGAATCCGTTTGTAGACATACGAGACAATAACTCTTACAAGTGGATAACGATAGGCGATAGGAAGTGGATGGCTGAAAATCTGAAATATGATATTGAGGGGAGTTCTTGGTGCGGCGGGGACGACGCTAATTGCGATAAAGGGAGATTTTATCGTTGGACTACGGCTATGGGTATCAGCGCGGACTACAATAGCGCGGTTTGGAACAGCGATAACGGGAATATTAACCAGCAGGGAATCTGCCCCGCCGGATGGCATATACCGCAAGCAGCCGATTGGGCGGCGTTGGCGAAGGTGAAGAACGCGGCGACTCCCGCTACAGCGGCGGCATATCTACGGGCGAAAGGGGCTTGGGGTACCGCTACCTCGTATGACGAAGTCGGCTTTACGGCTCTGCCCGCAGGAAGGTACAATGTTACAACCGGCGTTACGGATTCGGCGGCTACTTTGGCGCGGTGGTGGCTGAATGTGAATACCGGTACAGGTACAAACGCTTATTCGGCGACACTGACAGGCAGCACTAGTTCCTTCGGCACTACGGCGGTCAATAGAGCGACTTACGCGTATCAGGTGAGGTGCGTGGCGTATGTTGAGTCGTATGAGGTTGTGGTTGAAGGCGGGTCGGGCGGGGGTGTGAAAGAGCCGGGCAAAACGGTTACCATAACGGCGGGGGCGGCGCCGGACGGTATGAAGTTCAAAAGGTGGACGGTGGAGAAAGGCGGCGTAAAAATTGCAAGCTTGTACAGCGCTACAACTTCGTTTATCATGCCGGAAGACAGCGTGAGGGTAAAGGCTAATTATATGCCGGCGTTCGAGGATAAAAGAGACGGCAAAGTATACGGGACGGTAGAGATTGCTGGATTAACGTGGATGGCGGAGAATCTGAATTATGAGCCGAAGGAAGGGAAGAATAATTCGTGGAATTCTTATTGTTATGGTGATACTGCCGAATATTGCGATAAATACGGCAGGATGTATGATTGGGCTACGGCTATGGATGAGGTTGACTCATATAATTCTACTCGATGGGAGGGCAATGGTTTTCAACATCAGGGTATTTGTCCTACAGGTTGGCACATGCCAAATAACGTAGAGTGGATGGCGTTGGCGAAAGTAATAGAAAGCGGTAGTGGTACTACTATGACTTATGCGCAGAACAAAATATCAGCCGTAGGCGAATGGGGTAGTAGTATGTCTCCGACTGATAGTAAAACCGACTCGACAGGATTCTCGGCATTGCCCGGAGGTGGTTATTACGTCAGTAGTAGCAAATATCAATATAATGATAGAGGTAGCAGAGCGTATTGGTGGAGGACCGACCAAACTACTAATACAAATACGGCTTACTATTTCTATATAGGTTATGCTATGAATTACATATCAGGCAACAACAGAAAAACGGACAGGTACTCCGTCCGCTGTATCGCCGACTACAAAGTAGTAATCAAAAACCCCGTAGTCAAAAACACCGCCTTAGTCTACACCGGCAGCGAAAAATCCGCCGGCATAGACACAAACTCCGCGTATATCGTAACATTGGACAAAGCGATAAACGCTGGAAAATACACCGCTATAGTCTCTTTAAAAGACAAGAGAAGTTACGTATGGGAAGACAGCAAGGACACCGCCGATTTGGAATTGGATTGGGAAATCGCCAAAGCGGCCGGAACGTTCGTCCCCGCCGAGTTGAACGTGACTTATACGTCCACGCTGAAGTTGTCCGATTTAACCGGGGCTTTGGGCGAATTGACCGAGGGTTATGACAGCACGTATTACATTTGGGACACATTGCAAACCGACACGACCGTCCGTCTGTACGCCGAAGACGGCCAAGAGTTCGCGGTTTTCTACACGCCGGACAGCAACCATACGACCCGCCCCGGGGTTATCACCGTGAACGTCTCAAAGGCGGAAGGTTTAACCGTAACCCCTCCCGCCATACAGGTGATTCCGAGGGATAAGACCGAGGCGAGAACCTTTGATTTGTCTGAGATCGAGTTGAATCCGACCGACCACAGCGGCGGCGGCGGCGCGTTGGTATATACCTTGATGAACGTGACGGACAGCGACGGTTCCGGCGGGAAGATATTGAGCGGCGTTCCGACTCTCAGCGGCGGCAAGATTCTTAATTATCAGGGTCGCGGCGCGAAGGAGGGCATAGCCACGCAGGTAGTCAAGATTACGAGCAAGAACTACGACGACGTTTACGTTACCGTGGTTTTTCAGGCGACGGATCAGGTGACTTACGCGGTGACGGTAATCGACGGCACGCCCGGGAAGACCGCTTATCCGGAGGGCGATACGGTGATAGTTACCGCCCGCGCCGCCGCGCCGGGCGAGAAATTTGAGAAGTGGACGGCGGCGGCCGCCGGTTTGAAGTTTGTCGACGACGACAGCGTTGCGACGACCGCTATGTTTATTATGCCTAAAGGGGCGGTGACCGTCAAGGCTAATTACGTAGATGTCAGCCACACGATAGTGTTCAACCCGGGCGCGGGCGGCGCGGTGTCGCCTGAGTTCGCCAAGACGGGCGCGGGCGGGAAACTCGACACTTTGCCCGTGCCTACGAGAACCGGTTACGTATTCACCGGTTGGTATCCGTCGGAGGAGAGCATTTCGCGGGTTGACAAAAACACGGAGTTTACCGCGAACGCCGAACTTTACGCCCGCTGGGCGGCGGAGAGTTACGCGGTAACATGGAAAACTAACGGCGGCGCGCCCGTTCCGACGCAGACGGTAGTAGCGTACACCGGAAAGATAGTTGAACCGGAGGCGCTTACGAAGACGGGTTACACATTCGGCGGGTGGTACAGGGACTCTTTGTTCGCTAAGGCGGCGTCGTTCCCGATAGAGAACGTCGCGGAGGATATAACGCTCTACGCGAAGTGGTCTAAGAACGTCTATAACGTGCTGTGGCACAACGGGGGTTTGCCCACTGTAACATCCTACGCTCACGGCGACAGCATAAAGACGGGGAGGGCGGAGGGTACTAAGGCGGGGCACGTGTTCGACGGGTGGGCCGTGGACTATACGCTGACGTCGCTTGCGGTGTTTCCGTTAGAGGTGGTGTCGGAGATGAATCTCTACGCGAAGTGGACGCCGATATATACGATAACGTTCAACGCGAACGGCGGTTCCGTAACCCCCGCGTCCGCCGCGACGGGCGCGGGCGGGAAACTCGCGTCGCTGCCTACGCCTACGCGAAGCGGTTACGCGTTTGACGGTTGGTACTTGGCGACCACCGGCGGCACGAAACTGACGGAGAATTTCCCGTTCAGCGGAAGCGTTACGATCTACGCCCGCTGGACATCTTCGGGCTACACGGTAACGTTCGACCCCAACGGCGGCGAGGTTACGCCTGCGTCGGGGATTGCGGGCGCGGACGGGAAATTAACGAGTTTACCCACGCCTACGAGGCCTAATCATAAGTTCGACGGCTGGTTCACGTCGGCGTCCGGCGGCACGGAGGTAACCGCAAGCAAGGTATACGAGGCGAACACCACCATCCACGCCCATTGGACGCTTACGACTTACACCATAACGTTCAACCCCAACGGCGGCACGGTAACGCCTACTACGGCGTTGATCGGCACGGACGGCAAAGTCTCGCTCCTGCCCACGCCCACGCTGAACGGCAATTACCATTTCGACGGTTGGTATACCTTGCCTACGGGCGGCGAAAAGGTAACGGCGGCCACGACGTTCGGCGCGAACGCTACCGTCTACGCCCGCTGGATACAACTCTACTTGGTAACGTTCAACGCCGGAGAGGGCGGCACGGTCTCCCCCGCCTACGACCAGACCGGCGCGGACGGGAAACTCGCCTCTCTGCCGACTCCCGCCAAGACCGGATCATCGTTCAACGGCTGGTACACGTCGGCTTCGGGCGGCACGAAGGTTACGACAGGCACGGTGTTTACCGTGAACACCGTCGTCTACGCCCAGTGGGGTATCATAGGCGTTACCTACACCGTAACGTTCAACGCCAACGGCGGCACGGTCTCTCCGGCGACCCGCGCTACGGGTAGCGACGGAACGCTCCCGTCGCTGCCGACGCCCGCGAGAAGCGGCTACACGTTCGCGGGATGGTACAAGGCGACGACCGGCGGCGACGAGGTAACGGAAAACACGGTGTTCGCCGCGAACACGACGATCTACGCCCGCTGGACGGCCGTATACACGGTAACGTTCAACCCCAACAGCGGCACGGTCTCCCCGACCTCCGCCTCGGTCGGCGCGGACGGGACGGTGGCCTCCCTGCCCACGCCTAAGAGGGCCGGTTACAAGTTCGACGGCTGGTACACCGCTACGACGGGCGGCATAGAGATAATGGCGGATCACGTGTTCACCGCGAACACGACCGTCTACGCCCGTTGGACGGCGGTAACGTACACGATAACGTTCGACCCCAACGGCGGCGCGGCTACAACAACCTCCGCGACGACCGGAACGGGCGGCAGGCTCGCCTCTTTGCCGACCACGGCTAACGCGGGCTACGTCTTCGAGGGCTGGTACACGGAACCGTCGGACGGCGTAAAGGTAACTACAAGCACGGCGTTTGAAGGCGACGCGACAATCTACGCCCGCTGGTCGCTTATCTGCGTGATAACCTTCGACCCCTACGGCGGCACGGTAACAACCGCTACCGCCAAGACGGGATCCGGCGGCAAACTCGCCTCACTGCCCACGCCCGCGCTTAAGGATTACACCTTCGTAGGCTGGTACACGGCGGAAGAGGGCGGCACGAGGATAACGACCGCCACGGTATTCGAGGAAGACGCGGTTGTATTCGCCCGCTGGTCTCTCCTGAGCAACGCCGCCGTAACATACAGCGCGGGAGCGAACGGAACGCTGAGAGCCACGGTAGACGGTGTGCCGATCAGCACAGGCGCGTCGGTAGGCATCGGCAAGGATGTAATATTCACCGCCGTTCCTAACGAAGGGTACAAAGTAGCCCGCTGGACGATAAACGGCGCGGATATGGTAGACACAGTCTCCACATACGTCCACGCCGGTCTGTCGAACACGGCCTCGGTGTCCGTAACATTCGAGCGGAGAGTCTCCATAGCCTCGCCCAACCGAGAAATTCCCGTCGGCGCAACTAACGATGTAGCCGTCATAACGCCGGTAAAAGCGGTTTCCGGTGGGTTGACGTTAGGCCCGAATCCTGTGAGGGCGGGTAGCGACGTAGCGGTCTTTTGGACAGGAGGAAAAGCGGTTAAAGGCAGTTTGTCGGTATTTAACGCCGTAGGCGGAAAGGTAGCCGTTGTTGATGTAGAAGGCGTTAATAAAATCGGGACGTGGAGAGTAGGCGATATTGCCGAAGGCACGTATTTGATTAGGGGTGTTTTGACGGATAAGAATGGAGTTAAGGCCGTGGTATCGTTGTTGGTTGGTGTTGTTAGGTAGTTGTTTTAAGTCAAATTCTTTAAATCTTTTTTAGACGAAGCCTTCGGCTTCATAGATATATGCGGGGCTAAACCCCGCATATTCAGTCAAAGTCAAAAGACTTTCTGGATTGCTTCGTCGCTTCGCTCCTCGCAATGACCGTCATTGCGAGCGAAGCGAAGCAATCCAGTGTTTTGACTTTGACGTTGATTGAAGTTCGGGGGTTTAGCCCCCGAACTATCTATGAAAGGCGAAGCCTTTCGTCTAAAAATGAATTTGATTTAGAATTTGATTTAGAATTTAATCTTTTATCTTTTAATCTAAACCTAAACAAAAAAGGAGAATTACCATTATGACTTTCTTCAAAACCCACAAACATACCATATTTCTCACAACATTATTGGTAATCGGCGCGTTTTACTGTTCAGGTTGCTCCAATAAAAAGAACCCTGTAGTCCCTAACGGCGACAACCTTGTCTGCGAAGACGGCGAGGCGTGGATAAAGACTACTGACGGCGTTGAAGGCGGCTACATTTTCAGACCGAACGGCGATATGATAGCGGTGGCCGCGCTGTACGACGGATCATGGCACGGAACAAAGGTCGGAACGTACTCCACCGACGGGAACAAACTGACGACGGTCTTTACCGGCGGGGGGACGGACACGACGACGTACAAGGTTGCCGACGGCAAATTGACGCTCTCCGGCGGCGCGGGGTCGGATGTGTATACCAAAAAGAGCGGCGTGTATGTAAAATAAAGGTGTTTTTAACATGAGACATTCTGGATTGCTTCGTCGCTTCGCTCCTCGCAATGACCGTCATTGCGAGCGAAGCGAAGCAATCCAGAAAGCATGATTTCTGATTAACGTTTATTGTAGATGAATTCTAATCCGGAGCGTTTGTAGTCATGAAACTGTCTGTCGCTGCTGATAATCGGTATCCTCTCGGTGATAGCCTGCGCGATAGCGATCCTATCCGTGGGGTCTTTGTGGTCAGGGAAGAGCGGCAGACGCGCGAGCGTCTGCAAGTGCTCCTCCACGACGTACTTTATCTCGTAACGCAGTTCGGTTTTAATATACCCGATAATATCCTCGGCGGACTTCCACGGTTTGACCTCTATCCGTCCGGACTGTTGCAAGTATATAAGTTCCTCCACGCATTTGGACGGAACGTATATATAGTTGCAGGTGTCTTTGAGAATAGCCTTAACTTCCGCCGTGAGCAGTTCCACGTCGCTGGCGCGATAGATCACTATATTCGAATCAACATAATAGCGTCCCGGTTTCATCTCAACACCGCCTCCCAGTCAAGGACTTTAATAAATCCAAACGGGTATTTTAAATCAAACACGCCGCCTTTCGGCACGCCTCCGTTGTGTCGCGCCTTCTCCAGCGTCTCCTCCACCTCGGCAAGTCTCCGGGCCTTCTTCTCCGGCGACACCGACCGCTTGGCCTTTATCATCTTCACCGCCTTCGCCGCCAAGACCTCAACCTCGGCGAGAGGGACTATCTCTGGCATCGGCTCAGGCAAACCCAAGGCGGCTTGCTCCGCCTCAAACTCGTCCGCGATCTTCGCTATAGCAATCCTCGACCGCTCTATCTCCGCATCCGTCGGGTATTTAAGCGGCTTCAACTTCTTGACCGTCTTCTTCACCGGCTTCAAAACAGCCGCCGACAACGACTTAGACCGCTTCTTGACCGACTTCTTCACTGCCGCCGACTTTTTGACCGGCTTCGACCGCGTACCGGCCTTCGCTGCCTTGTTCATATATTGCTCCTTTGCGCTTGTTGTGATAAATATGATAAATACGGTAACTACTTCAAATATAATTCATGGACGCGCATCGACGCAAGCCGAATCCCCCGCTCGACGGGACACGCCCGTCATTGGCTTCGCCGAGATAAACAAGTTGCTAGGAACAGGGAACAACTATGAATAATCTCGTCCATTCCACCAAAAAAACAACGGCGATCTTATCGGTCGCCGCTTGGCTGTTTTTATCTCTCGCCTCGGAGACATCGGCGCAGACGCCGTCTTACACGGACGAAAGAAACGGTCAAAAATACGGGGTGGCGACTATAGGCGATAGAAAATGGATGACCAAAAACCTCAACTTTGAAACGGACGGCGGCTCTTGGTGCTATGAAAATATGACCGTCGACGCGCCCGACAGTTGCGAAAAGTACGGCAGGCTGTACGATTGGGCGACGGCTATGAATATAGACGCGTCTTATAATAATACCAAATGGGACGGCAGCGATGTCGGGCATCAGGGAATCTGTCCCGCAGGCTGGCACTTGCCGAGCGTTGCGGAATGGGATTCTTTGATGGCGGCGGTACGTAGAACTTATACGGGGGTTTTAGACAGCAACGGCGCGAAACTGAAGGCGAAGAACGGTTGGGGTAGTAATTGCCTTAACAATTGCAACGGTACCGATGAATTCGGATTTTCGGCATTGCCGGGCGGCTACTACAATATCAGCACCAATAATTTTTCGAATAAAGGCTCTACCGGAAGTTGGTGGGCGGGCACGGACACTACTTATAACAAAGCCTATAATTACCTGATATTTAACGCTACAACATCAACGCGGAAGAGCAACACCGGAGATAAGGGAATAGACGGAAGGTCGGTGCGTTGCGTGGCCTATTTCGACCAATACAGGGTTACGGTCAACAGCGGCGGCGCGGGCGCGAGCGGCGGCGGCGATTACAAGCCGGGCGCGGCGGTTAACTTGACGGCGGGTTCGGCTCCGGCGGGTAAGAGGTTCGTAAAGTGGACGACCGCGAGCAACGGCGTATTTTTCGCCGACGCGTCAAATCCCGCGACCGCGTTTATAATGCCGGGGAACGACGTAACGGTAACGGCGAAATTCCTTGAACCGACGTACGCGGTAACGGTCAACGGCGAAGGCGCAGGCGCGAGCGGCGGCGGCGATTACGAGCCGGGCGTAACGGTTTCCATATCGGCGGGGAGCGATCCGGCGGGTAAGAAATTCGCGAAGTGGACTACTCAAAGCGACAGCGTGGTTTTCGCAGACGAATACAGCGTCGCAACCACGTTTACAATGCCGGAGAACGCCGCGGTTGTAACTGCGGTCTTTGCGCAAACGTACACGGTCGAAGTCGCCGGAAAAGGCGAAAACCCGCTAGGCGGCGGCGAGTACGCGGTCGGCGGAAAAGTTATCATAGCGCCGGGAACGCCACCCGAAGGCAATAAATTTAAAATATGGACTACCCAAAGCGCAGGAGTGGTTTTTGACTGGATGTACGGCGATACGACCGCGTTCATCATGCCCGCAAGGAATGTAAAGGTGACGGCGGAGTTCGATACGTCTTTTTTGGATAAGAGAGACGGGAAAAGATACAGGATGACGACCATAGGCGGCGTAACGTGGATGTCGGAGAATCTGAACTACGACACGGCGGACGGGACAGGCTCTTGGTGCAACGGGAACAGCGCGGACAGTTGCAAAAAATACGGCAGGCTGTATAATTGGAATACCGCTATGGCGGGGGCGGCGGCTTCTAAATCCAATCCGAGCAATGTTCGCGGGATCTGTCCGGATGATTGGCACTTGCCTTCCGGCGACGAATGGAGCAGATTGGGAGAAGCCGTCGGCGGTTGGGGGCCTACCGGCAGTTGGGTATGGCCCGGGATTAGATTGAAGGCGAAAAGCGGTTGGAATGATAAAGACGATCCCGTTGCGTACTCTGTCGGCGGCAACGGTACGGATGAGTTGTGGTTCTCGGCCCTGCCCGGCGGTCGAAGAAGCATGTACGGCAATTCGTACGGCGACGAATTTCAGCAATACGGTCAAAGAGGTTTCTGGTGGACGACTACGGATACTTGTAGAAGTTATAATTGCGCCGACATCCGGTATTTGGACTATAACGCCGACTACTTAGCCACCGGAAGCAGCAACAAGGAAGAGGGCTTTTCGGTGCGCTGCGTGGCGAACGGCGATAAATATATCGTAATGTGGCACACAAACGGCGGCACTGTCCTTCCCATACCGACGGCAGTCGTTCACGGCGGCGATATAGAAACCCCTGTATCGGAGGGGGCAAAAACGGGCGGATTGATAGGCTACGAATACGAAGGCATGTATTTAGACTCCGCCTATACGATACCGGCGAACCCCCCGATAATTACGGCGGGAGAGAATCTCTACGTGAAATGGAAAGCCGTCTATAGGGAATACGTATTCGGCGGATGGTACTTAGACTCCGCTTTGACGATACCGGCGGTCTTCCCGATAAACGACGTAATAAAGAATATGGACCTGTACGCGAGGTGGGCGAGCGTTTATACGATAACGTTCAACGCAAATGGCGGAACGGTTACTCCGCCCACAGGCGCGACAGGCGTTAACGGAATGTTGCCGTCGCTGCCTACGCCCATGAGAAAAAATTACGCGTTCAACGGATGGTACACCGCGCCGACGGGCGGCACGAAGGTGGGGACGGGGACGGTGTTTAACTCGGACGCGACAATTTTCGCTCAATGGAGATCAATAGATAATTCATACACAATCACGTTCGACGCTAAAACCAACGGCGGCGCGGTCTCGCCGACGTTCGGCTATACCGTAGAGGGGGGGAAACTCGCGTTTTTGCCTACGCCGACCAGACATAACGGTATATTTGACGGATGGTATACGGAACTTACGGGCGGTACGAGGGTAACTACGAGTACGGTGTTCACTGGGGACGCGGTTATTTATGCGCGGTGGAGGGGGTACACGATAACGTTCTTGATACCTTGGGTTTCGGAAAACGACTTTTTCTATAAATACAACTCCGCTTTCTACGCGACCGGCGTAACCAATCCCGACGGGAAACTCTTGTCGTGGCCGACGCCGCCGGACGGTTGCCCGTATTGGGATTATTGTAATAATGGTAGCATATTCAGAGGTTGGTACACTTACCCGGAAATGTACAACATAGGTACGGAGGTAACGGCAGACTACGTGTTCCGTGCGAACGTTAACGTCTACGCAATATTTAGAAAAGATTTTTTTAAATACACGGTTACGTTCAACGCCAACGGCGGCATAGTCTCCCCGACATCCGCAACCACCAGCGATGATATCAGCACAGCCAACGGCGGCAAACTCGCCTCTCTGCCCACGCCCACGAGAGGCGGTTACAGATTTGACGGCTGGTACACCGCGCCGAACGGCGGTATCGAGATAACGATAAATACAACGTACAACGCCAACACGACAATCTACGCCCACTGGACGCTTCAGTCATACACAATAACGTTCAACCCGAGCGGCGGCACCGTCTCCCCAACCTCCGCCGTTACGGGCAGCGGCGCTTTCGGCGGCAGGTTGGAATCTCTCCCCACGCCCGAGCGTTCCGGCTACACCTTCATCGGTTGGTACACCGCCGAGACCGACGGCGAGCGTGTAACCGAAAACACCGTATTCACCTCCGACGCGACAATCTACGCCCGCTGGCCGCTTGTAACCTACTCTATCGCCTACATTCTCAACGGCGGCGCGGTAACGCCCCCCAACCCCACGAATTACACCGCCGAGACCTCGGACATCACGCTGACCAATCCGACAAGGGGCGGCTACCGTTTCGACGGTTGGACGGGTTCCAACGGCGATGAGCCGCAGACGCAAGTAATCATTCCGCGAGGAAGTTCCGGCGCGAGAACCTATACCGCGAATTGGACGGCCATCACCTACCTTATATACTTTGACGTAAACTGGGATAATGATCTGCCGATGGAGTCAATAAGAACGGCGGCGGGCGGCAGGCTCGCGTCTCTTCCTACGCCAGCGAGGGAGGGTTACGCTTTCAACGGCTGGTTTACAGAATGGGTTGACGGCGCGGGGGAGAGGGTAACTACTAGCACGGTGTTTGAAAGCGACGCGACGGTCTACGCCCAGTGGTCGCGTATCTGCGTTGTAACCTTCGACCCCAACGGCGGCACGGTAACGCCTGCGGTCTTGAATACCGGAGTCGGCGGGAAACTCGTCGCGTTGCCTACGCCCGTGCTGAGCGGGTACGTCTTCGTAGGCTGGTTCACGGCGGTAGGCAGCATACAGATAACGACAAGCACGATATTTACCGAAGACGCGCTGGTCTACGCCCGATGGTCGGTCGCGCCGCAGGCGAAGTCGGTTTCCGGCGGGGTATCGTATTTATCTTTTGCCGGATACGCGCCGCCGACCGCCCGCGCCGCTGTTGTAACTTTTCGCGCCGGAGCGAACGGTACGCTCGCGGCCTCTGTTGACGGGGTTCCGATTTTTTCGGGCGATTCGGTGCTTATAGGTAAAAACGTCGTATTCACGGCAATTCCGTCCCCCGGGTACGGCAATGTCCGCTGGACGGTGAACGGCGCGGAGATAATCGATTATTCGATGTACACGCTCATGGTCGGGATTTCAAACGCGGCCCCGCTGGACGTGGCGGTCTCGTTTGATCGGGTGTCGCCGCTTAAAGCCAAGGTAACGTTCCGCGCCGAGAACAACGGGACGCTCACGGCGGCGGTTGACGGGGTTCCGATTTTTTCGGGCGATTCGGCGGCCATCGGCAAAAACGTAGTGTTCACCGCCGTCCCCGGCGAAGAGAACGGCAACGTCCGCTGGACGGTGAACGGCGCGGAGATATTCGACACCGCCATGTACACGCTCATGGTTGGGATTTCAAACTCGGAGCCGGTCAACGTCGTAGCGTCGTTTGACATATACGTTGAGCCGCCTGACCCGCCGGACACATCGGATACGCCGGACACGTCGGTAAAGCCGCTCTCCGGCATCTTGACGTTCGGTCCGAGTCCTGTGAGTTCGGGCGGGGAAGTGGCTGTTTTCTGGGCCGGCAACAAAGAGATAGGCGGCACTCTTTTGGTATTCAATATTCTTGGTGATAAAGTCGGTTCGGTAAATGTCAACGGCATTGGAAAGATCGGCGCGTGGAACACAAAAGGCGTAGTTAATGGCACGTATATGATAAAAGGTATGTTGAAAGATAAAGACGGTTTTAAATGCAGGGTGTTGATGTTGGTCGGGGTTGTGAAGCCTTAAAGTCAAATTCTTTTTAAGACGAAGCCTTCGGCTTCATAGATATATGCGGGGCTAAACCCCGCATATTCAATCAAAGTCAAAGCCTTTTTTCTTTTGACGTTGACTGAAGTTCGGGGGTTTAGCCCCCGAACTATCTATGAAAGGCGAAGCCTTTCGTCTAAAAATGAATTTGAATTTAAAGAATTTGAATTTAAAGAATTTGAATTTAAAGAATTTGATTTTAAATAATTTGACTTTAAAAAACCAATAACGGAAATTATGAAAACAAAAATTCTTTTTTCTACGGCGATAACGATTCTATTCGCGTCCGTCTCGTCGGCTCAGGATTCAACGGCCGTCCTGACCGAACCTGAACCGGATTCGGTGTATTATGCCGATTTTACCGACGCGAACATCGGCGCGGAGATGGTCTTTGTCAAGGGCGGCACGTTCACTATGGGCTGCACCGCCGAGCAGGGCCGCAACTGTTACGGCAACGAAAAACCGGCGCGTAGCGTAACGCTCGGCGACTTTTACATAGGGCGGTACGAGATTACGCAGAAGCAGTGGGCGGCGCTGATGGGATACAACCCGTCTTTCTGGCAGGGCGGCGATCTGCCGGTAACGAACGTTCATTGGGACTCGGTGAAGGTGTTTATTGAAAAGTTGAACGCCATGATCGATACCGGTTATTGGGAATATCGTCTGCCCACGGAGGCGGAGTGGGAGTACGCGGCCCGTGGCGGCGGCGGGAGTTCGGGTTACGCGTTCTCCGGCGGCGGTCTCGACGACGCGGCTTGGCATGAGGGCAACAGCGGCGGCCAGACCAATCCCGTCGGAAGCAAAGCGCCGAATGAACTGGGCATATACGACATGAGCGGCAACGTGTGGGAGATGGTCGGCGATTGGTACGGGGATTACGGCAAGACTCCGCAGACCGACCCGTCCGGCCCGTCGTGGGGAAATTACCGCGTGATGCGCGGCGGCGGGTGGTCGAGCGGCGCGAGGGCCTGCCGCGTCTCCAACCGCATAAAACTCTCGCACGGCTTCCTGAGCGGCGACTTGGGCTTCCGCTTGGCTATCGGCCGGCGTAAGACGATAGAGCCGCCGCAGTTGTCGCAACTTGCGCTGCTTAAGCCGACCCGCTCGAAATACTGGATCGACATGGCGGCCGCGAAAGCCCGGGAAGATTCGATCTCCGCCGCCCGCGCCGCTTTCGTCCTCGTCCGCGCCGCGTACGGATCGTCGGGGGAACCGCTCGGTAAAGCGCAACGTCTGCGGCTGGATAAGGTGATAAGCGCGGGGATCGGCGGGTTTTACAGCGGCGATTACGGCGGCGGGATAACGTGGGCCAACGGGGAGGAGTTGTCTATGCCCTACGGCGGCGGCGGAGCGTACCTCTTTGCGGACGCCGTGTTCGCCGAAATTTCCGCCGGATACCACAGCGGCGGCGGAAAGTGGAAGAGTCCGGACGCCAGAGACGCGAACGACCTGCCGGAAATGTCGCGCGCTTGCTTGAATATCGGCGTGCTGCTTAAGTATCCCGTGAGCATGGGCGAGGGAACCGGAAGCGTCTTCCCGCTCGCCGGTTTCGATTACGATATGTCGATGTCCGGAAAACTCACGTACGCGAACGGCGGCGTTTACGAATTCAACGCAAAAAATTGGCGTTACGACGCGAACGCCCTAGACGCGCTGTGGTTGAAATTCGGTTTCGGGTTCAATATAAACTTAGTCCGAAACGCCTTCCTGCGCGTCGAGTCCTTGTACGGTTTCCGAACGGCAAACGCCTTCGAAATACACGACGCGGGTTTGAGCAACCGCGCCGAAACGAGGCAGGGGCACGGGTTGACTTGCAGGGCGGGCGTGGGGTTCAAACTTTTGTAAAGGAGTCGCCATGACGTATAAATTCGCATTTCGCGCCGTATCCCTTTCGGCGACCGCCGCGCTGCTGCTGCTGTGCGTATGCCGCGCCGATTTCGGCCCCGGCGGCGGCAGCGTTGACCCCGACGACGGGGTGAACTCCTACATCGGAATGTTCAACCCCGAACTTCGCGTCCAAGTTTCGCCCGTAAACGGCGGCAGCGTGTCGGCGTTCCCGTCTCGCAACGGCGATTGGAAATACAGGTACGGAGACACCGTAACTGTGAAAGCCGTGCCCAGCAGCGGCTACGCCTTCAAGGAGTGGTCGGGCGCATTGACCGGCTCGGTCGATTCTCTGCGGATAGTCATGGACGGTAAGAAGTCGCTGACCGCCTATTTCGTTCAAACGTACAAACTAACGGTAGCCGTAAACCCGTCTGGTTCAGGTATCGTTAAACGTGACCCCGATAAAGCGTACTATGCCTCCGGCGATTCTGTTACAGTAGAGGCGATAGATTCGGACGGTTATGTTTTCGACGCGTGGTCTGATGGGGTTAAATCATCGGTGAGGGTGATAGCAATATTTAGAAACGAGACGTTGACGGCGTATTTTAAAATTAAATAAATTAAAGTCAAATTCTTTTAAATCAAATTCTTTTTTAGACGAAAGGCGCTACGCGCCTTTCATAGATAAATTCGGGGCTAAACCCCTCATTTTCAATCAAAATCAAAGTCAAAAGACTGGATTGCTTCGCTACGCTCGCAATGACGGTCATTGCGAGGAGCGAAGCGACGAAGCAATCCAGAAAGTCAAAATCACCAAAGAAGGCTTTTTTCTTTTGACGTTGACTGAAGTTCGGGGGTTTAGCCCCCGAACTATCTATGAAAGGCGAAGCCTTTCGTCTAAAAAAGAATTTAAAGATTTTGATTTTAAAAGACTTTAAAAACTTTAAAGATTAAGGAGAAATTTTATGCGTGTATTTATTTTGTTGACGGCAACTGCAACTGCAATGGCATTATTGACCGCCGGATGCGGGGACAAAGGGGCAAATCCCGGCGGGAATAATACCGGCGGCGGCGGGGGAGGCGGAACAAACACGGGCGTTGTCGGCGGCGATACGTCCGAGTTTATTGTGGTAGACGGTATTAAGTGGATGAAGAAAAATCTAAACATAGAGACGGCGGACTCTTCTTGGTGTTACGGAAACAATGCGGATAATTGCGGCAAATACGGCAGGCTGTATTCCTTTGACGCGGCGAAGAGGGCTTGCCAATCGGTCGGATGGAGGCTGCCGGACACGTCGGATTGGAACAGATTGGTTGGCGCAGCGGGCGGTTACTCCGAGGCGGGCAAGAGATTGAAATCGAGCGACGGCTGGCTCAAATACAGCGGCTATACAAACACGGACGATTTAGGCTTTTCCGCCCTGCCCGGCGGCTTTAGCACCACCGACGGCAGAACCCGCAGTTTCGTCTTCGGCGACTACCAAGGCTGGTGGTGGACGGCTACGGCTGCGGGGAATTCCGGCGATTCCGCCTACGTACGCGGCATGTTCTACTACAACGGCGTGGACGTGTCCCGTGTCCAAATTGGTCGAAGATACTGTGTGGACGCGGAATGCTTAATCACCAGATACGGCTCGATCTACGGCTTCTCCGTGCGTTGCGTCGAGGAAGCGCGTTAGTTCGATTCGGATGAATAGGCGCGGCGTTGTACTTTGAGCAGCTTACGGGGATTGACGTGCGCGGCGTTCTGTCGGTTTCCGGGGCGCTCGGGCTTCCGGTCGTCATGACGTCGTGCAACGACATCGTGCTGAGTTGTATCGGAGTAACGCTGTTTTTTTGACTTTTGACCGCCCGTAACGTATTTTTGATTAGGATTAGTGGGATTAGAAAACAGATTATAGGATTAAAAGATAAGGATTAACACCAAAAAATGTCAACGACAAAATTAACGTATTCTTCCGCCGGGGTAAGCATCGACACCTGGAACAGCGTGAAAGGCCGCATAGGCGACCTGGTCTCATCCACCTACAATGACCGCGTCCGCGGCAAATTCGGCCAGTTCGGCGGAATGTTCGACGCGTCGTTCCTCAAAACTATGGACGCCCCCGTCCTTGTCTCCTCAACCGACAGCGTAGGCACCAAGGTCAAAGTCGCTTTCGACTCCAAGGTTTACGACACCGTCGGCATAGACATAGTAAACCACTGCGTAGACGACATATTGGTCATGGGCGCTCGCCCGCTCTTCTTTCTCGATTACATAGGCATCGGCAAGCTAGTCCCCGCCGTCGCCGAGCAGATCGTTTCCGGGCTTGCGTCGGCTTGCCGTTCCAACGGCTGCGTGCTTATCGGCGGCGAGACCGCGGAGATGCCGGACATCTACCGCGAGGGCGAGTTCGACTTGGCCGGAACCATCGTCGGCGTCGTTGAGAAAGGCAAAGTTATCGACGGGTCGGGGATCGTGCCCGGCGACGTCGTGGCGGGGTTGCGCTCCGTCGGGCTGCACACCAACGGGTTCAGCTTGGCCCGAAAGATCGTCACGGAGGTTGGCAAAAAGAGTTACTCGGATACCTTTGAGGGCGGCGGCGGAAAGACTTTCGGCCAGGCGTTGCTTGAGCCGCACCGCTCCTACATAAAATTGCTGCCGTTGATGGAGAAGGGCGTTGTTAAGGGTTGCGCCCACATAACGGGCGGCGGGTTTGTCGACAACGTCGATAGGATACTCCCGCCGGATTGCGACGCGGCGATAGACGCCAAGGCGTGGGAGCCGCTGCCGATATTCCGTTACCTGCAGGCTGCCGGCGGCGTGGAGAACGCGGAGATGTACCGCACGTTCAACATGGGTATAGGTATGGCGGTAGTGGTCTCCGAGGGCGACGCGGACGCGTTTTTGCGCGACGGCGCCGTCGCGGAGTTTGAGCCTTTGGTCATAGGCAGGATCGTTTCCGGGTCGGGGAAGGTGCAAATGGAGTTTTGATTTATGATTACAAAAAAAGATCTTTATCTGTACAATACCGCCACCGCGGCTAAGGGGTTGTTTGTCCCTGCGAACAATCCCGTCGCCATGTACTGTTGCGGCCCCACGGTCTACAACTACGCGCATATCGGCAACTTGCGCACGTACATATTCGAGGATGTTCTCAAACGGACGCTTACGTGGTGCGGCTACGCTGTGCGCCACGTGGTAAACATCACCGACGTGGGCCACCTGGTCTCCGACGCCGACGAGGGCGAGGACAAGATGGAGAAGGGGGCGGCCCGCGAGGGTAAGAGCGTGTGGGACATAGCGGCGTTCTATACCAAAAAGTTTATGGACGATATCAACAGCCTCAATATCATACAGCCTGATTTGTGGCCTAAGGCCACCGACCACATTCCGCAGATGATAGACCTCGTAAAGACCTTGGAGGAGAAGGGGTTTACCTACCGCACCGAGGACGGGATATATTTCGACACGTCAAAATTCCCTGCGTACTGCGATTTCGCGGGTATCGACCCGGCGTCGCTCAGGGCGGGGGAGCGCGTTGACATGGGCGGCAAGCGTAACGTGACCGATTTCGCGTTGTGGAAGTTTTCCCCGGCTAGCGGCAAGCGTCAGATGGAGTGGGAGAGTCCGTGGGGCGTGGGTTTCCCGGGTTGGCATATCGAGTGCAGCGCGATGTCGCTTGCGCATCTCGCCCAGCCGCTGGATATTCACTGCGGCGGCGCCGACCATATCCGCGTGCACCATACGAACGAAATAGCGCAGAGCGAGGCGGCGACCGGGAAAAAGTTTGTCGAACACTGGATGCACGGGGAGTTTTTGGTGCTTGACAAAGGGAAAATGGCGAAGTCCGGCGGGAATTTCGTCACGTTGGACACGCTGAAGGAGCGCGGCGTCTCCCCGCTGGGTTACAGGATGTTCTGCTACACGGCGCACTACCGCACGCCGCTGACCTTCTCGTTTGAGGGGGCTATGTCGGCGGAGCAGGGGTTGGCGAATCTTAAAAAGTTTATATTATCGATAGACAAATCTTCGCCGGATAAATCGCAAGTTGATATGGAGCGGGTGAATAAAGCCCTTGAGCCATTTGCGGAGGCTATATGCGACGACCTGAACATGCCCCGCGCCGTCGCGGCGCTCTGGGAGGGGCTGCGCGGCGGCGATTTGTCCGGGGCGGAGAAGCTCTCTTTCGTTATGGAGGCGGACAGGGTGCTGGGGCTGGATTTAACGAAGCCGGCGGACGGCGGCGTTACGGAGATAACGGAGGAGTCGGACGGCTATAGGATAACGTTGGCGGCGAGCGGCGCCCTCTCCCCGTCCCTGAAATACGCGATAGCGGAGAAGGCGGCGCAACGGAAGAGGGCCAGAGCCGGGAAGGACTTCAAGACGGCCGACGAGATCCGAACCCGGTTCGCGGAGGCCGGCGTAACCGTAAAAGACATGCCGGACGGGTCGACGCGGTGCGCGATAGGCGATATAGGGGCGGCGGAACGGGTGTTGGTAGGTTAGATTTTTTTGCAAAAGCCGTTGCCAATAGATATATTAATTAATGTTGATGTTGACATTAAAAAAGGGTAAAAAGAATAAATGTCCGATAATAGCGGCGCCGGCAGCCACGACAACGCCGAAAGAAAGCGTCTGACGATAGGCTTTTTCGTCTCCGAACTGGAGAATGCCTACGCCCAGACGCTATGCCGCGGTATCATGGACGCCGCCGCGGCCGCCGACGCCAACGTCATGATCTTTCCCGGAAAATCGCCCAAGGTCCCCTACGACTACCGCTACCAGTACAACTCCATTTACATGCTGGCCAACAAGAATACCGTGGACGCTCTGGTCTTGGCCACGGGGACTATGGTCAATTTCCTCAGCGACGAGGAGTTTAAGGAGTTTTACGGGCGCTATAAGGGCATACCGCTTGTCAGTATATCGATACCGATAGAGGGCATTTCCAGCGTGCTAATAGACAACACCGTGGGGCTTAGGGGCGTGCTTGAGCATCTGACGGCGGATCACGGCTACGACAGGATCGCTTTCATCGGCGGGCCGGAGAGCAACGTGGAGGCCAGGGAGCGCTACGCCGTTTATCAGGATGTGCTCCGCGTCCGCGGGTTGCCGTTTGACCCCGACCTCGTGGCGGTGGGCGATTTCACAAAGTACTCCGGCGTACGCGCGGTGAGCGAGTTTTTGGACGTGCGCGGCGTGAAGTTTAGGGCGCTGGCCGCCGCCAACGACGAGATGGCCCTAAGCGCGATGGAGGAGCTGCAGAGGCGCGGGTACAGGATTCCCCAGGACATTGCCGTCGTGGGGTTCGACAACGTTGAGAGCACGCACTTCTCGTCGCCCACGCTCACCACGGTCTCGCAGCCTATCTACGAGCAGGCCTACAAGGCGGTGGAGCTGGCGCTCGGGCTTATAAAGGGGAAGCCGCCTGTCACCGTGTCGCTGCCCACTAGCATGGTGCTGCGCGAGAGCTGCGGGTGCTTCTCCCGCTCCGTTACCTCCGTCTCCGTCCAAGACGGCGCCGGCGGCGGCGCCGCGGCCCCGGCGTCTATGGGCGACGACGAGGATACCGCCAAGATAGAGGCCCTGCTGCAAAAGGCGCTCGGCTACGCCCTGGAGGGCAGGCTAGACGACGCGGCTGACCTGGCGATACTCAAGGAGATGAATACGGTGGTAAGCGCCGTGGAGAGCCACCGCCAGATGAACCTGCGCCTGTGGCAGAACACCCTGACGAACTTCAGGGCCAAGATAGGCATAAAAACGCACGGCCTCGACGTCGTCGTGAGCATAGAGGATTTCTTTCACAAGATGCGCATGCTGCTCCTGGAGACCTACTTCAAGAACGACTCGAGGCGCTGGGGCATATATATAAACGACATTGTGGGGCTGCGCGATGTGCTGAGCCAGCTGATACGCGATGTCAACAACCCCAACGAGGCGCTGCGCTCCATAGTCCCCAACATCCGCGACATGGGGATATCCGACTTCTACGTCTTCCTCCACTACGCCCTGGAGAGGCACAGCATAAACACCGACTGGTGCTTCACGAGCGAGCTATACCTGGCGGTGACCGACGACAAGCGCCGCCCCGAGTCCGTGGAGATGCGCGGGCAGAGCATGCCCGTGGCGTCGATACTGGACCGCGGCCTCTACCCCGGCGACCGGCGCTACACCTTCGTGGTCTCGGCGCTCTTCTACATGGACGAGCACATGGGGTTTGTGGTCTGCGAACCCGATTTCGTGGATATCCACCTCATAGAGTCCCTGATGGTGGAGATAAGCTGTTCGCTCAAGCTGATAAACCTGATACAGGCGAGGCGCACCATAGAGAGGCAGCTGCAGAGCGCGCTTGAGGAGCTTGAGAAGTACAACGAGCAGCTCTCAAGCATATCCGAGACCGACGAGCTGACGCAGCTTTTGAACCGCCGCGGCTTCATGGCCCACGCCCGCCACATGCTTGGCATGGCGCGCCGCATGAAGAAGGACGGCCTGCTCTTCTTCGCCGACCTCGACGGCCTTAAGGGGATAAACGACACCTACGGCCACGAGGAGGGCGACAACGCGATCTCAGTGGTGGCCGTCGTGCTTAAGAAGGCCTTCCGCGACATGGACATCCTGGCGCGCCTTGGCGGCGACGAGTTCACCGTGTTCGCCATGAACGCGAGCCAAGGCATGATAGAGACCTTCGAGAGGCGCATAGCGGGGTACGTGGACGAGTACAACAAAGACTCCGGGAAACCGTACAAGGTATCGGTCAGCATCGGGGGCGTGCCGTTTCTGCATACGGACAACGTTAGCATAGAGACGCTTATGAACAAGGCGGATGTGCTGCTGTATCAGCAGAAGAAAGAGAAGAAGGCGAGGATGCTGAAGACTTGAAAGCGGACAACGGCAATATCAGGACGACCCGTCTCAGGCCGCCCTGACATTATCCTTGATTTTAGAAAAATAAACCTTACATTCCGATCTTCTCTTTCAACGCTTCGGGCGTGAACGGCTTAACTATGTAGTTGTTCGCCCCCGCCTTCAGCGCCTCCACCACTTTCGACTTCTCGGACTCGGAGGTGCACATTATGACCTTGACATCCTTGAAAGACGCGTCGGCGCGGACGGTTTTCAGGAAAGCCATGCCGTCCATGACGGGCATATTCCAGTCTAGGAGCACCATGTCTATAGGCATGTTGCTCTTGAGCTTGCCTAGCGCCTCCTGGCCGTCGCCGGCTTCTATGATATCCGTTATACCCAGTCCGTTGATCTGAGTTTTCTGGATTCGGCGCATCGTTACAGAGTCGTCAACTAAAAGCATTCTCATGATCTATCGTCTCCTGATTTAAGAAGCTGTTTTCAGTGATACTTCCATGGCAAACGGGCCTAATGGGCACGTAAACGGGACAATGATCGTCCCCACTCCGGACATGCCGGAGAGCACGTGGTTGCTTATAATGACGTTCGGCAGCGAGATCGAGAGATTCAGACCGACCAGGTCGCGCTTGGCGAAGCCGGCGATGATGTTCGCGATCTCGCCCACGGCGTCGGCAAGGTCGGTGCCCGGTTCGGTGATCGGCGCTCCGATCATCTTCGAGACAATGTCCAGCGCGGACTGCATGGGGAAGCACAGCGAGATAGACCCCTGCGCCCCGCCGGAGAGCCCGATGATGCCCGATATGTCGTACCTGGGGTACGGCTCCTTCTTGATCTGCGGCGTACCCTGTTTCGCCTCCACGAAGACCATGTTTTTGAAGCAGGCCGCCGTGGCGTTGATAAACGGGTTTATGTAGGCTACATTCATTTGTTTTGCGCTCCTACTATTTTAGGTAGTCAAAATATAAAAATAATCTTTTCCAAACGACAATTTCAATCTTTTTTTTAGTTTTTTTAAATTATTGCCCCGGTTACGCCTACCTTTAAGGTATAGACCGTTAATATTGCTTACACCGACCGCAGCAGCCAGTCGTGCCCTCGCGGCTTCTCCGGCTCCGGCTTTTCTATGGCCAGAATGAGGTCGGACTTGTCGACCTCCGCCTGCGCGCTGTGCAGAAAGGCCGGCAAACGATCCGGGTCGATCTTCAGCTCGCCCAGTATGTTGCCGCTCTGCCTGGTCATAAGCCCCTCAAAGGAACCCAGCCCCGAGTTACATAATATATATTCTGACAAGTATATAGTAAAAGAAATTGATTTTTGTTTATCGGGCGCCCGTTCCGGCGCGTGGTGGAAACGCACCCCGTCTATCGCCGATGAACCCACCTTCCACATCTCCAGAAGCGCCGACCCGAGCGCCGCGTGCGTCTCCTTGGGCGCTATTATACCCTCGGCGTCTAAGTACGAAATCCCTTTGGTATCAGCGTATTTCAGTATTTCCTCAAATTCTTCGTGAAAAAATTGATCGTATATAAGTATGCCGATATCGTGCAAAAGACCGGACAAATAAAGCACGTCCCGGTCCTCCTGGCTGAAGACCGCGCGGCTTATCTGCGCCGTGGTGACGGCCATGTGCGCCGCCGTGAGAGCGTGCCTCCAAAACTGTTTGTAGTCCAGAAGGCTGGAGGAATTCGAAAAATTTTTGATGATGCTGGCCGCTATCACAATCTGCCCGATCTCGTTGAACCCCACCCGCGTCACCGCCATAGGGACGGAGGTGATGCGCCCCCCCGCGGCGTAGAAGCCCGAGTTGGCCACCTGCAGTATCTTCGCCGACAACGACGGATCCTGCTCGATGATCTTCGCCAGACCCTGAGCGCTCCCGTCGTCGGAGAAGACAATCCGCTGAACCTTCTGCACAATCTCAGGAAGGGTCGGCAGATTCGTAATACTGTTTAGACGCCCTATAATGTTCATAATAAATAATTATATATTAATAGACAGGGTGATTTCAATACCAATCACCTAAATAATTTAAATGCCTTGAACAATAACAGCGGCCTGGACGAAAACGTCCTCATAAATACCCGCAAATAGCTCAATTTGCCCGGCGGCTCCTTGGAGAGCGAGTCGGCGATCTTGTCCAAAAACGCGTCGTCCGCCGACATTATGAACTCCTTGAGCGCGAAGGAGCGCTCCTGCTGCTTGCCGAAACTCTTTGCCCAACCCCGCTGGTATTCCAAAAGCGCCTTGCGGTCAAAACTCCCGCCGCCGCGAAACGCCCCCGCCGCCGCCGCGCCGGCCAGCCTCCCCGCGTAGAGCGAGTAGGCGATCCCCGCCCCGTTTATGGCGTTGACCTGCCTGGCCGCGTCCCCCACGAGCATCACGCCCCCCCGGACAAGCGGCCTGACCCACTTAGCCACCGGAACCCCACCGCAGTGAAGGTTTGTAACGCGGCCGTTAGGATAAGTCCGCCCTATGAAATCGAGCAGTAACTCCTTGGGCAATCCCGACCGGCACCGCGACCCGATAACGCCCAGCCCCACGTTGGCCGCCCCGTCCCCCCGTGGAAATATCCAAAGATACCCCCCCGGCGCGACGGCTTTACCGGTATAAAACGTGCAGCAGTCCCCCTCTATCCCCGCCGCCTCCACGCGGGCGAAAGCCGCCGTCTCTATGTCCTCAAGACGCAGCGCCGTATCCCACCCGAAACACCGGGCCAAGCGGCTCTCAACGCCGTCCGCCAAGATCAAACAAGAAGCCTCAAACTCGGTATTTATATTATTTATACCGTTTGAACAGATCACTTTGTATCGATTTGACGGCGTCTCCTCCGCCCGCACCGCCGGAGACGACGCCCGGAACTCCGCCCCCGCCTCCGCCGCCATATTGACAAGGTCGGCGTCCATCCTCTCCCGATCCAGAATATAGCTCTTGTCCACATCGCCGATCTCCACGGCAATCCCGGCCGGCGACACCATCCGAGCGCGTGTGACCGTGCTTTTTATCCAATCCGGCCTGGGTTCAAGCGAGAGCGTCAACCCCTTATGACCGATACCCTCCCCGCAACGCACCGGAACCCCCGGAACAGGCTTGCGTTCCAACAACAAAACACGCCGCCCCGCGGATGCCGCCGCCATAGCGGCGGAGGACCCGGCGGGGCCGGAACCTACCACAATTATATCGTAGTTTTTGTCGACGTCGGTCATTATTAATCTAGATTGTTTCATCGCTCCGCTCCTCGCAACTTGCTTATCTCGCCGTAAAGCGACTTGTTTACCTCGGCGAAGCCAACTTGTTTATCTCGCCGTAAGGCAATGACTGTCATCGCGAGCGTAGCGAAGCGATCCAAAGTCTTTTAATTCTATAATCTGTTTTAAACCGTTTTGCTAGTACATTAAAAAATAAGACGGTTACAACTTCTTATGGCGGCGGTTTGGAGACAAACCGGAGACACCCGCCGTCACGCGCCGCCCTCTCCGCCGAGATAAAGACCCGCCGCCGCACCTTTAGCGGGACGGCTATATACAATATATATTGCGCGCGTCAAAGATGGGTCTTTTTTGTGTGGCGCTCTGTTACCGAAACCCATAATCAATCGCCCGACCGCAATTAGTGCGCTTGTAATATATATCATGGACGGGACGACAAGTCAAAATCTTTAAATCAAATTGGCTTCGCCGAGATAAACAAGTTAGCCCCCGATTTATCTATGGAAGGCGAAGCCTTCCGTCTAAAAATGATTTAGACTTTAAGGTTTTTTAAAGAATTTGATTTAAAAAAACTTTATTATCAACTCTATAGGGTGACTACGGTTGAAAGTTTTTTTGTGTCCGCTACCGCCCACAATGTATATTCATACTAGCGGCAGGGTCACAAAAAGAGATAGGGCGGCCTCATAAAAGAGTAGGCCCAATATGTAAGAATAAAAAAGAGGAGAATGACAGTAAAATGATTGTAGAAACAGTTAAACGAAAACAGACTAAACCGATACTACGGATGGAATCGCCTAAAAAACTCATTGCGTTTGGATGGTACGGCGGAAAATTTTCACATTTGAATTGGTTGCTGCCTAATTTGCCGCCGTGTTTTCATTATTGCGAGCCATTCGCCGGTTCGGGAGCGGTTCTATTAAATAGGCTACCATCTCCGGTCGAGACATACAACGATATTGACGGTGAAGTCGTTAATTTCTTTAAGGTATTACGTGAACAGAAAGACTTGTTAATAGAAAAAATAGCGTTAACGCCGTTTTCAAGAGAAGAGTTTGGTATTGCCTGTGAATTAAATCCCGATATATCGGAGATTGAACGGGCGAGGCGGTTCTATATTCGGGCACGTCAGGTAAGGACCGGTTTGGCGCAGACAGCGTCGATTGGCCGGTGGGCAAATTGTAAGAATACAAGCCGTGCCGGTATGAGCGGCGTGGTGAGGCGGTGGCTCGGCGGTGTAGAACAGTTAGAGTTTATCGCGGAACGGCTTTTACGTGTACAAATTGAAAACAGGCCTGCCGTGGATGTTATTAGATTATACGATAGCAAAGAAACCTTGTTTTATTGTGATCCCCCATATATACACTCTACAAGGGGTGATACAAAATCGTATAAATTCGAGATGGACGATTACGACCATAGAGCATTAGCGGATATGCTTAATGCGGTGGACGGTTGTGTTGCTATTTCCAATTATGACTGTGAACTTATGGACGAACTATATCCCGCAAAGAACTGGAAAAAAATACTCGCTCCACAAAAAACAATACATTCTACAAAAGATGTCCGCCAAGAGGTTTTATGGGTGAATTATAATATCTACGATCTTATGCCTAAATCCGCTAGCGATAACTTTCTCTTTGACTGAGGATAGAAAATGCCACTAACTATTTTAGAAGACCTATATAAGGTTGCTAGTGAGAACCTAACAAATACTGCCGTTAATCATACAACGACAAGAACCCTCATAGAGACTATTTGTAGATGTAATACAAACAAAGCCCCGATTAGGTTTTTGATGTCTTGTATACTGGCAAAAATTTGTAACCCGAAAGTTGATATTAGGAAACCATACACAGAGATACCCGGAAAAGATACATATTCCGGGAGACACTACGATGAACAATATATACAGACATTTGTCCATAAATATAAACTGCCATGTAATCCAACAACCGCATATTTAACTCCTGCATTTAGAAATTTAGACCGTATACTTGATACGGACTTAGTTTTAGTCGGTCGTCCAAAAGAAATCTATAAATCGGCCCTTATTATTTTGGATACTATCCATAGAAACATGGAAGCCCCCCACAGCGTTCTAATGGAGATTATCCGTGTTCTGTTGATAATTAAAATGGAAGATGAATTAAGAATGAAGCAGTTGCTTTCTGATCTTCATACGGACGATGTACACCCTCTTTCTTCCGAGGATATTGTTGTTTTGTTATCACAACATCTACGGTGTAAACATTCCAGTAGGTTACCGGTCTTAATCGTTGCCTCTGCCTACCAAGCGGTTAGAGACCGTATAGGTGAACTTAATAAACAACTCGAAGCGCATAATGCCGCCGATAAACAAACTGGAAGTATAGGGGATGTTGAAATCATGTTAGAAAATGACGATAAAATTGTTACCTGCTATGAAATGAAAGATAAACGAGTTACAAGAGATGATATTGACGTGGCGATACAAAAGATTTCCACAATAGAGGATAAAGCCGATAATTACATCTTCATTACCACCGATGTAATAGAACATGAGGTTTCTGAATATGCTAAAAGCATATACGAAAAAATTGGCGTTGAGTTCGCAATATTAGACTGTATAGGATTTATTAAACACTTTCTTCACTTTTTTCATAGGCGAAGAATAGATTTTTTGAATGTTTATCAGGAAATGGTGCTGAACGAACCGACCAGTTCTGTTTCCCAACCGCTGAAAGAAGCCTTTTTAGCTTTGAGACGGTCATTAGAAGCGGATAGACGGTAAAAAAGGATTATCTTAGTCGAGATACTATTATAATCGCTTTAATTCAGACACTGAATTGCCCCGAACGGACATACTTTGACACAGATACCGCAAGACGTGCATTTTTCGGACGATACGGTCAGATTAGTATCAATTAACAGCGCGTTGTTCGGACATACGCTTATACACGTCCCGCACTCATCGCATTTATCGGTATTTACGGTTGTCATTTTCTTTATTGCCCGATCTTCCCCAACAATTTTCTAACGTCGCTCACAACTCCCGCAATACGCTTATCATTACTGCTCCCGTACCGATCAATCAAATACGTACACGTCTTGGCCGCCTCCGCCGTCTCTCCGGCCTTACTCTGCATTTGCGCCTGCTTGCCCCTGGTCACTGCCGCGTTATACGCTCCGTACCGCTCCCTTTCGTAAGAGTCGGCCAGCCTCCCGAACACCCGCCCCGCTTCGCCGTACATCCCCTGATCCTCCCGATACTTGGCCTCCGCCCACATCACGAAGCGGCTGTCGGGCAGACCGCGGCCCATATTGTAAATTATATCTCGCGACCTCCTCGGCGCTTTTTCTTTTAAATAAATATCCGAGAGCGCCAGAGCGCAAGCCGCGCCGGTTATGGCTGCGCCGTCTTTTCCGGCCTCAAGCTGGCGTATTCCGCTCTCCTTGTCGCCCGGGTACCAGAACAGCACCCACCAAAACCGCTTCCTCAGCTCCGCCCGGGTGTAGTCGTAGAGGCCCAGGAAAAAGTTGACCTCGGTGTTCGTCGAGTCTAGCCTCCCGGCCTCCTTCATGATTTTTATAGCGTCGAAACCCGTCCCGGCCGCGGCGAGGTATGAGCCGCGGCGCAGGTGGAACGAGGAGTGCATGGCCAGGGAGAAGCCGCGCAGCGTGAGGGTGTAGGAGTTTGCTGCCGCGGCATGTGGTTCGTATTTATCGATAGAGGCTATAGACCGTTCGTATGAGGCGGCGAAGGCGGCGGCGTCTACGACGGTGTCGAAGTCCACGTCGCGCATGCCCAGGGCGGCGGTGTGCAGTACGGCGGCTATGGCCGCGAGGTTGCCGTCTTTGCCGTCGTTGCCGCCGGATGAACTCAAATACGCTTTTTCGGTGATTGATATGGCGTCGTCAAAACGGCATTCCAGGATATAGCGTACCGCGGAATCTATTAACGGGCGGTGGGCGGGGGGGATTACGGCGGCGGAGAGGGCGGCGGGGACGAATAGATAGATCAATATCAATAAAGTCAAAAACTTAAAATCAAAATTTTTAAAATCTTTTGGGAACATGAACACACCAAGTGGAAGATCCTTGCCACGTTGTAATGTGATTCCGACCCTATGGACGCTTGGTAGGGACACTAGGAAAACCCCCTATCTTAATTCAATGACGGATAAGAAACTCCATGTCTAATCCTAAAATATATCTTCGTCGCCGCGAATATAAACAGCCCCGCCGGGAATAACAGCGGCAAGGCTAGCGACGCCGCTATCATTATCGCCGCGCCGCCTACTTTGTAGGTCAGTTCCATATATTCTTTTTTGGGCTTGATTATGTACGGGATGTACGTGGGGACCGCCACGGCGGCGCAGGCCAGGGCCAATAGGTCTGCGGATAGGAACAACGACGCCGGTATCGATACGGCTAGAGCTGTTAGCGCTATGCGGTGCGCGGCTGTCGGGCCGAAACGGACGGCGGTCGTTACCTTGCCGCACTCTTTGTCGCCCTCTATATCCGGCAGGGTCGAGCTTATCGATCCGGCGCACATCAGCAAAAAGTAGGGGAGCGCGGAACCGCAGAGCCGCGGAGGCGAAAACTCCGCGCCGATCACCGCCCATCCGGCGGAAAACGCGAGGGCGGCCTCAAGCGCGTTCGTTAAAAAGTCGCAGAACGGTCGGCCTGAGAGCGAGAACGGCTTGAAGCTGTAGACGTACCCTAGGGCGATCGCTGTTAATGAGAGCGCGGATATTGACGGGTAACCCATAAAGAGAGGGCCGGTGATCGACGCCAAACCGCAAACGGCGGCGCACGCCCACGCCGCCGGCATTGAGATTCCGCCGCGCACCAAGAGCGGAAACCCGCCGTTGCGGGCGTCGACCTCGTAGTCGGCGATCTGGTTCAAAACGTAGACGCAGGCGGGGGAGAGCGAGTATAGGAGTATTAATAAGTATTGATGCGGTTCAAGATGCGTAAGAATCCTGCCGCCAGCCCCGGCGTAGACGCCGAAAGCGCAGAACCCCCAAACCGGGACTACCACTACCGGACGGGTTAAGAAAATCAGGTCGATAAGCGTTAATAAAATTTTTTTCATAATATTTAAAATCAAAATCTTTTGGGAACATGAACACACCAAGTGGAAGATCCTTGCCGCGTTGTAAGGATTTTCCGCCCCTTTAGACGCTTTGCAGGGACGCTAGGAGTTTGGTGTTTTAATCCTATAATCCTTTTAAATCCTACTAATCCTAATTCAGACAACGGTGAAATCAAAACGGATATTTACCGACAGGGAACGGATTTGTGTATATCCAAGCTCCCGAACCCCTGTACGCCTCTATCCTGTAGACGCCGGTTTCCGAGATTGTCCACTCCGCTTTTTTTGCGGTTGTTGATTGTAATATTTGACCGTTGCGGATCAATACTATTTTGGCCTTGCGGGGCAGTTCCGCGGTTATTTTCATTGGGAAAGACGGTTCTATGGTGTTGACCGGGCCGTCTGGGTCGCAGCGGCCGGGGCAGACGGAACCGCCTTTTGAGTCCGTCAGCAGGAATTTGCTTCCTTTGGCGTCGCCTCGGCTGAAATTGCTCATAAAGCCACGGCCGTTTTTAAGGGCCGATATTATGGCGCCGTCCGCTTTAGACGCGGTGAACCACTCGCGTTCGTCGACGAACAGGTGCATGCGTATACCGCGTAATTCCACATCTATGGGGAATATGACGCAGCCGAAGGGACCCCACTTGAATTTGCGGCTGTGCGCGTCCACGCCGCCTATGGCGCTCACGAAGCGCCGGCGGTTCAGGTCGTCCCACCGGGCCATCAGATCGGGGGGGGGCGGGCCTAGCTTCCGGTTCGGCGAAAAGAGGCGCGTCAGGCTGTGCCAGCCGCGCAGACGTTCCATCCAATCCGATATCTGGTTCCAGATCTCGATACCGTCGAAACCCTCCACGTCCCACCGCGTCCACGGGTAGGGGGGAAGGCTCCTAATGTAGTTGCGCTTCTCCGCCGGATGCGCCAGAAAGCCTATCCCGCCCATTTTGCCTATCTCCTCTACGTACGTTTTCGGGTCGGTCAGGCCGTAGGCTATCTCCTCGACCCCGAACACCAGGTAGTGGTTGCGGTTCTTTTCGTCGTTGTGCTCGTACCCGACCACGACGAAGACGCCGTTGTCGCGCAGACCCTCGAAGCCCGCGTGGCGCCCGCCGAAGTTGTTGTGGTCGGTGACGCAGACGTAGTCGAGGCCGGCGGCTTCGGCGGCGTTGATGACGGTATCGTAGTCGCAGCCGCCGTCGGAGAACGTCGTGTGCAGGTGGATGCAACCGCAGATTTCTTTTAATGTGTTCGTTGGCATATCTATAATATAATATTTTTCCGGATTGCCTTACGGCGAGATAAACAAGCTGCTTCGCTACGCTCGCAATGACCGTCATTTCGGGGAGCGAAGCAATCCAGAGTCAACCCCCGCACGATCTATACATTACTCGTTGCCGACCGTAAATATTTGTTCAATCTTCCCACAAGCTCGTCCATATCGATAGGCTTCCCGATATGGTCGTCCATTCCGGCCTCCAGGCACATGTCCACGTCTTCTTTGAAGACGTTCGCGGTCATGGCCACTATGGGGGTGGTTTTGGCTTTTGGCGTGTCCAGCGCCCGTATGCGCCGCGTCGCCTCAAGGCCGTCCATTTCCGGCATTTGCACGTCCATGAAGATCAAGTCGTACTTGTCCGGCGATTCGGAGAAGAGTTTTACGGCTTGGGTGCCGTTTTCGGCGCAGTCTATGGCCAGGCCTGTCGGCTCCAAAAGACTCTTCACGATCTCGGCGTTTATCTCGGCGTCTTCGGCCAGGAGCACGTGGTAGTCGGCGAAGATGCCGGTGATGTCGCGTTCGTCGTCCTCCGGCCGGTGCACTCTGTGCAGGCCGACAGCTTCGTTTATCGTGTCGGCTATGCTAGACGGGAAGATCGGCTTGGGGATGAATCTGTCGACGCCGGCCTCCTTGGCGGGTTTCTCGATGAGCGACCATTCCGCGGATGAGAATAGGATGACGATGGATTTCTCCCCTACGTTCACCCTCTTCTTAATCTCCCTCGTAAGCTCAAGCCCGTCCATCTCCGGCATCATCCAGTCCAAGAAGTGGATGTTGTAGGCGCCGTTTTTGTCTATCAGGGCGAGCGCGTCGCGGCCGTTTGAAGCGGTGTCGCAGTTCTTGACGCCGAATCCGACGGTTATCTCCCTGAAGTAGGCAAGCACGTCCGGGTCGTCGTCCACGACGAGGAGGCGCACGTTGTCCCAGTTAACGTCGGCGGTTTCCGCGGGGTTTGCCTCCGGCGTCTTCCCGTACTTGAGGAACGCGGTGAAGTAGAAGGTGGAGCCTTTGCCCAAGTCGGACTCGACCCCGACCGAACCTCCCATCATCTCCGCAATGCTCTTGGAGATGGCAAGCCCCAGGCCCGTGCCGCCGTACTTGCGGGCGGTGTTGCCGTCGGCCTGCTGAAAGGACTGGAAGAGTATCTTCTGCTGCTCTTGGCTTATGCCTATCCCCGTGTCCGAAACCTCCACCCGCACGACGCAGCCCTCCTCCTTGCGCTCCACGAGGCGCGTGCGCAGGGATATGGCGCCCTCCTCCGGCGTGAACTTTACGGCGTTGCTCAGAAAGTTCATTACGACCTGGGCCAGCCGCTGGTCGTCGCCTATCAGCGCGGAGGGGATTGCGCGGTCGTAGTAGACCTTGAGGCTCTGCCTCCTCTCGTCCACTTTGAAACTCAGGGATTGTATGACGTTCTGGAGCGTCTTCTCAAAGTTGAACTCGGTGTAGGAAAGGGTGAACTTGTTTGCCTCGATCTTCGATATGTCGAGAATGTCGTTTATGACCCCCAGCAGATGCTTGGAGGCGTCCTGTATCTTATTGAGGCAGTAGTCCTTGCGCTCCGGGGCCGCCGCCGTTTTGCCCATGGCGGACATGCCGATGATGGCGTTCATGGGCGTGCGGATCTCGTGGCTCATGTTGGCCAAGAACTGCGACTTCACTTTGCTGGCCTCCTCCGCCCGCTCCTTGGCCTCCTCCGCCTTTTGCGTCATAAGCGTAAGCTCGTGCGTACGGCTTTCCACGCGCTTCTCCACCTCCCGCAAAGTGCCGGTGAGCATCTCCACCATCTTGGCGAGCGACCGGTTGAGCACCGCGATCTCGCTCTTGTCGTTCTCAGCGACCTTCTCGAAAGAGACGCCGAAGTCGCCCTTTGATATCTTTAGGGCGTCGTCCGTCAGCTTCTTTATCGGGTTCGCTATGGCGTTTATGTTGACGTAGATCACCAAGCTGATAATCACGATGAACACGGCGGTGATCCCCAAAATCGTGTGCAGGTGCTTATTGGCCTCGGCGTAGAGGGGGGTTAGCTCCGTCCCCATGAGCAGGTAGAGCGGCTCGATCTCTACGTCGTCGCTGATGTTGTCGAAGGAGATGGTATGGATGGAAACGAACGCCGGCTTTCCCGAGAACGGCCCTATCATCTCCCGCCAATAAACCCCGTCCCGCCGCAGCGTCCCGATCATCTCGTCGTACAAGTTGCGTTTCCCTCTCAAGTCTAAAAACGGATACTCGTGCAATTTCTGGCCGCGGGGATTCACCTTTATGGCATCCTTCCCCGGCGCGTAGAGGAAGGTCAGGTCGTTGCTGAGGAGGAACGCCCGGCTCCCTTTCTCCTTCTGGTACTTGTAGATCACGCCTATCACGCTCTTGTACACGATGTTCACCCCGCACACGCCGATGATTTTGCCGGCGGCGTTCAACAAAGGCACGCTCACCACCGCGGTGTAAAGCGCGTCGCCGCCCGGAACGTTAGGCTCGAATCTGACTGTGCCGACGAACTTCCTCCCCGTGGCGAAAGGCTGGCTGTACCACGGATCCCCCGCCGGATCGGCGAGGAACGTTGTGTCCGAAAGCTCCGAAATGGTCCCGTTGACGCTGATGTAGGCCTTCTTGGCGACCACGCCGCCGCGCTCCCAGTCGGCCAAAACGTACCAAGTGCAGTAGGCGTCCGGGCTGACCTTGAAAAAGCCCCGCAGCGAGTGGTTGGCCTCCTCGATCGAAGCCGGCGACTTGGGGTCCACCCCGTCGAACAACTCCTGCATATACCGCATCTGGTAGGCGACGCCCCCCAAAACGTCCTTCATGGACACCGCAATCCGCTCCGTGTAGCTCAAAACCATGTTCTTAGCGGACGATATCCCGCTGTCGTACAAAGAGTTCATAAAAAAGAGCATCTCGGCGCAAAAGGTCAAAACGACGACAAGGAGCGTGTAAAAAGTAACCTTGACAAGCGTATAATGCCTTCTAGGAGCCGTTGAAGTCGACGTCGAGGCCGACGGTTGTATAGGCATAGATGAACCGCCTTATTTAGGATAGACAGGTTTGTTGACCGTATTAATGTAACAATGCCACGCTATAATATAATATGTGGGCCGCGGAAAGTCAAAGAGTATGAAAATGTGTTTTTCAGCCTTGAAGACCTTCTTTCCGTTACCCGTCCAAGGAACGGCGTATTCTTTAAAGCCTTAAAATCAAAATCTTTAAAGCCTTAAAATCTTTTAAATCTTTTTTAGACGAAGCCTTCGGCTTCATAGATAAATGCGGGGCTAAACCCCGCATTTTCAATCAAAGTCAAAAGATTTTGACGTTGCCGTTGATTGAAAATCGGGGGTTTAGCCCCCGATTTATCTATGGAAGGCGTAGCCTTCCGTCTAAAAAAGACTTTAAAGACTTTGATTTTATGTGTTTAGCCCCCGAACTATCTATGGAAGGCGCAGCCTTCCGTCTGCCATGATCCGCGTATGGGTTGAAACGGTGTTCAACCGCGCTATATTATACGCGACAGATCTTTCCTCATCAATCGTCCTTAATGCAACGCGCTGATAAACCGTAGAGCTTTACGGCACCCCAACTGCACGAACCGTCAACACACACTGCGTAAGCGCCGCCACTAAATTCTCTAGTCGTCCACCAGTAGCCACTGTACGGTTGCCAGCGCAAGCAGCCGGCGGCGGGGCCGCAGTCATATGATCGGTAGCCTCCGGGCAGGGCCGAAAATCCGTAATCATCCGTGCCATTTTGGCTTGTGCACGTTGTATCAGTTCCAGAGCCGGTACAGGAAACCATCCAACCGCTTGTTGACTTCAACTTACTACCGGCAATCTCCCTACCGCCCGCAAATGTTATCAAACTATTCCAATCCTCTTCAGACGGCAACCGCCACCCAATCAACTGACAACCCTTCTTCGCCGCCTCCCATGTATACAATCTCCCGTGTTTTTTGCAATTGGCCTGTATCTCCGCAGGTGTTAGTACTTTATGTTGCTCGCTTCTCCAATTATCAGTCCCTTCATAATCATAATGATACCATGTACCCTCCTCGCTTTCTATCCATACGCTGTCCCCGTCCTCCCCATAACACCACGAATCCTCCGTCTCTACATACAGATTCTCCGCCAGCCAAGTCTTGCCGTCTATCATCGTTTTCTTATATAATGAGCTGTCTCCGCCCGGTATTATTTTAAACTCCGCCTTTACCTCTACATCGTTTGCGGGCATTTTAAACGTCGTCGTCGCGCTATTCGCGTTGGCAAAAATCACGCCGTCGCTTTCAGTCGTCCATGTTTTGAACACCAGATTGGCCGGCGTCATCCCCGCGTATATCGGGACAGTCGTCCCCACCACCCACGCGCTGCTGCCTGTCGCGCCCACGCCTATACTTGAAACCGTAACCATGTACGACGCTTTAAAAACCGCCGTTACCGTCACGTCATTCGCCGGCATGATAAACGACGTTGATTCTTTACCGGAATCGGCAAAAATCACGTCTTTGCTCGCGGTCGTCCATTTTTCGAACGGCCGTCCCGTCCCCGTCCCGGCGTATATATTCACCGTCTCGCCGACATAGTGATATCCGTCGCCTGTCGCGCCCGTACCGATACTTGAAACTTTAACCTGATATGATCCCGTAAAGACCGCCGCCACCTTCACGCTTTTTGCGGGCATGGTAAACGACGTTGACGGGCTGGCGCTGTCGGCGAACACTACGCCGGAGTCCGCGGTCGTCCATTTTTCGAAAGGCCCCGCCGATGTTCCCGCCGTTATGTTGACCGTCGCGCCCGGCAAGTAACGCCCATTGCTTGTAGCGCCCGTACCGCCTGAAACCGTAACCGGAAACGTAGGGTCAAAGTTCGCCGTTACGGTTACGTTGTACGGGGGCATTTTAAACGACGTTGACGGACTGGCGCTGTCGGCGAACACTACGCCGGAATCCGCGGTCGTCCATTTTAAGAACGGCCGGTCAGTCATCGTTCCCGCGTTTATGGTGACGGTCGCGCCCGCTAAATAAGAACCGTCGACCGTCGCGCCCTGGCCTCCGCCCGTAACGGTCACTTCGCGCCAGTCAAGCTCCGGCCCGGTCCCCGTACCAGGCTTTTGGGTCACCCTCACAAGAAACCCGTCCACATATCCGGCGTTTTGCGGACTTACGCTGTCATTGCACCCCGTAAACAGGAGTGTAACTGTTACAACAAAATACATCGCGCGCATAATCGACTTTTTCATTATATGCTCCTTATATAATTTGTTACTTATTTAATTATTCAAAACCTGACGCCCGCCCCGATCTTCACCGTTCCCCCGTGACCCTGCTGCGCGTTCACCATAAGCCCGATACGTTCGGCCTCCTCATCCTTCCACACATTTTCAAACTCGCTCGCCGCCCTAACGCCGTACAGTACTTCCGCGCGCAGGTACACGTGATCGCCCAACCCGAAATCGACACCGCCGCCGGCTTTTAACCACAACGCGCTTGCGCTTTTTTTCGTCGCGAATTTATCCCCGTTGCCGTATACAAGCTCGCCGGAGACGGACGCCTCGTAGTCTATCCCCAAGAGCGGAAAGAATTTCACGCTTCTTTTGCCGATCGGGTATTTAGCGAAGATACCCGCGTTAATATATGAGCGCCGCATATCGGGCAGTCTGTCCGGTTTTGCAAGGGCGTCGGCGCTTTTCCAGTACCCGCCGCCCGCGGAGTAGCCCGCGAAGATTTCAGCGTACACCGCGTCTATGAACAGATACGCCCCGCCGCCGTAATACGGCGTTCTTACCTGCTCGCCGTTGCCGTATACCAGCCCGCCGCCTAAGTCGCTCGCCAAGAACCCGCCGCCGCCGATGCTCGCGCTCTTTACAAATCTTACCACGGCTGATTCGGACTCCTGATCTTTTTTCGAGGCCGCCCACGTTCTGTACATATTCCCGCAAGCCGCCGCCGCCTTCTCTATAAGCTCCCCGATACTTTCGGCGCGGACGGGGTCGCACGAGGCCACCAAGTTTCCGTTTTCGGTCTCATACATCTCCACCTGCAGCGTGAACCTTGATTCAAGTTTGCTCACAGTCCCGCGCACTATATAGTCCGCGCCGATTTTGCTGCCGAGGGAGATAACGCAGTTTTCGTCCGCGCACTCTTCCAACACCGCGCCGCCCTGCGCCATGACGGTCTCCGAGGTCATTATGCTGTACTTGCTCGACGGCAGGTTTTTGACGGCCTCTCTGCGAAGCTCCGCCGTTACAAGCCTGACGTCCGCCCTGCTTATCTTTTCGGACGCGCCGGACGATTCGTCTATGTCGCTCTCAACGATCGCAACGTACTTAACGCCCGCCGCCGATAATCCGGCAAAGAGAGCGATCCATACCGCCGTTTTTACCAAAGCAGTTAAATTCATTCATCCGTCCCTATTCTGTCTAAAAAAATCCCACGTTTAATATAGACATTTTTACACCGAATCTTTTAAAGTCAAAATCTTTTAAATCTTTTTTAGACGAAGCCTTAAAACATATAAATCTTTTTAAGACGAAGCCTTCGGCTTCATAGATAAATGCGGGGCTAAACCCCGCATTTTCAGTCAAAGTCAAAATCACCAAAAAAGGCTTTTTTCTTTTGATTTTGACTGAAAATCGGGGGTTTAGCCCCCGATTTATCTATGGAAGGCGTAGCCTTCCGTCTAAAAAAGATTTAGACTTAAGATTTGGGACGGTAGTGAAAAAAATTTGACTTTACCTATGTCCGGATAGCATTTTAATTAGATAGGTATTGTTGTATAAATTAATCGTGCGTTTAAAATAGTGGTTTTTTTTGTGGGGGTGTCTGTGGTTCGAGGGTTCCGGTCGGCAACACCCTCGCGATTAGTTACGGGGCGCTATGTGACCAACCCACATAATCATAATAGCCCGACCCATCCCAACCGCTACTCCCCCGACCACCGCTCCGCCGATCTGCCGACCGGGGACATCCAATATTCGGGCGTTTTTTGACGTTCGGGGCTACCCATAATGTATATTATATGAGGCTGTAAACCAAATACTATAAATACTGACCAATTAAATTTTGGAGTCAAAACATGGGCATAGATATAAATAAAAAACAGTTACCTATAGGCAAATCGTTCTTCGACAAGGTGATCGAAAGCGGTTCTTACTATGTCGATAAAACACTGTTCATAAAAGACCTCATTGATAAAGACGCCGAAGTTACCCTCTGCACCCGCCCGCGCCGGTTTGGGAAGACGCTGAATCAAACGATGCTCAAATGCTTCTTTGAAGATACGGCGCAAATCGGCGGCAAGGATACGCGGACGCTGTTTAGTGGATTGAAGATAGAAGAGACCGGAGAACGGTATATGGAGCATCAAGGGAAATATCCGGTGATATTCCTGAGTTTCAAGGAGGCAAAACAAGAAAGTTTTGATCGAACATATAATCATTTGAAAGACTGTATTGTCGAAGAATTTGAGCGGCACGCGTATGTTGTTGAAAAAATATCCGGTGACCGTAACTTAGAACGGTTTAAACGGTTATCCTCCGGCAACGGTTCTATAGATGATTACTCGTATTCACTCAAATTTTTAAGTGAATGCCTAAAAAACTACCACGGTAAAAAAGTCATCGTTTTAATTGACGAGTACGATGTTCCGTTAGAAAAATCTTGGTCTTGCCCTACCCGTTTTTATGATGAGATGGTTGGTTTCATCCGTCCGCTCCTTAGCAGCGTACTCAAAGACAACCCGCACCTGCAATTTGCGGTGATGACGGGATGCTTGCGCATTTCCAAAGAAAGCATTTTTACAGGGCTTAACAATCTGCAAGTGATCTCTATATTGGATAAATATTACTCCGAATACTTTGGTTTTACACAAACAGAGATGGATAACATGTTGGAATACTACGGACTTTCCGAAAAGAGGCAAATCGTCAGGGATTGGTACAACGGCTACCTTTTTGGGAATACAGAAGTGTATAATCCGTGGAGTTCCGTATTTGTGGCGGATAGCTGGCTTGCGGACATAAATGAGCATCCCAGAGCCTATTGGGTAAACACCAGCGGCAATGACATCATTCGCGATATGATAGACAATATGAACACCGAGGCAAAAACCGGACTTGAAACCTTGATGGCCGGCGGAACAGTTTCGTGCGCGGTTGATGAATATGTAACGTATGGCGATATATTTAAGAAAGTCGATAACCTTTGGAATTTTCTGCTTTTCACCGGCTACCTGAAAAAAGTCGGCGCGGGGCGTATGGATGGTGTACAAAACGTTGTGGATTTGTCTATTCCGAATTTAGAATTACAATACGTTTATGAGATCAAAATACAAGACTGGTTTAAGGAGAAGGTCAGCCGCAAAGATTTTGGCCCTTTATATACGGCGCTTTTGGGCGGCGACGCGGAGACGTTGCAGAAAGAACTCGGCAACTTCCTCGTGGAGACCATAAGCTATTTGGACGCTAAAGAGGCTTTTTATCACGGAGTATTGCTCGGCGTACTCGTCGGGATGAGCGAATTTAGCGCGAAATCCAACCGCGAGACCGGTCTTGGCCGGGGCGATATTGTTTTGCGGCACATAAGCGGTCGCGGCAAGGCCGTCATACTCGAACTTAAATGTACGCACGATATGCGCGAGATCGTAAAATTGAGCGAAGAGGCCGTGAAACAGATCGCGGACGGCAAGTACGCCGAAGAACTGGAAACGGAATGTTACACCGATATTATAAAGTACGGGATCGCGTTTTGCAAGAAAAGCTGTGAGGTAAGGAAAGGATGAGCTTCTCCGGCCCGGCGTAGGTTTGCCGAGACCAAACCCCCGCCGCAAACTTTTTTACCAACACCGATACCGGCCATAATGTATATTATAAGTACATAATAGCAAGGAGGCCCGTATGCAGGCAAAGAAGAGAGCCGCGAAAAAGACCTATTCGGCAGCCAAAAAAGGCTTTCCGAAGAAGAAGATCACGCTTGAAGACTTGATAGCCCTTCAAGCCAAAACAGAGGCCGCCCACGCCAAGACAGAGGCCTCGATTGATAGGCTATCCGCCGATCTCGCCGAAAGCCACGTCAGAATGGAGGCGCGTCATGCCAAAACAGAGGCCGCGATTGATAGGCTGTCCGCCGCCCAAGCCAAGACGGAGGCCTCGATTGATAGGCTGTTCGAAAGTCACGCCAAGACGGAAAATGCGCTTCGAAAGATGATTCGTTCTGTTGACGATCTGTCCCGTAACCTCGGTGTTGTGACTAACCGCCTCGGCTCTGTGGTGGAGTTTATCGTTGTTCCGAAGATTCGCGAAGAAGAGGAGAAGTTAGACGTAGAAAAGCCGGATTCGTGCCGCACGTGGTAACACGGTAGGCGGCGCAGGCGTACTGTCCTAGCCAAACGCGGCGAAAACTACACTGAAATCCTCTTTAAATGACGGGGTGGGCCGCCTTGTTTTGGGCGGCGGCCCCGGGGATTTTCGGCGAAAACTGGGTTGCGCGGGGGGCGAAAATCGCGGTTATTGGTCGGCGACGCAACGCACAGAACCGCCGAAACTCTTGCCGTTGTCGCTGCCCTCGTCCACTTTGTCGCGGTTGTAGTATATATATCGGTAGACACCGTACTCCGAAGCCGTCCACCAATAGCCGTTGTTGCCGGCATTTTGGAAACTGCCGTCTGAGTAGTGGCCACCGCCGGGTAGAGCCGAAAATCCATACTCATCGGTTCCGTTAGCGTTTTGATACCAACCGCTTTTCGCTTTCAGTTTCAGAGCCGCCATAGAACCGCCTGCTTTTGCTACCAAATCATTCCATTCCCCACTAGACGGCAAATGCCATCCCGATGGGCAACTCATTCGCGCCCCATTCCAATCATACAGCATACCGTATTTATTACAGTTGGCATTGTTGTCGCCATAGCACCAAGAGTTGCCAATATTCTGCGCCGGATAATTCAGGTTCTCCGCCATCCACCTCTTTCCGCTAATCACCACCGTCTTATAAGTCTTCCCGTTTCTGCTGTCTGTGAATGTTCCTGAACCGCCCTGACTAGTCTGCTGAACCGTCGGCGCAGACGCCTGATTAACCGTTTGCGGAGCGGCGACCGGGGTTGTTGCGTTAGGTTGTTGCGTTTGCGCGGGCGCAGGTTGCGGAACGGTCGCTATGGGTTGTGAAACCGCCGCCGATTGCGCGAATGTCGGTCGCGGCCCCACGTTCATTCCAAGCATTGACCCGATTTGCCACTGTATAATATCTATAATCTTTCCCCCGTGCGGCAATTCCACCATATCCGCGAACTCCGCCACTTTGCTCTCGACGCTCACCATCCTCGTAGCAACGTAGGAGTACCCGTCAAGTTCCGTACGTTCCACGACGCATACGTATTGCGCTCCGGCGTCAAAGCCCAGTTTTGCGATTTGCTCGTCCGATACCGAACCGCTCATCTGCCTCTCATGTTCTTTGGCGACGATGTCTATACTGACAAAAAAACAGCTCGGACGCCCAAAAATGAGCAAAAACCCGCCCCGAACTTAGAAAATAATTAAAAAATTGCTTGTTTTCTACTTCCCTTAATGTAATTTAACATTATAGATTTGTATTATTTCACATTCTAACAAAAGGAGGAGTTATGCCGGATGCTGCTCAAAACAAGTTTTGCCCCATTCGTAATGAGCGTGCGTGTGATTCGAAGTGCGCATGGTATATCAAAGGGCGGCAATACCCATTCCCTGGCAACCCAAAAGAATCAGATGAGTGTGCCGTTGCAGAAATTGGCGCATGGATGGGTAACATAGGAAGTAGTAGTAAATGGGCACCTGGTAATTAAGGCACGCGATTGCCAACGCCCATAAAAAATAGGGGGCTAAATAATAGCCCCTCTAATTCCCTCATTTGAACTTATTATAAATCTTATAATCTGTTTTCTAATCCTACTAATCCTAGTTCAGACAACGGTGCGGATCGGGCGGTAAAGCCGCCCGATCCGCAAGGGGTTTACGCGTTCAGTCTCTCCCGCGCCGTATGCGTTTCCCCGAGGAAAACCCTCTTCAATATCCCGGTAACCCAGTGCGCGATCCCGTCCACTATGCTGTAGAAGACAGGGACGACGAACAGCGTCAGCAACGTCGACGACGCCAGCCCGAACGCTACCGCGGTCCCCAGCGGGCTTTGCATCTCCGATCCCTGGCCCTTGGCGATAGCCATCGGCAATATACCGAATATGGTCGTAAGAGACGTTATCAAAATAGGCCGCAACCTTATCCCCGAAGCCTTTATAAGCGACTCCTTCAGGCTATGCCCCTCCGCCCTGAGCTGGTTTATAAAGGTGATCATCACGATACCGTTGTTGACCACTATGCCCACCAATATTATGATCCCGATGAACGCGGCCACCGACAGCGGGTGCCCCATCACCAGCAATCCGAAGGCCACCCCTATGAAAGCCAGCGGCACGGTGAACATGACGATGAACGGCTGGGTGAAGCTCTCGAACTGCGCCGCCATCACCATGTATATCAGCAGTATGGCTATGCCCAGCGCTAAGAGCAGGTCTTTGAATGTGTCCTGCATATCCTCGTAAGACCCGCCGTACTCGATGAAGTAGCCGTTGGGCAGCGACGCCTGCATATCCTTGAGCGACGCCTGCACCTTGTTCATCTCGCCCTGAATGTCGCGGCTGTCGGTCTTGGCGGTTACGGTTATGCAGCGCACCCTGTTCTCCCTGTATATGGATATAGGGCCGCGTTCGTACTTGATGTCGCCGAGGTTCACGACCTGCGTGACCACGCCGGAGCGCGATACCACCGGGATGGCGGTCACCTTGTCCCTCGTCGACCGGTCGGCCTCGTCGAGCCGTATGCGCACGTCGTACTCCTCGCCGGCCTCGCGGTAGCGCGTGACCACCTGGCCCAGGTTGGCGTACTTTATGCCGTTGCCGATGTCGGCCATGGTGAGGCCCATGAGCGCCGTTTTGTCGCGGTCGGGGATGATCCGCAGTTCAGGCTTGCCCTCGCGCATGGAGACTATCACGTCGTTCAGGCCCGGCATTTTGTCCATGACCGCTTTGGCGCTGTCGGCGTAGGCTTTGAGGGCGGTGAGGTCGCTGCCGAAGAATTTAAGCTCTATGGGGGTGCTTGAGGCGCCCATCATGCCGCCGGAAGCGAAGTCGATCACCACGTCGTAGAGTTCCGGGATGGATGTGCGGATCTCGTTGACCACCTCCTTTGTGGAGCGTGTGCGGTCTTTGAACTGTTTGAGTTTGAAGAATACCGTCGCCTCGTTGACGTCGCCGTCCATGCCCGCCGCGCCCTCGTCGCTCAGACGGCCGATCATGGCGCAGACGATGCGGGTCTCGGGGATGGTGAGGATGCGGTCCTCTATCGTCTTGACCAGGCGGTTGGTCTCCTCCAAGTTCGTGCCCACCGGCAGTTTGATGGAGATGGTGCCCATGCCGCGGTCGGAGTCGGCCATGAATTCGCCGCCCACCTTCGCCATAGCCAATATTGAGGCGACGAAGAGGGCGAGGGTGACGCAGACCACGATGAAGCGGTGGCGCAGCACCCAGCCGAGCATCGCCTCGTAGCCGTGCTGGAAGGCCTGGAAGAAGCGCCCGCCGTGCGCCTCCTTGTCGAAGGTGTGGTCGACGGCTTGCCCTGCGGCGGCGTTGTCGCTGAACTCGCCCAAGACCTGGTTTTCGGGGGCGACCATCGGCGTACCCACCGGCACCACGTCGTCGGTAACCACGCCTGTTTTAGAACCCTTCTTGGCCTTTTGCGTCTTGCGTTTGAAGAAGACCGAGGCCAGCATGGGGACGATGGTTATGGCCACGAGGAGAGAGGCTCCCAGACCGGCGCAGACGGTCAGCGCCAAAGGCTGGGCGATCTTTCCGGCGAAACCCCCGGCAAGCGCCAGCGGGACGAATACCGCCACGGTGGTCAGCGTGGAGGCCGTGATGGCAAGCCCCACCTCCGCCGCGCCGTCCACGGCGGCCACGTTGCGGTGCTTGCCCCCCTCCAGATGCCGGTAAATATTCTCTATCACCACGACGGCGTTGTCCACAAGCATGCCCACGGCGAGCGCGAAACCTCCTATCGTTATCACGTTGAGCGTGTAGCCCAAAGCGTACATACCTATGAACGTGGTGATGATCGATATGGGTATGGCTAGCGCGATGACGAAGGTCGGGCGCCAGTTGCGCAGGAAGAACCACAGGATGACGATGGCGAGTATGGTGCCCTGCACCGCCGACTCCGTGGCGTTGCCCGTAACGCGTTCCACCATCTCGCCCTGGTCGAAGATGGGCACGTACTGCACGTCCGGCGGCATGGAGGGTTTGAGTTCCGCCAGAAGCGCCTTCACCTCGTTCACCGTTTTGAGCGTGTTGGAGCCGCTCTGCTTGGTGATCATGAAGACCACGCCGTCCCTGCCGTTCATGCGCACGTAGTTGCGCTGCTCCTTCTGCGTGTCCTCCACCCGCGCCACGTCGCCGATGCGTATTGGCGACCCGTTCACGGTGGTGATGATCGTGTTGTTGATAGTGTTGATGTTCCCGAACTCGCCCATAGTCCGCACGAGATACTCTTGGTGGCCGGCGGTGACGTGCCCGCTCGACACGTTCATGTTGGAGGCCATGAGCGCCCCCATCACCGCGTCCGGCCCGATTTTATACTGGTCTAGGCGCGTCTTGCTAAGGAATACGTTTATCTCGCGCTTCGGCCCGCCGAACACAGCCATGGAGGCCACGCCCTCAAGACGCTCGACACGCGGCACTATCGCGTCCTCAAAGTATTTCTGCAATTCAAGCGTGTTGTTCATACCGGACACGCCGTAGAGCAGCACCGGCATCTGCGACATATCGAACTTCATCACCATAGGGTCGTTTATGCCCGACGGGAGATAGGTCTTTATGCGGCTTATGCTCTCTCGTATGTCCTGGCTGGCGATGTCGAGGTTCGTCCCCCACTTGAAGTTGACGCTGACCGTGGAAAGCCCCTCCGCCGAGGTCGAGGTCAGCTTGTCGATTCCCTTGAGGCTTGCCACCGCGGCCTCGATGGGGCGCGTGACAAGCTGTTCCACGTCCTCCGCCGCCGCGCCCGAATAGGCGGTGACGACGGTGAGGTTGGGGAACTCAAGGTCGGGCATCATGTCGAGTCCTAGCCTGATAAAGGACATCGCGCCGAAGAGCACCATGATGAGAATCAGCATGGTCACCGTGACGCGGCGGTTTACCGATAATTTAGGTAGATTCATTTTTTCTCTCTTTTCTTCGTATTAATCTTTATTTAATCCTATAATCCTTTTTAATCCTGCAAATCCTAATTCAGACTTTTTTTACTTAATCTCCGTAACCCGAATATTGGTCCCGTTAGACAAACTGACATTATTGTCCGTCAGCACGATCGTCCCCTCGCCAATCCCATCCAATATCTGCGCGTAGGTATCCGTCACCAGCCCCGTCTTTACCTTTACGATCGTAGGCTTCGTTTCGTACGGCAACTGGGCCTGGCGTTTGACGGTAAAGACGTTCGGTTCCCCGTTTCTCATTACTATAGCCGTGGCCGGGACGGCCAAGACGTCCTTTAAGCTGTTGGTCACTATCTCCACTTTGGCGAACATGCCCGGTTTCAGCATTTGCTTGTCGTTGTTTATCTCCACGGCCACGCGGGATGTGCGGCTCATCCGGTTCAGGGCCGGGTTTACCGTGAAGATTTTTCCCTCGAAGTCAACGCCCGGATAGGCGTCGGTCTTCACCTGCGCCGTCTGCCCCGGGCGCAACAGCACGAAGTCCTGTTCGGGAACCATGATCTCTATCTTCATCCTTCCGAGCTGAGCTATGGACAAGACGCCGGAGATGCCGTCGTAGCCCGGGGTGCCGGTGTAGACCTCCCCCTCGTTCACGTACTTGCCGATGACGGTGCCGGAGAAGGGCGCCCGCAGTTCCACGGAGTTCTTAAGCAGTTCGTACCCGGCCACCGCCGCGTTGAAGCCCGAGCTTACCTGCTCGTACTGCTGAGCCGTCACGCTTCCCTTGCTGTACAGCGCCGACATGCGCTTGTAGTCAGACTCGAGCTGCGACATCTGCGCCGCCGACTGGCGGAGCTGGAAGTCCTCCATCCTTACAAGCAGCTGCCCCTCCTTGACGCTGCTGCCCTCCTCGACGAAAATCTTCATCACGCGGCTGCCCATCACGGCCGGCGCGATCGCCGCGCGGCGGAAGGCGTCTATGCTCCCTGAAAAGTTGAGCGCCTGCGTAACGTCGCGGTAAGCGGCGGCCGAGGCCTTGACCGGAAGGTAAATCATCTCGATTTCCGCGGCCTGATTCGCGGCGGAGTCCTTATCCTTGTCCTTCTGCAGCTTGTCGCAACCGGACATGGCCAGCGTCAGCATCAATATCAATACCGGTATTGATACCGACAGCGGTGAGGATTTTTTTTGTGACGCGTTGTTCATAGTGTCGACATCCTTTCTGTTTTTATTATTTATTTTATATCTTTTAATCCTAATAATCCTTATAATCCTAAAAATCCTGGTTCAGACGTTTTTTACTCGCTGATCAAATAATCCAAATCCGCCAGCCTCGAATAATACGTACTCAATGCCGCGTAATACGTTATCTCCGCCTGCAAGATCAGGTTTTGCGCGTTCAGCACCTCGCTCGACAGCATCAGCCCCACTTGAAACTTGTCATAAGAGATTTGGTATGACCTTTTCGTTTGCGCTATGCTTTCCCTGTCGACCTCCAAACTCTCGTAGGCGTCTGTCAGCGTCGCGCAGTTGTTTTTTACCGCCATGTCCAGATTGGCGCGTATATTCTCTATCGTCAACTCCAGCTGCCGTTTTTGCGAGAGCGACTGGGCTTTCTTGTGTTTCACCGCGCCGCCGTCGTAGATGTCCCACTGCGCGGCCAGCGTCAGCGTTCCGTTGTTTTTCCACGTAAATTTATCCTCTTCCGCGCTCCCTGCGCCCTGGCCGCCGCTGTATCCGGCGGAGGCTACGACCGTGGGGATGTTCGCCGCGTTGGTTATGAGCAGCGCCGTCTCAACGATCTGCAGCTGCTTCTCCAATGCCTTGATGTCTGTGGAGACGCCGCGCGCCTTGGACTGCAATGACGAGAGTTCGGGCAGATTGAGCGACGTGGGCGCGTCCATCTCCTCCACGAGCGTGACCGGGTTGTTTACGGGAACCCCGATGAGCGTGGACAGGTAGTCGTGCGCCGCCCTAGCCCCCGTGGCGGCCTGTTTACGGGCGAGGCGCTGGTTGGCAAGCTGCACCTTAGCTTGCAGCAAGTCGTTCTCCCCCCGTATCCCCACGTCAACGGCGTTGCCGAGGTCGCGCACCATCACCTCCATGAGCGAGATGGCGGAGTCGAGCGCCGTGATGCTGCGGTTGGCGGCGAGCGCGTTGTAGTAGGCCTTGGTGACGTCGCGGCGTACCTCGCGGACGGCCGACTTGAGCTGCCACTCGGCGGCTTCGCGGCCCTGCTCCGAGATCTTTTTCGCGTTTTGTATCTTGCCGCCCGAGTAGAGGATATAGTTGAGATTGAGCGCCGCGTTGTATATATTGCCGCTCATCTTGTAGTCAACGGACTGATACTTTAACGGCGCGAGCGCCTTTTCGCTCGGTATCATCCCGAACGTGCCGTTGCTGATAGCGTCCTGCCACGGTGAAAGATCCGCGGCGACAGGCACTTTTTGCGATCCCGACGGCTGAGGTATCAGTCTGGTGTAAGAGGCCTGGGCGCTCAGCTTCGGCATCAGGGTCGTGGACGCCTCCTTTATAGCCGCGTCAAGCTCGACAAGTTTTTCACCGGCCGTTTCGATGCGCAAGTTGGACTGCAGCGCCATTTTTACGCACTGGTCGAGCGTAAGAGGGGCCTGGGCCTGCGCGAACGCGGCGAGCGCCGCCAATATCAGTATAGATATTGATGTGTTAATAATTTTCTTCATAGCGCTTCTCCTTATTCCATAATATTTTGACTTTGACGTCGACTGAAAATGCGGGGTTTAGCCCCGCATTTATCTATGGAGCCGAAGGCTCCGTCTAAAAAAGATTTTTATTTTAAAACCTCAACTACACTTTTTCCTTAATCCACGGCTTGAACAACAGCAACAGCTTATCCGTAGCCTCATGTATCGCCTCATTGTCGCAGGTCGTGCCGTTTAGATGGCACACGTGCATGTGTTCCATCATTATGGCCTGATAGAAGGCGTTGATGTAAAGGCACACCGTCCTGTCGTCTATCGGAATGGTGAACGACCCGTCCGCCTTGGCGCGGGCTATGATCTTGATTAGGACGTCGTTCATCCTCTGCCGCCATCTGATGGTTTCGTGGAAAAGCTCCTCGTGCTTTGTCATGGATACGACTATGGTCGAGAGCATGGACGGCGAAAGCATTGACGGCGGCCCCAAAGCGCCCCCCGAAACCGTCCCGAACAATGTTTTATGGAGCGTGGCCGTTAGCTCGCGGATAGAGTCCACCAAAGACAGCCCGCGGTCGGATACCTCCGCGAGGCGCTCGTAAACCGCGCGGTGCTCCCTTATTACTATATTCATGATGAGCGCCTCCTTGTCCGGGAAGTAGTGGTATATGGCCGCCTTGGAGAACCCCGCCTCCTCGGCGACCTCCTCCAAACGCACGCTCATGAACCCCACCCGCGCCATGACCTTGATGGCCGCGTCCATGATTAGCTCCCGCTTCATGCCCCAAACGGCCTCTTTGCGCGCCGATTTAGGGTCGACCGGATCAGCCGTGTCAACCGTCTCCCCGTCGCCCTTAAAGTCGGCGGGTTCGGCGTCAACATTTTCGTCGTCTATTACAGCATTTTGGACATTATCACTAAAAACGTGCATAAGGCCTCCATTTTTTTGACCCTCAGTATAAATATAACACACTTTTTTCTAAAAAGCAAGACTTTTTTTTATTTTTTTGACTTTGGGTAAATTTTTTTGACTTTATGTGAGATTTTTGCGGGGCGGAGCCTTGTCCCCATAAAAAGAATTTGGCTTTAAAACTTTTGGATTTGATTTTATCAGTTATCAATCAACCCAAATAACGTCCGCCTGCCGCGAAAACTCCGGCATCGTGTACGCCGACGTCTCCGCCGTGGTATTGGCCGTCAGCCCTTTGCCCGGGCCTGTCGAGGCGTGGATGGATATATTATAGCAGTTGCAGGCGCTGCGTATGGCGCGCGTCATGTTGAAGACCTCCCGCAGTACCTCGTCCCTTGTTGATTTCTTGGTTTTGTACTCCACCCTGTATGTGCCGCTGTTGTTTACGTAGGCGTCTGTGAGTTCGCCGAACTGCGATACGGCGGTGTTGACCGATTTGACCTCATTGCCGAATATTTCGAGCATCTGCGCCTCCGTGGCGCGCGCCTCGTTCAGTTTGCCCATATCGCGGTAGGCTTGCAGGAGTCCGTACCACGCCTGCAGGTTGTAGCGGTTGAAAGATATGGCTATTTTATAGAACGCGACCTGTTTGTCCATGTCCGTTCCGTTTGTTTTCGCGGAGTCCAAGTAGTTGTTTGCCTCTTGTTTGTGCCGGATGTTTACGCTGTTGCGCTGCTTGTTGTCGGTGTCGGCGGATTTACGTTCCGGCGCGGCGGCGTTGTCGGCGGTTTGCTGCTCCGGCGTCGCGGCGGCGGCATCGTTCCTCTCAGCGCCGCCCTTATTGTCCGATTGCTGCTTGGCGGCGGCGGTCTTGGCGGCTGTGGCTGGGAGAGTGATCTTTTTGACGTTGAATTTTTTGTCCCTGGACGACAAGTAAAACAACAGAGCGAAGACGACGACTATCGACGCTAATATTATGGAGACCATGCGGGTCTTTTTTTGCGACTCCGCCTCGGACTTTTTGAGGTCGTTGAGCATGCCAACGCCGGCGCGTATGCCGTGGTCATTGGCGCCGCCGTAGCGGCCGCCGGCGCTCCCGAATCCGGTCAGTTCGCCGCGAGCGCCGGCGCCTTTATGGGCGTCGTCGGTTTGGGCGCCGTGGGGTTTGCTGTGGTGGTGGGAGATCGCATCCTGAATTGACACGATCGGCGGCATTGCGCCGTACGCGTCGCCGGAGTTGAGGATGTCGGATATGGCCGCCGTCTCGGCGGAGGGTTGCTCCTTCTTGTCGCCTCTGCCTACGCTCTTTATCGGCTTGCCGGGAAGATCGTCGTCGCTCATGATGGAGTCGTCGTCCGTCCCGTCCGCCCGCACGACACGAAACCCCACGCCAAGCGCCTTGAGCTTCGCGATGTGCTGTTCCGCGTCCTTGAGTTCCGTGTTCTTGAACAGCAGCACCGGCGGCGCCTTCACCTGATCCAGCGCGGCCTGCATGGACAAGTAACGGTCGGCTCCGACCATAATCCGCGCCACCGCCATCTGGACGTTGCTGTCCGGAATGGAAACGGCGAAGATATCGAATGTTTGCCCTTTAGCCATATTCATAAAATAATATACGCCGGTAGTTGTTGACGAGTTTGATTTTAATGTGTTGATTCGTACTTATTATTACGTCGCTACGGATTGGCGGTTTGGGATATTGCGAAACCGCTACTCCAAACGCACCCGGTCAATCCACACCGAAAGCTTCTCCCCCTTGCCGGCCCTCAGTTCTATCTCTACGTCGTTGGTATTAATTTCGCTTGCTTCTTGCGGACGCGGCGGCAGCGGCAGCCTCAGGGCGGTCCATTTGGACGACTTCCAAGCGTTGTACTTTGCCGTTTTTGACGCGCCGAACCCGGGGGCGTTGTGGTAGACCCATTTTTCTTGCGGGCGCCTTAGGCGGACGGACAATTTCCCCTCGCCGCGTATGTTTAGGGTTAAGAATTTTTGTGACCGGGCGGATTGGAGCGTCGCCCTTGCCGCCGTGTGGTTTTCCGATTCGTGAAGACCGCTCACGTGCAGGCTGTGGGAGCCTGTTTTGACGTACGTTGTGTCGCGCGTTACCGAGAAGCGGCTGTCGCCGTTGACCCAGCCGTCGGTTGAGGCCGCGAAGTCGCCCGCCGTCAGCGATTGGCTGGCGGCGGCGCAGGGGGGGGCGCTGTCGTTTGCGGCGAGGTTCGATCTCACCAGCTTGGCCGTTATCGGCAGATGGTCGGAGTACCCCTCGCCCTTGTGGTATTTCTGTTTCCCCTTGTAGTACATCTGCCAGCGATAGGGTACGCCGTCTCTCAAAAGCCGCCCGTCCCAAGTGAAGGCTCGGAAGGAACCGCCAAGGTATGAATATCCCGCAGTGTCGAAGAGCGATGACGGCAGCAGCATGTTGTCTATGGTATTTTTGGCGCCCCTGTATACGTAGCTCATGCGGGCGCTCTCTTCCACGCCGAGCCACGGGTTGTAGTGGCAGCCGCCGCACGTCGCCAGCTCGCCGGCGCAGACGAATCTCGCGGGTTTATCGGGGCGCGCGCCCTCCGCCCCAGCCTCCGCTTCCACCACCGTCTTCATAGCGTGGTTGATGCCGGTTTTCCCCCGCGTGTCGTCGTGTCCGGATGTGTGGAATGTGGCGTACTCGTCGTAGTTTGAGTTGAAGTCTCCCATGACGACGTAGTCGGCGCCGGCGCGCAGTTCGTCTATACGGCGGCGCAGCGTTTGCGCCGCCGCTAACCGTGCCGACTCTTTGTGCCGCTTTGAGGGCCAGTGGTTGACGAAGAGGCGCAGCGTGTCGCCGCCGCGAGCTACGGCGGCTTCGAGGATAGAGCGGGATTTCTCCACCGGGAACGCGCGTTTCTCGATGATGGGAAATTTCGACAGCAGCGCCGTCACTGTTGCGGAGGCCGGTGCGTCGGCGGTCGCGTCGTAAGGATAAGGCGTTCCCATCCTGTCAAGCGCGTCGGCGAGTTCGTTCAGCGTGTTAGCGTTCTCAATCTCGCATAGGCCGATCACGTCCGCGTTGACGGCGGCGACGACCTCCGCAACGCTGCGCAACCGCTTAAGCTGAGTCTCGGCGCTCCAGCCGTTCCAACCGGGTTTGTACTCGTCGTATTCCGTGCCGTCTAGGTTGAAGTCGAAGAGGTTTTCTACGTTGTAGAAGGCTATTGTGACGGTGTCGGGCAGGGGGGGAGCTTTTGTTTGAATGTTTTTCTTTTTGTCTATCTTGACAGTATGATCGGCATTATCGGGACCGCGTTTATCGCATCCGTAAAAGTACATGATGATTGTCAGCGTTATGATGACAGTAATTGCTGTGGTAAATGTGATTGTGATAATACGGTGATTCATAAACAGCCTCCTTAAAAGATTTTGACTTTGATTGAATATGCGGGGTTTAGCCCCGCATATATCTATGAAGCCGAAGGCTTCGTCTAAAAAAGAATTTGATTTTATGGGTTTAGCCCCGCATATATCTATGAAGCCGAAGGCTTCGTCTAAAAAAGATTTATATCTTTTTGTGGTTTAATCTAAAACCCGTATTCCTCCGGATTTTCCGAAATTATTATAAGAGCTATTACCTGCGGGATGTATTCGTTTGTCTCTTTGGCCAGCCATCCCATTCGGTACAGGTACCAGAAATCTCTATCCCGCATCGGGTCGTCTATGCGTTTTAGGGCGTTTATTACTCTTTGTTCGCCGGCGTTGTAGGCGGCCATGCATAGCAGTACGGAGCTGCGGGAGCCGAAGATCGCTATCAGGTCTTTGAAGTAGGCCGCGGCGGCGCGGGTGGCTTTTTCTGGGTCGGTGCGCTCGTCTGTTTCGTTTTCTACGCGCAGGCCGTAGCGGCGGGCGGTGTGCGGCATGAATTGCCACATGCCGGCGGCGCCCGCGTGCGAGACCGCTTGCGTGTTGAAGCCGCTTTCAAGCATAGAGACGTAGGCAAGCTCGAACGGGATGTTCTTCTCGGAAAAGATTGCGCGGATCATGGGGAAGTATCGTTGCGAACGCCCCATCCAGAGCGTGACGGTGCCGCGCATGGGGCCGCGGTAGAGCGTTAGGTAGTGCTCTACGCGCTCTACCATCTCCGGCGGGGCGCGGTAACCGCCGTCCTCGCCGAAACGGGAGAGGACGGCGGTTATTTTGTCGTCTGTGGTAGATATCGGCATCGGCGCTGGCATTGACATCGGCGTTGATACCGGCGCGGGCATTGACGCCGCCGGGGCGGGGAGCGGCGGCGCGGAAAAAAACTCCCGCCCCGTCACCGTAGGCGTTGATGCGGTTTGCGGGGCCGGATTCCTGTTTTGACATTGGTGCGGTACCAATATAAACTGCGTTAACGCCGTGAGTATGGTCGCCAACCCCGTTATAGCCGCGACGACGGGATGTTTCAGCGGCGATAACTTCTCTTTGCCGTCGGCTGCGCGCGGCGGTCGGATTTCGGCGATGCCGGTCAGGTTTGCGTCGGGGTCGGCCGCGTCAATGCCGTCGTCGTCGGCGTTGATATTGCTGCTGACGGCGTCGATACCGTTAATACGGTTAATGACGTTGATATGATTGAAATTATCGATACCGTTAATACCGCAGCCGGCGGTCCTGATACCGTTAACGCTATTGATCCCTTCGCTCACAACCCTGAACTTAGGCCCGCTCCGTCCGAGTCCGATCTCGTCCCCGATTCCCAGCACGCACTCCTGCACTTGCCGTCCGTTTACGAACGTTCCGTTGGTGCTCTGTAAGTCTTGCAGCAGCATCCGCTGCGGGTCGGCGTAGATCACCGCGTGGTAGGCCGAGACGCCGCGGTCTTCGGCCGCGAGCGCGATGGTGTTGCTTGGGCTGCGCCCTATGCTGACCGCGCCGCCGGAAAGCGGGAGGCGGCCGCCTTGACGGAGGTCGGTGCGTTCTAGAAAATAGGTCATGTTATTATCCTTAAATAAACAAGCGCCGCCGAATAAACGGCAAGGTCAAAATCATTACGATATTGGTACAACGAGAGAACTTCCGGTACAACGAGAGGCGGCGGGGCGCTCACGCCGAGAGAGAATGTACGCGTGTTAATACGCTTACAATAATAAAATAATATTCGGCGGAATAAATGTCAAAAATATTATTTTATTAATATCGAATCGGCGGACGCCCAAAAATCAAAGGAAGTAAATCGGTATGTATGAGATAACCACGGAGTCTCACTTCAGCGCGGCGCATTGTTTGCGCAATTACGACGGCCCCTGCGAGAATCTGCACGGGCATAATTGGTTGGTCAGGGTTACGGTCAAGTGCGAGACGCTGGACAAGAGCGGTTTGGGCATTGATTTCAAGGCGCTCAAGCTGAGGCTCCGCGGCATTCTGGAAGACTACGACCACAGAAACCTAAACGACATCTTCGACCCGTTGGGCGAAAGCCCCTCCTCGGAGTGCATATCGCGCCACATCTACCGCCGTCTCTCCGACTCCCTCTCCGGCACGGAAGCCGAATTAACCCGGGTAGAAGTCCAAGAGACTCCGGGGAACAGCGCGGCGTATTATGAATAGCTTGACTTTAATATGCTGAACATATCAGAAATCTTCCTATCCCTCCAAGGCGAGTCCGCCAGTTCCGGCCGCCCATGCTCTTTCGTCCGCCTATCCGGATGCAACCTGCGCTGCGTCTGGTGCGACACGAGGTACGCCTGCGGCGGCGATGGCGGCGCCGGCGAGCCTCCGCCGGCGGTATCCGTAATGCCCGTCCCCGCCGTTATCTCCGCCGTGGAAAACCTTTACGGCGCAAACGCCGCCCCGTCCCCCCGCCTGATAGAGATCACCGGCGGCGAGCCGCTGCTGCAGCCCGAAACCCCTGCCCTTTGCGCCGGCCTCCTGGCGCTGGGTTACGAGGTGATGGTCGAGACCAACGGCACCCAAGACATCGCCCGCCTCCCCCACGGCGTCAGCCGCGTGGTGGACGTAAAGTGCCCCGGAAGCGGTGAGGGCGGCAGTTTTCTTATGGACAACATCAACCGTATGCTCCCAGGCGACGAGTTGAAATTCGTCCTGGCGTCGATAGGCGACGCGGTATGGGCCGCCGATTTCTGCGGTCGTCACGCCCTGGCCGGCCGCTGCCCGATAATCTTCTCCCCCGCCGCGCCGTTATTGCCGTATAATATTTTAGCCGAGTGGATGATAACAACCCGCCCGCCCGGCGTGAGGCTGGGCATCCAGTTGCACAAAGTGATATGGGGCGACAAGCGCGGCGTATAAGTCTTCATATAGACTTTGCGTAACGGCCTGCGCGTCAATTATATTATTATAGGATTAAAAACGTCTGGATTGGCTTCGCCGCGATAAACACGGTGCTTCGCTTCGTTCGCAATGACGGTCATTGCGAGGAGCGAAGCGACGAAGCAATCCAGAAAAGAAGAATCAATCAATGCTGAAAAACATCAAAAGCAAAATAACGTCTCCGCTCACGGCGGCCATTATTTTTACGGCCGGCTTCGTCGGTTCCGCCGGCTTCGCCGCCGGTTTCGCCGACATCTCCAACTACAGCGCCCCCGTGACCGTGAACGCCTTCCTCCAGTGGGGCGACACGCTCTGGGCGGCCACGAGCGGCGGTCTTGTTATGCGCATCCTCGGCGGCGGCGACGTTCAGGAGTTTGTCGGCAACGGGCGCGTCTTCCCCGACCTCCATCTTACGTCGCTCTGCCGTGACGACGAGGGTAATGTTTGGATCGGGTCGCGCAGGGGGTATCTGTACAAGCGTTCGCCGCGCGGGCGGTACACGGTTTTCTCCACCTACAAGCTCTCCGGCTGGAGCGTTACGGCGTTGTACTGTTACGACGGTATGATTATCGTCGGGGCCGACTTGGGGGTCAGTCTCTTTGACCCGGCGAAGGGCGTCGCGGTGCGCAACGCCACGGCCATCGGCGGTTTTTCCGACCCGCGTGTCAATGTCATAGAGGCGAGTTCCGACACGCTTTTTCTGGGGTGCAATCAGGGCGTTGCCTTTTTAGACAGTCTCTACGACGTGCCGATCGCGCGGCGCAACTTCTATTATCCGGGCATTTGGAAGACCAAGGGCAGCGGGCCGGTCCGCGCTTTCGCGGACACCGGCGGCGGCGTCATGGCGTTTTCCAAGCCGACCGCCTTCTTCCGCAATTACCTCTACGAGGCCGACACGGGCGGGCGGCTGACGTGGAGGGGCGGCGGCGGCGACAGCGCCAGGACGTCGCGGATTTTGTCCGACGGCAACATTGTCGCGCTTTACAATGAGGGCGACAAGCGTTTATGGATAGGCACGGAGGCGAAGTTCTACTATTCTCTCGGGGACGGCGACCCGCCGCTCAAACAGTATGGGATAGAGGGCTATTCGCTCAAGCAGGCGTCGCGTGTGCTGGTCTCCCCGAGCGGCGATTTGTGGGCGTTGCCGGTGGTCAGTTATCCGAACAGCTTTTGGTATCAGGGGGTTCACAGGTTTGACGGGCTTAATTGGCATTTATACAGCAGCTATACCTACGGCGGCGATTACGGGTTTGCCGGCGACAACAGCGCTTTCGGGGCGGCCTTTTGGAAGGACGGGTCGTTCTGGGCGGGGACGTCGGGCGGGAACGTAAAGCATATAGACCCGGTGAAGAAAACAGTAGGTCAGTTTATATTGGGTTACGGCGACTTTACCGGCATAGGTTATCTCTCCGACGGCCGCGGCGAGAACTCGTGGGGCAGGTGCGACGCGGTCGCCGCCGACTCCTCCGGGTACCTTTGGTTTTCAGTCTTCGACAGTAATTTAGGGAGCCTGATTTGCTACGACCCGCGTTACCCTCCGGCGTCTTACGAGCCTAATCCGGTGAAGGCCCGTTTCAGGCGCTTCTTCACGGAATCGCCGCTCAAAATCCAAAACATTGAGCTATTGGCGGTAAACCGCGAGGGCAGGATATTCGCCTACGGCGGGAACCGCCTGGTCGCCTTCAGCCACAAAGGCAGCCCGCTTGCCGACGGGATCAAGGTCGACACGCTGTACGAGTCCGTCGGGACGCTGAGGGGGATGGAGGTAGGCCCCGACGGCGCGCTGTACATGGCCGGCGCCGGCGGCATAAGGAGGATCCGGGCCTTATCCATGACCGTAGAGACCGTGGACAACACGATAAACACCGCGTCGAGCATTGCCACCGACGACGGCGTTATATGGATAGGCACGGGTTTCGGCGGCGTTATACGCTACGATCTGGCGGCCAAGCAGCAAACGCTGCGGATAGACGAAGCGTTCGGCCTGCCGTCAAACAACGTGGCCTCCGTGGCCATAGACAGAAAGAACAACCGCCTATGGATCGCGACCGACGAGGGCATATCCATGGTAAACGTGGGCAGCACGGGCAAGAACGCTAAGAAAATGTTGTTGCGCGCCGTCCCTAACCTGTACTCCGCGAGCGGCAGCGCCCGTGGCGCGTCTCAGATAACGTTCTGCGGTTTGAAGCCTAAGTCAAGCGTCTCGGTCTACTCCATAAACGGCACGCTGGCCGCGAAGGTGGAGGCGCAGTCCTACACCGACGCCGAGTGGAGGGCGGCGTGGACGCCGAAAAAGAACATAGTGCCCGGGACGTACATAGCGGTCGTCAAGCCGGGGGGGGAGAGGGCTAAGATCATTATTAAGCCCTGAGTTTTATAAATCATCCGGATTGCTTCGTCGCTTCGCTCCTCGCGCCGTGTTTATCGAGGCGAAGCCAATCCAATAATATTCGTTGAGCCGACAATGAAAAAAATTTGCATATTCTGCTCCCTGGCCTCCTTCGGTACCGGTATGCCTATCAGCGCCTACAAGCTGGCGGCGGGGCTTGCCGACCGCGGCGATGTGAGCGTTTGCGTTGTGCTGCCGGAAGAGGGCGAGTTGGCCGAGAGGCTCCGTAGCGTTGGGGTTGACGTCGGCATCGTTCCCTTTGAGCGGTTAAAGAAGAATTTTTGGAAGCGGCCTTGGCGGCTGCTGTCTTGGGTCTCCGCCGGATGGCGTTTGTCCGAATATATACGGGTAAACGGCATTGATATCGTGCATTTCTCCGATGTTATAGACGCGCCCTTTTACCCTATAGCGCGTATCGCCGGGGCGAAGACCGTCGCGCACGTCCGCGTCTGCGTCGATGTGCCGGCGGCAATGTATCTGTACAGGGTGTGGGCGCACCTCTTCTGCTCGCGGATCATCACGGTTTCCCATTTTGTCAAGCGCCGCTACGGGTTTGGGCGCAAAGCCTCGGTGGTTTACAACCCCGGCCCCGACAGATCGGTCTTTAATCCGGAGCGGTATGGGAAACCCGTTGTTGATACAAGCGCGGTTGATAAAGATACTGTAAATTCTGGATTGCTTCGTCGCTCCGCTCCTCGCAACTTGTTTATCTCGCCGCAAGGCAATGACGGTCATTGCGAGCGTAGCGAAGCGATCCAGAGTATTCAAAATACAAATACGGTTAATACGGATATTAACGATTGCCCGGTAGTCGCGGCCGTTTCGTCTTTCCGCCGCGACAAAGGTCTGCACAACTTCGTTGAGATCGCCGCCGAGATAGCCGGGCTGAGGCGCGGCGCGCGGTTCGTGATTATCGGCGGCATGGTTTCGGGTCACGAAGACTATTACTACGAGGTGGTGGATTTGGCTCACCGCGTTGGTTTGGAAGAGATACTGACGGTAACCGGCAACGTAAAACACGAGAAAGTGGCGGCGCTCCTCTCCGGCGCGTCCGTATTGATACACGCCCCCGATTGGGAAGAGGCCCTTGGCGGAGTGGTCTTAGAAGCCATGGCGATGGGCGTGGCAGTGGTAGCCTACGACAGCGGCGGGGTGGGAGAGTGCTTCCGCGACGGAATAAGCGGATACCTGGTAAAAAAAGGCGACAAAACCGGCGCCGCGAACCGAGCGGTGTCGCTATTAAATAATCCAGCGCTGCGCCAAGATATGATAGCGAAAGCGAAAATAGATTTGAATGAAAAGTTTACGCAAGAATCATATATTAATTCTGTTTTATCTGTGTATGACAGGATAGTATAGATTGACGATCGTTGCATGGTTTTCTGGATTGCTTCGCTACGCTCGTACCGTGTTTATCGCGGCGAAGCGACGAAATAATCCGGAATGTTTATTGATTAGGAGTAAAATATGAAAAACAATAATTTCTGCTGGATGGCCACCTGGAAAATAACCGACCGCTGCAACCTCCACTGCGTCTACTGCGACCCGGATATAATGAAGCGGGCCTACGAGTCTGAGATTATAAACCGCTTTGAGGTTCTCGACCGCATAGCGGTGTACAAGCCGCGCATCCTGAACATCAGCGGCGGCGAACCGGCGCTGGTCAAAGAACTCCCGGGGCTTTTATCGCGCGCGAAAGCGGTTTGGAACCCGTACATAAGGGTGGTTCACAACGGCACAGACCCGCAAAAGCTCTCCGAGGCCTTTCCGTGCGTAGACCGTTTGGTGATAAGCGTGGACGGCCCCGGCGAGGTCAACGCCGCGACGCGCGGGATAAGCGGCGACGCCGTGCTCGGCAAAATCGCGGCGCTTGCAGGCTCCGCCGGGCCGGTGCCGGAGATCACGATCAATACGGTGGTCACGGAGAAGAACATCGACACGCTTCCCGGGTTTGCCGCCCAGATAGCCTCGGTCTCCCCGCGTGTCGGTTTGGCGCTGCTGCCGGTGATGCCGATCGACGGCGAAATCTCCGTGCTTAGGGATAGGGAAGCCGGGTACAGGAGGTTCATCGGCGTTTACGCCGAGATAAAAGCGGCGCACGGCAACGTAACCCACAACCTCGATTGCGTCATGCGGCACAAAGACTTGCGCAAAATTCAATGCTACAACCAATACTTCACAATCAGATTCTCGCCGCGCGGCGAGCCGTTTACCTGCGGGGCCTCCATTGCCTCGCAGTTGCGCAGGAGCGACGGCGCGTATAAAAAAGTTTTCAAAAAGGGCGGGTTGCGGAAACTTTTTACAATGGCCGTTAAATCCGTAAAGGAAGCGTTTGGAACGGTCGATTTCACCTGCCGCAACATCTGCAACTGCGAGAGCTGGCTCGACATGACGTTTTTGGGCAAGGAGACCGGATACGCGCCTGTCGTGTTGCGCGGGTTTAAAGGGCGGCTCTCAAACGATGATTATACAGAGTTGGATGAGTTTGTCAAGAAGCGCATCAACGCCGGTTTTGACGTGGAACGATTCCGAGAGCTGGTTGAGGGCGTACGGCAATGACGGATATAAGCGTGAAAAGCATAGTCCCGGCCGCGCGAGACAAGTGGCTGTCGGTTTCGCGCGCTTGCCCGTACGCGACGTATTTCCACACTCCGTATTGGTATGAGCTTATCGCCCCCAAGCAAAAACACGTCGCGTTGGAAGTAACGTTCAATGACGGCGTCTCCGCCGTTATTCCCATTGCGGAGATTAAACGCGCCCGCGGACTGTTGACCGACAATTTTTCGTCGCCGGGGGGGACCTACGGCGGATGGGTAAGCGCGGAGGCCTTAGACAAGGAACACGCCGATATTTTGCTCGGCGTGCTAACGTCAAGAAAGAATCTTACGTTCAGGGTAAATCCGTTTGACAAAGCGGTGTCCGGGCTTATGACGGACGGGCTTACGCGGGAATTTACGTACGTTCTCGACCTTACATTGGGGGAGCGGGAACTTTACGACCGGTCAAATCGCGGTCACAAGGAGAAAATAAGGAAGGCCGTTCGAGAGGGGGTTACGGTGAGGGCGTCTCAAGATTGGGGGGAGTGGGAGCGGTATTACGACCTTTATCGTCAGTCGATTGCCAGGTGGCTTTCGCGCGGGCCGCAATTAAAGCCCCGTACGGTGTACCCGCCGGAGTTTTTCCGGCGCCTTTACGATAACGGGAGCGGGCATGAGATTTTGTGGCTTGCCTTGAAGGGCGGAGAGATAGCGGCGGGGATGCTCTGTTTTTACTGGAATAAGCACGCCGTAGGCTGGCACGCCTCCGCGTCGTCGCGGTATTTCAGCCTTGGGACCAACAATATACTCTATTGGGAGATTATGCTTGACGCCGGCAGACGCGGGTTTGAGGTTTTTGATTGCAATCCCAGCGGCGGCTACGGCGGCGTGGAAACATTCAAGGAGCACCTAGGCGCGGCCCGTCTCGAAACCCCCGTGCTGCGAACCAAAACCCCGTTGCGCCGGATGATCGCGAAGTTGCGGGGGAAATAGATCAAAAACTGCTGGGTAATGGAAAATGGAAAACAAACTGCTGGAAGAGCGGCGTGCCGCTTTTGACAAATCCGAAACAATACATATAACCGGTAACGAGATTTTCGATTGGGTAGAACCGTTGAATATGAGAGAGATTCGTGCCAAGGTTATTCCGTGGATGGAAGAGCAAGGGTATTTTCGCAACGATTATAGCAACAAAAATACGGGGTGGGGAAGTATCGCCGTGACTAAGCGCGGGGTCGAGGATAGCCTGCAGCACTTTTCAGGTCCGGAGAAAGTTCAATCTTTTGCGGCGTTGCCGGGGATGATAAGGAACGGTGTTTTTATTACAACGAATTTAGGCAAACCGCATCAAAGGGACATGAGGAACCACATCTTTGCGGCAAAGGTTGATATTGATGGGAAGTCCAAACTCGTAGGATTCGTAATCGTTGAGGATATGAACGGGAGAAGATTCTACAACCATGAATTAACAGAAGTAAAGAACCTTGACGGGCTTTCATCACACGCCGGGGCGATCGGATTGGTTACCGAAATGGCTGACCGGACCCGCCAAGATTCGATTATTGCCATAATCCAAAAATGGCTAACCGATATACCCGGTCAAAATTCATTATAAATATGGTACGATAAAAATGGCTGGTCAGGAGGGATTTGAACCCCCGACCCGGTGGTTAACAGCCACCTGCTCTGCCGACTGAGCTACTGACCAGTACAGCCATAAATATCGTATTATCGGGTACGCGCGGCACCGCCAACACCATAAATATAATTGATTTGCGGCTCAATGTCAAATATTTTTTTAATATTTTGAACCTTGCGTCTCAACCCTACCTCAAAATGTACATCATCGCCTTCCCCGTGATCGGTTTGACCCTCTCCTCTCCGGCCTCGCGGACGTGCTCCACCGATACCGTTATCAGGTACGTTCCCGTCCCCACCTTCCTGCCGCGCTTCGTGTGACCGCTCCACGCGTAGACCAGGTCCGGCGTATCCTTCTGCGTTTTCAGGGTGTCCGTCAGGACCAGGCTGCCTACGTTGTCGTATATGGCTATCGTCCCCCGCAGGTTCAGGTCTCCCAACGCCTTGGCCGTCGGCCTCACTATGATGCGGGCGGGCTGATCCCCCGAATACTTGACCGCCGGCCTGTACGGGTTGGGCGCCGGTATCACCTTGATGGCGATGGGCGCCGGTTTTATGCTCAGCTTTACGCGGCGGTTCCTCTCGTTGGTCTGTATGTTGGCGCTCGTGTCGTAGACGCTCACCTCCGTGTTGATCCAGAGCGAGTCGTCCTTCGTGGGCGCCCCGTCCGCCCCCTCTATCGAGCTTACTATGAAGGTGTGCGTGAGCGATACCGACGTCGGTTTGTCGTTCTGCAGTATCATGCCGTAGAGCGTCCCGTCCGGTTCGAACTTGAAGACGAAGGGGCGCGCCGAGGCGATCAGCAGCGGTTCGGAGAAGGTCACGGTCAGCGAGTCCTTTTCGTTCTCCGAGCCGGGGTTGAACATTGCCCGTTTGGCCACCGGCGCGGCCTTGTCGGCCACGTTGGCGCGGAGGGTGTCGCCGGGGAACTTGTTGTGCGTGGCCATGGCGCTCATCTTCCCGGACGTGACAATCGAATCGCCGGTCAGCAGCCCCTCTATCCCCGCCCGGATGACCGTCTCCGATTCGTCGGCGGAGAGGTTCGACCACTCCACGGGGACGAACTTGCCCCCCTCCCACGAGAGCCACAGGCGCAAACCCGCCGGATCCAGCGGCTTTGAGAGCGTTAACTCGACCATGTCGATCATGCCGTCGCCGCTCGTGTCGCTGTAGGCGGCGGCCATGATGCGCGGCGTGGCGGATTTGATCAATACGGGCACCGGCCTGTTATTTTTATGCGCCTTGTTGCCGCCGCGGTCGGCGGTCGCGCCTGCCGGGTTTATGAAGACCGAGTCCCCCTCCAAGACCTTTCCGCCGCCTAACGGAACGGCGAGCAGCATGAGCGAGTTCGTAAGCAGGCTCGAGTCTATCGCGGCAGACACCGTGAGCGCGATGTCCTCCTTGTTGCGGCGCAGGACAAGCGTGTTGCCGACCAGGCTTGCCCCGGTCATAGGCTCCGACAGCGTGATCTCGATCGTGTCGACCGTGCCGCCCGTCCGCTCCATGAGCATCGCCCTGTACAGAAGCGCCGGCCCCGCCTTGTCCTGCACCGGCACAACCGCCTCCTTCAGCGCGCCGCCGTAGAGCAGAAACGACCGCGCCGACATCTGCTCGCTGGCCTTAAACCCGGTCGTGTTCTCTATCGCCGGATTCAGGATGAAGCGTATAAGCGATTTGTCGTTCGCATCGGCGGCGATATTGCCGCCCGCCGCCTTGACCGTGCGTACGCCCGCCGTCCCGGGTATCGTGATCTGCAAAGAGTCGGGCAGACGGTCGGGGACTTTGGAGTACTTCACGTACACGACGTCTATGGAACCTGTGCCCAAACTATCCTTGAAGTATGCTGAAACCGGAACGGCGAAATCGGCGCGGCTCGACAAGGAGACGCGGGAAACGTCGGTCTCGTCCGTCGCGTCAACGTAGGTGACCGTGATCGTCTGGCCCCCGTCCATCGATATCTCGTTCTCGCCCCGTGAGGAGGGAGGCGCGCTGACGACGCGTATGGGATTTATGCTTATGAACTTGCCCGTCGTGTCGCCTGTCTCGCGCAGCGGGATGTAAATGCTGTCGCCGAAGACCGGATTGACGACAGACACCCACACCGTGTCGCGCCCGTCCTTGTTCAGGTTCCCGTTCTTGTCGTCGACTGATACGTAAAAGCACGTGGTGTCGATCTTCGCGGAGTCCCTCACCTCCGCGTTTTGATTGGCGCAGCTCAGCAGTTTCATGGACGACGGGTAAGGGTCGGCGCCCCTGAACTCAAGGTAGAAACTGTGATTTGTAAACGCGCACCCGTAGCAGGCGGCGCACTCGTTCTCCGGCCCGCCGAATATCGTTATGTCGATATTGTTGCCGCCGTTCTTCACCGGAACGGGGATCGCCAAGTTCCACCTGTCGGCCTTGGAATCGTATCGTGCCACGGTGCTCACGTCGCGCACCTTGTTGCCGTTCACCCATATATCGTTTATCACCCCGTTCTCCGTGACGCTCGCCCAGCCGTTCACCGTGATCTGCGGCATCACCTGCTCTATGAACAGGTACTCCTCCGCCGGATTGTAGAGCGGCGATGTGATCTGCGACGTCATCTCGTAGTGCGTCTTCTTCGTCTGCTGCTCCTTTGCCGAGGGCGAGTATCCCCAAATGAACTCGTTTTTCCGGTAGACCGTTATGTACTGATCCACCGGCGTTCTGAAGTATATGTTGTCGATATCGTCCTTGGCGCCGACGGGGACTCCTGGATAATCGGCGGGGTCGCCCTTCGCCCGGCTGTGCGGGATGAAGCTCCAAGCGTTGCGCCAAAGCCTGCTCAAAATCGCGGCGCTGGGCGAGACGTTCATCAAATCCTGATACGGTTTCCAAGTGCTGCGGGTATCAATCATCAAGTCGAGCCTGAAACGCGCCCCGGACTCCATCTTCGCGGGGCCGAGCGGCACGGGAATGTAAAACGCCCACGTGCTGTCCCTCGGATCATAGGTATCCTCAATGCGTATGGGCCGCGCCGCCTGCACGAATTTGTCCACGTCGGTCTTGAAGTGCGCGTCCTGATAACCGTCAGACCGGTACTTTATCCCTATGTCGACGCGGAACCCGATGTAATCGGAGAAGGCGACGCGCCCGTTGGTGCGGTCGCCGGATGGAGGAATGGTCAGCGTGTCGGGCATACGGACGTAAATCCGCAGCTCCAAAGAGTCATAATCCTTAATGTCTTGGTTGACGACGTTGAGGCCGAAAAACTGATCCGAGTATTTCAATACGCGGATGTCGAACTCAACATGCTCCACGGGCGTTGTGAAGGTGTAGTACTGCCCCTTATTGTCGTCCCGCGTCCCGTTATTCTCAACGTAAAAATAGTACGTAGTCTTCTCTTTCAGCCCGCCTATCTTGACGTAATGGAACTGCGACGGGCGCCCGTAGATATTCCCGTCGTGAACGGTCGTCGGCGGCTTCTTGTCGCCGTAGACCACGCGGCTGTCGTAGCTGCCGTTCGGCGTGTACCAGAATATCTCGGCGGAATCGGATGTCACCTTGCATACCTTGACGTTGCTGATCTCCGCCTTGCCCGGCGGCGAGGTCAGCGTGGTGAATGAGAAATACTCGCCCCTGTCGTCCTTTATGACATTGCTCTTTCCGTACAAATCGGAAATGAGCGCGTCGAAATTATACTTCGTTCCCGGTTTAAGATTGGTCAGCGCTATGCGGTGGAACATTCCGGAGCTGTCGGATTTCACGCTTGTAAACGCGGTGACGCCGTCCGCCGCGTATCTTATAGTCGACGTGCCGAACCTGCTCTGCCGCACCTCGATTATCGCCTGGTCGGCGCCCACGTAGACGGTCCGCACCGTGGCTTCGGGCGGGTCGGTTATCGGTTCCTCTTTCGCCAGGCCCATGATGGGGATGATCATCACCGCCGAGGCGTCTATCCCGGTCTCGGTGACGAAGTAGTTGTCGTAGTGCTCCTCATAAATACCGCCTTGTATCAACGGCGACACCGCGCCCGAGAGCGCCCCTACCGGCGGCCTGTATTGATAAAAATTGCCGGGGACGTTTTTCCCCTCGGGATTCGCCGCCCTGTGGTGGGGGTGGTTTGTGTTCTTGTATCCCACGCCGTAGATCATGGAAATATCCCACGGGTTGACGCCAAGCATATAATCCATCTGGCGGATCATCAACTCGCGCGTCTCTTTCGCCTTCCAATCGGAAATATTCCCCGTCCCGCCGTATTGCGGCCCCGGTAAGAATATTCCCTTGCTGACGAGTGAATCCTGCACCCACTTCGCCATGTCGGAGTAGCAGTATAAATCAAATATGTTGCCGAATTGGTACCTGTTCCACATCCACGCCATTTGTATTAACATGCTGTTCCAAAGATTCTCATAATAAAGCGCGTCGCGGTTCCAAAGCCCGGTGGCCGGAAGTTCCAGCTTGGTTTGGCCGGTGCCGGAAGCGCTTGTCACGTCGAATATCATCTGATAGAGAGTTTTCCCGATGAGTTTTACCCGTTCGGTCGAATCGATACCGAGCGCGGCGCACATCGCTTTATCTTTGAGTATCAGCCGGAAGAATCCCCACTTGACCGCCATGTGGGGCGAGGCCCAGTCGGTATTCGCGGTCTGTTTGCTGAAGACGGGGTCGACGTTTGTGACCCATCCGCCCTGATAGAGGGCGTGGTGATTTGCGGCGTCGGCCTGCGCCTTTCCGCCGATTGCCTTGTCGTAGCAAAAATCCTGAAGATACTTCCGCTCGCCCGTGGCGTATGCGAGGGCCATTGCGGCAAAGGCCATCTTGTCATTGACGATAGAGTTTCCGTTGTAAGCCGGAGTTTGGGTCGCCTTCTGATTCGCCTTCGCGTAGTCATACATTTTCTTGGCGATGGCGATGGATGTATCGGCGAATTTCTTGTCGAATATCGCGTAATTTTTCGCCGTAAGCGCCAGCCCCGCCGCGAAGTTGCCCAAAATGTTCGCCCCCACCTCGTTGCGCGCGTCGCGCACCGGGCCGCCCCTCTCGTAAGACATCCGGTCCTGCATCTCCGGCTGCCCCCACCACTGGTGGTCAGGCCCGAACCCGCCGACCGAGAGTATCATCTTAGAGACGTCCCCCCGGGCGTTGTTGTAGGCGTTGACGACGTACTGGGATCCGTGCCGCGCCTCGTAGAGCACGTCCGGCACGCCGTCGGTCAGCACGGTGCTGTTATGATCGGCCCCGTAGTTGTCAACATCCCTGTCCCTGAGAGCTGCGGAGGCCAGACCGAGCATGGAGTGCAGAAAGCTCTGCGTGATCCCCTCCTTCAGGTGGTCGCCGCAGTCGTGCCACCCGCCCTGCGTGGCGTCTTTCAGGTGGCAGGCCCCGTGGAACCAAGAGCGCGAGTCGCCGCAACGGTTGACGCCCGGAAACTTGATCGCCGCGTCGCGCACCCACCCGTAGACGTTCTCGTGGATCCAAAAGGGCGCGGAGGTATCGCTTCCCACCCTGATCCTGTACCGTCCCGGGGCGCTCACGTTTATCTTCCCCTCGTAGACCGTCCCGGAGACCGCCGCGCTCTGCATGGTGTAGCGCGTGTCGCCGCCCGCTACGATCTGGGCGTTGTTGGAGGCTTTTATCTTTATCTGCCCGGAGGCGGTCGCGTTCCTTGATGTAAGCGTCCCCGTAGCAACAGCCGCGCCGTTGGCATTGTCGGCGGGTACGACGGAGAAAGAGGAGGCGGAACTCCCCACATAGTAGAAAAACTTGTTATCGCCCGGCCGGTACCCCGCCTGATTGACGCGGACGCGCCCGATCTTAATGGTGGCGCTGTCGCGGTAAAGCTGGTCGAGCGTGTCGGGCAGGGGGGTGGCTATATTGGCGTACGGACGGGTGTCCTGCTGGGCCGAAGCCGGGGCGCGAAGCGCGGAGACCGCGAAAAAGGCGAAGGCGAACGCCAATATCGGTATTAGCGGCACTGGTTTCCGGGTGATGGGCATGGAAAATGTCCTTTCGTGATGATTCTGTATATATTAATGGATCCTTTTTTTTATACACCTGAAATAAAGCCTCTTTCCCACTATTTATCCAAGTTTTCGGCATTTCTAACGCGGTGTCCGCTGCCTACTTTATACGATCGTTTTAAATATATACTCAATCGGTGCGTTGATACGGTTATGCGTATCTATGTGTATTAATAAATATATGTAATTGCTTTGGATTATGGGGGATTTTTTGAGTTGAGATTTTTTTTGGGCTTGGGTATTGACAGCGTCAAATAATTTACGTATATTATCATCATATTGAATCTTATTAAGGAGGGATATATGTTAACCGAGGTACATGAAACCGTTTTAGACGTGCCGTATAGTGATACGGAATACCCCCGGGAACTCATGGAGCGGTGGGATCGGGAGACCGAAATCGCGGAATTAAAAATATCGACCGGTGAAATAAAGGTTAAATCGGTCAGGGAGCAACTCCTCGCCCGTGGGATTGAATTAGATTGAAATGGGAAATCTGAATCCGCCTAGGGGTTGACGTTGACTGAAAATGCGGGGCTTGGCCCCGCATTTATCTATGAAGCCGAAGGCTTCGTCTAAAAAAGAATTTGACTTAAAGAATTTGACTTTTTTCACCCCTCATCCCGCACATCCCCCCCCGCGATCTCCTTGAACGTGAACTCGTCCTGATCGTACTCCTCGTCCTCCACGATAACCAGCCGGCACTTGTGCTCCTTCTCCAGCATGGACTTCATCGTGACCCCCGCCGCCCCGCTGCCGTCTCTCAGGTACTCCGCCACCGCGGGGTGGATCGTCACCGTGATCGTGCCGGGTTTGTCGTGGGCGCGCCTCAGATCGCGGCCTATCCTTGCCGTCACCGTCTCCGGCGAGAATATCCAGCCCAAGCCGCCGCACGATATGCAGGAGTCGGTGAAGAACTCCTGCAGTTCCGGCCTTACGCGTTTGCGGGTGATCTCCATCAGGCAGAATTTCGATAGGGCGGTGCAGTCCGTCGCCGACGGGTCGGCGTCTAAGAGCTTCTTCATGGCGGCCTCGATCTTCCGGCGGTTCTCGGCGTCCATCATGTCTATGAAGTCTATCACTATCAGCCCGCCTATGTCGCGCAGGCGCAGCTGGCGGCAGATCTCCGTCGCGGCGTCTAAGTTCGTCTTGAAGATCGTCTCCTCCAGGCTCGCCCTGTTCTTCCCTACGTTCCTGCCGGTGTTCACGTCTATCGCGACCAGCGCCTCCGTCCTGTCTATCAGCACGTAGCCGCCGCTCTTAAGCCACACCTTGCGCTTCAGCAGCCTGTCCAAATCCTTTTCTATGTTGAATTTGTCGAATAGCGGCGTCTTGTCCTTGTAGTGGAACACGCACTTCGCCATCTCCGGGGAGAGCGCTTTTACGTAGTTTTTGATCTCCTTGTAGTCCTCCTCTTGGTCGGCGTGGACCTCCGTCACGTCCTCGGAGAAGAGGTCTCTTATGACGCGCGTGGTGATCCCCAGTTCGCGGTGCACGAGTTTCGTGCCGCTCCCGGAGAGCGCCTCCTCCTGCGTCTTGCGCCAGGCGTCCAGCAGGATGTGTATCTCGTTCACGAACTCCGTCTCGGAGACTTTAAGCCCGTTCGTCCGCACTATGAACCCGATCCCGGGGGGCTTGATCTGCGATATCAGCTTCTTGAGCTTCGCCCTGCGGGCCGAGTCGCTCGTCTTCTTAGACACGCCTATGAAGTCCGTGTCCGGCACCAGCACCAGGAAGCGCCCGGCGAGGCTTATCTGCGTGGTGACCTTGGCCCCTTTCGTCCTTATAGGCTCCTTGGCCACCTGCACCAGCACCTCCTGGCCCTTTGTGAGCACCTTCTCAATGGGGATCCTGGGCACCTTGCGGCTCTTGGCGTTTCTGGCGCCCCGTCCGGCGAAGCGGTCCATCATCTCGTCCTCCTCCAAAATCAGCGACGGGTCCACGTCGGAGGCGTGGAGGAAGGCGCACTTTTCCAGGCCTATGTCGACAAACGCCGCCTGCAAACCCGGGAGGATGGAGACGACCCTGCCTCTGTAAATGTTTCCCACCAGCCGGAAGTAATCCGGCCGCTCGACTACCAGTTCCACAACCTTGTCGTTCTCGAGCAGCGCGGCGCGCTTCTCGGCGGAGGTTGCGTTGAACAGAATTTTTTTAATCATTGAAACGTCACCTCGGCGGTCAGCTCGAACCTTTGGTTTAGGGTGAGCTTGCCGTCCTGATTTTTGTGTGAGCCTAGGTATCTGGCCTGGCCCTTGATATTTTTTGTGAAGACGTAGTCTATGAAGGGCGAGTAATTGAAGTTGCTCTCCCTCGTGACCGCGTCTTCGTCGTTACCGATTTTGTTTGTGCGTATCTCCGAGTTTTCCCAGTTTACGCCCAGCCCGATTGTCGTTTTGCCCTGAACCGGGATCGCCCACTTGCGGATGCGCAGCTCCTTCAGGCTGCCGGCGCCGGTGAAGGCGTAGGCCAGCGTCAGCGTGTGGCTGTAGCGGTTTGTGCTCTCCGTGGATATCCGGTTCGCCGCGCCCGTCTCGGCGTCCTTGCCGCCGGCGTTTATCGTGGTGTTCGTGGTGCCGAAGCGGTAGTTGGCCGTGAGCGACGGCCACTTGACGAGCTTGCCCTCCAAACTCAAAAGCGGCTGGAAGTCTATCGTCAGCGTGGTGTCGGTGCGGTCTTTAGACTCCTTGCGGCTGTTCTTGAAGTTGAAAGAGGAGCTTGCGCTTAGGTCGGAAAAATACTTCTTTATAAGCGCGAACTTGGTCAGCGCCTTGGTGTTGGCCCCGGCCCTAACCTCCGGCAGCACCGCGACGGTGTCTATATAAGTCGTGTCGGGCTGCCCGTAAAACTCGCGCCCCCAGCCCAGCGAGACGCCGGTGAAGTCCACCCTGAACGGGTCGGGGAGCGAGAACGCCGTTGAAAAACGCGTCGCCCAAGAACCCTTGGACTGGTCGTTGCGGTAAAGGTCGTTCTCCGTGCCGGTCAGCAGCCTGTACTGCATCCAGCCGAGAGACTCCTCGCCGAGGGTGCCGAAGAGGTAGTCGCTGAGGCCCCTGCGCAGACCCATCTGGTACCGCAGGAAATCGTAACCGCTCATCCCCGCGGTGTCCGCGAGGTAGGTGGAGCTTAGGAAGCCGTTTTTCAGGTCGGTCAGCGCGTCGTACTCGAAATTTACGGAGCGCATATTGATCTTGTTCACGCCTGTTCCTATAAGCGCCCATAACCCGGGCGAGACTTTGCTTGCGGAGTCCTTGGCCTTGCCGGTCGAGTCCTTAACCGTCGTGTCCTTGACCGCCGCCTTCTTCTTGCCGGCCTTAAAAAGCTCGCCGAGCAGCAGCGACGTCCTGAACCTCAGCGCGGTCGACACGCTGGCGTTTACGTAGCGCGCGCTGTCGTTGTCCCTCCGGGTGGCAAGCCCCGTGTAGTCCGCCGAGTACTCCGCCGAGTGCGTCATCCACGTCACGAACTGCGGGGTCAGCTTCGCGGACGCCGACTGCGTGCGGCCGCGCTCCCCGTAGAGCACGCCGTAAACGTCCCACCTCTCGCCCTCCGTCGTGTTCAGGCTGAAGATGTTGGCGAAGGCGCTGTCCGACGACAGATCCCAGCTGTCCGACAGATCCCTGTCGAAGCGTATCGAGTAGCCGAAGTTGAGCAGCGGGTCTATGGGCGCGTACTCTACGTTCACGCCGTGGCGCATATCGAATGTGCGCGTGGTGAAGTTGTCGACGTTGAGCTTCAGGTCGTTGCGCTTCTCCGTGCGGTGCTGCACCTCCGCCAGGTCGAAGTTTATCGCGGAGGGCAGCAGGTTCAGCGTGTACTTTTTGTAGACGGCCGGCATCCACTCCACCTCCTCGAACGGCGCGTAGCTCGTCCATGACGGCGGGTCGCGGGGGCTGAGGTCGTAGCGCAAGGCTCCGGCGTATGTGACGGTCGTGTCCGTCTTCACGTAGTCGGCGCTGTCGGGATTCTCCTGCGGCCCCTTGCCCGTGTGGCTCGCCGTCTGGTTGTAGCTTACGTCCGTCTTTATCCTGTCGAGCGTAAAGCCGATAAACGGGTTTTGCGACTCGCTGGTTTTTTCGAACGAGGTGTAGGCGTTGCGCGTCGAGGAGAAGGTTTCGAAGCGCTGCGCCCTCGTCCGGTCGCCGCCCGGCTCGCCGCCCAGCATCATATCGAAGGCGTCGCCCGCCATGTCCAGAAAGCCGTCCGGCTTGCCCTCGCCGCCCAAAAGCCTTATGTCGCTCTGCGGCTTCACCGTGGGGCGCGACAGCGTGCCGGATACCGACCCGCCCACGGGTATAGACACGCCCCAATCCTCCGGCATGAACTTGTCCAGCCTCATCACCGCGTTGACGTTGGCGCTAAGCTCGCTCCTGTCCGACCCGCCCAGCGTCTCGTCGGTCATCGTCTTGAAGTCGCCGTCTGTGAAGCTCACCCCGGCGCCCAGCGTCAGAAAGTCCGCCCACTGCGTGGCCAGGTTGATCCGGGCGGCCAGACCCGACAGCACCCGCCCGCCGGTGGCTATAAGCTCGTTCACCCAAATCTCGCCCTCGCTCCGCCCCCCGCTGACCGCGCCTATCGCCATGAAGGTTATCGCCGTGAAATTCGGACGCTTCCCCGCCGGGGCGACCACCCGCAGCCGGCCGGCGGAGGCGTTGACCGGCCTCCCCTCCTGGTCGTGGGCGAGCTTCAGATCGGAAAAGTCCTGCAAGCTGAAAACAAAACGGTGCCACCTCTCCTTCTCGACAAGCGGGGCGGCGTACTCGTAGTAGGTGGAGTCGTCGCTGCCGAAGCGGAAGACGAACTTCAAATCCTCCCCGTAAGACTCCTTGGGGTAAACCATTATAGACACCGAGTCGTAACCCGAAATGTTCTGCGAATTCCCGCCCTGCATCCTGCGCACCGTGACCGTGTCGCCCGACGCCATATCAAAGAAGTTGAGCCGCAGCGACTTCTCCTCCGGCGTCGCCTCGCCGGCCTTGGGCTTTACTATAGACCCGTAGACGCTGTTGTAGTAGCTCATATCCTCGTAGTTGCTTATGCTCGTGGCCTCCACCTTGGTCTGGGAACCGGCGGAAGGCTCCCAGTAGCTTCCCGACAGCTCTATCCCGGCTATAACCAGCTCGTGCTCGCTTGTCAGCAGGTTTTCGTCGAAATCGTACCACACAAGCCTCATGCCGCGCACCTTCGCCCAGTCGGGGGCGCCGCCCGTCGCCGAGTCCTTCCTCACGGACAGACCGTCCAGAACCTCTTTGAGCGGTATGCGGTAGAACCTCCAGCCCCTCTCCTCAACGACCCGGGAGCTTTTGTCTATGTACCTGGACGCGGCGGAGTCCAGGTTGATCTCGTAGGTGTAGTAGGTCTCCGTGGTACCTATCCTGGGAATGCCGTCGCCGTCTATGTTCTCGTCGTCGTAGACGCTGTTCCCCCACGTCCCGTTGACGAACTTGAAGTTGTTCAGGTTGTCCTTGTCGTACTTGCGGAAGAGGTCGCCGCTGGGGTTGTCGTTTCCGCGTGGCTCCACCAGAAGGTCGTTGTTCCGGGTCCGGGAGAGGGTGTCCCACCCCGTCGCGTTCGAGGCGGCGTTGGGTATCACGTAGAACTTGTCGGCGACGTCGCGGCGGTTGAGGCCCTTGTCGTACATGGAGAGCTGCGCCGGTTTGTTCTGGTAGGTCGAGTCCTCCAGGTCGAAGCGTCCGTTGGGCGCCGCGCCGTCGCGCACTTGGTCGTGGCTGAAGGTGCCTATCTGGATCATCAGCTTGCCCTTGCCCCTGCCGCTGTACCTCGCCCCGGCGCTGTCGGCGTTGATCACCAGCTCCAGATAGCGGTGGTTCTCCATGTTCAGCCCGTTGCGGCCGAACGAGGAGGTGATAGAGGCGTAGGAGTTTTTAAAGCGCTTCTGATCGTCCGGCGAGTACCTTAGCGGCGCCGGCGTCGCGTTCAGGCGCAAGACGTCTATGTACGTGTCGGAACTGACGTAGCGGCTGTTGTTCGGGTCGCGCCTCCACACGGAGAAGCGGTTGATCTTCCTCTTTTCGTCGTAGGCGTTGGGCGTGTACCAGTAAAAGTCCCAGACGGGGATCCTGAGGCTGTTCAGCATGCTGTCGGCGATGGCCTCCACCCCGCCCGAATACTTGAACGGGTAGTGCGACGGGTGCCACATCGGGTGGCGCATGCTCAGCGTGTACCCGTCCTTCGTCCTCTCGAAGTCGTCTATGTAGGCGCCCTTGTCGTCGGAGGTGTTCGGGTTCATGCGGCTGTGCACTATCTCGAAGTCCAGCTTCGCGGACGACTCCGTCTCCGTCTTTACGAGCGGCATCAAGTTCACCGCCTTCGTCATCCACTCCGGCTGGAAGTCCAAGCTCGTGTTGAAGCTGAGGTGCATCTTGCTGAAAGGCTCGTTGCCCAGCTGCGGGATGTCGCCGGCGGAGGTCGCCGCGCTCTGGTAGAGAACGCTCGCCGCCATAAACGAGTTGTCGCTGATGAACGGCAGCCGCACCTCGCCGCGCAAACCCATGAAAACCTTCTTCTCCAGCACGAAGTCCGACTCCCGCTGGTACGTTATGAGAATGGACTCCGCCGACTTCGCCCGCGTCGACAAAAGATCCAAAACCCCCATCTCGTAATCCAAATCGTAGTCCTCGCCCTCCACAAGCAGCGTCCCGGAGTTTGTCTTGACAATCACCGTGCCCTTCATTATATTCCATCCGAGGTCGTCGTAGCTGGTGCGCTTCATTATCCCGTTTGTCAATATCCCGAACTTGGGCACGTAGTCCCTCATCGCGGTCGTCGCGAGGCCGAACCGGTAGATCATGTCGCTCCCCATGTCGCCCAGCGCCGGGTTGGCGAAAGGCTCGTTCCCGTTCATGCCTATGCCCCACGGCGGTATGATCAGCTCCTGCTTGTCTGACTTGAATATCTCCACGTTCTCTATCCTCGCCCGGCCCTGCTCGTCCGTAAGACCCATTGCGTTTGAGATAAGCGACGACCCCACGTGGCGTATCGTGTCGCCCCGGGACGGATCCAGGTAGAAGAGGTCGAGCTTGGAGTCCTCGAGCTGGGGCAGGTAGTAGACGTTGCGCCACATAAGCCCGAACGCCGCGTTGCTCGTGTCCGTCTCGGCGTTCAGATTGTTCGGCTTGAGCATCCACAGATTCTGACGGCTGTCGTTGGGCGCGCTTATGGGCACTATCGCGCCGCGGTTCAGCGTCCCGTCGGACGTCGTCATGGCGACCGCGACGATCTCCTCCTCCCTCACGGTGTACTCGAAGCGCACGAAGCCGCGGTCCACGTCCACCGTGTACTCCTGATTCTCGGTCAGCATCCTGAAGTAGACCTCGTTGCCGTTTATGTTCGCCACGTAGCGGCGCACCGTGCTGTTGGAGGTCTCGTTGCCGTTTATAGACACGAAAGCCTGAAACTCGTTTATCCTTGGCGGCCTGGGCGTGTTGCGCTCCGGGTTCGTTATGCTGTAGACCCTGTTGTTGTACTCCTTGTACACGTTGTCCAAGAAGAAGTACCGGTTCCTGACGAACTCGTTGTCCCTGAGCGCCGTCATGGAGTTGGGGTCGTTTTTCCCGCCCAGCTCCCGCGTCATCGCCTCGCCCTGCGCCTGGCTCAGCACCGTGGTGAGCATCAGCGGACCCAGCTTCGCCCTCGCCTTGATGCCGAACAGCCCGTCGTGCTTCTCGGAGTAGCCCGACAGGTTCGTCCCCGGCATGTCGAACCCCGTGTAACCGGCCACGATCTCCTGCACTATCTCGTCCTCAAGCTCGCCCTCAAATGACTCCTTGTACTCCACCTTGAAATTCTTGAGCGGGTCGCCGCTCAAATCGAACCCGTTTTTCCTAGAGTGGGAAATACTTACGTTGATGAGCCTCCCCACGCTTCCGCGGATGGCGACCTCGTACTCCGGCTCGAAGTCGAGCGGTATGAAGTCCACCGTCGTGTCCTTGTCCACGATGACCCGCGTGTAGTCGTAGGCCACGGTCAGCCTCAGGTTGCAGTCGAAGGAGAACTTCGGCGGCTCGTTGCCCAACAGCCTCTGCGCCCAGGGCGGGTAGTGCACCGCCAGCTCCCACTGCAGCTTAGGCGCGGGCGGCTCGCCCAGATCCTGCTTGGCCTGCTCCGTGAGCTTGCTGTACCACTCCTCGTAGAAAGAGTGCGCCCGGCTGTCGCTTATGTAGTCGCTCAGCTCCCCGTAATGGTAGCTCTGAACGGCGTTCCCGTCCTTGTCCTGCCGCAAATACGTTAACTGACGCTTTTCGAAGTCTATGACCGTGGTGTCGGAGAACATCGCGCCGTTGTTCTTGAGTATCGCCGGATTGCCCGACGTAAACGGGCTTCCCGCGTTTCGCCTGAACGGCGGCTCGTGCCCGTCTATGACCGGCGGCTCGTACCGCAACCCCTGCGCGAAGACCAGCGGCGCGCAGGCGGCCGTTACGACCGCTATCCAATTCAATAACCGTTTCAATTAACGCCCGCCTCCCGCCGCCGGAGGCGCGTCCACGCAACATCGGAACCCTACGGGATTATGCTTGTTCTGCGGATAGTAACTGTATCGGGCGTCGGCGCAACCGCTCTGATTGCCGCTCATCCAAAACCCGCCCATAACATTGTTGAACGACTTGTCCTGCGGCGCCGGCGTGGAGGTCCACTCGGCCAAATTCCCGGACATGTCGAAAACGCCGTAGTAACTCCGGCACTCGGACTTCCCGCCCGACCTGTGCGCCGACGTGTCGCGCACCGCGCAGGTGTTCCACTCGTAAACCTCCCCGTACGTGTACTTCCACCGCTCAGGCCCCCCGCACGCCGCCGTCCACTCATCGGAAGTGCAAAGACGCTTGCGCACCGAGAAACACGAATCCATGGCCTGATACAGCGACACGTAAGACTGCGGCGCGGCGCCCCTCTTGTTCGGCCACTCGTAAACATCCACGCAGATCTCGCCGCCGCCCGGCGTCTTGACCAGCTCCGTCCCCGCCGGGCAGCGCGGCGCCGTCATGTCGAACTCGTAACGCTTGCTCTTTATATGCATCGTGCGCCCGCAATCGTCTATCGCCCTGTAATAGAGCGTCGTAGGCTTCGATATGCCGATCGGCTTGCCGTCGTAAACCTTCCAGTCGGTCACCCCGTCTATGCCCCACTCCACCTTGCAGGCCTTGTTCGCGACGAGCCTGACGGACACCGCCTTTCTGTGCAGCCCGCCGGAAGGGTCGGCGTAGACCCAGGGGAAAAGGGTGTCCCGGGCGCACGCGGCCGCCCTGAGGGCGGCGGAATCGGCAATGCTCGCCAGAGAGTCGGCTATCCTCCGCAAAGAATCCTGCCGGAGGGAATCGGCCAGCCGCTTAGCCGCCTCGGCCAGGGCTATGGAATCCGCCAGCCTCCGCAGGGAATCGGCCGCCAGCGCCTCCCGCAGAGAGTCCGCCCGGCGGAGAGCCTCCGCCTCCAGCGCCCTGCGCAGAGAGTCCGCCTTCCAAATAGAGTCCGCCGCGCGGGGGGAGCGGGCTTTGCGCAGGATTTCCGCCTTGAGGGCGGAGTCGGCTTTCCAAATGGAATCGGCCGCCGCCTTTTTGCGTAACGAATCGGCTGCGCGGAGGGCGTCTTCGCCGGCTCTGCGCAGGGAATCTGCGATGCGCCGCAGCGAATCGGCCGAACGTTCGGAATTTATCTCCGCGGTGTCGGCGCCCGCGCCGGCGTTCTTGCCGCCCTTGCTATTCCAAAATTCGCCGCCGCCCAAGCGGAACAGCAGGAGCAGGATGACGACGAGCAGAAGCAGCAACAATATAAGCGGCGCCAAAGAGAGGCGCGAACGCTTCTTTTCGCCGTCTTTTTTGCTTTTATCGGTAGATTCTTTTTTTGTCATTGTATACATTGCCTATAATGCCTGACTGGATTGCTTCGTCGCTTCGCTCCTCGCAACTTGTTTATCTCGGCGAAGCCAATGACCGTCATTGCGAGCGTAGCGAAGCAATCCAGAGTCTTTTTTAATCCCGCAATCTTTTTTCAAATCCTGAAAATCCTAGTTCAGACAGTATTTTCAAAAAGTCAACCGTCTCCCGGACGTCATGCACCCTGAAAATCCTCGCCCCGCCCCCGTAGGCTGCCGCCGTCGCCGCCAGTGTTCCCGGCAAGCGCTCCTCAACGGGCCTGCCGGTCAGCGCGCCGATGAAAGACTTGCGCGATAATCCGACCAGTACCGGATAACCCGTCTCCGCGACTTTGCCAAGCCCGTTTAATAACTTGACGTTGTGGCCGGCATCCTTGGCGAAACCGAACCCGGGGTCGACGATTATCTTGTCCTTGCTTACGCCGGAGTTTAAAAATATCTCCGCCGATTTGGACAGCTCGCCGACCACCTCGCCGACGACATCGTCATAATCGGGACCGGCCTGCATAGTGTCCGGCGTCCCGCGGCTATGCGTCAATACCGCCGCGCACTGCGGATTAGACGCCAGAACCCCGGGCATCCTTGCGTCGATCCGCCCCGCCGAAATATCGTTTACCCACGCCGCCCCCGCGCCGATAGCCGCTTCCGCCACGGAACTCCACACGGTATCGACGCTGATGGGGACGCCGACCCCGCGTTTCACCAATTCCGAAATCACCGGCGCGACCCTGGCCGCCTCCTCTTCAGGCGGTATAAACTTAGACCCCGGCCTGGACGAACACCCCCCCACGTCGATAACATCCGCCCCCTCCTCAACCAGCCTCAAACCATGCTCGACCCCCGCCCCCTCGCCGATATAACGCCCCCCGTCATAAAACGAATCCTCGGTAATATTGACGATCCCCATTATCATATAAGGTTTAAGACGCATCATAGTTTGTTTTTTTTAATCAAAATTTCTGGATTGCTTCGTCGCTTCGCTCCTCGCAATGACCGTCATTGCGAGCGTAGCGAAGCAATCCAGAGTCTTTTAGTTTTTATCGTCCCCCACCACCACCTCGATCTTCTGCGGCAAAACCCTGTTCTTCTTCGCGCTCTCCAGCGTCGCGCCGCCGACCACCTTGATAATCTCCTCCCTGTCAAGCAGCTCGTGCTCCAAAAGCGCCTTCGCCAGCCTCTCAAGCTCGTCCCTGTGCCCCGTAAGTATCTCTCTGGCCCAGA
>Ga0268262_10000191_pt1 | contig 80783 bp, 38 predicted proteins | sample TergutNc150P3_FD_190354 | JGI IMG/M metagenome (GOLD analysis project Ga0268262, IMG submission 190354) | Nasutitermes corniger P3 segment gut microbial community from laboratory colony in Florida, USA - Nc150 P3 (SPAdes) (version 2) | ecosystem: Host-associated > Arthropoda: Insects >...
GGGTTTTTGTCTGTTATCTTATCGTGAAGTTCACGCATAGTTTTCAAACAAAAACACTTTTTTCCCTCTTTGTGTTCTTCTCTTCCTTAGTGTTCTTTGTGTGATGTCTTCGTTAAATAACAGTACCGGGATACAGAATAGTATTTTTAGGAATTACAATAATACCGTCCACGATATAGTAATGCCCGTAATTGCCGTCTGTGCGTTTAATGTCGTCTACGCCGATTCTGCATTCTTCGCCTACGCAGACGTTTTTGTCGATAATCGCGCCTTTGATAATCGCGCCCCTGCCTATCCCAACGTTAGGAATTCTTGCCTCGGCGTTATGTATTTTTTGCTTTTCTGTCTCGTAGAAGTCGGCGCCCATACAGACAACGCCGTTAAGGCTTGCCCCTGTTTCAATAAGCGTACGAATACCGACAATGGAGTTGGTTATATTTGCGTTGGTAATGATACAACCCTCGGCGGCAATGGACTGGTTCATGTTGGAAAAGTTCATTTTTGAGGGCGGAAGGTTACGCATGTGGGTGTAAATCGGTTTATGCTCGTCGTAAAAATCGAAACTGGGTTTTACAGAGGTTAATTCCAAATTGGTATCGTAAAAGTTTTTAATGGTTCCGATATCTTCCCAATAACCGTTAAAAAGATACGCGTTTACCTTTAATTTGCTGATAGCGCCCGGTATTATCTCTTTTCCGAAGTCTGTAAGGTCATTGGCAAGGCAATCTTCCATAGCTTTTGCGTTAAAAACATAAATTCCCATAGAAGCCAGGTAGCAATCGTCCTTGTTTTTGTCTGTAAGCAGTTCTTTCGGGGCTTTAAAATCGGAAATATCCCTTGAGGGACCGGGTTTTTCCAGAAATTCTGTGATTTGATTGTTCTTATCGACCTTTAAAATGCCCAAACCGCCCGCGTTTTCACGGCTAACGCCTGTACAAGCGATGGTAATTGCCGCTTTTGAGTCAACATGGCTCTTTAAAAGCTCCTGTAAATCCATTCTGTACAGTTGATCGCCTGAAAGAATGACATAATATTCGGGATTTTGCGTTCTAAAATGAGGAAAATTCTTGCGAACAGCGTCCGCCGTGCCTTCGTACCAGCCTGAATGTTCAAGACTTTGTTCAGCCGCGAGAATTTCAACGAAACCCTTCGTAAAAACGTCAAAAAGGTAGGTTTGACCGATATGAAGGTGCAAAGAAGCCGAATTAAACTGTGTAACGATGTAAATTTGCTTTAAATTCGCGTTAATACAGTTGGAAATGGGTATATCGATAAGGCGGTATTTGCCGCCGAAAGGAACAGCAGGCTTTGAACGGAATTGAGTTAAGGGGAACAGACGAGTTCCCTTACCGCCGCCCAGTATTATAGACAAGACTTCAGACATACTGTTCCTCCTTAAATTTATTTAAAAATATTATATGTTTTTTTAAATTTTTTGTCAAACATAAAAAAGAATTTATAAGAAGATTTTTTTAGGAACTGATGTTTTTTGTTGACAAAACGTTCAAAAACCGCTAAAATGACCTTAATATTGCCTTTTTTAAGGAGTATTTATGAAAAAGGTAAAATTCTTTATTATTTTTTTTATTTGTTTAAATTCGGTTAACCTGTTTAGCCAGCAAGAATATAAAGATACTGAAGAATCAAGCGAATTAATTTATGAAGAACAAACTCTCGTAATAACTCAGTCGCAGGTGCAAACACAGGCGCAGCCGGTTCAGCAGGCGCAGACTGACAGGCAAACTCAGTCTGATCAACAGCCGCAGACGGTTCAGTATGCTTCCGGGAGTCAAAATATTACCCTTCTTACGTGGGATATTGTCAATTTAATACAGAATTCGGGAAAAAGCCTGAATGATCTTAATTTTTACCTTTCAAAGCCGTTTACGATGGTAATCAGCGAGCAGTACGACCCTCCCAAAATTGAAATTCAAAATGGGACGCTGATAATGCCGGACAGGGGGCAGACCCAGACGATAGTATTTACCGGAAATCAACCGGGAAAGCTCCACGGGTTCCCTGTTTCGGGAAGCAGAGATACTTTTGAGGTTATTTTCCAAGTCGGCGGCAGGGACGTTGCCTTAAAGTTCAGGAGAAACCGGCAAAATAATTTTGAGCTTTTTTCCGCCGTTATAGACACAAGACCTTATACGCTCCGCTCGGATACTGAGGTTATTCAGCTGGCGATAAGCTCAAATATAACAGGCGGCGAGAACGAGGTACAGGCATACGCGCAAACCGGCAGAAGCGGACTTGTAGAGGGAAAAGGCTCTTTTGGTAAAAACCAAATAACAGCGTATGTAAAAAGGCAAAATCCCTCGGTAAATGGCGATCTCTTAAATAAACTTATTGATACATACATTGAAGAAGCGGCTTTTGAAAACATTAACCATGACATAGCTATTGCGCAAATGTTATACGCCACAAATTTTCTTAAAGGCAATAAATATGTATCATCGCATAACTACGGCGGGTTATTGGAATTACCGTCATGGAACGGCAGTTTTTCGAGCATGACAGAGGGAGTAAGGGCGCACATACAGCACATAAAAGGCTACGCGAGTACAACCATGAACAACAAACAAATAGTCGATCCCCGGTACTATCTGCTGATCAACTTAAAATACTTGGGAACAGTGAAAACATTTGATCAGCTATACGCCAGATGGTCGGCGAACCCCGCGGGTTATAAGAAAAACATCGAGATAATACTTGACGGGCTTTCTAAGAGATAATTATTTAGCTTTTGACACAAACTTGTTATCTTTAATAAAAAACCGTAATTCCAGATCTTTCCCCTCTGTAAGCCCTATGCGCGTACTGCTGACTATTTCATAATTTTTTTTGTTGTCAAAAACTTGTATCGGTCCTTCAAACAAAGACAAATTGTTGTGCTTTTTGGTTATTCCGAACGCCTGCGTCAGCTTTCCCGGACCGCTGCATAGATTCTCTACCTTAGCGGTTTTGCGCCTTTTTTGCATGAGGGGGATTCCCTCTATGGGCTCCAGCGCGCGAAGAAGCACGGCTTCGCCTTCTCCCTCTTTGCCGCTTACGATATTTATGCAGTGGTACATACCGTAGATTAGATAGACATAAGTATTTCCCGCCGGACCGAACATCGGCGCGTTGCGGACAGTTTTGCCCATGCTCGCGTGGCAGCCGGGATCGTCCTTGTACAGATACGCCTCGGTTTCGACAATCATGCCTTTTAATTTGCCTAAACATAAGTATTTGCCAAGAAGCGCTTTTGCAAGGTCAACAGTCGGCTGATTAAAAAATTTCTTTCCAAGCGGCATGAAAATAATTGTACAATATGGTAAGATAATTGCAAGATTATATTGGGCGGGAGAATAAATGTACGATTATAAATTATACTGGAAAGAAAAAATTGCTTTTGTTGTAAATACGCTTTTAACCGATGCCGGTATCGGCGAAAAAATAGCCCCCGAACAAGTCATAGCGGAAGACCCGCCGAACCCGGAATTAGGGGACATTGGTTTTCCCATGTTCGGTTTTTCTAAAATACTGAAAAAAGGACCGCCGCAGATAGCGCAAATTGCGGCTGAAAAACTTACAAAGCTCCTTAATGACGAAAACTCCTCCGCAAAAGTTCAGGCGCAGGGACCGTATCTGAATGTAAGAATGGATCGCGCAGTGACGGCAAAGACGATACTGGAGAATGTTACAAAAGACAGTAAAAATGATTTTTCCTTTGGCAGACCCGGCAATCTTGCGGGAAAGAGGGTAATGGTGGAGTTCTCAAGCCCGAATACGAATAAACCCCTGCACCTTGGACATTTGCGGAACGACGTATTGGGCGAAAGCGTGTCGCGCATTTTAGCGGCTTGCGGAGCGGAAGTGCGGAAAGTTTGCATCATAAACGACCGCGGAATACATATTTGCAAGTCTATGCTTGCGTACAAGGAGCAGGGGCAGGGCAAGACGCCCGAGAGCGAAGGCGTAAAAAGCGACCGTTTTGTCGGCGATTGGTATGTAAGTTTCAGCAAGGCGTTAAAACAGGAAACCGATGAATTAATAAAATCCGGCGCGGATAAGGATAAAGCCGAGGCGCAAACTCAGTCAATGAAAAAGGCGCAGGAACTACTGCGTAATTGGGAAGCCGGCGACGGCGAGACTGTAGAGTTGTGGAAGAAGATGAACAGTTGGGCTATTGAGGGAATGAAAAAAACATACGACAGAACCGGCGTCTCGTTTGACAAATACTACTTTGAAAGCGAAACTTATATGCTTGGCAAGGATGAAGTTTTAAAAGGATTGGAAAAAGGCATTTTCTTCCGTCAGGAAGACGGCTCTGTCGCCGTAGACTTAAGCGAAGAAAAACTTGATAAAAAAATACTTTTACGAAGCGACGGCACGTCGATCTATATTACTCAGGATTTCGGTACGGCGATTAACCGCCACAAAGACTGGCAATTTGACAAAATGATCTATGTTGTAGGCTCCGAGCAAAATTACCATTTTAAAGTTCTTTTTATCCTGCTGGAAAAATTAGGCTATTCATGGGCAAAGAACCTTCATCATCTATCCTACGGCATGGTTAACCTTCCCGAAGGAAAAATGAAAAGCCGCGAGGGCACTGTTGTAGACGCCGACGATTTACTTGACTCCTTACGCGACATGGCGCTGGCGGAGATACGCGAGAAGGGCAGGGAAGAGGTCGTGGGAGACCCGCAGGAAGTGGCGGAAAAAATCGCCCTTGGCGCGCTTCATTATTTCCTGTTACAGCCCAGTCCCATTAAGGATATGCTTTTTGACCCAAAGGAATCGCTTTCGTTTACGGGGAATACCGGTCCTTATTTGCAGTACATGGGAGCGCGTATTTCTTCCATGTTACGAAAATCCGAAAAAACCGACAACAGCGGCGCGGATTTTTCCCTGCTTGTATCTGATCCCGAATGGGCGCTGATTAAATCTCTTGCGTCGTATCCGGCAAAGGTAAGCGAGTCCGCGGAGAACCTTGATCCTTCCGGCTTAACCGGTTTCCTTTACGACGTTTCCAAAGCATTCAGTATTTTTTACCATGAATGTCCGATTCTTAACTGCGAAGATCCCGCGCTCTCCAAGGCAAGGCTGGAATTAAGCCGCGCCGTGATGATGGTGTTAAAAGACGCCTTTCATTTGGTTTGCATACCGTTTTTGGAAGTTATGTGAATTTATTTTTTGACTTTTTTCTTTTTTAGATCAAGTTTCATGGCTTTTAGTTTTTTTGCCATGTCTTGCTGCCATTTGCCGTCTTTGTCGATTTTAAAATACATCTCTTTTGAGTTGGATGTCAATTTTATTCCGCGCTCATCAACATTTAAAACTATCGGCTGAGTTACTGTTTTCAGTAAAAAGTTGGCGACTTGCTTTCTTGCGCCGTCGTTTCGTCCCTGAACAATGAATATGTTTTTTCCCGCTTTATTTCCCGCTTTCTTTGAAGACTTACCCGCCGCTCTTTCCGCTTTTTCCGCGGCTTCGGCTTTTTGCGCTTTTTCTTCAAGTTCAATAATTTCATCTTCATAGCCTTTTAAGAAGAAGATTGCGGTTTTTAAGCCTTTTTTAAAAAGGTCTTTTTCTTTTAATATATGTTCGCGCCAATAGCCGTTTAACACGTCAAAAGTAAGATAATAATTGTAAAATTCGATATTTTCAAAAGAGACCAATTCATTGGAAGTATCGCCGAATAATCTCTTTAAATATTGGGCGACTTCGTTTCTCCATTTCTTAAACTCAGGAGAGTTTGCGTTGGACTTATCGAGTTTTTCCGCCCTGTTGATAAATTCGTTTAATTTAGACATTATTAGTACCTTCTTTAATTATAAAGAATAAAACACAAGAATTCCACCAAAAATCAAATTGACAAAAGGCACACAATGGAATTAAAGGCAGTAGAAGAGGGGATACCGTATCAAACATTAGTCGCAAGTATAATTCATAAATATGTTACCGGAAGATTAATTGAAAAACGCTCATAATATTCAAAAAAAACGGGCAAACGTTTATACTTTTTCTCTTTTTCGTCTAATCGCAGATGCTATAATTTTTTTCCTTCTGGCAGGTTTTTCTTTGGAAGATGGTTTTGAAGAATATGCCCGCCTGGAGGAAATTGACCTTCCTCTGACAATTTTATGAGTTTTATGATATGAGTTTTTATTAGGTAATATAATACCAGCATCTCTAAGTTTATAGTTTAGTTCCGAAATAGCGTCATGAATATCTTCTTTAGAAATATCACAAAAAAGATTTTCTGCTTCACTTAAATTAATATTTTTCCAAGCCATACATTACCTCTTAATTTTAATATCTGGTTTCTTTCCTTTTGATAGCGTTATTTCCACACCATTTATTCCATGGCAACGTAAAATCCTGTAAGAACCCTTTATCGTCTTCACAAAATTCCCATCCACATCTACCTCTACATTAATTCTGAAACAAGATCCTCTTGGAAACATATTATATACCATAGAATCCAAATATGCAATCTTTGATAAAACCGTGTCCATGTTTAAATTTAATATGTTTTTAAAAAATATTAAATCGAAATAAAATAATACTTTGACAAGAATCTGACAAACTTCTAAAATTTTAAGCTAATAGTCTTAAAATTCTTTGATTTCTTGGTTAATTTAAGAAATTTCTCTCCATAAAAGGCAGGTTACGAGAACTGTCTTTTATGCGAAACCATAAAAAAAACGGGCAGACGTTTACGTCTGCCCGTTTGTTAAACTGTTTTATGCGTTACTTTTGCAGTTCCGGCGGCGTTGTTGTCATGTTGCCTATCAAAATCGCGCCTTCGTACCAGTCGTTTGTCATATAACCAACCAGAATGGATTGATTAAGGGTATCCGTGGGAGCGACAAAAGAGCCTGTACCTGTAGTTGGATTTGCCCAACCGGTTGTTGCGCTGGGAACGCCGTTACAGATAAATTCTGTCGATACCGGTATTGTGCCGACAGGGACCGTCATTACTTCCCATGCACCTGTGAACATATCATTTCCATCAGTTCCAGCGCCTAATGTTGTATTTTTCTGCCACGCGACTCTGATGCTGTTTTTGGTTTCTGTAAATGAACCGTGGTAATATGTAATATACGGCACATTTCTTGTACCTTCACGGCGGACGTTGATCATGAGTTTTGTCCCGGCGGAAAGGAAAGTGTCTACCTTGACTGTTACCGCGTTGACCGTATTCGGCGCTCCTCCGCCTCCGGTAGTGGCATTTGGTATATATGTATACCAAAGTCCGCCATTGGCGCCGTCATAATAGGCAAGGTGAACCCCGTCATCTTGATCTACCGCCATATCAACATGCAAACCTTTATTGCCATCTGCGACTGTAAATGGCGTTGTAAGCCATGTTGCGGTAACATTAGCATTATAAGTATTATTAGCCTCAAGAGCAGAGCCATAATTAAAGTAAAGTTTCAGATTTACCCTGTCATACCAGGCGACAACCGGCCTGCCGGTTGATAAGCCGCCAACCGCCGTATAAATACTTCCTTGCACAGTGGTAGTACTGCTGCTCGCCAATACTTGCCTGTTAACGGCAGTTCCTGGATTAGCTGCAGCAACATTAGTACTAATATTCCCTCTGATTGTATCGGCTGTGCTTCCGACAGTCCCGTAACGGAAAACTACCGCGTTATCTGAACTGTTACTGTCGTAGTAACTCATGAATATTCTTACAGGAGTATTATCCGCAATAGTAGCGTTACTTCTTCTTGCTACTATACGCGGAATTTTTACGCGGTCAACATCATATACTGATGTTTGGCCGTTATATAAATATTCCAATCGCCTTTTATTTGTTCCATTTGCATTGTTTTGCTGTGTACCAACAATATCTCTGGAATGAAAATTAAACGAGCCTGTCTGATTATTAGCCCATGCGGTTATATTAGACGTACCTCCATAATAATTTCCCGCTTCGTCAACCGCAAGTGTAATATTGGTATACCTGTTTGTACTGTTTTCTATTTCTGTTTGAGTATTATTTACCCTTCTGTATAAATGTCCGGAACCGCCTGAATATGTACCGTAAGTCATATAACGTGTGGCATTATCGGAGCGCATACGCATAAACGGACTGTTTAAAACTCTTTCATTATGTAAATATCCCGTTCTCCACACATATATATAACGGCTGTTGTCAAGAATATTGTTGTTTACGTTGTTTGGCTCCCGGTTATATTCCGCAACGTACGGCGCGTTCCAACTACTGCTGGTCTTAGTTCTGTTACTGCGGTTATTGAATGAATCAATACTATTAACCGTAACAACAAGAGGTCCTGAATTAACGTCGGCGGGAACATAACTTATTATGGTGGTAACTCCATTGACAGTATTAATTGAAGGGGTATCGCCGCTAGTAAGAACGGTAGGGCGAGCGGTGGGAAGCGATGTGCCGTTTATTTTGGCATTAGTAATCGAAGCGCCTAGGTTAAAACCGGTAATAGTGATAAGATCGTTTTCCCGCACCGGGTAGCCGCCCAATGCTGAGCGGTTAAATGCGGACGGAGCTGACGAGTATGCGCCGCTTAACGGGGTTTTTACTTCCGATATGTAAGGAACAATATTTACTGTTTTTGCACTTGTGGTAACTCTATTAGGTGATGCATGATCATACACCCTGAATGTAACTGTTACATTGTTTGCCGCTACAGAAGAATGTTTTGAACTGTCCCAGGTAAATTCCCAGTTAACGGCATGACCGTATTCAAGAGATAACTGCGGAACTTCCATAGGCAAGCTAACTTTCCAATCAGTGTCGGTTGCCGGTACAAGACCACCGTTCCATGTTGCAATATCTGTTTCAGTGCCTGCGCCTGTATTCGGATAACCGGAAATTTGGACGGTAATTTTTTGTATACGATGATTATCCGCGGCTATACCCGTAAATGTTACTTTACCGCTGATGTTGGCAGTAGCGTTAGCCGGTGTATTGTGTTTTCCGTATTGAACATACCCAAGTTTTTTACCGGCGGTGTCAACAGCGACATTAACGGTATATTCGGAGGCTGTTAAGTCCTGAAGTTTCTTGTCCGCGTTGTTTTGCGGATCACCGGGTCTTGTTTCACCTGCAATCCAAGTTTCTGTAACATACTTTTGACCAAAGTCAGCGAGATTAATTGTAGGATTCTCTGTATCAGTATTACTGACCGCCACTGTAAGCAGTACGGCATGACCAAGCTGGTCATATTCTCTCGGATTTCCGTCAATTCCAATTGAAAGAGCCGCATCGTAAACTTTTACAACAAAATTTACGGTGTTTCCATCCGGTACTCCGTCGAATTTATTAAAATCAACTATTGTGGTTAAGTCTTCTCCGCCGCCTCTATTCGTAAAATAATCGTATGAGTCGTTTGATTTCGATTCCCATTGATAGACTGTGCCTACGCCTTCTCCTTTACCCGAAGCGACAAAGACGGTTCCCTTATAGTTATTAGGAGCGCCGTATTTTCTAAAATCAGTGTCAACCGCGGTATCGGCAATTTCATAAACTCTGCCCCTTTCCATTGCTGTTACGGGTTTAACGGCGCTTTTTTCAACGTAAGCTACTAAAACATGTTTTGTTACGTTTCCGCCCGTAAGTTCAAGCCTTAACCCAAAATGATTATTGCGGATCCTGAATTCTTTCGGAGGAGTTACTTGATAGCCTCTCCCTTCGGATGTTAAATCTATAGTGTAAGCGTTTTGCCTGAATTCTGTCGGGTAAGTAACCTCATTATTAAAGTCGATGTCTGTACCTATATTTATACTTCTGATCAGAGGTTTTTTGTTCTCTATGAAGATGTCATCTTGGTAATGGGTGGCGTTTCCCGCCTGATCCATTACAATATAATGCAGAATATACGGACCGTCGGAGAATTTTGTTGTATCCAGTCTTGCCCCCCATTCCTTGTCAATTAAACCGTTCCACATCTCTCCAAATGTACCATCGATGTCATAATCTTTATCAGGAGCGTTTTCCGCGTTATCAATTACCAAAGCCACAGGGGATGTCCATACATCGCTGGCGTTTTTTTCAAGTTTCGGGAATGTATTAAAGTTAGGATGATTCGGGATCTGACCGTCATTAATTTTTGTATCAACTAAATTTGGATATGTAATAAAGACGCTGCTTGGAGTTGCCGTTCCGCCAGTAGGTAACAGATAATTTCCGCTTCCCTCTATGTTTCTTTCATTATTAGTGTATGTTATAATTGCTTTTTCAACATAGACCAGAACTCTTTCAAGCCCTTGAATAGTCCCGGAACCTGAAGCATAGTCCTGCGCCGTGCCTTCTACAAGGAAGTTTCCGGTCGCTATTTTTGAAGTAAGTATCTTTGCTTTTGGAGAAAAATTGTCAATGCCTATGTTATATGTTCCTGTCGTGGAAAAGTGTTGTTCTGTCATATCTTCCAAAGTTAATTCCAGTTTTAAGTTTCCGGTACTTCCATAATCAACCGCGGTCGGGAATTGGGGCATAGCGGTTTTTGTCGAATCAATATCAATTGTCAACTGATAACATTTCCTATTGCCATTATCCGGGAGGGGAGTGATTGCCCATCCGGTTGGAAGAGGTTGAACGTAACCATTTAAAACAATGTTACAATCGGTAGAAGTTAAATCGTTTATCCTCGCTTTAAAGATGTTAAAACCTTCCGCAGCCGATACCTTCAATATAATTTTAAATTTCCCCGATGATTTTGTTCCTATAGCGTCTAATTCTACAGGATCTAAATTTTCTTTTTGTATTTTAGAATCGTCAACTGTAGGCACTTTCGAGCTGAAATTAACATATATCTTTGAGACAGGACCTGTAATGTGGGGTATTTGATGTGTAAGCTCGTTTGTGTCAATGGCGACAGCCTCAATCCAAACTTTCTGATTTAAATCCGGATTTGGATGATTAAGCCCTTTATCTTGGTTTATACTGGAAGACCAGCTCACGGCTACGTCGTCGCCGTTTTTGGTTGCTTTGAACCAGCCGGCAGTATCCTCAACGCCGCCCACTTTGGGTTTCGGGTATGACAAATTATCAGGATTAGCATAAAAAAGCGTTGTAGCGGGAGTGGTTTGCGGTATGTAGTAAGTTGATTCTCCGTCTTTTTTTACTCTAATCAGAACGGTATGCATCCAGTAATTGTCGGTGGCTGATCCTGATATGCGCAATGTTCCGCCTACAGTATCGTTTTCCTTAGGATAAACGATTGAAACCTGCGGCTCGTCCAATAACGGGTCTACGCAGAGTTTATAATGCACAATATGAAAGTTTTTCGCGTTGTCAACAACTTTTACATAGAACGGTAAATAGAATCGTTCTTGTTCGGGACCGGATGTATCGGAATTATCTAAAGCGGGATAACCGTTTAGCTCTTCATATTCCTGTATTATGTCTGAATTACCTGATTTAAAACCTATAGGATAAGTTTTGGTATAAGTCCACGCGTAGGGAGAACCAACCCAACCTTCATCCGGTTTTGACGTATTAAGTTTGGCGTCAGTCCAGACGCTGCTGTCGTTATAATGAACTCCCCAATAATTATCGGAATCAAAATCATCGCCAAGTTTGCCAATATGGTAATAAACGTCTTTTATGCCGTTATCATCGGTGTTAATTCCGCCTACCGTTATGCTTCCGGTTACCCATTTTGGAGTATCCGGAGCAGGATATAATATAGTGTACTTTCCGCCGTCCAATGTTCCTGTTTTTTTAATATTTGATAAAGATACGGGGCGGTCAATGGGCACTTCAGGCGGCGTAATATCATATTGAAAATGCTGGTATGTAGGAGGACCGTCTTTATCATCCTTAGCCGTCGCTTTTAGTCTTAAATACAAAGTTCCTTCCGACGGATTATTCCAAAGTTTTGCCTCGGCGGCGGGAATGGTAAGATTAAAAGGATACGGGCTGCCGTTGGACGGATCTTGAGGAGGATAGTATGGGGCGCTTAATTCATGTTCAAATCCGTTTCTTCCGTCTACTATATGCGCTACAACGGGATTTGTGGGAAGCAGTTCATTTGTACAACTGACTAAAAAATCAACAACAAAGTCGTTTGCCGCGTTGTAGTACTGTGGATAAGTTGTTACTTGAGCTGTTGGTATGTCAGAGGCAATATAATTTATTGTTATAAATTTTCGCGAAGGGTCGGCTCGCGTTGTATCCTTTCTGTTGGGATATTCATTTATTTCTCCAAAAAGGTCTTTTGTCCTTATTCTTATGTTGTATAAATCTTGACCAAGGTAAATACGAGGTTCATTATTTTTCGGAAGTCGATAACCTCCGGGAGCGTCCTTGTCCGGTATCAATCTTTGCATAGGCCATGAAAACTTTGTCGCGTTTAAGCCGTCTTTGGCGTTAGGCACAACTAAAGATCGCCATACCCCATATTCACCCGATCCTCCTCGTTCAGGAGGTAATGGTACATGAGTATCCGGGTCTACGGGAATTTTCTTATCTTCTCTATCCAATTCACTTTTCGGCCAAATCATGATCTGCGGGAAACCTTCCGCGATACCTAAGTTGTCTGTAGCAAGTCCCAATAACTCAAAGCCAAGAAGGAGCGGATCACGGGCTTGGAGTTTGTCAAGGAAATCGTCATCGTCCCAGTTGTCGCCGTCTACAAGAGGCATGTTCAATTTTATTTGCGGAGGAGTGTTTTTTACGTTATATACCATCTCTGTAGTAGTAGTAGTATTCCCGGATTCGTCTTTTGCCGTTACTTTGCCGATAATTTTTCCGTCCTCCATGTCGGTTGTGTCAAGAATTACATACCATTCGCCTGTCTCCGGGTCTTGCTGTGCGTCAACTCTTTTTGTCGCGGGCTGTCCGGTTACTGCGTCGGTGTAATCAACGTCCATCCAGACTTCCACGATTTTGAAGCCAAGTTTATTTGAAACATCCAGCGCGATTCTGTTATCTTTGCCTCTCAGGAATGTTCCGGGAGGGTTGTCCCCCGCGGTATTAATAACAGGTTTTTCGGTATTTACAATTTGTCCTAATCCGATATCGCAAGTGGTGAATAATACTATTAATATACTTATAACTATAAGTATTCCGCTGACCATTAAAATGGGGTTTTTGTGTGAAAATGACATTTTCATACAATTTCTCCTAAAAATTAGATTTTTTCATTATAATTATACTACTTTTCTTAAGTATTTATCAAGTTTATTGATAGAATTTAATATATTTTTAACTAAAACCAAATAAAACATGAAAAAAAGGGTGAATTTTGCCGTATAAAAGAGGTCAGTAAATACCGCAGTTTGATATAAAGGCAAGGTTCCCTTTGGTACCCGATAATGAGAGAAGGAAAACGAAGTTCTTTTGTATTCATAGTGTGTGTAAAAAAAAGCGGGCAGATGCAAAACCCTTCCGGCGAATATATAATTAAATTCTTGGATTTATATACTGTAAATGATATAATTTGACAAAAAATAAAAATGACAGTATATTGTATTTTATGGAATTAAATATTCCTGTAAAATATCGTCAGGATATTGAAAACGCTACAAAATTACTCAAAAATGAAGGATGCAAAGCCGTTTTTCTTTTTGGTTCGTTAGTTACCGGGAAAATTCATGATAATTCTGATATAGATATTGGTATAAAAGGTTTATCTCCGCAAAATTTTTTCAGAGTATATGCCAATTTAGATAAAGAAATAAAAAATAAGATAGACCTTGTCGATTTCGATTTAAATGAAGAATTTTATTTACTCTTAAATTCTATAGGCGAGGTTGTAAAAATTGGGTAATGATGGATAAATTATTTAATAATATAAAACCTAATTGGGAAATAATAAAAGAAAATATTATAAAAAATACAAGACCGGAAGAGAATAATTAACTTATAAAAAAGAAATACGATGTGTGTAAAAAAAAGCGGGCAGATATGCTTTCGCAAGCTGCCCGCTTTGTAATTACTTGTTTGCGCTACTTTTTCAATGTGTTCGGTACGGATGTAATGTCGTCTTTCAGGATAGCTCCTTCGTATGAACTGTCCGTCATGTAACCGACTACAATAGTTTTATTAAGAACAAGACCTGAATAATTCAAGCTGGAAACAGGAGTTGCGCCTGCCGGCCAACTTGCCGCTGTAGGCACGCCGTTACAGACAAACTCACTTGTATTTGGAATTCTATTAACCGGAACAGTCATTACTTCCCATTTGCCGGTAAACATGTTGTCCTGTTCTGTACCAAAGTCGGTGTAGTAAGAACCGGAAGCCAGCCACGCGACGCGGACCGAGTGTTTGGTTCCCGGGAAGGACGCGTGGGCGTAGGTAATATAAGGAACGTATCTTGTTGAAGGAGATGTTTCCTTCCTTACGTTGATCATAATCTTGGTTCCGGCGGAAAGGTAGGTGTCCACCCTTACATTCGTAATAGTCCTAGATTTAACTTTTACTAGATTAGAAGGTATAAAGGTATACCAGAGTCCGCCGGCGTTGCTGTAATATGCCAAGTGAACATTATCTCCTTCGTCTACCGCCATGTCAACGTGAGTACCTTTATTGGTGTCAATTATCGCGGAATTACTCTGCCAATCACCGCTTGTACCGGCTGATGAATTACTGCCCCCCCATGAGAAGATCAAATTTGAATGATCACTGTCATACCATGCGACAAGCGGAGTCCCGTCGCTAAGTATACCTGCCGCCGTATATATACTGCCGCTGTATGTTGAGCCTGAAACTTGTACTGCCGGTGTGCCGCTAAAAGTGCTAAATCTGCCGTTATTACTATTGTCATTACCGGATGTAGTATTAGTAGGACTTGAAACAGCAGTAGCCCCGACAACGCCGTATATAACCTCAATGTTACCGGAATCGCCGTCATAATAACTTAATAAAATCTTGTCGGAAATAGCAGTCCTGTCCGCTGAGCCTGACAGAACCGCAATACGCGGTACCATAAAACGATCGGTTGAAGTATTATACGTGTTATAAATGCGTATATTGCCATGATAAGCGCCATGATAATTAGTATTAACTGTTGTATTATTATTTTCACGCTGATCATCAATAACAGTATTAGTATTGTTAGCATTACTGCGGTTAATACTGTTAGTACCTGTGGCATTACTAAAACCTAATTGGAAACCACGGTTTTGCGCTTCTAATGAACTGGAGTCAGTACCCGCCGCATAGAAAGAGTTGGTAGTGCCGACGCCGACAGTGGGATAATATATTCTGTTTGTGAATGCGGTTCCAAGATCAATTAATGTGTTGTTTCTAAGCACTCTCAATCTGCCGTTGTATTGGGCGGAATAGAAAGCATGGCTGATAAGCCGATTGCCGTCTTTATCTATTCTCATAAAAGGAGAGGAAATACTTGACATATTTACAGTTCTGCTTCCCGCGCCGTTAACCGTAACGGAACATGAAGTTGATCCATTAAATAAATCTCCCGTTGTCCACACATAGATGTAGCGGCTATTGTCAAGAATGTTGTTGTTTACGTTGTTTGGCTCCTTGTTGTAAAAAACGTTTTTGTTCTTATCTGTGCTGTTATTAAAAGAAGCAATACCGTTTACCGTAACAACAAGATTTCCCGAAGTAGCGTTGGCGGGAACGGTACTTGTTATTTTGGTTCCGTTATTTGAACCGCCGGAAAGCGAGGTACCGTTTATTGTCGCGTTAGTAACCGCATTACCCAGATTAAAGCCGTTTATGATAATAGAATCGCCTTGGCGTACCGGATAGCCGCCTAATGCGGAACGGTTAAAGACGGAAGGCGTTGTAGGGTATGGATCGCTAAGTGAGGTATATACTTCTGATATATAGGGAACAATATTTACGGTTTTTTGGGAAGTATTTGTACCAGAGGCACCGTCTTCGACCGTGAAGGTAACGGTAACTCCGGTTGCGGCAACGCTGGTATGCTTTGAACTATCCCATGTAAATTCCCAGTTAAGCGTATGACCAAAATCCTGTGTTTGATAATCATCACCTTGGTTCCCTTTTTCACTAATCACTTTAAATGTCCAATCAGGGTTGGTGCTTATTGGTACAATTTTATTAAAAGTATTCGTTTGCGCTATTTGGAATTGGGTGCTGGTATTGTAACCTGTAATAGTGGCGTAAATTGCTTTAATTCGCTGATTATCTTCCGCTTTACCCAGGAATTTTACCTTGCCGCTGATATTCGCGGTACCTGATGCGTCTATCGTTGAAGTACCGGGCGTATATGAGTATTGCACATAACCGCCTCTTACATTGCCGTTCATGCTGATGTTTAGGTTGTAATCAGAATCGATATTACTAAAGGTTCTTGCTGTTTTACTTTTATCGTTTGCGGGAAGCTCTCCTACCGGGGTAATGTATTCCTGTCCAAACGGAAGAACGCTGATAGACGGATTTTTATTGTCTGTATTGTCGATATCCACCTTTACCAATATCGCGTCCGCAAGCTGATCAAATTCAGTTCTTCCGGTGTTTGTTGTAGTATCGTAAACTTTTACAATAAAGAACCGTTGATTTTTATTACTTCCTGTTATTTCTCCGCCGGTTTTTATTGAATCAGGTATAGCAGCAAATCTATTAACTGGGACAGTACATGACGCAGCCGAGCCCAGTGGAAAAGTGAATCTGTTGTTTTCCAAATCCGCAATGTATGAAGTAACCATGCCGCTTGTTCCTGTTGCAGGGTTGGTCGCCACAAAAGTAGTTCCAACATAATTATTCGGGGCGCCGTATTTGGTAAAGTCTGTTATTATCCCTGTTCCCATGCTGGAAATGGTATATACTTGTCCTTTTACCATAGACGAAGCGGGTATATTAGGCGTTACGGCTTCAACATATGTAACTGTGGCTCCTTTACTGCCATTTCCGTTTGCAACAGTCAGTTTTACCCAAAATTCATTTCCGCGTATCCTGAAGGATGGGCTCATTACACCGGCGACAGAGGAAGTATTATCATTACTTATTTCCAGGTCAGAAGAGTACAGGTATTCGTTTAACGTACCTCCGGTTCCGTCAGTTACGCCTCCAACGCCGTTTATATCCGTACCAAAGTTGATTTTTGTAATACGGGGTTTATTGTTTTCCAGATATATGTCATTTTGGTAATGGGTGGCGTTCCCCGCCAGATCAAGAATCATGTAGTGGACAATATAAGGACCGTCTGCCCAGACACTGGGAGATCTAAAAACCACCCGCGCTCCAAATTCCTTATACGCGCTTGAACCGCCGTTCCATGTCTCTCCGTATGTACCATCGTTATCATTATCCACTGTAGGCGAACTTACATTAGAGTCAATGACCATAGCGACGGGAGACGTCCATGCCCATCCGTTCATGCCTTCTAAGGTAGACCCTGTATTTTTATACTCAAGTACGGGAAATTTAGCGTAACTGGGATCATTAGGACTTACCTGGGCTGTTGTAGAAGAACCGTGATTAAGAACATTCGGATAAGGTTTAAAATCGGAATCAAGAGCAGGATTGCCATCCCGTCTTATAAAAGTTCCGCTTCCTACTACAGTTCGAGGACCAGAAAAACCACCGGGGTAAGTTATATTTGCTTTTTCAAAGTAAACTAAAACCTTATCCAGCCCTTGAACCAGATTGGAACCGGAACCGTAGTCTTGCGCAGTTCCTTCCACATAATAATATTTTCCCGGCGGACTATCGGCGGCAATATTAAGGGTATTAATTATCGCTGTCGGGTAGAAATTATCTACTCCTATGATAAAGGTATTGGTTGTTGAAAGACGTTTTTCGGTATTGTCTACCGCCGTTACTTCCAATGTCAGGTTGCCGGTACTCCCATAAGGATATCCCGCAACATCAAGACTGGGGATTTTACTTTGTATGGAATCAATGGTAACTTTTACACTACGGTTGTTTTTTCCGCCGGTAGTACCATTATTGGTAATTGTCCAGCCGGTTACCGATTGACCGCTGGTTTGATTTATAAGGATTATCGGCGATGAAGCTCCATTTACCCGCACCGTAAGAGAATTTATATTATCAATGGCTTCAACATCAAAGGAAAATGAAAACTCGCCGGATGCTGTTATTCCTTCTTTATAGTCTCTGTCATCTACGCCGGTTTTTTTTATTTTTCTGTTGGTAATCATAGGAACGTCTTTGCTGAATTGAAGAGGCAATGTTTCAATAGGACCTATTATGTTAAATGTATTATGTGTAAGATCGGTTTGATTGCAATCAATGGCGACAACTTCAACTGTTACATCTACAGGTGTAGAACCGGAAGGATCCAGTTCCAGATATTGATTTATCTCGGCAAACCAGTTTACCATACTGCTGTCACCGATTTTGGAAGCCACGAACCAACCGTCAATGTCGGGAATAGCGCCGTTCATAGGTTTCGGATAACCGGAACCAGGAGAACTTTTATAAAAAGGCACTGTTGCCGGATTTGTCTTGGGTATGTAGTAGGCGCCGTCTGTTGTTGTACCGCCGGGGTATCCGCTGTCTTTTTTAACCCTTATCAGAACAGTGTGCATCCAGTAATTGTCTTCGGCGTATCCCGATACGCGTACCGTACCGCCTACGATAGGAATTACCCCGTTTTTATATTCCGGCTGGGTTATGGTTACTAAGGGTTCGTCCAATAACGGGTCTACGCTTAACTTGTAATGAATAATCTTGTAATTGTTCGCGCTGTCAACTACTTTTACATAGAACGGCAGGAAGAACCGTTCTCTGGTCGAGCTTGTGGTTTCATAGTATATGTTACCATTACTACCGGGAATGAAATAATTATTAATTAGCTCGGTATGTTCCTGAATTGTGGAACCATTAGATGCTTTATAGCCAATTAAAAAAGCAGGGAAGGTATACGACCATGAGTAGAGTGATCCGCTCCATTTCGGATCTCTGAGATCGGAATATTGGATATTTGAATTTTCCCAATTACTCTCTTTAGTATAGATTGACTCGCGATCCGCAGCCGGGTCGTCGTCACCAAGTTTACCAATGTGATAATAAATATTTTTTATTAATGTTAAATTATCATCTACCGATCCGCCGACGGTTATAGATCCTGTTACCCATTTTGGTCTGGATTGATCAGGATACCAAATCTCGTAAGAGCCGCCGTTCAAATCTCCGGACGCAACTTTGTTTGTTAAATATACCGGTCTGTCAATTATTACTGTGGGCGCTTTATTGTCATATATAAAATTCTGGTGTGTAGCAGGTCCCTCATTGGCATCGGCGGTTGCTTGTACTTTTGCAAATATAATTCCGGTTGTCGTTGGGAACCCGTCTTTATCAATCCATAATTTCGCCTGCGCGGCGGGAACGGTCAGTTTAAACTTATACGAAGCTTCATTTTTACTAATAAACTCAATGCCGGTATATGGTCCGTCTTTTGTATATATATATGGTCCTTCCAAAAATTTTTCTTTAGCAACGTCATTTGTAGTGACTATAGACGCCTTAACAGAAGTAAGGTCGGTTCGGCTACTGACTGAGAAATAAATCTCAAGGGGGTTTACCGCGTTATAGTATTGCGGATATTCTGTAAATTGAACTAACGGAACGTTAGAGGCTTTGTAGTTTATCTCTATAAATTTTCGCGAGGGGTTATCAGGCGTTCGCGTTGTATCTTTTCTGTTGGGATATTCATTTACATTTCCAAAAAGGTCTTTGGTTACAATTTTTATACGGTATTTCCCCTGATCAAGGAAATTGTTCGGCTCATCTTTAGTAGGCAAGCGCCACACTCCGGAACCTTCCGGAGATTCTATAAGGTACATCATGGGCCATGTAAATTTTGTCGCGGTTATTTTGGCGCCCTCGTTTCTTCTGTCGTTAGGCACAATCAGAGACCGCCATACTCCGTATCTGGTATCGTTGGGCAGAGGCATTCCTTTTGAAGGACCTTCCTCTTCTACTAACGGAATAGAAATATCCTGACCCGGCGCGGGCCAAATCATAATCATAGGGTAGCCTTTCTCTATACCGTAGTCGTCTGTAGCCAAGCCCATTAAGTCAAAGCCGAGAGTAAGCGGATCGCTTAAATGAAGTTCGTCAAGAAATTTGTCATTGTCCCAGTTTTCGCCGTCTACAAGAGGCATATTTAATTTTATTTGCGGGGGGATGTTCTTTACGTTATACACCATCTCTGTAGTAGTAGTAGTATTTCCGGATTCGTCTTTTGCCGTTACTTTGCCGGTTATTGGTCCGTCCGCCATGTCGGTTGTGTCAAGAATTACATACCATTCGCCTGTCTCCGGGTCTTGTTGTGCGTCAACTCTTTTTGACTTGGGTTCTCCTGTTTTTGCGTCGATGTAATCAACGTCCATCCAGACTTCCACAATTTTAAAGCCAAGTTTATTTGAAACATCCAGCGCGATTCTGTTATCTGGACCTTGCAGGAATGTTCCGGGAGGGTTGTTCCCCGCGGTATTAATAACAGGTTTTTCGGTATTTACAATTTGTCCTAATCCGATATCGCAGGTAGTGAATATTAAAATTATGGCTAATACCGCAAATATCCCGACACCCAGTATAATGGGTTTTTTGTGTGAATGTAATTTTTTCATACAATTCCCTCCAAAAAAATTAAAATACCCTCAATATAAATAATACAATCAAACTTCTTATTAAGCAAGTTTTATTTTTTTTTTAATTTCTTCTAACATACATAAATTACGGTTATCATGACAAAAAAATATTTTTTGTCATGATAATTTGGGAAGCGTACAGCCATAAGATGTTTAAAAAAGCAAACGACAAAAAAAACGGCTTCCGTAAAAAGAAGCCGCTTTTTGTTTTGCTTTCTGTTACGGGCTAGGGTTGCGGGTAAGTAACAGTTTGCGAAACCCTGGTGCTGAATTGTAGCGAGAAGTTTACAATTCCGCTAGTATAATTTTGATTTGTAATACGAACCCAACGGTGCTTGCCGGGAATAAGCGTATATTCGTCTTTTTGAGCTGACCAACCTCCCCTCTGGTATGCCCATTGCCGCGGACCGTATTGCCACGCGTCATTTGCCGTTTGCGCCGTCGCTGTATCTGTACCCCGACCCAGAACCACGTCATGCCATGTCTGGACATTTATTTCCCATGTTATATATCTCCATGTAGTCCCGGTGGAAATGTTGGTAGGCGTATTTGTATTTGTAAACCTTAATAACCTTATACCGGCTCTTTTCTTTTCAGTATTAAGTTTGCCGTAATCATCCTGCCAGTTAATCGGGAAACCGGAAACCGAGGAACTTCCAATCGCGTCTCCTCCCCGTATCCACAGTTGGTCTCCCGAGCCAATTACTTGTCCAAGAGTGCCCGCATTTATATTTTGAATTTCATACGTTAAAACAGTACGGAACGCGATTTCTTCGTATAACGCGCTGTTATTACTGCTGTTTGCGTTATCACGGCTTTTTATGCCGATACGCCATACATAACCTTGTTCGTTAGTTGTGCCTACATTTATATGCGTATAACTGGTAGTACCGGCGTCCCCTGTAGTATTTCCGGTAAAAGTGTTATAGGTATAAGTAGTACCTGCCCCTGCGTCTGTATCCTGTTGACCTACGTTATTTTTATCATCTGTGTCAGCGCCGGTATTTTTCCAATTCCATCCGGCGGCATTTTGATTAGCTCCGCTTCCAGGATTTGAGCCGGTTGAATTAGTGCCTGTTGCGGTGTTTTCCGCCCCATAAGCCTTGTAACGCACTATAGAATCGGGAGTACGGCAGTCAAGACGCGCCCTTGTCCGAATAAGATTGCTGTAATCCGCCATAAGGTGCGGTTTAGTGTTGCCGCCGCCTCCGGGGGCTGTTATACGATCCGCATCTACTTTTTTATCTACTCTGACAAACGGTCTGTTAATACCCGGGGTTTTAAAATTAGTATATTTTGTTTCAGCCGTCGGCCACCTAAAACCTAATCCGTCTTGTATTAAACCAGCGGGAATAACGATGTCATAAGACGCTCCAAGCGTTTGAAGGGCGTTTGAACCCTCAAGTTTTATTGTCAGGACGCTTCCGTTTACCGTTATGTCTTGTGAAGTTACCGGTAATGACACGCTTTCCGCCGTAAGGAAATCATAAGCCATTTTCTCTTGAGGAGTACCGTTATCATTTGGATTAACAACAGTTGTTTCATCGTATTTTAGTATGTATTTTGCTGTAGTATCAACGGCTCCGTTTACAAACCCGTTGGTTCCCCTTGAATAATAATCGTTAAAATTCCGGGCGCTTTTGTACCTGTTTGCCTGTGTTTCCGTAAGAACCGCGGGAAGCCTGTAACCTGTAGTTTGCTGTGTTATGCTGATATTGCCGTCTTTCTTGGAAATATCGCGGTTAAATGTAATAGTGATATTTCCTGTCGCTTCATCATCTGCAGAGGTAAACGCGTATGCGGGACCGCTTGAAATAGCAAGAGGGTCTGTTTGTATTTTAATTTGTTTTCTGTTGCCTAACCTGTTGCTAAGGTCTGCGGGAAGTTTAATATAATTATCTACATTCACACCGTCTTTGTCTGTGGCGCTGATATTAAAGTTTGTAACATCAAGATAAGTATTTAAAGGAGTATTATCGGTGTTTCCTACGGCGTATGAAAATGATAATTGGTCTTTATCCGCTGTAACTGCGGTTGTTATATTTATAGACGAGTTGCCTCCTCTTATAACATTAAGAGTAATAGTCGGGCTTCCTGTAGTTGTTATCGGTTTTCTGAAATATACCGTTACGTTTACGGTGTCCGTTCTTGCCGGCGTTACATTGCCTGTAGTGTTGGTGTATGTTCCGTTTGCGGATGTAGAGTCAATGCGGGTAACAAGAGTGCCGGGGTCCCAATTAAAAGAAACAGATTTTGAAGGCGCTGATTGGTTTCCGGCTTTGTCTGTTTGCCGCACTATTACATTGTACTGTCCGTATACGGATTGTTGAAAAGCCGTTCCGGTTATATTGTCTATCCTTTTCCAATTTGAGCCGTCTAATGAATATTCCAAATACCCAAGCCTGTTAGATCCGCCTGTCGTATTGCCGATTATGGCAAACCACAGTTGGTCATCATAAACATTTTTAATGTCTATATCAGCGGCGCCGGACGCGGCTGTTCCCTTATTATTGTTAATTGTATCTGTATTTGTTGAGGATTTTAACGCCATGAAAGTAGGAACTCCCGGCACGATAGTATTTATATAAATTCCTGTTCCATTGTTGGCAGTGCCGCCGTTAAGCGCTCCGTTGGCAGTAGTAAATGTATATGCCGCCATATTATTACCGGCAATGTCGGTTATACCTCCGCCTGTAAAGGAATCTATAATTACTTTATTATCTCCTGTCGTATCGTCAGGGACGACTTTGTACGAGAAAGTAATTGTTCTATCGTTTACTCTGGGGGTTCCGATTGTGGTAACCGTAGTATTACCGCCGTTTGTCACCTTTAATTTTATTTGCGGCGGATTTGATTCGTTCGCAAGCCTTACAGATTCGTTGAAATTAATATTAATGTCAATTTCCGCGTCTTTCGCGTAATGTCCGGCTTTATTGGTTGAACCGATAGAGCTTACAGAGGGAGGCGCTGTATCTATGCCGATGTTCTTTCCTTTGGCGAGAGTGTACATTGAATCCGCGGTATTCGCCGCAACAGGAAGTCTGCGAAGTAAAAAACCTGAGCCGGACTCAAGAGAACCGGTTGTAGTGGAGTAATGAGACGCGTCCATTGTAATACGAATCTCTTCCGTACCTGCTCCCGATACCGCTTCCCATGTAAACGGATAATTATCCACTGTCCAGTAGTTTCCGCCGGCTAAACCGTTAAGTCCTGTAACATCAAGCCAAGGGTTAGCGGTTGTAGTGTTTTGTCCGCTCGCTACAGTATATGTAAAATACTGTTTTGTACTAAGATTAGTCTGTCCGCCTTTATATGCAGCGGTCGCTGTTCCATTGCCTACTTGTAAATTCAATACAGGATTATTACTTCTGCCGGCTTTCAAATGCACAGGTTTGTTAAATTCAATAAAGATTTCAATAGATTTACCCGTATTGTATGTTTGATCCGCCAGATCACTGGAAATACGCACAAGTCTTAACGTATCGCTTTCTATTAACCATGACGCTCCGTCATCGGATTTATTTTTGCCGATATCACTAAGAGCCGCGGCGACGACCAATGTATCTTTAAGGTTTGTCAACGGGATATCGGTTCCCACGGTAACTTCAGCTTTCCATTCGCCGCTATCACTGTCCGTTACGCCGGTAAAAGATAATTTACTCGCGGATAAATCATTCTGGTTTATGGAAATTTTAAAATTATCTTTAAGATAATTATTAAAGTCCAAATACTTTACAGAATCTTCTTTCCATGTGCCGTTTATGGTTATTTTATCGCCGTTGTTAAATTTTTTAATATCTGCAAATTCTCCGGGTGTTAATGTTGATGTTGGTATCGAATTCTTAGTTATAATAACATTTGTAATTTTTATGACAGGCGGGGATTCATCTCCCTGAGGCGTATATGTAATAATCGTAGTCTTGGGCGACGGGTTTGACGCTCTTAACAGGAAAACCTGGCTTTTTAAAGCTTCTTTGCCGATTCCGATATTTAAATCATCAAGAGGTATTGTTCTTGAAAATTTGTATTCAATACGCTGAGTATCGCCGTTTAGCTCGGGATTTCCAAGAGCTAACCTCCATACTTTGTTCGGGTTAGAAGGATCATATTTTCCTTCACTCTCATAAGTTCCGCCGGGAGTTAATCCAAGAGCCGTCATCCAGCCTACATATTGCGGGTCGCGGAAGTATTCAAGCTGAGCCATAGCCGCGGCGCCTTTTGACTGCGGATTAATCCAAACAAGACAAAGGGAATCTATTTCCGTAGCGTCGCTCACAATTCCGCTTATTGTAAGCGAGTTAGTTGCGTTGTCTATATGTTGAAAGAAAGGCTCTAACGCCGGAGGTTGTACAGGCTTCGGGAAATCCGGGAAAGTAATATCCTGTACTTTAAAGAGAACTCTGGCAACTTCGCTCTCTTTCCCGCTGACGCTAAAAGCTTTCGCTTCTACAATATAAAACGCCGAACGGGGCGGGGGAGAGAAGTCCCACTGGAAATTTGCCGAATAAGTATCATTACCTCTAAGCGTGTTTTCTTTTTTAATATGGTCATATTCGGGCAGTAAATTTATTTCACAATCCTGTAATGTGTTTTCCAGTTTATCTATTTTGTAAAGTGAAAAAATTATTTCTTTTACGCCCTGGGCGTGAAAAGCTGTAGCTTTTATAGATCTTCCGGTTCCGGGATAAAATAAAAACGCGTCTTCAACATTAGTTTTAAAAGGTCCGGGCTCCGCGGGGTGATCGTTATAATATTCAGGCGGGTATATATCGCCCGTATAAGTAATCCAGGGGATATCGGCTTGCGGCCAATATATTAAATAACCTAAAGTTTTTTCCTGTGTAATATTATCCGCCGCGTCATAACAAAGGGTGACTACTCTTATAATTGTTTTATCTGTAATTGATTTATATAAGTGTCCGTTTTCGCCGTAGGAGCCTGTCTCTCCTTCCAGAGCCGGAACTGTTACGGAGCCGTTTGGTTTAAGATAATTTTCAGGCGAAGGAACATCCGGCGCGGGAGGCGTATTTTTATGAAAACGGTAAATGTAATTATCGGAAAGTGGCGTATCCGGTTTATTGTCTACCAGTTCGCTCATTTCGTAAAAACGCAGATCAAAAGACCAAATATTAAAATTGTCTTCTATACTCCATTGCAGAAGGAAGGAGCCGGTCTGGAATTTGCCGATAAGCTCGGGGTCGCGCCAGTCGGTAAGAAGGCGAAGGCTTTCTAATTCCGCATCGTCAAAAGTTTCTGTCGCAGGATCATAAGAAATTGATCTGTCGTACAAAAACGGATTAAAAACAGTCACTTTGGGAGGATCGGTGTCAAGTATAAGTATTAATGTCTTGTACGAATTATCATCTGATATGCCGCCCTTGTCCCATGCCTGGACGCTGAACATATACTCTCCGTCTTCCGGTTTTTTGCCGTTAATATTCAGGTCTACATATATGCTCCAAGTAATTGAATTGCTTCCTTCCCATTTTGCATCTGCGAAAGACGACCATGAACTGCCGTAATTATCGGAGATTTCCCAATTACCGTTTGTATTCCGCCATTGACGCGGTAATTCTTCATTGTCTTTTTCAACTTTTACAATCATCCGGCTGATGCTTCTGTAATCTGAAACTGTTCCTTTCAGCCAAAAGGCGGCATTAATAGTTTTGCGCGGCGCGGGAGATGTAAAGTTAACTTCCGGTCCGTTAAGATCAAGTTTTTCTCCAAGACCTACAATGTTATCGCAGGAGATAAGAGCAAGAGTAAAAATAATTACTAAAATTATATTTTTCATAGTTTTCATATTTTTCCCCTTTAACTCCTAACCAAATTAAGCACATATATTAAATCGCCGTAACCGGCGCTTATCCAGTCTTCAATGTCGCCTGAATTTCCATGCCCGCCTCCGCCGTCGCCTCTGCCGTAAGGCTGAATGTACCATGGGCTTATAATTTCACTTGATACCCAATAGAAATACTTTCCATCGCGATAAAAGACTTTTGTATACCTTGATTCAGTTCTGCTCCCGTTATCCCTTACAGGAAAACCGGATATTGTCGGCATACCGCTCCTTACATTTGATCCGTCAAGCAATATAGGATGACTTGCAGCCGTCATAGGATTGGCGCCGTCAGAACCGTTGGCGGCGGTAAGTCCTGATTGATTAAACGCTATTACCGTTCTGAATACGCCTTCAAATCCTTTCTGCGAACTTATCGCGTCAGTGGAGGTATATGTTCCGCCTGTATGTACATGATCTATCCTGGCTTGAGAAACAACATAGTTTTTACTTGCTTCCAAACCGCTATTATCGTAAGTAAATGAATCCCCGGCAGAATTGGCTACATTATTCGGAGTAAGACCGTCTAATTCCTTAAATGTAGCGTCTTTATTATACGATCTAAAACCATAATAATTACCATTATTAGCTGCAAATGAATTTTGAGTATCACCACGTACTACTTTTGAAATATTTATACCTTCTTCCATTATGTAATATGTAGTACCGGCTGTATTCCTAAAAATAAGGTTTGGGCGTACCCAAGTGCCTGTTACTGAAGTAGGCATATTTTTTGGTCCGTCCCATGTAATATTGGCGGTATTAGTAATACTTGGAATAGTTTGTGATGTAACTCGTCCTGTCCAATCGGCTGTAATACTGCCGATTGGTACTTGATTTGAAGCATCTTTAAAGTCTTTTCCTTCTTTTGTAATATATTCAATCCTTGCGTTCGGGGTTTCCGATGTAATACGGTAATTGATTGTATTAAAACTGCCTATGGTTCCGTTGTATCCGTTCGCGTTATAATACGATGTAGTATTATATATGTCGCCGGTATAATTGACGTTACCGCCTGTTCTTGCGTCAAAACTCTTTCTGTCTACGCGGATTACGGGTTTTTGCACACCGTTAGACCAGAACCAGTAATCGCCTCTGTTTTCACCGGCCGCTTTATTTCCCGCGGTATCCGTAAATGTTCCTTCCGTATAGAAAAGATCCCATTGTAAACCGGGCAGTAACGGCTCGGAAAGAGTAATAGTAACCGTACTTCCGCTGATCTTTACATTTGGATTTGTAACCGCTATTTCCTGCCAGCGGAATTTCGCCCTGTCAAGTACGGCGCGAATATTGCTTACTGTGCCTGTATTGCTGAAAAGATCGCCGTAAACATAAGCCAATACCCATTTTGTTTCCACGTCGGGAATCATAAAGTTATTTTTTCCATCGCCATTATTATCAGTATTACTTCGCGTACCGGGCGCGTTAATTCCGGGCAAAGTGATTATAGCGTCATTTGGATTATTAGCAGGCGGAGTATTTGGGTTCCCGTAATTTCCGGTATAACCGGCTCCCTGTGTCAAGCCGTGAGTTGTTTTTAAATACGGACCTATGCTTAAACCTGTTACATTACTTAACGCCGGAGCGCTCATTGTTCCGCCAATCAGGGTATTCCTGTCTGTAGAATTAATTTTAATATAAATATCGTAAAAACCTGAAACATAGATACTGTCTGTTCCCGCCGTGGAAGACCTTGTTTCTCCGGTAACATTGCCCTTACTGTCATAAGTATAGGTAATATAATACCCGTCGTTTTCAAAAACAGCCGGTATCGCGTAATTACTATGCGGTCTTATCGTTATGGTTCCGTTCCCTTTTTGCATAGGTTTGTTAAAATTCAGTATTATTGTTTTGTTGTCGCCGGATACTGAGGATGTTATATTTCCCGTTTTATCTTTTGCGGTTTCCGGTATTCTGCTTGTAACTCTTGGAGCGATTGTACTTACAATGATTTTTGAAAAATCATACGATACCGCTGTATCGCCGGGAAGAGAAATGCTTGTATCTGCTATAACCGCGCTTCCGGAAGGCGCCTGATTGCCGAATTTGTCTTTTAAGCCGGATATATTAATTGTGTATATCTTTAAACCGTTTGGCATATCCTTGGAATTTTTTATCAGACTCCATGTAAATTTGACGGTGCGGCTTAATACAGTATTTGTTGTCGCGGGAATAGCGGGACTTTCATAAGTTAACGAGAGACCTCCCGGAACCGGAGTTGTACTTGTAAGATCCCGAAGCGTTAAAGTTACGCCTGAAGCCGGGACAGTAACATCATCTTCAAAGTCAAGCGTAAAGTCAAGCGTTTGCCCGCCTATATATGTAGCGTTCGGCTGTGACACTTTTACGGCTATAAGCTTGGGGAAAGTGTTGTTAACATGAATTAACTGTTCTGTCGCCGCCCCTTCGTTTCCCGCTAAGTCAATATAACGTGTTTTTACAGTCCACATTCCGTTGTGGATGTATAAACCTCCCGTTCGATCACTGCCGCCGGTATCGGTGGTTCCCCAATCTGTGTCTTTAGTCGGAAAATCTACCCATCTAAGACCGTTGTTAAGCGAATATTGTCTTCTAAGCTGAGCATAAGGTTCCTCCGCATCCGGCGCCGAAACATTAATCTCCAAAAAAGGCGTTATGGTGTAATATTTGGTTCCGTCTGTGACGGCGCGAAGAGTAAACTGGGCTCCTCCTCCTCCCGCCGCTGACGGCGTTAAAGTTGATCCGGGTATTTTCGGAGGCACCAGATCAAAACGTATTGTATTGCCCGTGCTAGCATTATTAAACGCCGTTAGTAACGCGGTAAATGTAGAAACGTCAATCTTATTACCCGCGTCGTCCGTAATATTATCGGCGTTGTATATAGATATGTCTGACAGTCTTCCGTGGTCTTCATTGATGATATTTGCCTTAGTTACATCCAGCGTAAATACTATCTTGTTTGCTGTTACTTTGCGGTACTCAAAAGCCGTGTTATTATAAGCAGTGTAATTATTCGCTCCGAATATATTATCCGGTCTTTGAAGTCTGAATTGAAGCGAAGTATTGCCTGAAATTTTTAAATTCTTGCTTGCGGTCAGTTCAATGGAAAGCGATTCGCCGGATTTTAAATAGTACAAATTAGGCGAAGTGGAATATGGGGCTTTTGTATCTGTTATTTTAATAGCGGTTATTGTCGGAATTATACCGTCAAGATTTATATTTTTCCCATTAACATTTTTTACCGAGTCGTATTGAAGGGAATGAGCCGCGTCTTTCCATGTAAACCCTGTTACATTTCCCGGAGTATACGCCGCGTCCCCGCGAACATAGTCTAAAATTTTATTAGCGGAGTTTACCGTTATCGGGCGGTCAATACTTCCCGGATTATTTGGCAGACCAACATAAAATGTTTCCAACCTGCCCTGGGCGTTTGGGGGAACTGTAAACTTAAAATTAAGATACAACTGACCATTGGAATCAACGTCTTCACATGTAATTGATTGTACTGTATAAGTTGAATTAATTTTGTAGAGTACGTTTAATTTTGGTTTTGTAGAGGTGTTATTACTTTCCAGTTTAATCATACCGTCAAAATTTGCCTTTAGTTCAATGGTTTTTCCCGCAGGATAAGTTCCGTTTTGTTCGGCGGTAGTTATGCTTGTAAGCGTAGCGGCGTTGGCTATCGCGATTGTACGCTGTACTTTCGCTTCATTTCCAAGCGAATCTCTCGCTGTAAACAGGAATACTCTCTGTGTAACTTCCGGAAAATATTCGACATAACTTAACGCGTAATCCGCATCTTCATAAAAACCTAATTTGGGGTATGTTTCTCCATCGGCGATTTGATACGTTATATCTTCCATTTTTATACTGGTAAGAGCAAGATCGCCGTTAGTTTTAGCTTTTGCCCAAAATTTAATATTTGTTCCCCTTGGATACGCCCTGTAAGTCTCCGCCTCATCATTTTTATCAAGACCGGAAGAAACATTTTTTAAATCTTTGTAATGTTCTTTATTAAAAGTTTCCCGCGCGGCAATATATTCCGGGGTTATTGCTCCTGTCGAAGAATAATCAAATACATCCGGAGCGGAAAGCGTCGTAAGTCTATCGGTAATGTCGTAAATCTCTATTGAGGGAGGAGTTTTATTGCCTAACAGATAAAATTGCGAATATACAATATTACCCGAATTGTCTTCCGCGTAAAATACAAAAAGTTTTGTTGTGTTTTCAAGTTCATTGTTAAATACAAAATTGTTATAATAGTCTTTTTCATCATCTTTTCCGCCGAGTATACTGAATGTCTTTGAGAAATGCTGTTTCTTAAAGTTGGTGCCGCCTATCGTCTCTGTATCGTTACTGGCTAACACATCAGGGGTTAGATCCCAATATTGAACTCCAACCGGGAAAGTCTCTTCTCCCGCAAGCGCTTTTTTAACTACGGCAATATTTTCTTCAGGACCGCCGAATGTGTTTTTAATATTAAACGGTATCCACGCAAGTCCGAATTTTGCCACATAATTTAAGCTTTCGAGCGGACCGGTTTTATCTTCTCTAAGCGTATAACCGAAAATTTTAAAATTACCTTTTGAATCCAATATCGGGAATGTGTTTTCTTCCGGGCTTCCGCCTGATTTGTCAAAAACAATTAACGGCGCGTTTTCATCTATAAGATTTATATTGTATTTTCTGGATTTGATAACATCGGGATATCTTGTATCGGGATCTTCTTTGGTATTATGCGGGGATAATTTTAAATCTTTTACCAGTGAAACAAATACAAATTCACCGTAATCTTTCGGATCATTACCGGTTACAATATAATATGTTTTTTCATCGACAGGATTAGGAGTAAGATTTACAACAGGTTCGGAGTCAGGAGGGGTTTTCGCTCTGAAAGAATCGTATCTCCAGTTATAAATTGTTGTACCGGAATTAAGCGTGTTTATTAAAAAGTTAAATTTTTCATCGTCAGTACCGGCTAAAATTTTAACGCCGGCGGCTATCTCGTTTTGCCCCATCCATTGCTCTTTGGTAAAAAGCGCGGCGTAAGCCCATTCAATTTTATCGTCATCAAAGAATATAACCGGAAGCGCGGAACCTTTTGTAATAAAGTATTCTTTATCATTGCTGCCTATTATCTCTTTTCCGCCGCCGACCACAAGGGTATCAAGAAAACCTTTGGGATAATCGGCTTTTTGCCATAAGCATAAGTATCCCTTATCCTCAATTCTGTTGACACTTTCGTTATTTTCATTTTCATTATCGCTGTAGTCGATTGCGATAATCCTTAATCGGTAATAGTACCGCTTGTTGTTTATTTTATAATTTGATTCATAATCTACATCCGGTAATTTTGAATTTCCGGCGCCAAGAATCATATCTTCTGTTATAAGCCATCTTGGGCTGTAAGCGGAACCGCTTTCGGGCTGTAAAGAAACAAGTTCAATATCAGGGTATTCGTTGTCATAAAGTTTTAACAATACGGATTTTATTCTTGATTCCTTTTCTGAAACCCTCGCTTCTACATAGAAAGCGCCGTTTTGATACTTGTTTACATTGTCGATTATTTCCCCGTTTGGATCCGTTATTTCAAGTTCTTTTAATGTTAAATATTGTTCAATATCGGCTGTTTTTGTCGATGAACGCTGAATCCAAATATCTTCAATAATAGGCGGTCTTATATCAATAATAAGAACAACCGAGGCTATGGATTCCGCGCCTGAATTACCCATCTTATCAAAGGCTACAACGTCCGCCAGTATTGTTTCTCCGTTTTGGTCTTCTGTAAATTCAAGATTTATCTGCCATCTGTTACCGGAAAGCAGAGTAGCTTTAAATATCTGTTTGCCGGTAACTGAATCGCGAAGTATTACGCGATCTACAGCTACGTTGTCGGTAACTGTTCCGGTAAGTTCCGCTCCGCTTCCTACATAAAAAGGAGTAGGCGGCTTTGGATCTAGCGTCAGAACTGGAGGTTCAAAGTCAATAGGCTGTCCCATTCCCAATGGGATGTCGCAAGTTGTTAACGAAAATATTGCTAATAACGAAACCGTTAAAATAAACCCTTTCATTTAAAACTCCTTTGTATTTTGCCTCTATGGGCAGAATTTATACCGTCCATTAGTATACCATAGGTTTTTCTGTTTGATATCTGTAATGGATTTGAATTCGTATGTACAAGGAAAAAACTATAATGGATTCTAGGTTCTTTCTCTTTAAAAATTTAAGTTTATTCATAAAAACCCCCTAACTGAAACTTAGAACAAAATAAAACGGCGCAAGACGCCGTTTTATTTTGGTTAATTAGAACACATAAATCCTTAACCCCGTTATGACGTGGGGAATGACAACCGGTATGTCATTTTTTGACGCGTCTACGTCGGTTGGTACAAACCATAACTGGAATTCCGTGAATAAGGCGAATGTTCTTAGGTATTCCTTCTTTGGTATTTTTGCTTTGGGGAATTCCATTTGAGCAAGAACCGCGCTCATCCATGTTGACGAACCACTCTGCGCTATTTCAAAGTACGAGAAGTTCGCTCCGAAAGAGAACGACGCGTGCAGCCAATCAAAGTCGGGTCCCGCAAATGAACCGAAGGGCAGGGCGTATATGTTCGCGATGATCTTGAATCCTATTACATTTCCGCCGTAACGGATTTTACCTGTTCCGCCGAGAGCTTCATAGAATTCCTGAGTCATCATGCCGTATTGTCCCTGTATTTTTACGTTGTCGTCAAAGAAGCTTAATCCAAGTCCGAAATCCGTGTATGTCGCGCCGCCGGCAAAGATTGTCGGCACATATTCATCAAAACTATTTGAAACGGCAAGCTGTCTTACAAACGGCGGGATTACGCCTTCAAGATAAAGTCCTTGCAGGAATCCGGGAACCGCATACATTGACTTGTCGCCTTTGCGAAGGTGATAAGAAAGGCTTACAAGCTCGATGTCGTCGGTAGCGGACGCTGAATAAGCGATTTTTTCGTTGTATCTGCTTCCGGCTTCAGGCGATATAAGACGAATTTCGGGGAATGTCTTGTCAATCTGAACAATCATTCTTGTTACCACAGTTTCGCCGTTTTTCATTGTTGTTCTGATAACGATATAATGGTAGCCTTCAGGCATTTCGCTGTCTTCCAGCCTGAAGCGGTAGTCAACGTCCTTTGCTATGGCTTTGCTTGTCTTTATGAAAGATCTTCCGTTGTCAAAACTTATTTCCGTAAAATCGGGAGTTTTCGCCAGTATTGCGGTTTTTATTTCCTTGTCAAGTTTTTTGTCCGCAAGAAGTTCTTTGTCTTCTTCGGATAACACATAACCTGTTCTTCCCGACAGATACGCTCTGTCATAGGAGAATTCGGCAAACTTAAAGCTGTCTATCGTTACCCACGGACCGCCGTCCCTGTAAACGATATTGTACGCTCTGGATGAAACCAGAGTAGGACCGCCAAAACTGCTGGTTACGGTAATCGCGTTGTTTCCCACATTAAGGAATTCGCTGTTAAGTTTAAAGGCATAGTATCCGGCGTCGTCGACCGGCGCTGTCTGCGAATCGGTTCCGTTAATTCTGATTGTCACCGTTCCAGCGGGAGATGATCCGCCGGCGTAACCATACAGGTTAAACTCGCCGCTTGTTTCTTCGTTTTCAAGCGGGTAGAGGATTTCTATGTAGTTTCTGTATGTCTGGCGCGCCATCTGCACGTTACGTGAAAGACGAGTCATGTTTCCGGCTCTGTCTATCGCGATAACCGCGACATTATACTGTCCGTCCGCCATTGCGGAAATATCGATGTTTTCTTTTATCATGGAGTTTGAGTCAAGTTTTCTTGCTCTTAGGTTGGCGGGAATTGTAAAGCCGTCAAGACTTCTTAATTCTATGCTTACATCTTTTAAGTTTGGATCAATTATGCGTCCCATTACGGAAATATTTCCTACGGAGATTGAACCGTCGCCGGGGTTGTCCAGAATAATTTCCGGTTTAGTGTTGTCTACGTTGATCATAAACGCGTAAGTAGCCGGTATTTCGTATCTGTCCTTTACTCTGATAAATACAACATGAGGACCGTCTTTTAATATTGTCGTGTTAAATTGATACGTCCACTGTACCGTTTCCGCCGCCGTTCCAAAGTTTCCTTTTGACAAGTTAAATGAATTTCCGTTATCAACTGAAACTTTTATTTCTTTAATACCGTTGCGGTCAAAGGCGGTTCCGCGAAGCTCTACGCCTTCTTTTAATACCGTATCATAAAGAGGATACGTCATTGTTCCGGTGGGCTCTGTTAACGATACGCGGAATTTTCGCGTTGTCGGAAGGCTTTTTACTCCGTAAAGATCTTCCGCGATTATTGTTACCGTATGTTCGTTATCTGTCAATGTTGACAACGCAACGGGAATTGAGAAACCGTAAGCGGCTTCTTCATTATTCCACGGCTTTGCGTCAATTCTCCATTGATACCCTTTAATTCCGTCGTCATCGAACATAACGCCGGAAACGATAAAGTCGTTTGTTATTACTTCATCTTCCTGCGGAAGAATTACCTGCACCGTCGGAATATCCATTTGCTGATCGATGATAAACGACCACGCGCTGACGTCGGCTGAGTTGCCGGCTTTATCCGTAAATGTAAAGCGCATATTGTTGTCAAGCGGCATTTGGAGCGAATCCATAAGCACTTCAAAGAAACGCGGCGAATAATCGCCTGTCCATTGGCTGTCGTTATAAATTTCTCTTGGAGCCGCTGTCGCGTTTCTGCGGTAGGCAATTGATTGAACAACGCCGAGTTCCTCAACCGCGAACGCCATGCGTATTGTTCCGTTTACTTTTGCTTCCGATATCGGCACGATAGTAGTCGCCGCTGGAGGCTTGGTGTCTTTTAGCACCGTAAAGTCAGTAATTGCGCTGTCGGAGTCGCCCGACGCTCTTATCTGTATGTTGATTGAACCGTCGGCGGCGGCTGAAAGATCAACCTGTTTGGAAATATTTGTATTAACAGGAGGGCGGAGAGCCGCTATTTCCGCGGCGGTAAGAAGTCTTTGCCATGTGTCTCCCATATCGACTGAGTATTCCACAGCGGCTATTCTGCTTCTGCTTGCCAAGTTAAAAGTGACGGGTACGCTGTTTCTTACCCAGCTGAAATTGGTGAAATTCTGTAAGATTACAGTTGGGGCGGACGAAGCCGAAGTAACCCTGAATTGGTTGCTTGTAAACGACGGACCGTCTTCAAGATCAAGTCTGAGAGACAGAGCGCCTGTTTCGCCGTCATCCGCGGATGTAAGCACGACGCGTCCGTATTGATCTATGCTGGCGTTCAGCAGATTCGCGCCTGTTCCTTGTAAAGTCGCGTTTCTTATGCGTTTATTGCTTACGCCCAATAAAGCGTCTCCTGTTTTTAGGAATATGCGTCCGTCCGGCGTCAGCGTTTGTCTTACAAATGAGAAAAGGTTAGCCGAATCATCGCCGCTTGGCGAGGTTATAAAGACAAATTCACTGTACGCGAATTCCCTGCCCTGGCGGTCAGTTCCGGTTAATTTAATTTCCAAAAGTCCTTCGGGAAGGTCGGTGGGAACAGGCACAGCCGCCGTAAACACGTCTCTTGTGCCTGATAATCTGACCTGCGAAGTCAGTTGGTCGCCGAAGGCGATTGTGGCTGACGCGGGAGCGGTTCCGGATCTGTAGGAAAGAAGCATAGTCATTCTTGGAACAGGTTTTATTTTCATACCTGTGTTAAAAACATCAGTTTTTGTATTTCTTCCCTCGGGATATGTAACAGAGGCTATTCCGGGCTGTATTACGCCGTTTGAAACCACTATACCTTTTACCTGTACTTTATTTCCCGTAACGCCCGAAGTGTCTTTCGCCCACACGTCGAGGGTATGGGTTCCTTCGCTTGGAGTGGGAATATAGAATTGGAAATATCCGTTGCAGATTACTTCCGCGGCGGGAGCGCCGTCCAGCGAATAGAAAACAGAAGCGATGCCGTCGTCGTCAGTCGCCTCTCCTTTTACGATAAGACCTAAATCGCTGTGAATAACGCCCGGCACCGGCAATGTTAATTTTACAACCGGTAAATCCGAAGAGGCGTCAAATTTATATTTTTGTTTTGATACAGTGAGGTTTCCTGAAACGTCAACCGCTCTTACTTCTACTTCGATTGAGTTTCCCTTAAACGCGCGCGCGTCTACAGGCGCAGACCACCACTGGTTTCCGGGAAGCAGTTCAAATTCGCCTTGAGAATTGCCCGCTTTCCATGTTACGGATTTTAATCCTACGGGATGTTTCGCGTAACCGGCGATATTAAATACTCCGTTTACAACGGTATTTGGCTCAGGATATACAATTTTTACGTCGGGACCTATGTTATTTACGAATAACAGGTGAGCGGCTGTTCCAACGCTGTCGTTTCCGTCGATTGTTTTAAACCAGATAACTACGGGACCGTCTTCAAACTGTTTTGTGTTAAGATTGATATCCCATGTGCCGTGACCTGTTTTATTAACTTTAAATTTTGCGGGAATATATTTTTGTCCGCCGTCAACAGAATAACTGAAAGACGCAATGCCGTTGCCGTCGTAAAGAGTGCCGCCTAACTTGATATTTCCCGAAACAAGAGCGCCGACAGTGTGGCTTGTAATAATGGCTTCGGGTTTTTTTCTGTCCAGTCTCCAGTAAACAACCGCGACTTTTTTCTTTTTTGCGGGGACTCTCTGTCCTGTAGTGTAAACATCCGCAATACCCGAAAGATCGTTTATGTCGGTCGCCCACGCTTTAACGGTATAATCTCCGTCCAGCCAGATCTCGCTGTCCGATGTGTCAAGGAAATAAGACCAGTAATCGGTTCCGGATGCCGTTACGCGAGTTAATTCTTCGCCCTTTCCGTCTGTTCCGCGGTATACGGCGATCTCAACTTGTTTAACGCCGTCGTCGTCAAACGCTATACCGACAATATTCATGTTACCCTGAACGCGCATATACGGCAGGGGGTTAATGATAGTAGTCCTTGGAAGATCGGACTCAGGGTCGATATAGATATTATCCGGACCTGATCGGGTAGTATTTCCGGCTCTGTCCTTTGCCTCTATGTAAAAGTTGTACTTACCCGGCTTTCTTTCAGAAACATCGAATGTATCTGTAAATCCGGACGGATCTTCCGCGAATTTGGAAATATTGTCCTTCCTTCCGCCGGCAAATAAGCCGCCGCAGAATGATATGAACAACACGCAGATAATAAAAATCCTTTTGCTCATTTTAAACCCCTTGTCAGATTCTGTTAAAACAGACATAAAACGTTGTGGAATTTGAGTAAAAATACCTAATTGACTGATTAAAATATTCCTTTTCTTATTATAATACATAAACATATATAAGTGGGAAGAATTTTAAATATTTTTTATATTTTTTTTTATTCACGTTGACAAAAAAACATTTTTTGTGTACAATTCCTTTCATGATAAGTTCAAATCAAGAATTTTTTTTAAAAATAATTCCGCCTTTTATGGCGGTTTTTTTTTGTAAACAACGGGAGGAAAGATGCTTAAGGGGCGTTCTTTAATAGAACCGGAAGATTTCTCACTAAGTGAGATGGAATTTCTATTTTCTCTGGCAGAAATGATAGAAAAAGACGAAAAATACCTAAGAAATAGCCTAAAAGGGCGGCTTTTAGCCACTTTATTCTTTGAACCAAGCACCAGAACCCGTCTTAGTTTCGAGGCGGCAATGCTCCGTTTAGGGGGAAGCTGCCTGGGGTTTGCGGAACCCGGTTCCAGTTCCGCGGTAAAGGGTGAAAGTTTAGCGGATACAATCCGCATGGCGGCAAGTTACGCCGACGCGATAGTCATGAGGAACCCCAAAGAAGGCGCGGCGCTTCTTGCCAGCCGTTATTCTGTTGTTCCGGTTATAAACGCGGGAGACGGTGGGCATCATCACCCTACGCAGACGCTTACGGATCTTTTAACAATAAGGCAGCTTTTGGGCAAAATAGAGAACTTTACGGTAGGTTTTTGCGGCGATTTGAAGTTTGGACGCACGGTTCACTCGCTGGCGAAGGCTTTGGCGCGTTTTCCCGATATAAAAATGATTTTTATATCGCCGCAGGAACTGATTTTGCCTGAATATATAAAGAATATGTTAAAAAATCAGAATATTATCTTTGACGAAAGGGAAAATCTTGAAAAATCCATGCCCGAGTTGGACGTATTGTACATGACCCGCGTACAAAGGGAGAGGTTTTTTAACGAGGACGATTATATCCGCCTTAAGGACACCTATGTGCTTAATAAGGAAAAAATGTCCGCAGGAAAAGAAAAAATGATTGTTTTACACCCGCTGCCGCGCGTGAACGAGATTTCCGTGGAGATTGATTCGGATCCAAGGGCGGCGTATTTTAAACAGGCGAAATACGGTATGTATGTCCGTATGGCTTTGCTTGCTTCAGTTTTGGGGGCGGAAGATGTTAAATATTGATGAAATAAAAAACGGGATCGTTATAGACCATATAAAAGCGGGATTGGGGATTCGTATTTTTAACTGGCTTCATCTTGACAAAGTTCCGTATAATGTCGCGTTCGTTGCGAACGCTAATTCCCAAAGATGCGGAAAAAAGGATATAATAAAGATAGACAATACTATTTCGATTAACCTTGACGTTCTTGGATTAATCGATCCGAATATTACGGTAAGTATAATAGAGAATGAGCGCGTAACAAAAAAGATAAAGCTGCAGCTTCCGCAAAAAGTGGAGAATGTGCTTGTTTGTAAAAATCCGCGCTGTATAAGTTCTACTGAAAAATATTTGCCGCATATATTTTATTTGGAAAACCGCGAGCAGCGCACATACCGCTGTGAATACTGCGACGAGATAATTTCCGCGGGGGACTTCAAATAAATGATGTAGGAAATGTATTTGTTGAGGACGATGTAGATGCTTAACATAGATAAGTTGTTTAAGAGAGTGGCTGAGAAAGGACATGTTTGCGTGGGGCTGGATACGTCGGCGGAATATGTTCCCGATCTTGAAAGATTCAAAACGGACAGCGACGCTTCCGCGGCGCTTGCTTTTAATAAAGCGATTATTGACGCCGTTTACGACGTATGCGCCTGTTTTAAGGTGCAGATTGCCTATTACGAGGAAATGGGGCTTGAGGGCTTGCGCGCCTACTCCGAGACGTTAAAATACATACACAGTAAAGACTGCCTTGCAATCGCCGACATAAAACGCGGCGATATTGCCGATACGGCTTTACGCTACGCAAAAGCCCACTTTTACGGCGATTTTGAGGCTGATTTTGTCACTTTAAGCCCGTATATGGGCATGGATTCAATTGAACCGTGGTTAAAAGAAGCAAAAAATACCGGTAAAGGCGCGTTTGTTTTAATGCGTACAAGCAACGCCGGAATGAAGGACTTTGAGTATCTTGAAATTGGCGGCGGAAAACGTGTATACCATTCTGTAGGCGACAAATTGTCGTCTCTTGAGGCGAACAGTCTTGGAGAAGACGGTTACAGGCTTTTTGGAGTCGTTACCGGTTGTACTGAAAGCGATGAAGCGGCGGAAATCCGCAAAACTTATAAAGATCTTTTTTTCCTGATACCGGGGTACGGCGCACAGGGTGGAAGCGCGAAAAACGCGGCTTTGCTGTTACGCGAAGGAAACGGCGGAGTTGTAAACGCCTCAAGATCGATTATTACGGCGTGGAAAGAGCAGTCTGACCGCGATAAAGCGGATAATCTTTTTGCCGCCGGAGCCGCAAGACGCGTCGTAATCAAGATGAGAGATGAAATTTTAAACGAGGCAAGGAAATAAAACATGAGTATAAGCGTTGTATGCGAACTTGAAAAAAACACGTATATTACAGACGATTATTTTATTCTTGAGTTCCCATGGGAAAGTCCCGCAATTAAAGCCGGACAATTTTTTATGTTAAAACCTGTTTTTAGCGGCGTGTTTTTAGCGCGCCCTATCAGTATTTTTGAGTATAGTCCTAAGAATAAAACCGTTAAATTTCTTATTTGTAAAAAAGGCAAAGGAACCGAAGAGCTTTCCTTCCTGCACCCGGGGGATAAAGTTCAGTTAACGGGACCGCTTGGAAATTGTTGGGCGGATTTTCTTCCTGAAAACGGAAAAGCCGCGCTTGTCGGCGGGAGCGCGGGCGTCGCGCCTCTTGCGGCGTTAGTCGCGGAAAAACCCAATTATTATTTTCATTTTTTTGCCGGTTTTAAAAAAGGTTTTAAAGAGAAAGAGCATGAGAATGCCATTGTGGGCAGCGCCGTAAACGCGTCTAAATTTACAATTTCCGCGGAAGACGGGGGACACGCATTTAACGGCAGGATAGTCGATTTTATTTTCTCTCCCCAGGATTTTGACGTAATTTTCGGGTGCGGACCTATAGCCATGATGAGCGCGTTAAAGAAAAAATGCGAAGCGCAGAATGTTCCGTGCTTTTTATCAATGGAAAGCCGTTTTGCCTGCGGTACGGGCGTATGCTTGGGCTGTACAATACCCACAGCCGGCGGAAACCGCAGGGTTTGCAAAGACGGTCCTATTTTTCCTTCCCGTGAGGTGAATTTTAATGAGTGAAAAGAATAATACGCAGGAATTCCAATGCGATATGTCTGTTAACATTGCGGGAGTTAAATTAAGAAATCCCGTTATTGCGGCTTCCGGAACGTTCGGCAAAGCAAGAGAGTACAGCAGTATTTTTGACGTATCTCTTCTTGGCGGAATATGCACAAAGGGACTTAGTCTTAATCCGCGTACGGGGAATAAAGGGGCGCGCGTCTGGGAAACTCCAAGCGGGTTAATTAACTCAATAGGGCTTGAAAATCCGGGTATTCAGTCGTTTTTAGCCAACGATCTTGATTATATGAAGCGGCTTGGACCCGCGATAATAGCGAATCTTTCCGGCTCTACTTCCGATGAATATGTTAAGGGAGCGGTTTTGCTTAACGAATCTTCCGTTGATATGATCGAGCTAAACATTTCATGTCCGAATGTCAGGGACGGAGGGCTTACATTCGGTCTTGACGCGGGAACCGCCGCCGCTCTTGTCATCGCGGTGCGCCGCGTTTGCAAACATAAGCCGCTTATGGTAAAACTTTCACCTAACTGTCCGTCTATTGCGTCGGTCGCAAACGCGTGTGTTAACGCGGGCGCGGACGCGCTTTCTTTGGTAAATACAATCAGGGCTATGGCGATTGATGTTGAAAACCGCAAGCCTGTTTTTGATAATATAATCGCAGGTCTTTCCGGTCCGGCAATTAAACCGATTGCCCTTCGCATGGTATGGGAATTAAAAGACACATTAAAGAATATGAAAGATATACCTATTGTCGGAATGGGCGGAATTTCCTGTACAAATGACGCGCTGGAATTTTTAATGGCGGGAGCTAACGCTATTCAGGTGGGAACCGCTACTTTTGCAAATCCTCACGCGATGGTGGAAATTATTGACGGTATACACAATTATATGACAGCAAGAAAAATAGCGAAATTAAGCGATCTTTTAATTAGAGATAAATGGTAAAAAAAAGTCTTTATACTGTTATCTTCCAAGATGAGAAAATGATCGCGGTTAACAAGGCTTCGGGGATTTCCGTGGGCGGGGACAGGTGGGATGAATCCGCGGAAAGACTGGATAAACTTATTGGAAAAGACTTTAATATTCCGAAAATATTTACGATTCACAGGATAGATAAAGACACTTCGGGGCTTGTGGTTTTCGCTAAGGACGCAGGGACACACAAAGAGTTATCTATCGCTTTTGAACAGCGTGATGTGAAAAAACTTTATACCGCTATTGTTCACGGGCGGCCGTCGTGGAAGGAGACAGCCTGCGACTTGGCGCTTGTTCCGAACGGCAATAAAAAACACATGACTATTATTGACAAATACCGGGGGAAAAAATCTTTTACGCGGTTTGTATGCGTAACAAGCGCCGGAAACTATAGTATTCTTCAGGCTTTTCCGGAGACAGGCAGAATACACCAGATAAGGGTGCACTTAGCCGCGCTTGGGCACCCTGTAGTCTGCGATGAATTGTACGGAAAAATGTCGCCTGTAAAACTGTCGTCTTTTAAACGCGCCTGGCGCGGCGACCCGCATGAGGAGCGCCCCTTGCTTGCAAGGCTTGGATTACACGCGCAGGAATTGGCTCTGCCAAGCGGGTTGGAATTAAAAGCTCCGCTCCCCAAGGATATGGCAAGCCTGATAAATCAACTGGAAAAATACGCATAAAAAACTTGACAAATTTTACACTTTTGGGTATTATGTAAGCCAGAGGAGAGTAAAAAATGAAAAAGTTAATATTTCTTGTATTGATTAGTGTAATGGTTTTATTTGCGGTCAACTCTGTTTTTGCCGATCCGGTGGATGATGAAGCTAAAGCAATGCTGCAAAAAAATGAAGATTATTTTAGTGATTTTGAGGCGAAATTTAAAACTTTAGGAGAATATAATCAAAGCAATCAAGCGCAAGAGACTTTAAAGCTAATGCAAACTATGATAGATCGGCAAAAAAAACTTATTGATTTTAAAATAGAAGAAATTGAAGTAAGGCAAAAAGGCGGCAAAACAGTGCCGGTAAAGGAATTTTCTCAGCTTAAAACTTTGATGAACAGATATCATCAAATGACTACGGATCTGAATAACTGGACCAATGGAAAAGATCAGAAAAAGTAACAGCTTTTTATATATATTAAGAAGGGGAGTAAGAAAATGAAGAAATTTATATTTATTTCTATGATGTTATTTGCAGTCGGTTTTGCTTTTAGCCAGCAAAATCCAACCGCGAGAACTGTGACCGGCGAAGAGGGTATAAGAACGCCAAGAACGGATCTGGGGGTTGGGCAATCGAAAGTGGATAGTCCGGGAGCGGTGCCGTCAGAAGACGATGAAATTAAAGCAATGCTGCAAAAAAATATGGATTATTATCAGGATTTCCAGGATCAATTTAAGACTTTAAAAACTTTTAACAATACTAAACAACAAAGAGATCAATTTAAGGCAATGCAAATTCTGGTAGAGCGGCAAAAAAGACTTGTTGATTATAAATTGGAAGAAATTCAAATAATGGAAAGAGCCAATAAAACAGTACCTATAGGTGAGTTTACCCAGCTTAAGGATTTAATGAACAGATACCATAATATGGTTGTTGATTTAAATAACTGGGTTAATAAAACAAAGTAAATTTACATTTCCAAGCAAAACCGCTCCCTTGACGAGTTCAGGGAGCGTTTTTTTTTACCCATTCAAAAAGGCTAATGAAACTGAACCGTGATTAAAGTACAGCGCGCTTTCGTCTGTTTTTATGATACATCTGCCCGCGGGGTCTATTCCCTGAAAAACTCCGCGCGCGAGAATTTTCTCGCGTTTGCCGGAAGAATTATCGCCGCCTTGCGCCGCGGGTTCAAAGACGGCGGCTTTAGCGCCTATGCAATCTGTTAATGAATTCCACTCTGAGGCAAGAAGGCGGTTTCCCTGAGAATACGCGGCGGTTGAGGCAAATGAGCTTTTTACATTGTCTATTTCTTCCAGTATTTTAATTAACACTTCTTTGCGCGACACTTGCCGTTTTGTAATTTCAGTGCAGTTTGCGGCTCTGCCTGACGGGACAGGGTTGTTCACATTAACGCCTATTCCGCCTGACAGCCAGGTAATTAAATCGCCTTCGCCGCAAACTTCGGTTGTAATTCCGGCGATTTTACGGCGGTCAATATAAACGTCGTTAGGCCAGCGCAAAAAAGCCTTTTTGCCGCAGATTGACGAGATACTGCGGACAACGGCAATTTGCAGAGTAAGCGACAGTTGGGTATATTCGGCTATTGTAAGCCGCGGACGTTCCAGAATAGAAAAGAAAAGCCCGCCTTGGCGCGAAACCCATGTTCTGCCGTTTCTTCCCCTGCCTTCGCTTTGTTTTTCCGCCGTAAAGACGCTCCCGCTTTGCGCGCCGCCAGCCGCCGACTCTCTTGCCCTGTCCATTGTGCTTCCCGTGTTTTTGTAGTGAAAAAATAAATTTTCTTTCCCGCCGAATTCCCACGGGTACAGGAAATCTTTTTCTTTTTTTGGGTCAAGAGAGTAGCCCGCTTCCCCTGTGTCTATGGAGTAGCCGGCTTCCGTAAGAGACTGAACCGTTTTCCATACCGCGACGCGGGAAATACCCATGTCTTTTGCAAGTACGCTTCCGCTGGTAGGCGCGCCGTGTTTTTCTCTAAGAAGCGTAAGAAGACGCGCCTTACTGGAAATCTTGGATTTATCTTTCATACTTTTAACTCCTTGCCGCAAGCGCGTTTGCCTTTAACGCCGCTTTTTCAAAACTGAGCGAGATTAAAACAAACATAAGAGTTTTTATTTTTCCAAACCCTTCTTTGCCGCCGCGCGCTTTCCATGCCATATTTACGGAAGTCCATATTTTAAAAATTTCGGGAATAAAGGATAAAAATAACGACAGTATTTCCAATCGTACAACTTCCCTGATTTCAAGAGGGCTTGTTGTGCGGAATAAAAGCGCGGAAATCTGCACAATGAGAACAAGGCGCAGAGTTATCCGCAAGTATTCAAGGTTGGGAATGAACACGGTTAATAATTGATTTATGGGCATCCTGTAGTTATCAATTAAATTTGAAAACACAGACAGAGCGTACATAAGAACCGCGTAAAAAAAGGCGGGTTTAAAGTCTGTTATTTGATCTTGCAGCGATAAACCGCAGATAAACGCAATAAGAACGCAAAATAAAATGCCAACGCCCAGCCATAATGACGGCAGAGACATGCAAAAAAAAGAAAGGGGCAGGAGCAGTAATAGTTTTATTATTGCGGGAACCTTGTGCAAGAGCCCCTTTATCGTTTTGTATTTGAAAACCGAGTTACTTATAACCATAAAAGGTCTCCCAATTCACGCGCGGAATTTTTTAACGGATGATGTATTCCCCACGCCTCAAGATCACGGGAAAGCGCGTCGGACGCGCCGCCGTCGTAAACTTTCTCCCCCTTACATAATACAATAAAACGCTTGGAAAGGGCTAAACATTTTTCCAATTCATGGGTGAGAATAATTACAGTTTTGCCGTCGGCGATCAATTTTTGAAAAAGCCTGTTTACCTGCACGACGCCGGGAAAGTCCATGTTGGCGTAAGGTTCGTCAAAAATGATAATCTGCGCGTCCATTGCCAAAACTCCCGCGCATGCAAGCCGGCGTTTTTCGCCCCCCGAGAGAGAGCGGGCAGGGAAGTCCGCGCGGTCTTCAAGACCCGTCTGCGAAAGGGCGGCGTAAACCCGCGCTTTTATTTCGTTCTTTGAAAGCCTCATATTGCGCGGACCAAAAGCGATGTCTTCTCTTGGCGTTTCTCCGAGTATTTGAGAGTCGGGCTCCTGAAACACAAGCCCAACTTTGGAAGTTGTTTTAACGGAGCCGGAAGTAGGGTCTTCAAGCCCTGCGATGATGGACATTAACAGGCTTTTTCCCGAGCCGTTCGCCCCCGCGATTATTGTACATTCGCCGTCCTCAATGGAGAGCGAGATGCCGCGAAGGGCGTAGAAACTACCGTCCTGTACCTGTTCATTGCGGGGTATATCTTCATACACAGAGAATTTTTTTGTTACGTTAAGAACTTCTACCGCCGCCATTGTTTACTCTTCGTTGTTAATGTACCTTGCCGCTATCGGACGAAGCGCGAGGGCAAGAGCGATACCGAGCGCTAATTTAATTAGGTCGCCTATAATGAAAGGGACAGTACCCGCTAAAAACGCCGCCTTGAGTGTCATGGATTTTAAAAACATAATGTAAAGAGAACCGCAGACAAGGATAAGGGCGAACCCCAAAAAAGTCGCGATACAAAGCCTGATAACCGGAATGATTTTTAGCTTTTTTTCGCTTATCTTTGGAAGCCCGCAAACAAGCCCCGCGCACAAACTTCCTGCAAAGTAGCCGATTATATATCCGCCAAGCGGGGTATTAAAGACTCCGATCCCCCCCGGTATTACGAACACAGGGATACCGATAAGCCCCGCCCCGATTAGAATTAGTGTCGCGATACCGCCGTAGAATCCCCCAAGAATCGTACCCGATAACACCACGAACATATTTTTTAGTACGATAGGCACGCCGAGCGGGGTGGGGATTTGAAAAAAATTAGAGATAGCGATTAAAGCCGCAAAAACAGCCGCGAATACAAGGCGGTTCCGTGTGGTTCGTGGGTTTTTCATTGTTAACCTCTCTTTGTATCAGGTTAACATAAATGTTGCTTTATTGTCAACTAGTTTTTCTTACTCTTCCGCAGCGCCTCAAGACACTCGCGTTTAAAGATGACGACAGAGAACCCCTTGTGTTGAACTTCCGCCTTCAGTTTGGCGGCGTTTTTTTCTATAAGAGCCGCCTTTGCTTCCAGTTCGAGAATGCGTCTTACACCACAGCCTTTTAAGAGGGTTTTCAGGTTTTTGGACGGCAATATGGTCGGCTGACAGCCTGTCATTGCTACGGTGGAGTTGTCAAGAATTATGAGGGTCATCGGCGTATCGGCTTCTACGGCGTCAATGAGCGGGGTAATGCCTGAATGAATAAAGGTTGAGTCGCCTATTACGGCAAGCGAGTATTTAATACCCGCGTCAGCCGCGCCTTTTGCCATGCCTACGCAGGCTCCCATGCAGACTACGCTCTCTATGGCTGAGAACGGCGGGGTCGCTCCCAGCGAATAACAGCCGATGTCGGAATTGACCGCCACGTCGGGATGATCCTCGCGCGGGTCAAGGGCGGCGACGACTTTGTTAATTGTGTTGTAACTGTCGGCGTGTGGACAGCCCTTGCATAACTGCGGCGGACGCGCGGGAAGAGCGCCTGTAATAAGATTGACGCTTTTTCTCGGCGGAAGACCGAGCGCCTTGCGTACATTGTCGGGATCAAGCTCTCCGCTTTGAATGACGGGCTTTAACTCCGCGCCTGTAAGACCGAAAACCCTTTGCGCTATGAACGGCTGTCCTTCCTCGATTATCAGAATCTCGTCTACGCTCTCGTAAAGTTTGCGGATTTTTTTCTCCGGCAGGGGATACGCGCCGATGTGTAAATGAAGCGGCTCGCCCTTTCCCTGTTTTTTCCGCATGGCTAAAAAGTCCGGAAGATTTTCCTCATAATAATTACATCCAATCCCCGATGTGATTATGCCGATGTCGTTGCTTGCGCCTGTAAATTTATTTATTTCATGCTGGAACGACCATTCCTCAAGGATTTTTTGTTTCCCTATAAGCGCGGAGTAGTTTTTGCGCGCGTAGGCGGGAAGAAGCATCCATCCCTCTTTTTCCTTCGTCTTTGATAATGCGTTTTGCTCCTGCGCGTTTCTTGTCGCAACAACGGCGCGCGCGTGAGACAGACGCGTAACAAGGCGCAAAAGGACGGGAACGCTGAAGCACTCCGAAACGTCAAACGCTTCGCGCGCCATGTCGTAGGCTTCCTGCTGATTGCGCGGCTCAAGACAGGGAACCATCGCGAATTTAGCGTAAAAGCGGGAATCCTGCTCATTCTGGGAACTGTGCATACCGGGATCGTCGGCGACTACGACTACAAGACCGCCTTTAATTTTTAAAAGAGCGGCGTTTATAAATGGGTCAGCCGCGACATTAAGCCCGACGTGTTTCATGGTAACGAGCGCCCTGCGTCCGGCGAATGAAACGCCCATAGCCGATTCCAGCGCGGATTTTTCGTTGGCGCACCAGCGCGCGATGGGACCGCCCTTTTTGTGTTCGTCAATTAAAAACTGTAAAATTTCCGTTGACGGAGTTCCCGGATAGCCGTAAGACGCGCTGACGCCTGAGTGTATCGCTCCTAACGCGACCGCTTCGTCTCCCAAAAGCGCTAATTTTGTATTAGTCATTTAATTCCTCACTATACTACTTTCCGCCAAGGTCGTCGCGGACTTTTACGCTGACCATCTCATCATAACAGCTAAAGCAGCTATCCACAGCGTTTTTATCCGGCGCTTTTGTCAGAATACTTATGACAGGCACGATAATAAAACCGGCAAGCATTGTAAACGCTCCGGCGTTAATCGGCGATTGTAAAAGAGCCGGGAACTTTGCTCTGAAAAATATATTAAGAGTCATAAGCGCCGTGCTGAAAATAAAGTTGCACCAAACCGCAGGTTTTGTAACGCGTTTCCAATACAATCCGTAGAGGAAGGGCGCAAGGAAGGAACCCGCAAGCGCTCCCCATGAAATACCCATAAGCTGGGCGATAAATGAAATTCCGCCTTTATACTGGATAATCGCTATACAGGAAGCTATTACAATAAATACAACAATCAACGCGCGGATTATAAACAGTTGTTTCTTTTCGTTCATGTTTTTAATAATATGACCTTTCAGGAAATCCAGCGTAAGAGTAGAGGATGATGCCATGACAAGGGATGAAAGCGTGGATATTGACGCGGCGAATACCAGTACTATAACTATGCCGATCATAATATCAGGGAATCCTGAAAGCATAGCGGGTATAATTGAATCAAAAATGATAGCGTTGGCTTTATTATAAGCTATATTCTCCGAGCCGGCGTATAACCTTCCGAAACTGCCGAGAAAATAACAGCCGCCGGCTACAACAAGACCGAAAAATGTCGATACAATGGCGCCTTTGGATATCATTTTTTCGGACTTTATGGAGTAAAATTTTGAAACCATCTGAGGAAGTCCCCATGTTCCAAGCGACGTAAGAATTATAACGCCTAACAAACTTAACGGGTCGGGTCCGAAAAACGAGGTAAGAATTCCCGGGACGACGTCGCCGTTAACATTTTTGGCTTCTACCGCCGCCATTTTTGCCAATGCGTTGATAAATCCGCCGTTGTTGTGAAGCACTGCGGCGATAATAGCGACAATACCGCAAAGCATGATTATGCCCTGAATAAAATCGTTTGCCGCCGTGGCAAAATATCCGCCGACTACGACATAAACGGCGGTAAGCACAGCCATGCCGATAATACAGTAAATAAAATCAACGCCGAAAGCCATTTCGAATAAACGCGAAAGACCGTTGTATAACGAAGCGGTGTAGGGAATAAGGAATATAAAAAGTATAATTGACGCCCCGATTTTTAACGACGTTGCGTTGAACCTTGAGCCAAAAAATTCCGGCATTGTCGCGCTTTTTAAGTGCTGCGTCATTACGCGGGTTCGACGCCCAAGGATTACCCACGGCATAAGCGAGCCGATAAACGCGTTGCCTAAACCAACCCATGTCGCCGCGGTTCCGAATCTCCAGCCGAACTGTCCGGCGTATCCGACAAAAATTACCGCGGAAAAATACGACGTTCCGTAAGCGAAAGCCGTAAGCCACGGACCTACAGCGCGCCCTCCAAGCACAAAATCATTTACGCTTGACGTTCTTTTCTTAAAATAGAAACCGACAAAAATTGTCACTGCGAAAAACAAAAGCAGAAGAATTACCTTAATTACCATAAGACGCTCCTTTGGGAAATTTGATTTTTATACAAAACGATGAATCCCTTGCTCTACGGCGGGGTTCGTCATTCATTAACTCTTTCTACGTATTCGTTTGTTTCGGTATTCACAAGAATTTTTTCGCCCTGTTTGATAAAGAGGGGAACGCGCACGGTTAAGCCTGTCTCGGTTACAATTGGTTTTGTCGCACCCGATACCGTATCGCCTTTTACATAGTTCTCGCTTTCCGCCACTGTAAAAATCACCTTGTAGGGAATCTGAATATCGATAACTTTTCCTTCCCAAATTGTAAGCTGGTAATTGTCGTTTTCTTTTAAATATAATTTTTTATCGGGGTTTTCCGCTATCGGAACTTCGTACTGGTCGTAGGTATCGTTATTCATAAAATGGTAATTGTCTTGATCTGCATATTGATACTGGCAGGTGTGGACATCTACTTCCGCGTCTTCCACTTCCTGCTGGGTAGGGACGGTAATGCTCAGCACGGAGCCGTCCTTGATACTTTTCATTTTTATTCTGGCAATCGCCGTCCCCTTTCCGGGTGTGTGAAATTCTCTCTCAACTACAAGAAAGGGCTGTCCTTTTTGTAACAGACAGGTTCCTTTGACAATATCTCCGCATCGAATCATTTTAATCCTCTTTTAAAAAATTGTATTTAACAAGTGTAGCAAAAAAGGAAATTTTTGGGAAGTGGTAAAAGGCGCGTAAAGACGGTTTTACAGAGATGACAAAGGACATTTTTTATGATATTTTTTACAATTATGAGCCGCAAAGACAGCGTTTACAGCCAAAATTGGCTATATGCTTTTTTTAACTCATTCTTCTTCCCAACCCTGCGACCGGCATTTTGTAAGAGCGTTCCGTCTATATTTTACAATTTTTTCTTTTGCCAGTTCCGCGCGGCGTTTCTGCCCGGCAGGATTCCGGTTACAAAAGTTGATCACGCTTTGGATAAAAAAGTACCGTTTGTTCCGTCATGGGTGACAATTTACCTTGATTTTGTTCATTTTTGGATAAGAATGATTACGTTTTTTCTTAAACGCTACAAACGTAAAGCGTATGTTCTTATGAGGGAATTTATTTATTCGGTTGGAAACCTATACGCTTTTGCGGCTGATGTTTACAAAAAAAATATGTCGACGACAGAGCGCCCCTTTTATATCGCAAGACCGCGTTTTTTTGTGATTCATATGATGGATCCGCACCTTATGTGCATTCCAAGCCTTCATGTTATGGTGGTTATTCATACTTATTTGCAATTTGTGGAAACCGCGAAAAAGCTGGGAGACTATGAAAATTTAAAAGAGCAGGCGCTGGAATTAAAACAAGGCGCGCTGGCGATAAGTCAGGCGATTCTTTTTGTTAAACAACACAGCGTAAACTGTATTCCCGCGGCGTTGTACGCTATGACATGTTTCAGCCCGGAACTTTTTCCGCCTAAGGAAGCGGAGGCGTTTACAAACTTGCTTTTCTCTCCCGCGCCTAAAGCCGATGAAAGTTTGCGTAAAATAAAAGTTCACCCTTCAGCCGCTCCTGCAACAAAGATTGAGGAAGAAGACAAGGCGCGGATAAAGAGCCACATACTTTCGCTTTACAACCGTTTCCTAAAAGAAAAAGAAGCGGCTCAATCCTGGGAGGAGCCGCTTCTTAAATTTCTTCGCGAATATAAAGACAGTTAAACCGTCGTTTTTTTTTTTTTTAAAATTTGTTATTTAGTCTTGCAGTTTTGATCTGACCACTTGAAAGTGGTCAGACAAAACTGCCGAGGAAAATACGAAGTATTTTCCTCATTCGACCTTGAACTTTGAAACTTCCTGCACTAAGATAGCTATACCTTCGCGGTTCTTTGTGCTTATCTCGTTGACCTGGTTTACAGCTATGTTTATCTGTTCCGCTCCGGACGCCATTTCGTTCATACCGCCGGTGATTTCCTGCGTCGCCCTTTCAAGGTTCTGGCTTTCGGTTATAACTTCCTTACTGCCGTCGCGCATTTCTTCGGAACTGGTTTTTACCATCCGTGTGACGTTATTTACATTGCCGATGCCTTCAAGGATTTGCTTGCTTCCTTCGCCTTGCTCTTCCATAGCGTTGCGGATAATTTCTTCCTGCTGGGCTACCGTCTTTACGTTAGAATCAATGGCTTCGAATTTGTTAAGAACGTTCTCTGTCGATTTGGTTATCTTGTCGATTGATTCTTTTATTTTCTTTAATACGTTGCCGATTGTTTTGGACTGTTCGCTGGAACTTTCGGCAAGTTTACGGATTTCATCGGCTACTACGGCGAAGCCCTTGCCCGCTTCTCCGGCGTGCGCGGCTTCAATCGCGGCGTTCATCGAAAGCAGGTTGGTCTGGCTGGCGATGTTTTCCATTACCGCGTTGATTTCCAGTAAGCCTTCTGATTCGCGGGCGATTTCCTGAATATCCGTCGATACTTCCTGTAAGCCGCCGCGTCCTACATCGGATGCGGACTGCAAGGTTTTTACGTTTTCAGCGTTTTTAACAAGAGTTTCGGTAACTGAATGTATATTGGCTACCATTTCTTCAATGGCGGACGACGCTTGAGACACGCTCTTGCTCTGGTTTTCTATGTTGGCGTTGAGTTTGTCGATGTTCGTAACAACCTGTTCCATAGTTGCGTTTGTTTGGGTAACGCTGGCGCTCTGATTTATTACGCGTCCCTTAATACTCTGTATATTAGCTGTAATTTGGTTAACAGCAGCCGCGGTCTCCGTCATGTTGCTGGCAAGCTGGTTGCCGATTTCGGTTAAGCTTGTAGATTCTTTCTTAATAATCAAGACAAGATTTTTTATTTTTTCCAAAGTTTTGTTGAAGTACTTGGCAAGATCGCCGACCTCGTCTTTAGAATTGATGATAATGCTTCTTGTAAGATCGCCTTCGCCTTCTGAAATATCCTTTAAGGTCTCCGCTACTTTAACAATCGGATTTGTAGTGCTTTGAACTGTAAAGTATATAATTACCGCCGATATTACAATGGCTATTACCGCAAGAATGATTGTAAACCTGGTCATATAATTTACTTCTTTTAAAATATATGTTCTTGACGACGCAAGCATTATGGTCCACGTTGCGCCCGAACTGCCCATTGGGAAAGGCTGCAAAGTAATTTCTACGTTTGTATGCAAAACCGGAGCATAACTTGAGCATTCAAATTCTTCGCCTTTTTGAATAGCGGAAAAGGCAGCGTCAAGATGCTCGCCGTAGATAGTATCTACTTCTTTCATCATCTTTCCTACACGTTCCGGTACATAACTCGCTATAATAAACCCGTTGCTTGAGTAAATTGATATAGCGGCGACTTCTTCTCTGGTTTTTATGGTATTTTCTACAGTCGGCTGTATCGCGTCTATTACACAAAGACAACCAACGCCTCCTACTACATTGCCGTTACGATGATTAATGATGGGAACCATTACCCTGAAATACCATGTATCTTTCCCGTCTATATTTCTTGGAACGGGATGTACATACCTATCATTCTTTGCGTTGGGACCTGTTAAATACGCCATGGCGTCCGCTACATCGGTGGTAACCGTCATATTTGCATCCCCGTTTTCCATACGGAACGCAGCGGCATACTGTCCTGTTTCGGTATTACCGGGCCGGCCGGCGTAGCGGGCGTCCATTCCGTCAACCGCGTTTGGCAGCCAAACACAGTAGACTTGGAATATGGTAGTTTCCGCCCTTGCAACAGATTGCATCATGCTGTTATACATGTCCCGTCTTCGATCTATCGGATCATCTTCAAAATCGCCGAAAATATTAGCCAGCGTACGGGCAACCCGGTAAAGACCGTCCTCTCTGCCTTGCCAGTACGCGGCGCGTTGATCGGCAAGAGTTTCAATAGCTCTTTTGCTTAGGGTTATGCTTACATTAGAAGCCTGATTCAATAGTATTACCGCAACGGTGGTTAAAACAGCCGCTATAATTGCGATAACAATGATACTAAGTCTCATCTTAATTTTCATTTTTATTGTCCTTTATAAAACATTCTAACATATTTTTCTTAAAATTGAAAGTTTTTTTTTAACATATTGACTAAAATTCATAAATATTTATATCATAAAAATAAGTTAATATTTTGTCATTTTTGACGAAATCAGGAGGAATAAATGAACCTGACTTTAGGCGTTATTACTGACGGATTTTCCGGATATAAACCCATTGTGCATAAAATAAACGATAAAAAAGCGCAAATTCGCGGATTTCACTATTATTCTGCGGAATTTACGGAAACCGACCCTGAATATTTGTATGTTATAAATATTGATAAAATTGAAAAGACCTTTTGTGATAATTGCCCAAAGCATGTTATTATTTCCGGAAATATTCCGGACGGGCTGGCTGAAAAAGCCGGTACGCTTATTCAAATTCAGAAAAATATTCCGGTTGAGACGATTATTCAGACAGGGAATGAGTTGTTTGCTTACTATGACGTATGGTATAACTCGCTTCTTATGGCTGTCATAAACCATAAGCCTATGGGTGATTTTTTAAATATCGCGGCGAAAATGATGATTAATCCCATACTCGTTATGAATAATAATTTCGGCATTATAGGAACCGGCGGTTCTATTTTAGGTTCTATTGAAGGAACTATTTGGGAAAAAGTCACCGCGCCCGGGTTTGTATTGGAAGATTTTTATACTCCCGAAGAAATACGCAAAATTTCTTTGCATGTCGCTCAAAAGAGCGAGCAGATTATTGAGCTTCGCCCGGCGAATGACCCTGTCCATTTCACATTAGGGATAAATATTTGGATAGACGGCAAACTTTGCGGCGCTATAGGGACAGTGGATATGAACAAGCCGTTTACCGAAGGGCAGAAAGAAATTTTTGTTATTATCGCAAAAGTTTTAAAACTGTATTTTCAGAACCACAGTATCTATATGCGTATTGCGGAAGATAAAACCAACTGGCTTGACAGTCTGCTTGACGGCGTTGATATTTCCGAGGAAATAATTTCCAATTATCTTTTTAAATATCAATGGAAAATTGACGACCATTACTGCATAGTCACATTTACCACTCCCAACGATATGAAGATTCCGATTATATCCATTTTGGATATTAAACAGATAAACGAACTTTTTCCCGAAGCGCTTGTATCGGTTTACGAGGAGTGTATTGTCATGATTATACGATGCAACGACAAACAGCGGTTAAACGAAACAAAGAAACAGCAGCTGGAGCAGTTTTTAAAAAAAGATATTGTACTGCACTGCGGCGTCAGCATGGTTTTTAATAATTTTTTGCATATACGCTATTATTACACCCAGAGCAAATTTGCCGCGTCCCAATGCAAACCGACGCTAAGCTCGGCAATCTGTTTTTATGAGGATTATCAGGCGGATCATGTGTTAAACGTCTTATCGCAAGGAGCCGATCTGCGCTGTTTCTGCCATCCCGGTATTCTTTCGCTTTGGGAAAGCGGCAATGAATCGCAGAGGGATCTGGTTCAGTGTCTGTATCATTATTTCTTAAACGGCAGAAACTTAAGTTCCGCGGCGGACGCGATAGATATCCACCGCAATACGCTTATTTACCGTTTAGCTAAGGCTGAGGAAATCCTGGATGTTGATATAAAGAATACTTCCGCGAAACAGGCGTTTTTGTTTATCACCTCTTGTATGATTGTTCAAAATTTATAACAAAGATTTCTCACAAAGGACACCAAGGAAGAAAAGATAACAAAGAGGGAAGAAGGTGTTTATGTCTGTTATCTTATCGTGAAGTTCAAGCATAGTTTTCGTACAAAAACCCCTGATCCCCTCTTCTTCATCTTCTCTTCTCTTCCTTAGTGTCCTTCTCTTCCTCCGTGTCCTTTGTGTGAGGTATTCTTATTATTTGTGGTTAAAAAACTTTCCCAAAGATTATCAATTACGGGAGGGTCTGCCGTAATGTGGATTACTTCGCCCCTCTTCAACGGATCGGGGAAGGAAAGCGTCCGCGCGTGAAGGCGGATGCCGCCGTTTTTTTCACTGCGTTTGGCTCCGTATTTGAGGTCGCCTTTTATGTGAAGCCCCTCGGCGGCAAATTGCGCGCGTATCTGATGATGTCTGCCTGAAAGCAGTTGTATTTCCGTGAAAAGATAATTCCGTCCTTCGCCTGTTACTTTGTAGCGCAGAGTCGCTTTTTTACGGTTAGAACCGTCTTTTTTATGGGCGATTGATTTGTTTTTACCCGAGTTTGTTTCTATCCAGTGGATAAGCTCTCCGCTTTCAGGCAGAGGGCGGGAAGGCTTTTCTATTACAGCCCAGTATGTTTTTTCTACGGGGGAGGGCAGGGCGGCTTCTCCGGCAAAGGCGGCGTTTAAAAAGGTAAGGGCGGTTTTAGTCAGGGCAAAAAGAGCGCATCCTGTTACGGGAACGTCAAGACGGTGGACAGCTTCAATAACTTCCGTATTTACGCCGAAAACTGAGGCTAGCTCTTTTGGCAAATCGACCATGCCGCCTGACGCGCCTTCCACAGCCTCGCCTATTAATTTGTTTACCACAACGCACGCCGCGCTTTGGTAGAGGACGCGGGATTTAACGGGCAGAGGATTATTCTCCATCTATTAATCCCATTCTTAATTTTTCGTAAATTACCCTTTGCGCCGCGTCCTGCAGTCTTTCGCGGGAAAGCCGTCCGTCTTTAAGCGCGGCAATAAACGCCTGATGGGTTTTAGGTAAATGGGCAGGCCAGACAAGAATCATATCCGATCCCGCGGCAACGGAAAGCACCGCCGCCTCTTCGGGACTAATGTTGCCCGCGGCAGCCATTATAAAATCGTCGCTTATAATAATTCCGTCAAAACCTAAATCGTCCCTCAGCCATTTTCCCATAACGGCGGGCGAAAGACTCGCTATTTTATCGTCAATCGCGGGAGCGCTGGTGTGAGCCGCCATTATCGATCTTGCTCCGTTTTTTATGGCGGTTGCAAAAGGCGAGACAAGATTGTCCAAAGCGGTTCTGTCAATGTTCAGTACGGACGGGAAACGGTGCGGATCGGGTCCAGCGCTTGCGGGAAAATGCTTTACGACGCATAAAACTCCCGCCTGTTCCATGCCGTGGATAAAAGCGGAGGCGGCTTGCGCGGTAAAGAGCGGGTCGGGTCCGTAAGAGCGGCTTGCCAAAAATTCGCGGTTGCCGTCAAAAAGACACTCCGCTACAGGGGCGAAATTCATGTTAAGCCCTAAAGTATTTATCTCTGTGCCCGCTCTTAAACTGTCGGCTTCTATTTTCGCAAGCGCAGTCTGCTTTCCCTGTTTTTGAGCGATTTCCCAGTATGAAGCCGCCGCGGGCAAGTCGGCTGCGCCGCGCCTGAAGCGGTTAACAGTTCCGCCCTCGTGATCCACGGCAAAAAAGGGAGGGATATTTGATTCTTTCATGATTAGCGACTTAATTTGCGTATTACGGGCTTGAATAGCGCCGTTTTCGGTATTTAAGTTGTATTTGAACAGCATTATACCGCCTGTGGGTATCGCGGTAAATAACTCTCTCATGTTATCCGGCAGGTTTTCCGCTCCGTCTATGCCGCTTATGAGTATCTGCGCGGCAAGAAGTCTGTTATCCATGGATGAGGCTATTTCCTTCGCCCTGACGCGGAGAGGGTCAATTACTTCGTTTTTATCGTTTACAGGCGCAGAAACACGCCCAACGCAGGAATATAATAGGAAAATCGGTAAAATACAGCTTAAAAACCGCATAAATCAGTATAAACAAATGCTTTATCTCTGTCCATGAAAAGAAGAATAAACCACGAACCACACAAACCGGCGCGAACAACGACAAGATATGTACTAAAAGTTCGTGTTTTTCGTGTGGTTCGTGGTAGATTTCTTTATTCATACGCTATTGACATTTTTTTTTCTTTTGTGTAATTTGTTAATACCTTAAGGAGAACAAAATTTATGAAATTTTTTAAAAGTATCATAGACAGTTTTGGTATACTGAATATGACTCCGCAGCAAGGAATAATGATAATTGTTGCGTTGTTTTTTTTATACCTTTCTGTAGCTAAAAAAATTGAACCGCTTCTTTTGCTTGGACTGGCGTTTGGTATGTTGGTAGCCAACCTTCCGAGTTCAGTCACAGTGCTTAAAGAAGGTCAGTTATTATCTGATCTTGATCCGGCAAATATGGCGGCTCCGCTTTCCTCGTATTATATGAATCCGGTTAACGGTAATCCCGGACTTTTAAGAATAATATACAGCGGTATCAGACTTGTTGTTTTCCCGCCGATGATTTTCCTTTGTATAGGAAGTATGACGGACTTCGGACCTCTTATAGCTTCCCCCAAAAGCTTCCTTATCGGTCTTGGAGCGCAGTTTGGAATATTTGTAGCAATGGCGGTTTCTTTCTTCGGCGGAAACTATGTCCTGCAGTTAATTAATCCCGATTATGTTCGTTTAACTCTTAAAGAATGCGCCGCTATCGGTATTATCGGGGGCGCGGACGGTCCTACCGCCGTATATACGTCGACAATGCTGGCTCCCAGATTGTTACCCGCTATAAGTATAGCGGCGTTCTCATACATGGCGCTTGTTCCTTTTATCCAGCCGCCTTTTATGAGACTGCTTACAACTAAAAAAGAACGCGTTATTGTCATGCCGGAACCCAAAGCGGTTACGCAAAGTCAAAAGATAATATTCCCGATTATTCTTGCCATAGTCGTATTATTGCTTATTCCCGCCGCCGGCGCGTTAATCGCGATGATGTGCCTTGGAAACCTTATTAAAGAAAGCGGCGCTGTGCCTCGTATCGCCAAGGCGCTTGAAGGAGATTTTTTAAGTATTGTTACCCTTTTTGTAGGGCTTTCAATCGGTTCTTCAGCCTCTGCGGAAATCTTCCTTACACCGGAAACATTGATTATTCTTATCTGCGGCGTTATAGCCTTTGCATTTGGAACAGTCGGCGGTATTCTTATCGCCAAACTTCTTAACGTATTAACAGGCGGAAAGGTTAATCCGCTTATCGGTAACGCCGGAGTTTCCGCCATGCCTATGGCGGCGCGTATTTCCCAGAAAATGGGCATAAAATACAACCCCGAAAATTACCTTTTAATGCACGCGATGGGACCGCTTGTTTCAGGCGTTATTGGTTCCGCTATCTGTTCCGGTATATTTATTACATTCTTTGCCAGGTAAAGCTTTACAGGCTTAAATATTGTAAAAAGCGGTCTGACCACTAAAAATACAAACGGATTTATAAATGATTCGTTTTAATGGTATTTTTAGTGGTCAGACGCTTTTTTTTTGCCTGCTCCTTTCGACAGGCTCAGGGAGCGCCTTCGACAGGCTCAGGGAGCGAATAAGCGGGACGCTGAGCTTGTCGAAGCGTCCTTTTAAGGAAGAAAACGTTTTGCCGTTACTCGCAAATAATTTACATAAATACATAATTTGAAAATTTGTCATAGCATGAAAAAAGGTTTTTGACACACAGCAAAAAATTGTCAGAGAGCAAAAATAATTTTATGACATACCGCTGGAATTTGTCGTAACATTGACATAAATTTTTTTGACATGTTGTTAAAGTTTGTCGTAACGTAATTTTTTTATTTGACACGCAGAAAAAAAATGTCATGACGCAAAATTTTTCTGACACATTAAAAAAGTTTGTCATAACAAAAAATAAAAAAAAAATTTAAAAAATTTCTTAAAAATAGTTGTATAAATAAAAATAATTTTCTATATTTGAATATATACATTCAATTTTATTTTTCATTCAAATTCTTAAATTTCAGGGGGGATACATGAAATCTGTTTTAAGGACTGTTCTGATTTGCTCTTTACTTTTGACTCTTCTTTATACAACTTGCGATAACGATATTGTCGGTTTAGGGCAAAAGGTTGTAACGTTGGCGCCAACGATCGATACTAAGGGGAATTCTTCTCACCCGAATTCGAAACAACCCGGAGATTTTCTTTTCGGCGAAGAAAATCTAATTCACATTGACGCTCAAACTGAAGGCACTCTTAAATATGTTAAGGTGACATATGAGTGGGAAGAAGAAGGCGTTAAAAAAGCAAAAGAAGTATTTGCGGAACAAGATGAAAATAAAAATTGGTTTGCAAATATTGATACCAGCGATATTCCCGATGGATTGATTACTGCGCGAATTGAAGCTTCTGATACAGCGGACAGAATAACTACCAGTACCCCGATTACTTACACGGTAAAAAACAGACCTCCCTTTGTAAATATGCTGATTCCAAACGTCGGAGTTAATAATTACGATAAAGTAACTCAATATAATTCAAAAGAGTTTGATAATAAACCTTCAAATCTTCCGTCGGTTGTTATGGATAGTTATATATCCGGCGTCTTTGACGACCTTGCCGGAATAGCGCCCGGTTATCCCATGATAAAAATCTGGAAAGAAGGCAATGAAGAACCGGGAACATACAGCACGGCAGACAGAAACAACGCAGGTTATGGAAATGTAGTTGTGTTAAATGACAATCCTCTTGACGGATGGATAAATGTAGACGACGGTCTTGTTAGATCGCAAAAAGGATCGCAAGCGGGTTCATTTAAATATTTTTTAAGAGAGCATAAGCCTGACGGCAGTTGGTATGATCAAGGCGACGGAAAGTCTATATATGTCGGAGATTACAGATTAAAACTTCTGGTAAAAGATTTAACGGGCAAAATAATTGAGTGGCCGAAAGACGCGTACACATGGCCGGAGGGTACTCATGATTCAGCCAAGTGCATGAAATTAAAAATAATAGATCAGGATCTTCCGCCGCAAGTAGCGATTATAGATCCCGAGGCTATGTATTTAAGAGAAGATTTTAATGTAAAAGCCGAAGCTAAATCACCCGGCGAGCGTTATTTAGCGGAAATGTATGTTAAAGTAGAAGGAAAAAAGAAAAGTTCTGAAGGTAAGATTTTATTAGTTACGTTGGATAAAAAGGTAATTCCTGTGAGTACAAATACTCTTAAGGATGAAATAGAAACAAAAAATAAAATAAAGATAGGGAAAACTTATTACAGCATGGGAGAGGATGAAGTAGCTAAAGAAGTTGACAGCGAACTTGAGGTTCCCGCCAACGCATATTCATATATTTCTTTTGTTGACGGAAGTTATAATTTTGTGGTTACCGCTTTGTCGGAATCGGGCTCTGAAGGAAAAGATATTAAGACTATCTACATAGATCAGACGCCTCCGAAAACCGAAATAACCCGCGTTTCCCGTAAAATTCTGGATTACAGACCGGATACCGTTACTACGTCGATGATGTATGAAGATCAGCCCGCCGGGCTTACGCTAAATAAGGCAAAAATCAGCGACTACCGTCGTTGGACTGTTAACAGCACTGTCGCGATAGAAGTTAGTACGACAGATAACCGCGGCAACGCGAAAACCGGCGATACAAATAATTATATAAAATTTAAATACCTCTTATTAAACAGCGATATCAGCGCTTCAGATTATAATAATTATTTTGACGGCGATAAATTAAAAGAACAGGAATTTTCCGAATATTTATACAATAGAATGGACGCGGAGTTTTTTGAAAAAACCGTAAAATCTCCTATTCCGTCGTCTAATGCCAATCCTCTTATTAAGGTTACAGGTAAAGACGGCGCGTATACTCTTACCCTGCAAACCCGCGAATACGATGCAAAAGATAAATACAAACTTTGGCTGTATATAGCCGCGTTGGATAACGCGGGTAACGCCGGTTTCCAGAAAATACTGTTGAATGTTGATCAAACCACGGATATACCCAAAATAGATTTCGGTAACATCAATCCCGGAGTTACTGATGCTGACATAACTTTTATGGGTGATAAATACAGTATAAGGTTTGAGGTTAAAGATGATAACGGACTGGACGCTTCTTCTGTAAAAGTGCGATTTGCGTCGAATGAAAGCTATAAAGCGTCAAGCAAATGGTTTAACTTGCCGGGAAATATCAGCGTAGACGGACTATCTATATCTATAGATAACCTGAAATTGGTTGAAATTGCCGATCGTGTAAAAAATGACGGAAATTATTTACAAACGGAAGAATTCAAAGTCCTTAAAACAGTTCTTGGCAATGAAAATGAAACAAAGTATATTCAGATACAAGCTAAGGATAGTATAGATGGAAAAATCTATGATACGGATAAAATAGAAACTAAAGAAACGGAATGGAGACCATTCAGAATAGACCTTACATATCCTGAAATAGTGCCTTCGATAACGGACAGTACCGGAAAACCGATACCAATAGCAAAAAAAAGAACCGATGACAACCCGTTTATAACGCCTGAAAAAGAAACGGCGTATACAAAGACAACGGATTTCACCGCTTATGGCGATATAATAGAGCAGAACATCAACCGCATTGAAGTTAAAATAGACGGTAAAACTGCCAGAAATTATACAGTTCCGGAACCCGTTTATCGCGCTTCCTCGCCCACAGGTAATGATATTGCCGTATGGAAAACTGTAAACTCAGGATGGGCGGGAGAACTGCGCTTCCGTGTACCTTTCTCCTATGATGAATTCTTTGGGGCTGGCAGCGCGTTGTATCTGCAAGATGGATCGCATACATTTGAGATCAACTTCTTTGATAAAGCGGAGCAATATGCAACCCAAACAATAACCTTCTATATTGATACAAAAGGTCCTAACATTGAGGTTATTACTCCGTCAGGTAAAATATATTTAAATGATATTAACAATATTAGTAAGACGGACATGGATAGATTATTAGCCAATAGCATTAAAGATTCGAACGCAAAGCTGATTGGAAACTTTACTGACAGTTATTCGCCGGTATTTTCCTCAACTAATTATCAATATTATTACGCAATTAATTCCTCCGCGTTTATAAGCGCCGGATTTAAGTCTGAAGTAATATCGGAAGGAGATATTACCGAAAACAAATCGGTTACATGGCAGATTCCAATAAACGATACAGACAGGGACGGCGTTTACACTTTATCATTGAGAGTAAAAGATTCTCTCGGCAACGGTTACGACGGTAGTAATACGGTGCTTCCGGGCAATTCCGGCGAAGGTTACCTGAATAATATCGCCTATATGCTGGACAGAAATATACCTCAATTAAAAGATGTAGAAATTAAATCAGATCCAAAAAATGGAAAAGCGGGAATTACCATAAAAGGAACAGTATATGATACAAATAGCATTAGTAAATTTGATATAAGCGTAAAAGATAAATCAAAGGATATAACAGATGCAGGAAGTTATACGGCGGTTCCCGGTAAAGAAAAAGAATTTAAATTTGAATATTGGATGAAAACTGAAGGCGACAATGATTTTGTGTATGGTTCCAATAATGTTACAATAACCGTAACCGGCTCTTCCGGTAAATCGGCGATAAAGACGCTTAACTTTATTCTTGACGACAGAGGTCCGGAGATTTCCTTTAACACCACCGGCGGAGGAAAAATCATACTGAACGACGCTAAGGTAGGTGAGATTGTCGGGGCAAATGTAACTGCGGCTGAATGGAACTCCTATCGCGATTCCTTATATGAAAACAGAATAAAGGACAGATCTGTTTCGGCAAAACTATCGGGAAGATTTTCCGACGATTACAGCGCCATATCCGATAAAGACGGTAAATACACATTCCGGTACAAAATTGACGGTCCCGGTAACGGGAAACCGGGCAGTTGGAAGGACATGCCAATGACGACAACGCCTAACAGTAACTCTGTTCCGTGGGAGATCCCGATAACAACAAATATGGAAGACGGAATATACCGTTTAACAATTGGAGTAAACGACATAAACGGTTACGGTGGTTATAATGGTGTTCCTACGCCTGTAAACAATATTACTTACGGTTATGAAGCCAATATGGCGTTTATGTTGGACAGAAACGCGCCCACGCTTGATATGGGAAAAATAGTAGGCGCTGTTTTTGACGGAAACACTAAAATTAGTTTTACCGGATCGGTTAGCGGTACTTATGAAGTTGAAAGCCTGTCAATGGTAATTAACAGCGGAACTCCTATTCTGCTTACTTCCACTGTAAACGGCGCGACAACATTTAAAATTGAGCAAAAAATAATAGATACAGCAGACCTTATTCATGGTCGCCAAAACATTGTGATCAGCGTGACAGGTTCTTCAGGTCAGACAAGGAATGAACCGGTAAGTTTTATAGTTGACAAAAATGGTCCCGATGTAACAATCAGCGGCAAGAGCAAGATAAAAGAAAGCGACGGTATTAATGCCGGAACTTTAACAACAAGTCTTAATAACGGTTCTATAAATCCCCGTAGTTGGAATAATGATGTTAATTTATCGAAAATATACAACGAAAGATTAAAGGACAACTCCGCTAAATTAGAATTGGTTATTTATGATGAATTCTCCCCGCTTTCGACCACTTTCTCATACAGTATAAATGGCGAATCTCCTATACAACGGAGTATTTCAATGCCGGATATACCATGGTCTGTTAATCCTGCTATAAGAGAAGGTCTTAACACACTGGACATTACGGTAAGCGATAATTTAAACAACGTAACGACAGAGCAGAAAATCGTCTTTATGGTAGACAGGAATGTTCCCGCTCTTGCAGTTTCCGGTATAAAGTCTAACGATGTTTTCAGCGGAAAAACTAACATTCCAATAACAGGTACTGTAAAGAATGTCTACGATGTAACAAGGTTAAGCCTGGTCTTTAACGGAGAAGAGTTGAGCGTGCAAGGAACAGAAGCCGCGCAGTATCTGAATTATAATACCGGTGACGGCGGATTCCCATTCAGTTTTACTATACCTTCAAGTAAATTTGCAGGTAAGCATGGCGCATACACAGTTTTGGTAAACGCGGTAGGCTCTTCCGGACAATCCAAAATGGAAAACTACAGTATTATTATTGATCAGAAAGGACCCGGTATTGACGTTAATATACCGTCCGGCGCAAAAAATTACGGCGCAAATATTCCTGTGACAACTTTATTGGTTAATAGTGTAAAGGAAACACCGGCGCTGTTGAGCGGAAGTTTTAACGACGAATATTCACCGGTTTCTAACGAATATTGGTATGAAATTTCCGGCGCCGGCGGCAGTGTGCCTTTGACTAAAGTGGAAGGGACTATTACCGACAGTAAATCCGTGGCATGGCAAGTTCCCGTTCCCGATAACTTCCCGGACGGTGTTTACACATTATCGTTGAGAGTAAAGGATTCTTGGGGTAATGGATATGATAAAAATACAACTCCGCCCTCGGATAATTTCGGCGATGGTTACATAAATAATCTTGCCTTCTTACTGGACAGAAGCGTTCCTAACCTTACGTTTAATCCCGTTAGTTTAACAACCAAGAACGAGGAAGCGGGTTTTTATGTAATAGGTACAGTAACAAATACATACAAAATTAATAGTATTAATATAAAAATCGGAGCTAATCCCAAAAATGAGACAATACTGACTCCGGGCAGCGATAGAAGTTTCACGTTTGATCATTGGGTTAAAACTCAGGGCGACACTAACTTAGTGTATGGTTCCAATATTGTTACAATAAGCGTGACAGGCTCTTCAGGTCAGTCCTCTGTAGCAACGCAGAGTCTTATCATTGACAACAGAGGTCCTGAAATTTCCTTTAACACGACAAGCGGAGAAAAATTAAACGATTTGACCGGTTCTGAGCTTAGTACATTAAACACAGAAAGTTTAACTAATGCCGCATGGACTACTCGATACAAAAACTTCCTGTATGAAACCAGAATTAAGGATAAGTCTGAATCCGCAAAATTATCGGGAAGATTTTCCGATGATTATACCAATATAACTGCGGAAGACGGTGAATATATATTCTGGTACAAAATTGACGGTCCCGGTAATGTGACAAACGGTACATGGAAATCCAGAACAATGACGACAACCTTTGCTAATAGTAAATCCGTTCCATGGGATATCCCGATAAAAACAGATATGAATGACGGTATATACCGTTTATCAATCGCGGTAAGAGACAAACTAAACAACGGTTATTATGAAAATGGCGGGATTATTAGTCCTTCGTCCGGTAGTTACGGTTATGAAGCCAATATGGCGTTTATGATAGACAGAACCGCGCCCGCGATTAGTATAACCAAAATAACAACCGGCGATGTTTTTGGTAAAAACAAAGACGTTGAATTTAAAGGAACGGTTAGCAATACCTACGAAGTTCAAAAATTGATCATGAGCTTTGGCGAAACAACAAGAGAATTGACTCTTCCCGCGAGCAGCGGAACAAAAACATTTACAATTAATACGACTACGTTGAATACCAACGCTCTTACTGTTGACGGTAAGCAAAACATTATATTTACAGCGACAGGTTCTTCCGACCAGACAATTAGTCAAACAATAAGTTTTATATTTGACAAAACAGGACCGGAAGTAGAAATCAACGGTAAGACTAAAATTCTTGAAAGCTCTCTTGGTTCAAACACAACTGCTTTTTTAAACACAGCTCTTAACAACGGTACAAACCCGCGTGATTGGGCGGATACTTATTTAAAATCTATCTACAACGATAGATTAAAGGACGACTCCGCAAAACTTACTCTGAATGTTAAAGATGCCTATTCTAATTTGAAAACCTTTGCATACAAAATAAATGATGCGACAGAAACATGGAAAACGTTAAGTATTTCAACAACTTCAAAAGATGCGTCTGTGGAAATACCGTGGTCTGCACTTGGATCGGGTCTTAACACTCTGGACATCCGGGTAAGCGATGATTTGGACAATGAAGCAAAAGATATTGGCATAGTCTTCATGATAGACAAGAATTCTCCCATTTTTTATGGCGGAGTGGACGGCATAGGAGATAACGCCATATACAGCGGAAATAATAGCCTTGCGTTAACAGGTAAAGTAACAGGTGTTTACGATGTAACGCGGTTAAGCCTTATCTTTAACAAAGTAGAATTGGACGAACAAACACGGGGAACAGAATTAGGGTCGGGCAAATATCTGATTTATGCAGACGGCGGATTCCCATTCAATTTTACAATACCAACATCAGGGCTTTACGGTCCGCAATCAGTTTTAATAACCGCTGTAGGTTCTTCGGGAAAATCAACAAGTCTTACCTACAACATTATCATTGATAATAAGGGACCTAACGTAACCTTCAATGTGCCGAGTAACAAAATTACTATGACAGATGCCGAAAAGAACAGTCTTAATACCGCCTTGAATAGCGGGGCATTAAACGGCGATCAGCAAACAACCTACAATCTTTTAAAAACCATGCTCATAACGGATACGTCAACCAAATTGAGCGGGACATTTAACGACGAGTATTCCGCGGTATACAACGATACTAACAAGACCTTCTGGTGGCAAATTGACGGCGGTGCATGGACACCCGGAAATCTTCCCGTTTCTGATAACAAATCTGTCGGTTGGGAAGTTCCTATAGATAATCTTGGAGACGGCGTACATCTGCTTAATATCCGCGCAAGAGACAAGTGGGGCAACGGCTCCGATGGTACTGCTTTAGGCAATGGCGGCTACGAAAACAATGTAGCCTTTATGATCGACAGAAGCTCGCCGAAAATTTCAGGTTTAAACGTACCGGGGTATGCTCTTAAAGATCCATTTGATGTTTCAGGAAAAATAGAAGATACTTACGGGATAAAGAGGTTCAGTATAAAACTTGGCAATGATGAAATCGCTGTCTTTGACGACGCGCTGCCTGAAGGTCAAAAAATATCATACCCGAAGGTAAACGGAACAATTACTTACGGAAGTAATCTTTCTGTAACACGCAGCGCAGGTAAAACATTTGATTTTACCGCCAAAATAACTCCAAAGGACGGCGGACTGGATGACGGACCTGTATCGCTTACGTTTACCGCCATTGGTTCCTCAGGACAGGTGGCAATTGGAGTAAGTAATTTTATATACGACACCACAGGACCCGTGATTGCCATTGGCGCGCCAATCAGCGAGAGCGTTTATGAAACAGGTACTGAATTAACAAAGCTTAAAAACGCTGTTACTTCAGGTAATTTTACGGGAATATCGGCTGAATTGGAAACAAAATACGACACGATATACAAAACCAGAGTAAAGGACAGCTCCGCTTCCTTTACGATAACCTTTACCGATGACAAGTCGCCTATCTTTACAGATGGAAATAAATCTTTCTTGTACAGTTTTGATGGTCAGAGTTTTGAAGCACAACCGGTTAATTCTGCAGATTATGGCAAAAAATCGGTTAGCGTAAAACTGCCTCTGCCTGCCAATGTAACGAACGGCGTACACAGCCTGAGTATTCGTGTAATGGACTCTCTTGGCAATGGAACTAAACCCGTCATCTTGGAAGCAGGAAGCGAAGAAGGTTACATAAATAATCTTATCTTTATGATCGACAGCGGTACACCTAAGCTCTTATTCGATATTGACAGTCCTGCGACTATCAATGACCAAGGCATACTTAAATTAAGCGGTACAATTACTGATACATTTGAAGTTCAGGAGTTAAGCGTAAAAATTGGTTCTAAAGTTGTCGCGAGCAAAGCAGGCGAGAATGGGACGCTCATAAACGTTAGCAACGCGGTCAATAGGAAAGAGTTTAGCTTTAACAACGTTATTATTGATAAAAACTCTATTAAAGACGCCACGGGAGGCGATGAAGGTTCATACACGATCAGCGTAACCGTTAAGGGCTCTTCCGATCAGTCGGATATGAGGGTAGATACCTTTGTCCTTGACACCAAGGGACCGGTGATTTCGATTAACGCGCCTATTAAGGAGAAGATATACTTAACCGCGGGACAGAGAACCGATATTAACGCTGCTATTACAGATAATGATATCTCAATATTGACAGATGAGATCACCAGGGCAAAATACTACAAATTGTTTAACTACAATGTTAAAGACGTTTCCGCCGGGCTTTCAGGCAGTTTTGCCGATACATATTCGGACATTGCGAATGAGTATTGGTACAGTTTTGACAACGGCTTAACATGGACAAAAGGAACGCCGACAAGCGGCAGTAACAAAAAATCGGCGGAATGGAAGATACCTTTAACGGGACTGCCTGAGGGCTTGAACCGCCTGAGTATCCGCGTTAAAGACACGCTTGGCAACGGTTCCGGTAAAGAATCCGATCCTGTCGGCGACAATGGCGACGGTTATGAAACCAATATTTCCTTTATACTCGACACCGGTACTCCAAAATTACAAACATACGGATTTGACGATAACAGAGTAATAGGACTAACGCAGGATCACTATAAGGTGAACGGAACAATTACCGGAGTCTTTATGGTTAAACGGCTGAGCGTAGCGCTTAAACCCCCGCTTGCTGCATCTATTGATATCCCGCTGGACGGCAGCGCGGAAAGCTTAATATACAATGATCCGAATATTAAAGGGATTAAACTTACACCAACCGGTAATAAATCATTTGATTTCTCTTTCGACCTATATGTTTCCGCGCTTAATTACGGTCCGCAATCAATCACCATTAACGCCATAGGCTCATCGGATCAGACAGACCTTAAAATACTGCCCTTTATCTTTGACAACAAGGGACCGAATATAACCATTAACGCGCCTATCACAACAAATATCTACCTGAGTAAAGAGGAGTTAACGCAAATTAATGCGGGCGGATTAAAAGAAAAACATGATCAGTTAATCGCCATGGGTATTAAAGACGCGTCCTCAGGGCTTAACGGCTACTTTAACGACGAGTACTCACCGATAGCCGGTGTTACGCATAAATCTTTCTGGTACAAATTCCTTGATGATATTGAGCCTGCAGCCGCGTGGAAAGAGTTACCAATTACCATCGCAACCGACAAATCTGTCGCATGGAATATCCCGCTGACAGACCCGAAAACTCCGGGAACAGCGGAAAGTCCAAACTACAGACAAGACGGCATCTACCGCGTAAGTATCCGCGTTAAAGACTCGCTTGGCAACGGTTACGACAACACCGTTGCGGATGACGCAATTTCCGGTAACAACGGTCAAGGTTATATAAAAGAGCTTGCGTTCTTAATTGATATGGGTATTCCTGAAATTACCAATTTCAAACTGAAGAAGAAGAACGGAGATCCGCTGCCGGACACCAACATCTTCGTAAACGATGACTTTATTATCACCGGAACTATACTTAATACCGCTAAAATCGCAAAATTAAGCGCAAAAATCGGAGACAAAGTAATAATAGCTTCCGACATAACAGAGGTATCGAGTAAAGTATTTAATTTCGCAATCCCGGTATCCACTCTTGGTCTTGATAATAAAGCCTACTCCCTCTCCGTTACAGCAACCGGCTCCTCGGGACAATCTGCGATTGAGATGAGCAATTTTACTTATGATACAAAAGCTCCCGATGTGTCTTTCAACTCGCCTGCTATAGGTAAAGTTCAGAAAGAAGGAAAGCTGAGTAACGGTGAATATTCAATCGTGTGGGCAGGAGCATGGGAAACAGGAGAGATAAAAATCGGCGGCGTAGCGGATGACAAGTTCGGTATTCAAGAAATCTGGTACCACATAGGTAAATTGAGCAACAATTTTATAGACGGGACTGATGAAACACGAGAAGGAATATACAGTAATGTGCAGTGGCAAAATACAGGTCTTGATACAAATTCTCCCGCAAAAAATTGGTCAGGCGGTCTTTATTACTGGACTTATACGGAAAATTTAAATCCATACCGGTATAATCCCAGTTTGATTGAGATAAATGTTGATCCTACTGCCGGAAATACGGATAGTACGTTCTATTTGCCGTTCTATGTGAAGGTTGTAGACCGCGCGGGGAATATAAATGTCGTACATTACAAAGTCTACGTTGATCCTGACAAAGATATTCCAAGTTCAAAAATTGTATCGCCCGCTAACGGCGTAAGGGTTGGTGGCGAAATCCGTATAACCGGCACCGCGAATGACAATAACTGGGTTCACAGCGTGGATATCAAGATAATTGACGTTGCGAAAAGAAATTCGGGAGCCACAGATTACTATTACAGGAATCCGGGAGACAAGTGGGTTGATGATAATACCGGATTGGAAGTGGAAGACAATCAAGGCTCAATCTCAGGATTTGTCAAGGCAAAAATAGTGGGCAATACCGATACGGTGGTAAGCTGGTATTACAGCATAAACGGTGACGGAAAACTTACCCCGGGAGCCGGCATGTCGGATCGCCCTGTAATAGTTGAAGTTCGGGCGTGGGACACCAAGGCTGTACAGCATGATATACCGGATCTAAGTAATAAAAATAATCCGTCTATAGTTAATTACATCTTTGACGGCGGAATTCCGACTATAAGCGTTCCTGAAATTATTAAAGACAATACGAAAAGATCTTACACGGACGGTATACGTGTATCCGGCACATTTACGGTAAAAGCCGAGGTACGGGATAATGGAGGAATTGATTCCATAAGGGCAAGATTATCCGGTCAACAGGAATTTAAAGAAATTGTCAAGGACGGCATGAAAACCTCTGTGTCACCAGCGGTTCTGGGCAAAGGCATAGAAAGTTGGGATGTAAGTGAGCCGGCTACTATTGGTCAGGGTTCATGGCAAGGAGGCTGGCGTTATTACATAATTAATCCCGGAAGCGGCGTGAACTGGAGCGATATTGACCTTGATAAGCGTGATGGAAAAATCTACGCGAAAGGAACGTCTATTTTATACAACGGAACTGCTATAAACGGTTCAGGCGCGACGGCAATGAAGGCTGACGGAACACAGGCCAATGAAACGGGCGACGATAAACCGGATTCGCCAAACTGGAATTCCCAATACTTTAAATACACTGTTGAATTTACTATTGATTCAACCAAGAATTACGCGTACGGAAAAACCGGACTCTATAATCTGGAACTGGACGTAACCGACAACAATAAAGAACCCGCTCCGTACAACACCAGAGGCTCATTCAACATGGGCGTAGATAACTTCTATCCATCAACCGTAATAAGTACGCAGTTTAATGCTTCTACCGAAAATTTTAAGGTGATGGGAACCGCCAAAGATTATGACGATCAATCAGGCAGCCAGCAGGGTTTGGAAAGAGTGTTGGTATATTTCTCCCGCGGTAATAAATACTACAACGCGCGCGGTATAGAAGCCGGTAAGGCGGATACTTTCTATAACGGAAAAGGTTATAAAGATGATTCCAATAAGGATTGGTCAAGCGGCGTAAGTATGGTAAGTATTCCAGATGTAAGGGATACGACAAAGCCTCTTACAGGAAATGACCCGAATGGGACTATGGCGAACTTCCCGTATTTAAAACAAATCGGGGATGTTTGGCAATCGCCCCACGCTATGGTTATTGACTCGCAGGAATTCGCAGATGAAACTGATACCGACGAAGACGGAACCTACGCGGAAATGTGGTCGAGTACTGTTGATAAGGCATGGCAGGCGCGTTTGGATACCAAAAAATTTGGTGACGGCCCCATTACTGTCCACTACATAGTAATGGATCAGGCGGGGAACGCCACACATTATGAGAAAGAAATCTATATCGGTAACAACAAACCTCTTATCAGAAGTATTGAACTTGGAACCGACATTAATGCCAACGGCACATTAGCATCAGACGAATATTCAGACCCAATTACCGTTGGCGAATTGCTTGCGAACAACAAGGAAAAACAAACCAACTTCAGAGTAAGAAACAGCAAGTTTGGTCTTAAGCTGTTCGCGAATTACGGCAATGGCACAAAGAAATACAAAATTTCTCATGTTACTCAAGATGCAAACACAATACCTGCCACATCTATGGTTAAGGGAACTGTGTATACTGTTGCAACAGCGGGAGACACCGAATGGACAAGGTACGGCGCGTTGTTCAATAGCTCCGGTATTACTTTTGTCGCTACAGGTCCTGCGGATACAAGCAAAACAATCGGTACGGTATACACATACACTTACACGGACGATACAGCGGAGAAGAAAGGGAGTTTCATTGATGATAATGCGGAGGACATTTTCACCAGCTTTACCGAAATGCCGGATACTACCCAAGCTAACGGAAAAGAGTATATAAACGGCAGAATGAAGCTTCTGCATGACAAACGTTTTATTGTAAAGGTATATGACAATACAGTCGCCAACGGAGATGAAATTGAGCAGCTTGTGCATGTCGCCCTGCTTAACGTGGACTTTGATAATGACGACGGTCAGAAGCCATTAGTCACATTAACACCTTTCTACTGGAACAGCATGTCTGACAACTCTGTTTATGAGAGTAATCTGGTAGCATCCTTGCCTACAGACGTGAAGAAGCGCGAAGCTCTGCAAGGCCATATCGAATTGGAAGACGATTTGCCAGCGTCGTTTACAACCGGAGGAACCGGTATTAACGACAGAGATCCCAAAGTTTCAGGAAAGGTCAGTTTCCGGGGAACCGCTTATGACAATATTGTTATAAATAAAATCTACTTTGCGGTTGACAACCATAGTAATTACGGGATGTCCGGTACGTCTGTTGCAAGCGGTACTTATTACCTTGCGGCTACTTTTGACAATGGAGCATGGACTTTAGAAGATCGTTTTTCAGCCAATGGCTGGAAGTTTGCAAAAGAAAAAGAGACGCTGGATCAGGACGGGCACTATATTGAATGGAGACTGGATTATGACAGCAGTTTTACCAACAATAAAGCAAACCTTGATAATACTCTTACTATTGTCGCGCAAGATTCAAAACCAACAACTCCGAATACTTCCGATAGACTAGACAAACGGTTTGATATTGTACCTTACATCACGAAAATAACTACCAGGCTTAGCTCGGCGTACAATCCCAACCAATCCGCTTTTAACAGGTCGGCAAGGGGCTGGTACCCGGTTCATGAGGACGAAATTATTACAATAGAGGGATTCAATTTATACAACACTACTACGCCGAATACTACTGTAAATGTAAGACCGGAATACAATTCGGCTAACGGCGCGACCGGCAGTACTAACCTTTATATTACCAGTCAAGGTACGCATACGGTTAATAAAGTTTTTGCCCGTGTTGATAACGACGGCACTGACGATGCTAATAATAACCATAACAGTATTGTATCAGGGTACCTTGTAATGCGAGTAAATAACATTGACTCCATCAACAACATCAACAACAATATTACCGCGGAATACAACAAGGAAGGAAACGGTCTTAATAATGACACGCTCAATGATGACCGCGCTATTTATGTATGGAACACGGGTTATATATCCAATGCAAGCGTGTTTAACGTCTCTCATCCCTTTATGAGAATGGACAACAACGGCGGCCGCCTGTTAAGTTACGGCTATTATACAGGCACTCAATCGGGGCGGTTGAAAGTTCTTAATAATAACACTCTTATTGACGCCGGAATCGCGCGTACTAACAGGATGTTCAATACAACGATCGGTGTCGGCGGCTCTAACCTGTCATGGTATGCCGCAGGTTCAGATCAAAGCTCAAATACAAATCGCGGTTTCCAATTCGGCAGGAGTAACGACGACGGTACGTTAAACGGCGCAAACAACCAGGCTACCATAGCAGATGCCGCCAGTACCGGCTATATCGCTCTTGTTACCGGCATGGAAGACTCCAGCAGTAACCGTTTCAAGATCCCGCGTATCGCCGTTCAACCGACTAACGGCACGAGTAAAAGAGAAGACGCTCACATCGATAGAATTTTGATGAGTTATTTTGACAGCGAGACCAGTGAGCTCAGGGCTATATATGGCAATGTCGGCACATCTAATGTTGCAAATATTTCCAGCACTTCACCGCAGATAGTAGCGTCCAATAATACAGCTCACAAGGGCAGTATGTATACGGCGGCCGGACTACTAAATAACGGTCTGCCTGTTATCGCATGGTATGACCGTGAGAGTCAGGAGTTACTCTTCTCCTTTGGCGCCGGTGTGCCAACCAGTACCGTTTTGAACAATGCCAACGCTATTGTAACTACGCCGACAACGTCGTCATCATCTTCCGGAACCACTTACACGGTCGCAGGTCATGGTTTAAGTGTTGGTAACAAGGTTATTGCCGGAACTGCTAATCCTCCTGCTTATAATGGTACACAATATTATGTAACCAGCGTTAACGGTGACAGCTTCTCTTTGAGTACAACAGCCAACGGCGCAGGTATGGATATAGGCGCAAATATTTATATTAATAAACTGGTTGGACCGTCTACAGGCTCCAGTTGGGGTACTACTTCTGTAACTGCATACTCGTTTACTTTTGCGGCGAACCATGGTCTTGTAGATAATGAACAGGTTTGGGTTTTTGTCGGCAATAATGCGGCAGTACAATATTATGTGAGAAACTCAAGTCAACCCAACCAAAAGAAATTTTCTATAACTGCCAATTCTCAAGGCACTCAACAGTCTGCTACTGAGTGTTTGGGTGGAAATACTCAAGGTAATTGCAATGTTGATCCAGCCCAAATCTATGTATTCCGTCCCAATGCCAATGTTGTTTCAGCATCCCGCGCTGTAACTAATGCGGGATCTTGGCAAGGTAACGTAACGGTAATTGACACCTTCAAAGGTACCCATGTAGACATGGCGGTGGATGGAAACAATAATGTTCACCTGGCGTATTATGACGTGAGCAACGGCGGGCTGTATTATGCCTTTATTCCCGCAATCGGCTCCGGAGATGACGCCATACCAAATCTCTCCGGACTGCAGAAAGTCAGGGTAGACACCTACCTTTCCGCCGGAATAAAAATTATGATCAACGTAAGGTTGCAAAATGGCAACTATGTGCCGTTTATTTCCTACGGTCACGGGTCGTTTGGGGAAACCAGAAACTCGGTCCGTGTCGCATGGAGGCATAATTTTACTACTCCCGCTACGGTTCCAGCCGGTTCAGACGATAGTGACAAATTTACAGGAGACTGGGAAGTTATGACCGTTCCGGTTACAAGTACGGTAACTCCCGTAGCCGATGAATTTGTCTGTAACGGCGTACCTTCAGGAACAAGCAGATGGGCGGCTCCTACCGGCAGCACATTGCGTGATTATTCAGGAGGCATCAACAAAACCATTCTGGTTGGTTACATGACCGACAAATGGTACGAAGGAGCGATATTGAAGAAAAACTTGTACTAACAGCGAAATAATCGCAAGTTTTTGAACACACAATCCGGGGCTGTCCTAACCGACAGCCTCGGTATTTTTTTCGTGTTCTTCTCTTCCTACGTGTCCTTAGTGAGAATCCCTTGCGAATAATTTAAAATGATATATAATAACCTAACTATGAGAAAAATCCTCATAATAATTGTTATCAGTCTTACTCTCTTTTCCTGTTCACAATCAAAAGTTTGGTATGTGCAGCCTGAATTTGAAGAAACATGGACAAGCATTATTCAGTCCGCGCCTAAACCGGCTATGAAAATAATGGTATGGGAAAGCGATGAATTACCTGCGAAACAGGGGATATATATAACATCAAAACTGCGGCAGAACCAACAGAAGGTAAATGTTTATTACCGCCTGTCCTATGATCTTGAGTATCAGGGCGCGCAAGTGTTGGCTTTTGATCCTTGGATGATATTTCAAAAATACAGGAATCCTGAGTTAACGCTAGACAGGGCTTACTCAAACACAGGAGGGAGCGGGGTGGTTCTTATCCCCGGCAGGGAAAAAGAATATGTAAACGCGTGGATTGCAAGACTGATACAGGAAAGCCCCGGACAATTTCCTTTGGAAGAAAAAACTTGGAAGGAGTATGAGAATAATCTGTTCTTAGGAAACCGTTTTCCCAACGGCGCGCTGACTTATACCTTGAACGACGTGTTTTTCAGGCTGATGGGGAATGAAACCGCGTGGTTTTACGCTCCCATCAGCGTTATACGCCATTACAATAATCCCCAAAAAGCGGCTCTTGAAGCCGTCCCTTTTCCCGAAGTTACGACAGACGGTCAATACAGTCTTCAGGCAAAATTGCTTTGGGCGCTTCCTGTCGGTACGGAAAAACAAAAAAAGAAACTCTCTCCCATAATTACATGGCTTAAGAAACCGGAAACTCAAACAATTATTGCCGACGCTCTTGGCTGGATACCCGCAGACCCATACGGCAAACCTTACGACCCAATGTGCATGACTTCACAGCGTAACTGGCTTACCGCCTCGTATATTTATGATGTGAATGAGTAATCAGCGTTCCGTCTTTTTTTCAAAGTGGGAAAATTGAAGCGTAAAACTTGCCCTTCCTTGTGATACGCTGCGAAGGCTTGTCATGAAGCCGAACATTTTTTCCATGGGAGCCTGCGCTTTTATTTCGTCAATATCGGATTTTGAATTCATGCTGATTATCTGCCCGCCTCTTTGCGTGACAAGGCTCATTACTTCGCCGACAAAATCATGGGGAGTATTTAAATCGACCGCCATTATCGGCTCAAGGAGAATGGGAACGGCGTTTCTGCACGCTTCGTCAAAAGCCATGCTGGCGCAGGCTTCAAACGCGAAGGGGGTGCTTGTCTGCTCCGAATACTGAATACTTGTAACTGTCGCGGTTATATCTATACAGGGGTATCCCATTATAATGCCGGAAGAAAAAGCCGCGTTAATCCCGCTCTCAATAGCGTCGGTAATTTCCTGAGGGATTTCGTTTCTTCCTGTAGTCCTTGCCGCATAGACGTATTTATTGCCGCTGCCTCTTTGCGCGGGTTCTACGCGCAGGGTAACACCCGCGGTATTTTCTTTTCCGGCGACAACTTTGGAAAAATTTTCGCTGTGTTCTTTTACCGCGCTGATTGATTCGCGGTATGTTACCTGCGGATTGCCTACCTTCGCGCCGAGTTTATACTCTCTTAATATGCGTGTAACAAGAACGTCAAGATGTAACTCTCCCATGCCGGAAATTATTAATTGCCCTGTTTCCTCGTTTTCTCTTGTGGTAAAAGTCGGGTCTTCTTTGGAAAGAATCGCAAGTATATCTTTTAATTTGTCCTGATCGGAAATTGTTTTCGGTTCTATCGAAATGGAAATTACAGGTTCGGGGAACTGCATTTTTTCCAGCACTACGGGCAAGCCTTCGCTTCCTATTGTGTCTCCTGTCTGCGCCAGCTTCATTCCGATAATTACGCCGATGTCTCCGGCGTTAAGACTGTCTATCGGGTCTGATTTATTGGAGTGCATTCTTAAAATTCTGTTCGCCCTTTCGCGTTTTTTCTTGCCGACATTGTAAACAGCGCTGCCGGACTTAAAAGAACCCGAGTAAACTCTTACATAGCAAAGACTTCCCGCCTCGCGGTCATTCTGAATTTTAAAAACAAGTCCGAGCGGCTGTCCTTTAGGATCGCAGGGAATATTGACGTCTTCCTCTTTTTTTAAATTGTGTCCAATCTCGGGCGCGCATTCATCGGGAGCGGGAAGGTAATCGACAATCGCGTCGATTACCGGCTGAACGCCCAAATTGCGCCTTGACGCGCCCGCAAACATCGGAAGCACATCGCGTTTAATGACTGCTTTGCGGATAACGCTCTTTATCAAAGAAACTTCTATTTCCTCACCCGCAAGGTATTTTTCAGTTATTACATCGGAAAAACCCGATAGCGTATCTATCAATTTTTCCCGCCATTGTTTTGCCGCTTCTTCACGCTCGGGCGCGATGGGCGAAAAAGTCATATCCTCGCCGTTGTTTGCCCAGCGGATTTCTTTCATTTCGATTAAATCTATAACGCCCTCAAAAGAGCTTTCTTTTCCGATTGGAATTTGCAGGGGCAGGGTATTGGTTTTAAGTTTGTTTTTTACGTCTTCTACGGCATTAAAAAAATCCGCTCCCGCGCGATCCATTTTATTAACGTATCCCACGCATGGGACATTGTACCTGCACGCCTGCCGCCAGACAGTTTCGGTTTGAGGCTCTACGCCGTGAACGGCGTCAAAAATGGCTATAGCTCCGTCCAGAACGCGGAGGGAACGCTCAACTTCGGCGGTAAAATCGACGTGTCCGGGAGTATCAATAATATTGATTTGATGATCTTTCCAGTAGGTGGTGGTAGCGGCGCTTTGAATCGTTATACCGCGTTCCTGCTCCTGTTCCATCCAGTCCATGATAGCCTCGCCGTCGTCAACCTCGCCGATACGGTGGCTTTTTCCGGTATAAAAGAGGATCCTTTCTGTGGTGGTCGTCTTACCGGCATCAATGTGCGCCATTATGCCGATATTTCGCATTGTTGAAAGCATAGGTCATTTTAGACAAGAAATAAAATTTATTCAACGCATTAAGGGATAGTTGCTTAATATTGGTCAATAATGTAAAATAGGGCAGATATGAGTAAAGGTTTATCCTATGTTCTTGTAACGCCGTACACTATCGCGAAAAGCAGAACAGGCGGCGTTCTTTCGCGGCTTTTAATGCGTACAGATTTGGAATTGGCGGGCGCGCAGATATTCGCGCCGGATCAAGATTTTGCGGAAAAGTACGCTCTTTCCCTTAGAGCGAGGGCTCCTCAAAACCAGCTTGTTCTTTTGGCTGATTATGTAAAAAACTATTTTGGTCCGTCAGGCGGAAGACCGCACAGAACGCTTTTGTTACTGTTTAAGGGAGAAAACCCCTGTGAAAAACTTTTAAATACTTGCGGGCATTTATACACCCAGCATGTGGAAGTTGACGCGCTAGCCGGTGAAACAATCCGCGATACATATTCAGACCTTATTTTTTCCGCCGAAAATCCGGAAGAGGTTCGTTATTTTGAGCCGGCCGTTCTTACTCCAAGATCGCAGGAAGAGGCAAATAACGATCTTAAAATGTTCGCCGATTTTCTTGAAGGAAAAGAAAACATTGTTCAAAACGTCAAACACTCCGATCCTTCCAAAATAGAAAGAACTCTTGTAATAATAAAACCCGATAATTGGAAACATAATTCATCGCGTCCCGGCGCTATTATCGACATGTTTTCCCGCACAGGGCTTCGTATAATAGGAATAAAAGTTCACCGTTTTTCGCTTTCTCAAGCGCTTGATTTTTACGGTCCTGTCGAGGGCGTGCTTAAAGAAAAACTTGCTCCCGGTTTCAGCAAAAAAGCGATTGAGTTACTGGAAAATGAATTCGGTTTTAGAATCAGCAATGATCTGTCAAATCTTTTGGGAAGCAAGTTCGGCGAAGAATGCGCAAGGGATCAATTTCACAGTATTGTAGAGTTTATGTCGGGCAGGCGTCCCAGCGAAGCTTCAAAAGAAGACATGGACAAACAAGGCGACGTAAAATGTATGATACTTGTTTACGAGGGCGAGAACGCGGTAAAAAAAATACGCGATGTCTTAGGACCGACAGACCCTTTGAAAGCCCCCGACGGCACAGTACGCCGCGAGTTTGGAAGCAATGTTATGGTTAACACCGCCCACGCCTCGGATTCGCCGGAAAGTTATGAGAGAGAGCAGAAGATAGTAAGGATCAATCATAATTCAGTAGCGACGATAATCAAAGAAAATATCAAATGACCAATTATTGACACTGTATTATATGAATTGTTATATTTTAAAAGAGGCCCCTTCGTCTATCGGTTAGGACATGAGATTCTCAATCTTAAAAGAGGAGTTCGATTCTCCTAGGGGCTAAAATTTTAGGGACGCCGCCGACCGGAAGCTCGGTTCTCCTAGGGGCAAAAAAAATAATATCGAAAAAAAATTATTTGAAGCGTAAAAAATTAGCAATTTTCTTATATTCCCACTGTTCCTAATATCAAAATTTTCATATAATTAAATATAAATGAACGGTTTATTGCTTTTGGTCATTTCTATAATCACGCTTTCGCTTGCCTATCTGTTATACGGCAGGTTTTTAGCCCGAAAATGGGGGATAGACCCCTCCCGAAAGACACCGGCTTGCGAACTGGAAGACGGGCAGGAGTATGTGCCTACGTCTCCCGCAGTGCTCTTTGGGCATGAGTTCGCCTCCATTGCCGGCGCGGGACCGATAAACGGACCGATTATCGCCGCCATGTTCGGCTGGGTTCCGGCTTTTTTGTGGCTGCTCTTTGGAAGCGTCTTTTTCGGCGCGGTTCATGATTTTGTGGCGCTTTACACATCGGTAAAAA